>JADMIO010548928.1_pt1 | contig 58099 bp, 67 predicted proteins | sample 8958161 | NCBI WGS metagenome assembly JADMIO01 (sample SAMN16585339, study PRJNA669376) | soil metagenome | isolation source: Crop rotation soil | place: USA: Cullars Rotation, Alabama | collected 2011
GCCGCGACTTCAAGTCACGTGAATTCCAAGCTTCGGATCCCACTGTGCTGGAAAGCAGGTCGACGCGGCGGGGCGCAATGCCCTGCTCGACGCAAGTCGGGCAGGTGGACAGTGCCAGCGTCGGCTGCGCGATGAAATTCTTCGGCGCGGTTTTCAGCTTGGCGCGGAACTGCTCGATCGCGACCTTGCTGGCGGCAGGCCCGATCAGCATGCCGTAGCCGCCGGAGCCGTGCACTTCCTTGACGACCAGCTCGGGCAAATGATCGAGCACGTAGGCCAGATGATCCGGCTCGCGGCAGCGCCAGGTCGGCACGGTCTTCAGCAGCGGCTCTTCGCCGAGATAGAATTTCACGACCGCCGGCATGAAGCTGTAGATCGCCTTGTCGTCGGCAATCCCGGTGCCGACCGCATTCGCCAGCGTGACGTTGCCGGCCTGGTAGGCCGACATCAGCCCGGCGACGCCAAGCGTGGAATCCGGGCGGAAGGTGAGGGGATCGAGGAATTCATCGTCGATGCGCCGGTAGATCACCTCGACGCGCTGCGGGCCTTGCGTCGTGCGCATGTAGACGATCTCGTCCTTGACGAAGAGATCGCGGCCCTCGACCAGTTCGACGCCGAGCTTGTCGGCCAGGAACGAGTGCTCGTAATAGGCCGAATTGTAGACGCCGGGCGTGAGCAGCACGCAGGTCGGATCGCGCGTGGCCGAGCTGGGCGCCACCGATTTGAGCGTCGCCAGCAATTCGTCGGGATAATTCTCCACCGGCGCGACGCGATGGCGCGCGAACAATTCCGGAAACAGCCGCATCATGATCTCGCGGTTCTCCAGCATGTAGGAGACGCCGGAGGGCGTGCGGGCATTGTCCTCGAGCACGTAGAAGGTGTCGGCGTCGACCCGCACGATGTCGATGCCGGCGATGTGGACGTAGATATCGTGCGGCACGCTCTGGCCGCTCATCTCCGGGCGGAACGCCGGGTTGCGAAACACGAGATCGTCGGGCACCACGCCGGCGCGCAAGATCTCGCGGGCGCCGTAGACGTCCTTGATGAAGGCGTTGAGCGCCCTGACGCGTTGGGTCAGGCCCTGTTCGAGCAGCCTCCATTCGCCGCCCGACATGATGCGCGGGATGACGTCGAATGGGATCAGCCGCTCCTGCGCATCGGCCTCGCCATAGACCGCGAAGGTGATGCCGATGCGGCGAAACAGCAGCTCGGCCTCGCGCCGGCGATAGTCGAGCACGTCCGGCGGCATCTCATCGAGCCAGCGCGCCAGTTCGCCATAGGCCGGCCGCACGGTGTCGGCGCCGTTTGATCCCGTCATCTCATCGAAGGCGGCCATGCCCCAGACCCCTCGGGCGCAACGTTACGCCAATGCCCGCTGCTGCAAACTCGGCCGGGCCCTCCGGGTTTCAAGGGTGCAAGCTTCAGGCCAAGCGAGGCCCGGGAAAACGCCCGGAAAACCGGGCTTTTCCAGGCGCGGCGGCCGCCTTCGGCTGCCTAAAAATTGGGCGAATAACGGGGGCTGACGGCCTCCGGCGCTTGAGCGGCGGCAGGTCGCAGGCTAGGTGTTCGGGACGGGCCGGCAGGGTGCCAATTTATGAGCGAAACAATCGTCACCGCGGCGCTGCTGGTCATCGGCGACGAAATCCTCTCCGGCCGGACCAAGGACAAGAATATCGGCTTTACCGCCGACTACCTCACCGCGCTCGGCATCGATCTCAAGGAAGTGCGCGTCGTGTCCGACGACGAGGCCGCGATCGTCGCGGCGCTGAACGCGTTGCGCGCGGCCTACGACTACGTGTTCACCACCGGCGGCATCGGGCCGACGCATGACGACATCACCGCCGACTGCGTCGCCAAGGCTTTCGGCGTGCCGCTGGACGTCCATCCGGAGGCGGTGGCGATCTTGAAAGAACGCCTCGCCAAGATGGGCGGCGAGCTCAACGAGGCGCGCCTGCGCATGGCGCGCATCCCGCGCGGCGCGGCGCTGGTCGCCAACAAGGTGTCGGGCGCGCCCGGCTTCTGGATGGGCAACGTCATCACCATGGCCGGAATTCCTGCGGTGATGCAGGCCATGCTCGACGAGGTGGCGCCGAAACTCAAAACCGGCACCAAGCTGTTGTCGATCTCGATCCGCGCCGACGCCAAGGAAGGCGATGTCGGCAGCGAACTCGGCGCCATCGCCAAGGCGCATCCGGAGGCGATCATCGGCAGCTATCCGTTCTTCGACGAGAAGCTCGGCCCCAACACCAACATCGTGGTGCGTTCGCGCGACGCGCAAAAGCTCGAGCAGGTGAAAACGGCGGTCGAGGCCATGCTGGTGACCGTGCGCGCGCAAGTGGCGGGTGCGGCGCGCTAGTCATGGCGAAATCGGGCACGCCGCCGTCACCGGAAAAAATCTTCCCCGTATCGTGGGACCAGTTTCACCGCGACGCCCGGGCGCTGGCCTGGCGGCTGCACGAGGCGGGGCCGTTCGAGGCGGTGGTCTGCATCACGCGCGGCGGGCTGGTGCCGGCGGCGATCGTGGCGCGCGAATTGAACGTGCGGCTGATCGAGACCGTGTGCATTTCAAGCTACGAGAACTACAAGAACCAGGGCGAGCTGCGGCTGATCAAGGGCGTGGCGCCGGAGGTTTCGGCGCTCGCCGCGCAAGGCAAGGGCGTGCTGATCGTCGACGACCTGGTCGACACCGGCAAGACCGCGCGCATGGTGCGCGAGCTGCTGCCCAAGGCGCATTTCGCCACGGTCTACGCCAAGCCGATGGGGCGGCCGCTGGTCGACACCTTCATCACCGAGGTGTCGCAGGACACCTGGATCTATTTCCCCTGGGATACCGGGCTTGCCTTCCAGCCGCCGATCCGGCCGGGCGGGGACTGATCCCGGGCGGAAAAATCGGCTATAATGCGTACAGCGACAGGGAGGACTGACCGATGACCGGCGCCGTGGCCCGCAACATGAAGGCTTCCGACAAGGCTCCCAAGTTGGCGCCTGACAGCACGGCCGACATGCGCTCGCACCATCTCAAGCCCGCCGACATGGCGTGGCATAAGACGCGCTTCCCCGGCTGCGAGATGAAGCCGCTGATGGTCGACCCCAAGAGCGGCATCGCCACGCTGCTGTTTAAGATGGCGCCGGGCGCGGAATTGCCCGACCACGAGCATGTGCTGATCGAGCAGACTTACGTGCTGGAAGGCTCGCTGGTCGACAAGGAAGGCCCCGATGCCGGCACCGAAGTGGGCGCCGGCGAATTCGTCTGGCGGCCGGCCGGCAGCCGGCACTCGGCCTGGGCGCCGAAAGGCGGCACCTTCATTGCCATGTTCCAGATCCCCAACAAGTTCTTCGAGAAGGACGGCCGCGTGGTCGATGCCGCCGGCAAGGACTGGGATCAGGCCTGGGGCTCGTTATTAGCGAAATAGTTTGACGCGCCACGCGTGGCTTCGCCCCGCGCGTGAGCGCGGTGTGCCGAAGCATGCGTGTTGCCGATCCCGGGTCACCGCGATCGGATGCGGACGTGGCGGAATGGTAGACGCAAGGGACTTAAAATCCCTAGAACCGAAAGGTTCGTCCCGGTTCGAGTCCGGGCGTCCGCACCAGTGCTAACCCCCGGCGCAATGCCGTCACAATGACCGCGTTCTATCGAATCGCGTAAACTCGCGGCAGCATCGATGACCATGACCAGACCAACGTCCACGATCCTTGCGCTCGCCGCCTTGCTGTGCGCCGCCGCGCCGGCCCTGGCCGACGACGACGCGATGTCGAATTTCCTGGTCGCGCCCGGCAAATACACGCTGTTCAATTGCCAGCAGCTCGACGTCGCGGCGAAGCTGAATCAGAAACGCATCGCCGAGCTGGAGGCGCTGATGGCGAAGTCGGGCAGCGAACTCGCCAACGCCATCGCCTATCGGCCGGAATATCTGCAGCTGCGCGGCGAGACGGCCGACATGCGCCGGGAAGCCGCCGACAAGAAATGCAAGGCCGCGCCGGGTGCCGCCGCGCCGCACCGGACGAATGGCGCCATTATCCGCTGAATATTTGTCGAAGCGTTGCCACGGCCGCAGTACGCTCCCTCCCCTTGAAAAGGGGAGGGTCGGGGAGGGGATCAAACTGCGGTGATTGATCCCCACCCGGCGAGCTCCGCTCGCCGACCTCCCCTTTTTAAGGGGAGGTAACCGAGACTCGCGGCGCCGTTTCGACTCGACGAGAGCTTCCGCTATTCGTTGCGCTGGACCACGACCAGCGAGCCGTCGGCGAGGCCGAGCGCCACCGCCGGCGCCATCACGCCCTTGAGCAGTCCGAGATTGGTCGCCGCCTTGGCCGGCAGCGCGACGCTGGCGATCTCGCGCGCGGCCGGCGCAAACGACACGATGCGCAGCCGGCTCCGGTCGAGCGAGGGGATGGCGATATCGGCGATATTGTCGCCGTCGAAGTCGGCGACGGCGGCCATGTCGAGCGCGCGGGAGCCGGCGATGTGATTGGCGGTGTCGGGTAGCTCGGCGGTTTTTCTCAGGTCGCCGTTGCGCCAGCTCCAGATTTCGAGCGCGCCTTCGACGTGCGGCTGGCGCACCAGCGCAACGTCGGGCTTGTGGTCGCCGGTGAAGTCGGCAACGCCGGCCGGGTCGAGCCAGCGATGCGGCGCGCCCAGAGGCTGAGTCTCGGCAAGGATTTCGTAGCGGCCTTTGCGCTCGCCGATCACGGCCAGCGCCGAGCCGCGCTTGAGATAGGATTTCACCACCACGATCTGGTCGCGGCCGTCGCCATTGAGGTCGACGATGCGCGGCTTGAGATCCTCGAACACGGCCTCGTCCTTGAGCCGCAGCGTCTGCAGTTTTCCGTCGCGCGTCTCGATCGTCAGCGCGCCGGCCTCGATCTTGTCGCCGAGCACGCCGTGGTCGTAGCGCTCGGTCGGCTCGGCAAGCCAGGCGCGCGCGATATCGTGCGTCCCGGTGGCAACCTGGCCGTCCGGCAGCGCCCCTGGCGGCAACTTCGCCGGCGCGGCTGCGTCGATGAAATCGAGCGTGACTTTGCCGTCCTGGCGCTTGATCGCGTACCACAGGCCGCCGGCCATCACGCGCACCCGGCCGTCGACCGTATCGATGGCGGTGACGCGCGCCGGCGCGTTGACGCGATCGACGCGCCAGCCTTCGGCCCGGGCCGTGGCGCAGGTCGTGACAGCGGCGAAAGCGATCAGGCAAACCAAAGCAGGGCGCATGCGGGGCACTTCCGAAAACGGCATTAGCTTCTAGAGCTTAACCTGGCGCAGCCGCAAGGCATTGCCGACCACGCTGACCGAGGACAGCGCCATGGCGGCGGCGGCGATGACCGGCGACAGCAGGATGCCGAACGCCGGGTAGAGGATGCCGGCGGCGATCGGCACGCCGGCGGAATTGTAGATGAAGGCGAAAAACAGGTTCTGCCGGATGTTGCTCATGACGGCTTGCGACAGCGCGCGCGCCTTGACGATGCCGGTCAGGTCGCCCTTGAGCAGCGTGATGCCGGCGCTTTCGATTGCCACGTCGGTGCCGGTGCCCATGGCGATGCCGACTTGGGCGGCGGCAAGCGCGGGCGCGTCGTTGACGCCGTCGCCGGCCATGGCCACCACGCGGCCCTCCCGCGTCAGCGTCTCGATCACCTTGCTCTTTTGCTCGGGCAAGACTTCGGCCTCGACATGCGCGATGCCGAGGCGCTTGGCGACGGCCTGCGCGGTGACGCGGTTGTCGCCGGTCAGCATGACAACGCGGATGCCGCCGGCCTTGAGCGCGGCCAATGCGTCGGCGGTGGTGGTCTTCACCGGATCGGCGATGGCGATGACGCCTGCCGCCTTTCCGTTGACCGCAAGCAGCACGGCGGTGGCGCCGTCGACGCGCAGGCGCTCGGCCTCGGCGGCGAGCGGTTCCGGATCGATGCTGAGCTCGTTCAGGAAGTTTGCCGTGCCGAGTGCGAGGCGCTGCTTGTCGACCATGCCGATGACGCCCTTGCCGGCGGGCGCGTCGAAGCCGCGCACCGGCGACAATTCAAGCTTGCGCTCCTGCGCTGCGGCGACGATGGCCGCGGCGAGCGGATGCTCGCTGCTGCGCTCGACGCTGGCCGCAAGGCGCAGCACTTGGCCCTCGTCGAAGCCGGGCAGGGCGACGACCGCCACGACCTTGGGCTTGCCCTCGGTGAGCGTCCCTGTTTTGTCGATGACGAGTGTGTCGATCTTTTCCATGCGCTCCAGCGCTTCCGCGGTCTTGATCAGCACGCCGGCCTGCGCGCCGCGGCCGACGCCGACCATGATCGACATCGGCGTGGCCAGCCCCAGCGCGCAGGGGCAGGCGATGATCAGCACGCTCACCGCCGCGACCAGCCCGAAGGCAAAACGCGGCTCCGGCCCGAACGTCGCCCATGCGGCAAACGCCGCGAGCGCGACCGCGATCACCGCCGGCACGAACCAGCCGGCGACCTGATCGGCCAGGCGCTGGATCGGCGCGCGACTCCTTTGCGCGTTGGCCACCATCTGCACGATCTGGGACAAAACTGTGTCCTTGCCGATCTTGTCGGCGCGCATGACGAAGCTGCCGCTGCGGTTCAATGTTCCGCCGATGACGTGGGCGCCGACGTCCTTGGTCACCGGCATGGATTCGCCGGTCACCATGGATTCATCGAGCGCGGAACGGCCCTCGCGCACGACGCCATCGACCGGAACCTTGTCGCCGGGCCGCACGCGCAAGGAGTCGCCGACTTGCACGGCGTCGAGTGCAATGTCTTCGTCGCTGCCGTCGGCGCGCAGGCGCCGCGCGGTCTTGGGCGCGAGATCGAGCAGCGCGCGGATGGCGCCGGAGGTCGCCGCGCGCGCGCGCAATTCGAGCACCTGGCCGACCAGCACCAGCACCGTGATCATGCTGGCGGCTTCGAAATAGACCGCCGGCGCGCCTTCGTGGCCGCGGAAGGCGTGCGGGAAAATGCCGGGCGCAAAGGTGGCGGCGAGGCTATAGGCGTAGGCGACGCCCGTGCCCATCGCGATCAGCGTGAACATGTTGAGGTTGCGCGTGAGCAGCGATTGCCAGCCGCGCAGGAAGAACGGCCAGCCGGCCCACAGCACCACCGGCGTGGCGAAGGCGAACTGAATATAATTCGAGGCCGCGGGCGCAAACCAATGCGCGCCGAAATGGCCGCTCATCTCCAGCACCATCACCGGCAGCGACAGGACAAGACCGATCCAGAAGCGCCGCGTCATATCGGCGAGCTCCGGGTTCGGGCCGGCATCGGCCGCCGGCATCTCGGGCTCGAGCGCCATGCCGCAAATGGGGCAGGCGCCGGGGCCGCTCTGGCGGATCTCGGGATGCATCGGGCAGGTGTAGATCGCGCCCTCAACGACCGGCTCAGGCGCGCGGGTGCCCAAATACTTTTGCGGATCGGCTACAAATTTCGTGCGGCAGCCGGCGGAGCAGAAATAATAGGGGTGGCCGCGATAGTCGGCGCGATGTTTGGCTGTGTGCGGATCGACCGTCATGCCGCAGACGGGATCGACGACGCCGCCGGCGGCGGGTGCGTGGTGGTGGTGTTCGGTGACGCTCATGGCTTGCCTTCTATACCCCTAGGGGGTATATAGCCGGCATGGCCAAGCACGGCAAGGCTGCGAACAAGACGGCGACGCTCAAGCGGCTCAACCGCATCGAAGGCCAGGTGCGCGGGCTCGCGCGCATGGTCGAGGACGACCGCTACTGCATCGACATCGTCACCCAGATCGCGGCCGTGCGCGCGGCGCTGCGGCGGGCCGAAGAGGAAATTTTGCGCGAACACGTGGCGCATTGCGTCGCGCATGCCATTGCCTCGGGCGACAAATCCGACCAGCGCCGCAAGGTTGCGGAGCTGATGGACGTGATGGGGCGCGCCAGTCGCTAGTATTTCATTTGCGCATGATCTTATCCGAAAACCGGTTCCCACTTTTCGGGATCATGCGCTAGCGGGTCGTGACGCCGAACACGCTGTAGGCCGGGCAATTGCCGATGAGCGCAGTGGCGATTGCCACGACGCCGATCCAGCCAAGCCAATTCCAGCCGGTGCCGGGCGCGATATAGCCCAAGGCGAATGCGATCAGCGCGATGCCGATGGCAATGCGCGCGATGCGGTCGAGCGTTCCGACATTGACGGACATGACATGCTCCTCTGGCCGAAAGGCCGAAGAGCAGGCTAGCCGCGCGCGTGACCGGACGGATTGATCGAAATCAACCGAATTTCTGCCGCGCCAGCGCGCAGCCGGCGCCGAGCGCCGACAGCTTGGCGGCGGCGATGTCGCGCCGCATCGGCGCCATGCCGCAATTGGTGGAGGCGACGATGCGCTCCTTGGGCACGAACTTCATCGCCTCGGCGATCACTTGCGCCACTTTCTCCGGCGTTTCGACTTCGTCGTTGGCCACGTCGATGACGCCAACCAGCACGTCCTTGCCCTCGAGCAGCGCCATGTATTTCGGCGGCACGCGTGAATTGATGCATTCGAGCGAGACCTGGCCGATTTTGCTTTTGGCCAGCGCCGGAAAGATCTTCTGGTATTGCGTCCATTCGCCGCCGAGCGAATTCTTCCAATCGATGTTGGCCTTGATGCCGTAGCCGTAGCAGATGTGCACGGCGGTGGTGCATTTGAGACCGTCGATCGCGCGCTCGAGCGCAGCGACTCCCCATTGCGTGACTTCGTCCATGAACACGTTGAAGGCCGGCTCGTCGAACTGGATGACGTCGATGCCGTCCTTCTCCAGCGCGCGGGCTTCCTGGTTCAACAGGCCGGCGAAGGCCATCGCCATCTTCACCTTGTCGCCATAGTGACGGTCGGCGACGGTGTCGGCGATGGTCATCGGGCCGGGCAGGGTGATTTTCAGTTTGCGCTTGGTATGGGCGCGGGCGTGCTTCGTTTCCGTCTGATGCACGCGGCCCTTCAGTTTCAGCGCGCCGTTGACCTGCGGCACCATCGCTTTGTAGCGGTCGCCGCGGATGCCCATCTCGACCTTATGCGAGAAGTCGATGCCGTCGACGAACTCCAGAAAGCCGTGGACGAAGTGCTGGCGCGACATTTCGCCGTCGCAGACGATGTCGATATCGGCGTCTTCCTGCAGCTTGATCGCCAGCAGCGTGGCGTCGAGCTTGCCTTGCGCGAGCTCGTCGCCGGCGAGCTTCCATTGCGGCCACAGCTTGTTCGCCTCGGCAAGCCACGACGGTTTCGGCAGGCTGCCGGCGATGGTCGAGGGAAACATCATGCGCTCACGCCTTTGACGAGACTGGGTGGACGCCAACTATAAAGCCAATCCTGGCGCGCGAGCAGTTTTTCTCCGCCCATCGCACGCATCGCGATATTGCGCACCAGCGCCTCCGGCCCGCTCAGCCCATAGATGCGGCCTTGCTTGCGCGAGGCCTGTTGGGCGCGTGCGCTGCGCAGGCGGCGCGCGCCTTCGTAGCCGCGTAGCGCATCGGCCGGATCGTCGCGGAAATGCGCCAGGAAATGCGCGAGCACAGCGGCGTCCTCGATCGCCATGCCGGCGCCTTGCGCGAGAAACGGTAACATCGGGTGGGCGGCATCCCCGATGAGCGTGACCGGCCCATGGCCGCCGCGAAACGGGGCGCGGCGCACATACAGCGGCCATTTCAGCCAGCGCTCCGGCAGCGCGATCAGGTCGCGCGCCGTGTTCGACCAAGACCAGCGCGCGAACTGGCGGAGAATCTCGGCGCGCTCGCCGGCCGCCGACCAGCCGGGTTTGCGGAATTCCTCGTGCACGATGCCGACGATGTTGATGAGGCGGCCGCCTTTGACCGGGTAATGCACCAGATGCGCATCGAGCCCGAGCCAGAGATGCACCAGCGGCTCGCGGAATTCCACCGGCACGCGTTCGGCCGGGATGAGCGCGCGCCAGGCGGTGCGGTGCGCAAAGTGCGGGCGCGGCAGGCTCAGGTGCGTGGCGATGGTCGACCACACGCCGTCGGCGCCGATCAGCGCCATGCCGCGTTGGTCGCTGACCTGGCCGCTGACCTGCGTGCCGCTGCGCACCAGCGCGGTGACGCCCTTGACGTGGGCGGCGAATTCCTCGACCCGCAGACCGAGACGAAGCGTTATGTCCTGATCGTCGGCGACCGCCCCCGCGAGCGCGGCCTGCAGGTCGCCGCGGTGGATCGTCCAGTACGGCGCGCCGTAGCGGCGCTCGACCTCCTGGCCAAGCGGGATGCGCACGATCTCGCGCCCCGAGCCGCCGGCCATCACGCGGATCGCCTGCGGCGTCATCACCAGCGGGCGCAGACGTTCGCCGAGCCCGAGCTGGATGAGGACGTTGGTGGCGTTGGGCGAGAGCTGGATGCCGGCGCCGGCTTCGTCCAGCCTGGTGGCCTGCTCGATGACGGTCGCGCGCAATCCCGCGCGCGCGAGCGCGATAGCGGTGGTCAGGCCGGCAATGCCGGCGCCGGCGACGATGACGTCACGGGCGGCCACGGCCGGTTAAGCGGCAGCGTTGGCCGGCAACGCACATTCGGCGGGCCGCGCCGCGTGCGGGTCGAGCTTCGGATTGAATCGATACAGCGTTGAGCAATAGGGGCAGATCGATTCGCTCTCGTCGCCCATGTCGATGAAGACGTGCGGATGGTCGTAAGGCGGCGTCGCGCCCACACACATGAATTCCTTGGCGCCGATCTCGATCACCGGCACGCCTGGATCGTTATGGAAATGCGGAATCACGTGCTCGGCCATGGGAACCTCGTGCGGGTTGGCGGCGCACCATAGCGAGGCATGCGCGCGATTCCTAGCTGCCGGTTTGCGGCCGGTTTGCGGCGCTGACCGCGCACGGGTACAAGCCCCGCATGGCGAGTTTCAAGCATGGCGACGTCGAGATCGCCTATCTCGACGAGGGCCAAGATCTCCCAAATGCCGAGCCGATCGTGCTGGTGCACGGTTTTGCCTCGACCAAAGATATCAACTGGGTCAATCCATCCTGGGTGACGACGCTGACGCGCGCCGGCCGGCGTGTCATCGCGCTCGACAATCGCGGCCATGGGCAGTCGAGCAAGTTCTACGATCCGGCGGATTACAGGATGACCTCGATGGCCGAGGACGTTCGGGCGCTGCTCGACCATTTGAACATCGCCCGCGCCGACGTGATGGGTTATTCGATGGGCGGGCGCATCACCGCTTTTCTCGCCGTGCATCACCCCGACCGCGTGCGCTCGGCCATCATCGGCGGGCTCGGCATTCGATTGGTCGAGGGCCATGGCAGCGAGATGGCAAACGTCATCGCCGATGCGCTGGAGGCGCCGTCGCTTGCCGACGTCAGCGATCCGACCGGCCGCACGTTCCGCATGTTTGCCGAGCAGACCAAGTCCGATCTCAAGGCGCTGGCCGCCTGCATGCGCCGCCCGCGCCAGACGCTCAGCCGCGAGCAGGTGGCGGGCATCAAAGCGCCGGTTCTGGTCGCAGTCGGCAGCAAGGACGATGTAGCGGGCTCCGGGCCGGCGCTGGCCGCGCTCATTCCAGGGGCCCGCGCGCTCGATATTCCGGGCCGCGATCACATGCTGGCGGTCGGCGACAAGGTATTCAAAGCCGGTGTACTCGAATTCCTTAACCAGCGTCCCTAACTATTGCCGGTAAGCCATGCGTTGCCCGCATTGCGCTTCTTGCAGGCGGGCGTTCTATGCTAAATTGACGGTCACGTAGTCGGCGTCGACAGACGCTCAGGAGAGCAACGATGGCGCAGCATCAGACACGGCCTGCCAAAGGCCTCGCCAAGGTCGATCCGGTCTGGACGCGCATCCGCCAGGAAGCGGAGGAGAGCGCGCGCCGCGAGCCCGAGTTCGCCACCTTCATTTACGAGACCGTTCTTCATCACGACACGCTGGAAGCCGCCGTCGTGCATCGCGTCAGCGAGCGGCTCGGCAATGCCGACATTTCCGGCGACCTGATCCGGCAGGCCTATAACGACGCGATCGAGGACGAGCCGGCGCTCGGCGAAGCGTTCCGCGCCGATATCGTGGCCACCGTCGACCGCGATCCGGCGACGCTGCGTTTCATGGAGCCGGTGCTGTACTACAAAGGCTTCCACGCCATCCAGACGCATCGGCTGGCGCATTGGCTGCACGGCAAGGGCCGTAGGGATTTCGCGCTCTATCTGCAGAGCCGCGCATCGAGCGTGTTCCAGTGCGACATCAATCCGGCCGCCAAGATCGGCCGCGGCATTTTCCTCGATCACGCCACCGGCCTGGTGGTGGGCGAGACCGCGGTGATCGACGACGACGTCTCGATCCTGCACGACGTCACGCTCGGCGGCACCGGCAAGGAGCACGAGGACCGCCATCCGAAAATTCGCCACGGCGTCATGATCGGCGCCGGCGCGAAAATTCTCGGCAATATCGAAGTCGGCCATTGCGCGCGCATCGCCGCCGGTTCCGTCGTCATCAAATCGGTGCCGAACAACGTCACGGTGGCGGGCGTCCCGGCCAAGGTGGTGGGCGAGGCCGGCTGCCCCGAGCCGTCGCGCGCCATGGACCAGATGCTGTTCGGCATCATGCTCGACGGCTGATGATGATGCGCTTGCGCCGGGCGGCGCAATCGGGCAACTAGCAAGTGCGGCGATACAAGGAGCGGCCCGGTGGACGTGCAGGAAGTCAGAAAGCTCGACGCTTACCTCAAGAAGCTGTTCGGCAACGCGGCCATCCGCGTGGTGCCGAAATCGGCGGATGCCGCGGAGATCTTCATCGGGGAAGACGACGCCGGCGAATTGACCGTGGACGACGAGGAGGGCGAGCGGTCCTACAATTTCCGCATGGTGATCATGCTCGGGCAGGATCCCAGCATTCAGCCGGTGCCGGCGCTCAACGCCTACCTGCGGCGCAAGTTCGATAACGACAATTTGCGCGTGGTGACGCGGCCGAAGAAAATGGATTCGCTCGAGCTTTATCTCGGTGAGGAATTCATCGGCGTGCTGTTCGTGGAGAACGAGCAGGGCCGCCGCTCGTATATTCTGGAATTGCCGATTTTGGACGTCGATCTGGTCGACTGATCAGCTCGGGTGCAGCCGCGCCTGCAGTCTGTCGATGCCGGCGGCGACGGATTTCCAATCGCTCAGCCAATCGCGCGGGAAGCGGAAGGTGATGTCGGCATTGCCGATGCGCCGCTCCAACAAACAGATGCCGGAATTGGTCACGCCCTTGCGCGAGCAGCGCGCCAGGAAATGCTCCGGCTGCGCCTGCTCGAACGCCAGTTCCTCGCCCTGATAAGGCGTGCCGTCGCGAAAGCCGCGCAACGTCAGTCCCTCGGGCCCCGCGGCCGGTTCCGCCACCAGATAGCGCGGATAGATGTCCTGCACGCGCGCCATTAGCGGCAGCGTCGTATCGCCGGATGCAATCGTCACGAACAACCGCTCGTTGGGATTGACGGGGTTACCGACCGTCGGCTTCAGCGCCGGGTCGGGCGGCGTCAGCGACGGCCACAGATAGGAGAGGTCGACGCGTTCCTGCGTACCGGGGCGGCGCTGGATGGCTTCGCGGATCGCCGCCGGCTCGACGTTGAAGCCGACGCCGGCGATCACGATCGGCAGCGCCGGCGCATCGGGCGACACCTGGGCGATCGGCCAGCGCGGCCACAGCACGTAGCCGACGTAGAGCGCGGCAATCGCGACTGCCGCAGCGAGGGCGAGGAGCGGCGCGGCCAGCGGATTGTGGCCCGCCGGGCCAGGATGCCGCGCGCGCCGTTTGTGGGTGAGGTCGGTCATGCGAATCGAGAGCGAGTATGCCACGGCGCCGAAGACGGCCCGGGTTCCGGCGTTAACCTTTCATTAAGGTTGTGCTGGCGCGCCCCCAAGAGCTTTGCCAAAGCTAGCCTTTGTATTGCGTTGAGGCCGAAATGCCCCCCGAATCCGTGCAGATGTTGCTCGCGCTTGCGCTTGGCTTTGCCATTGCGGGGCTTTGTTCCTCCGCCTACCAGCTTGCCACCGACCGCCTGCCGAGCTTCGGCCTGCTCAGTGCCGGCCCGAGTGCCGCCACGGTCGCCGCCGTGCCTCTGCTGATGCTGTCGGCGCCGTTCCTGATCATGCGCAACACGCTGCTGGCCCGCCGGCAGGAAGGCCGCCGCTTCGAGTTCGTATTCCTGGCGACCGTCATCGCCGGATTCTGGAGCCTGATGTCGGGCCTGGTCGTGGTGATGAGCCTCGAGGCCTGCGGGCTGCTCGTCTAAACGCGCCCTTCCAATTTGCTGCGATGATTGCGATTGTCCCCGCGCGCGCGGCCAGCAAAAGTGGGAACCGGTTTTGCGTCCGGCCGCGCGCTAATTTTAGTATGGCGCGCAATCCGGGCGGCTAACCGGTGCCCACTTAGCCTGATTGCGCGCGAGGAGACGGGAATGCCGATCTATGAGCTCGACGGGCAGGCGCCGGAATTTCCGCCCGACGGCCAGTATTATATCGCCGACACGGCGGTGGTCATCGGGCGCGTGCGGCTCAAGATCGAGGCGAGCGTCTGGTACGGCGCGGTGCTGCGCGGCGACAATGAATGGATCGAACTCGGCGAACGGTCGCAGGTGCAGGACAACTGCACGCTGCACACCGATCCGGGCTTTCCGCTGACGATCGGGCGCGACTGCGTCATCGGCCACAACGTCATCCTGCACGGCTGCACCGTCGGCGACAGCAGCCTGATCGGCATGGGCGCGATCCTGCTCAACGGCGCCAAGATCGGCGCCAACTCTTTGGTGGGCGCCGGCTCCGTGGTCACGGAAGGCAAAAGCTTTCCGGACAATGCGCTGATCGTCGGCGCGCCGGCGCGCGTCATTCGCACACTCGATGATAAGGCGGTCGACATGATCCGGGCCGGCGCCGACGTCTATGTCCGGCGCTGGAAGCGCTACGTGCAGGGCTTGAAACGGATCGGCTAGGCCGCCGCCCGCGCGCTCTCCACTTGCGGCGTGGCGCGGAACGAGATCGCGATATGGTTCCAGGTATTGATCGCGCATACCGCGGCGGTGAGATCGACGATCTCCTTCTCCGAGAACTGCTTGCGCACCTCGTCGTAGACGGCGTCCGGCGCGTGACCTTGCGTGATCAAAGTCAGCGCCTCGGTCCAGGCAAGCGCGGCACGTTCACGCGCGTTGAACACGGGCGCTTCGCGCCAGGCATCGAGCAGGTGCATGCGCTCGTCGGTTTCGCCGATCTTGCGGGCGTCACGCGTGTGCATGGCGAGGCAATAGGCGCAGCCGTTGATCTGCGACGCGCGGATTTTGATGAGCTCGCGCAATTTGGCGTCGAGACCGGATTGGTCGACATAAGCCTGTAGCGCGGCCACGGCTTTGAAGGCGGCGGGGCTCACTTTGGTGAGGTCAATGCGTTGCATGGGACACTCGCGAGGCTGGAGGGAGTCGCTCCCGCGGCGAGCGTTGCGCTGAAAATTGCCGCCAGTCTGGCGGCATCGTGACAATCGCGTGGAAGATGGAACACGTCCCCTAAAACAGGGTGCGGCAGGCCCTTGGGGGAGGGCCTGCCGCTCACGAACCCGGTCTGGGGACGGGGAGGGGTGGGGACGTGACCGGGTACGCGATTTCTCTAATCGTCAGCCTTTCGACCTCAGCGTGCCGACACCACGGGCGGCGCCACCGACGGCGCACCTAAAGCGACCCAGGTATTCGGATCGGATTGCGACTGCCGCTTCACGAAGTGGTAGCCGGTCTTGGTCCAGGGCAGGATCTGGGCCTCCTGGTTGTCGAGAACGAATTCGCCGCGGTCGGTCTTGACCGTGAGCACGGCGTGGCCGTCGCCTTTCTTGTCGCGCACCACCGTGATCAGCAGCGCCTCGCGCGGCCAGCCCGCCTGCATCAGCATGCGCCGCTTGAGCAACACGTAGTCTTCGCAGTCGCCGTAACCGTCGTCCGGATAATTCCAGCGCTCGACCACGCCCCAATGCTCGAGGTCGGTGACCGGCTTGATGGTGTCGTTGACCCAGGCGTTGACCTTGACCATGTCGGCCCAGGCCTTCGGCGTCAGCACGACATCGCGCGGCGCCGACGGTTTGGTGTTGCACTCGCCTTTGTATTCGACGCAGAACTCGGTCCAGCCGATCGGCGCGCGTGTGGTCGCGCCGACCGTTTCGTAGACCGCCTGTTCGTGCGCAATCGAAGCGTAGGTGAAACGTTCGCCCGCGCTGCTGATACCCGCGGACACGGCGAGCGCCGCGCACACAAGAGCGCCGCTCGAAACTTTTGTACGCCAGCCCATTTGTGACCCCTTCCCCGTCTTGTTGGGGCCACTATTCGCAGAAAGCTTTTGCCTCGCGGCTAAGTCGAGCCGGTAGTTTTAAGTAGAACCAAGATAAAGACTGAAGCGAATACAGTAAAACTTGAAGTCTAATTCGCTTAAAATCGTAGCGAATACTATTTGACTCAAATTGTCTCCATTAACGGCGAAAAGCCCGCCGTCATGCGGGCCGCCGCGGGCGCGCGAGCGCGGCGTTTACCGTGATCGGCTGCGCGGTCGGGTGGGAAAAGGGGTAGCGGAATGGCGCGCGCACGGCGTAGCGACGCGCGCAATTTGGCGCGCCGCGTTTACCCGGCGGTGACGCTAGCGCGCGATCGCGCGCCGGCTACTCGCCGGTGACGGCGTCTTCGATGAAATCGGAGTGCTGGAGGCGGGTGAATTCGACCGCAAAGCCGTCTTCGATGTGGCGAACCACGCGGCCTTGCGCCTTGCCGATGGTGACGACGCTGCCGACGGCGGGGCGCAGGTCCGGGGCGATGGCAATGGCGGCGCCGGACTGCGACAGGTCGATCACGCGGCAGGCCACGTTGTTGCCGTTGGGCAGGATGAGCCGCGCCAGCGGATTGCGCGGCGTAAAGCGGCCGTGGCGGCGATCTTCCGGCAGGTTGAGAATATTGCGGTTGGCGAGCCACGTGAGCTGGGCGGCGAGCTTGTCGCGCTTGCGCGCGCTCGCCGAAATCGTCATGGCAAAGCCGTTATCGATGGCGCGCGCGATCTTGCCCTCGAGCCGGCCCAGATGATCGACATAGGCGATGACGCGCTCGCCCGGCTGGCCCGCCACCGGTGCCACGACGGCCATGCCGCCCGGCGACATGTTGATCACCTGACAGGGGAATTCACGCCGGTCGGGCAGCATATAGCGCCCGAGCAGGTTGACCTTGACGCGCTGAAAGCGCCGGCGCTCTTCGGCCAGCGGCAGAAATTTCGGCTTGGCGAGCGGCAGGGCCATGACAACGGCTGGGGTCAAAAACGGCCTAAAGTGGCCGTAAGACCCTATGGCTCTATCCTTAACGCGCCGTTAGCCGGTGCGCTCTCCAGGCGGGGTTTCGCGGCCGCCGCTGTGGACGACGAAGCCATGACGCAGCCGGCTACCGTCCTCCAGCCGCCCGAAACGGGGTAGCGCCCGGCTTTTCACCTCCGGCCCGATATGGCGCAGGGTGACCAGATTGATCGCATTCACGGCGTGCGCGCCCAACCAAAAGGGCGGCACCGCCGGCGCCAGCACGCCGAGGGCGCGAATGCGGGCGTGGCCACTATGGGCGAGCGGCAGCACCAACATCTCGATCTCGGCCTCGTGGTCTTCTTCCGTGCGGGCGACGAGGCCGGCCACGGCGCCCACCTTCTCCTCGTTAACGATTGCCAGCAGCTCCTCGACCGCTTTGCGGCTGGCGCCGCTGAAGGTGTCGGAGAAAACCTCGCCTTTGATCTCGCGGCAGAACAGCGCGCAGACGCGCGTGCCGGCCAAACGAAAGCGCAACTGATCGACGAAATCCGCCGCCAGCATGAACGTGTCGCCGAGGGCGAGACGGATCTCGCTCGGATCGATCTCGCCGCGCTCGGGCGCTGCGCGGGTGCCGCGGAGCTTGTTCCAATAGTCGAACACGGTTCGCGTCGATTGATGTTTCATTGCCGCCACCTGTTGTGCCGTCGCGAGACGTGTTCCGGCGTGTCTGTCCCCGATCGGGACATTGCCAGCCGGCTTTCCGTCGCGACGCCGCAGGTGGAGCAGGGCGCGTGCCGTTGCGCGGCGCAGGACCTTGCGCTCGCGAATTAGTCTTAAGACCACAATCGAATTGGCAGGTGGCGGCACGTTGTCTAGCGTGGCTGCGATCCACACCGGGCGCCTTTAGAACCTTCAGGCGCACAACTTATTGAGGGCCACGGGGAGAGGTGGGGACGTGACGGCGCCTTCACGGGCGCGACCACGATCCCGCCAAGCGCGGCTCAAGGAGGGCGAAAGCCCTCCTTTTTTCTTTTTACGGCCGCTTGCGGGCGGATGGTTAAGCGTCGTAACTCAAGCCCCGCCCGCATGACCGATGCCCAGCCAGTCCGCGAACCTGTCTTCAACATCCCGCGCGTGATCGTGGCGATGCTCGCCGTGATGGCGCTCATCCACGCCGTGCGGTTGTTCGTCCTGACGCCCGAACAAGACAACGACGTGCTCTGGTTATTTGCGTTCGACCCGGTGCGCTATGGCGGCGTGTTGCCGGCGGGCGCCGTGCCGGGCGGCTTCGGCGCGCAAATTTGGACCTTCGTGAGCTACGCGTTTCTGCACGCGAGCTGGACGCATCTCGGCGTCAACGCGATCTGGTTTCTCGCCTTTGGTTCGGCGGTGGCGCGGCGCTTTGGCACCGCGCGGTTTGTAATTTTCTTCGGTGTGACGGCGGCGGCCGGCGCCGTCGCGCATCTGTTTGCCTTCGGCGGCGAGGACGCGCCTGTGATCGGGGCGTCCGCCGCGGTCTCCGGCACCATGGCGGCCGCTGTGCGCTTTGCCTTCCAGCGCGGCGGCCCGCTCGGCTTCCGGCGCGGCGGTGGCGAGGAAGCCTACCGCGTGCCGGCGTTGCCGCTTGTCCGCGCGTTGCGCGAGCCGACGGTGATCGCTTTCTTGGTGGTGTGGTTCGGCATGAATTTCCTGTTCGGCCTGTGGTCGACGCCGCTCACCGGCAACGAGGTCGTGGCCTGGCAGGCGCATATCGGCGGCTTCATCGCCGGGCTGTTGCTGTTTGCCTGGTTCGACCCGCCCGCGGATTTTCAGCAATTCGGCACGGATGCTGCAACGCCGCATTAGGCAATGCACAGCTTCGCCTTCTGACCTGCAATCTTGTGCGTTGACGGAACCGGAGCGCCGGCTGGATCGTTGGCCTCGACCCGGAATCGCGGGTAGTCCGCTGCCGGGCAGGGAGGCTGCCATGAACGTTAAAGCGATTCTGGCCGCTAAGAGACAGGGCGGCGACACTATCGGCATCGAACCGACGGCGAAACTTGCCGCGGCGGCGAAACTTCTCGTCAAGCACCGTATCGGCGCGCTGGTGATCCGCGGCGCCGGCGGGCGTCTGTCCGGGATTCTGTCGGAGCGCGACATCGTGCGGGCGCTGTCCGAGCACGGCGTCGCGGCGCTCGACTCGCCGGTCGGGCAAGTCATGACCCGCGATGTGGAAACCTGCGGCGAGGGCGACAGCGTCGCCAGCATCATGGAGCGTATGACGGCCGGAAAATTCCGCCATATGCCGGTGCTGCGCAACGGGAAGCTTGCCGGCCTGGTCTCGATCGGCGACGTCGTCAAACAACGCGTCGATGAGATCGAGCAGGAGTCGGAAGCAATGCGGGATTACATCCGCACCGCGTAACAGCGTCTTTGGATTACTTTTTGGGTTACTTTTTGGGTTACTTGGGCGGCCCGTCCGGGCCGACCGGCTGCGACAGCGCGGCGATGGCCTCGTTGACGCCCTCGATCGCTTTTTCTGTCGCTTCGGCGCCGATGGCGATGGCCTCCTCGGCGCGGTGGAAGTCGAACCAGCCGACGCTACCGAGCCGCGGGCTCACCATGACGTCGGCCGGATCGCCCGCGAGCCGCGCGCGCGTGATGCGGTCCTGCATGACGTTGAAGGCTTCGATCATGACGGTCGGAATGCTGGGCTGGCCGCGGCGGCCGAAAAACTGGCGGCGCAGCATGCGCTCGCCGCCGAACATCGACAGCAGCCCGCCATTGCCTTTGGCGTTCGAGGCGGCCTCGTCGTCGGCCTCGTCGGAGCCGTGGCTGGAGATGATGGTGCCGCGCCCGAACAGATCGGAATTGAGGTTGACCGCGATCACCAGGCGGGCGCCGAGCGCGCGCGCGGCCGAAACCGGCACCGGATTGACCAGCGCGCCGTCCACCAGCCAGCGCTGGCCGATCATCACCGGGGGAAAGATTCCGGGCAGCGCATAGGACGCGCGCAACGCGTCGGATAGGCGGCCGCGCGTCAGCCAGATTTCGTGGCCGGTGTTGAATTCGGTGGCAATCGCGGCAAAGCGCAGCGGCAGATCGTCGATGCGAATGTCGGGCAGCGCGGCCTCGAGCCGGTGGGCGAGATGATTGCCGCGGATCAAGCCTGAGCCGGAGAGATTGATGTCGAGATTTCCGATCACGCCACGCACGGTGAGCGAACGCGCCCAACTCTCAAGGGTGTCGAGCTGGCGGGCGGCGTAGCAGCCGCCGACCACGGCGCCGATCGAAGTGCCGACGATGACGTCTGGGACGATGCCGTGGGCAACCAGCGTGCGCATCACGCCGATATGGGCAAAGCCGCGCGCGGCGCCGCCGCCAAGCGCGAGCCCGATGGTCGGCCGGCTTGCTGCCGGCTTGATCGGCGCGGTGGTGGCTTCAGCCGACCGGTCGCCGTTGCGGCCCCGCGCGAAAAGTCCCTCAAACACCAAACGATCTCTCCCCAGTCCCGATGATCGAACCGGGCCAGTTCCTCGGCAAGCGCTTCGCCACGGTATGGTGAAGACTGCTGGCGGAGTCTTGTGACCAAAACGTGACAGGAAAAGTGCGCCCGCCCGATTACCTTATGGTTAAAGCCGCCCGGACCGCAAAAGTTCAGGAGGTCGGGCGGGTCATGGCGAAGACCTGCTGCACCACGGCATATTGGTCGTAGCCGCAGCGGGCGATCGGCTGCATGGCGGCGGTGTCGAGCCGGCCATCGACGATGAAACGGTCCTCGATATGGACGCCGACGACGTGGCCGAACACCACGTGGCAGTCGAGCGCCTGTCCGTCGACCTCGATCGGCACGATCTTGATCAGCTTGCATTCGAGCGCGCAGGGCGAGGCCGCAACACGCGGCGGCTTGACCAGACGCGAGGGCGCGGCGACCAGCGCTGCGCGCTCCATCTCGTTGGCACCTCGCTTGAGCGGCGCAGAGGTGGCGTTCATCTGCTCGCGCAGATCCCAGGTCGCGAGATTGCAGACGAATTCTTTCGTTTCCGCGATGAAAGTTACCGAGTCTTTTTCGCCTTCGCTGGCGAACATCACCACGTTCGGCTTGCTGTTGACGCCGTTGAAATACGAGTACGGCGCGAGGTTCACCTCGCCCTTCAAGCTGATCGACGTGATCCAGCCGATCGGGCGCGGCGCCACAATGGCCTTGAAGGGATCGTGCGGCAGCAGCGATTTATCGCGCCTGTCAGGCTCGTAGAACATCATCAAACTTTCCGTTGGCGCATGATCTTTTCCGAAAACCGGTGCCCACTTTCCGGGATCATCCGCGGCGCGGCGCTGAATACCGGCTGACGATGTCGGCGAGCTTGGGCCGGTCGCGTTCCTCGGGCGGCTTGGCCGGGCGGCCGATGTGCACGAAGCCGGCCATGCGCTCGCTGGCGGCAAGGCCGAGCGCGTCGAGCACGGCGCGGTCATAGGCGTACCATTCGGTGATCCAACTCGCCGCGTAGCCCATGGCGTGGGCGGCCATCACCAGGCTCATGGCGGCGGCGCCGGCGGAGAGCTGCTGTTCCCACTCCGGGATTTTCACGTGCGGGGCGGCGCGGCTGACCACCGCCACGACCAGCGGCGCGCGCGCCAGCCGCTTGCGCTCGAACTCGATCTGGTCGGCGGTCGCGTCAGCGTGCCGCTCGCGAAAAATCGCGGCTATTTTTTCGCCGGCGGCGAGGCGCTCTTCGCCCTCGAACACGATGAAGCGCCAGGGCGCGAGCTTGCCGTGGTCGGGCACCCGTGCAGCGATGGTGAGAAGCGTGTCGAGTTCGGCGGGCGAGGGGCCCGGTCCGCCCAATTCCATCGGTTTGACCGAGCGGCGGGTCTTCAAAAGCTGCAATGCGTCGGGCATTTCATCCTCAAAAATGGAGGCGTTTGCGCCTAGCATAGCGGTAACAGAGTGACAAAGGAGCGTTCTCGGGACCTTCCGGTTTAACCTTCTCGGCTTGAATTCGCCGCGATTTGGACCGAAAACGCTTCCCGTCATGCGCAAGATTCCCGCAAATGCTGCCGTCCGCGGCCGGCTGTGGCCGGGGGTTGCGCTTATCCTCATGCTGAGTGCTGGCGCTGCCACCGCGCAGCAATCGACCGGACCGAACCTTTTGTTCGGGCCCTCGAGCGGGTTGATCTCGCCGCAGTCGATCACGCGCGGTGACGTATTCAGTCCCGGCGCCGCGCAGCAGCGGCCGCAATGGCCGGGGTCGCCGCAAAAGCTGCCCGAGACACCGGCGCTGATGGTGCCCGCCGGCAAAGTCGCGCTGGCGCTCTCCGCCCGCTTCGGCAAGGATGCCGCGCCGATCGACGGCGGCCTTACCTGGCGGGTTTACGGCTCGAAGGCTGACGCCCACGGCAACTATCCGCTGGTGACCGAAGACAAGACGCCGTCGCCCACGCTGGTGCTGCCGGCGGGCGGTTACGTCGTGCATGTCGGCTTCGGTCTTGCCACCGCGGTCAAGCCGGTCACCTTGAACGGGCCGACTGTGCGCGAGCAGTTCGATCTGCCGGCCGGCGGCCTGCGCATGGAAGGCCGCGTCGGTGACGCGCTCATCCCACCCGGGCAGATTTTTTTCAACGTGTTCAAGGGTAGCCAATTCGAGCCCGGTGACCGCCGCCCGATCGCCGAACACGTGGCAACCAGCAGCGTCGTGGTGGTGCCGGAGGGCACCTACTACATCGTCTCCAATTACGGCGACGCCAATGCCGTGGTGCGCTCCGACCTGCGCGTGCAGGCGGGCAAGCTCACCGACGTCACCGTCACCCACCGCGCCGCCGCCATCACGCTCAAGCTGGTGGCCGAGAAAGGCGGCGAGGCGCTTGCCAACACCGCCTGGTCGGTGTTGACGCCCGGCGGCGACGTCATCAAGGAATCGATCGGTGCCTTTCCGCGCGTGATCCTGGCGGAAGGCGAATACCGCGCCATCGCCCGCAACGAGGGCAAGGTCTTCGAGCGCGAGTTCAAGGTGGTGACCGGGGTGGACGGCGACGTCGAAGTGCTGGCGCAGTGATGGCGGAAACGGCAAGCCACAGCGCCGTCGATGATTTCGCTGCCCTCGACCTTGCCTCGTCGGCGCTGTTGCTCGACGTCGATGGCACGCTGATCGACATCGGACCCTCGCCGTTCGAGGTGCATGTGCCCGAGGCGCTGTGCCGCTCGCTCGCGCGCCTGCTGGAGCGCATGGGCGGCGCGCTGGCGCTGGTCAGCGGGCGTCCGATCCGCGATATCGACAAACTGTTTTCGCCGCTGAAACTGCCGGCGGTCGGCGGCCACGGCGCCGAGATGCGGCTCGCCGACGGCAAAGTCATTGCCGATGTCGAAGCCTTGCCCGACGAACTGCGCAAGCGCCTGGCGCTCGCCGCCACGCCGGGCTCGGGCGTCGTGCTCGAGGACAAGGGCTATTCCTTCGCCCTGCATTACCGCCGGACGCCGCAACAGGAGCCCCGCTTGCGTGCGCTGGTCGAGCGTGTGCGTGGCGAATTTCCCGGCCAAGCGCTGGAGGTATTGCCGGGCAAGGCCATGGTCGAGATCAAACGTCCCGGCGTCAGCAAGGGCGAGGCCGTGCGCGAACTTATGACGTATGCGCCCTTTGCCGGACGGACGCCGGTTTTTGTCGGCGATGATGTCACCGATGAATCGGTGTTCGCTTTGCTGCCCACGTTACGCGGCAAGGGCTATTCGGTCGGACGGCATTTTGCCGGGCTTGCCGGGATGTTTGCGGCGCCCGGCGAGGTGCGCGAGGCCCTGCGGCGCCTTGCGTCCGTTTGACGACATTGCAGCCCTAATCCTCACCGTAAACACAATGTGAACTTTGGCGCGAGTTCCGCGTTATCGAATACGCGGTTACCTGCATGCCGGTTCAAGAGCGAACTACGCTTCGCATGGAGGCACCGCGAGGGGTGTCAGCATGTTGATTGACGCGCTTGGAAGCGAAAACGAGCGTTTGGCCAAGGGCAAATTCGAGCCTCACGGCAAAACCGTTGAATCGGAGCCGGCGCGGCCGCGCGGGCCGCGACTCGTCGTCGTATCGAACAGGGTCGGCGTGCCGGACGGCAACGCGCGGGCGGGCGGCCTCGAAGTGGCCATCCGGCCGGCGCTGCGGCGGCGTGGTGGCGTGTGGTTCGGCTGGAGCGGCCGCGTCGCCGATGAACCGGGGCCGGCCAAGACCATCGAGAAGGACGCGACAACCTACATCACGGTCGACCTCAAGAAGGACGACTATGACGAATTCTACAACGGCTTTGCCAACCGGGTGCTATGGCCGATTTTGCATTACCGGCTCGATCTCGCCGAATTCACGCGGCGCGATCTCGGCGGCTATTTGCGCGTCAATGACTATTTCGCCAGCCATATCGAGACGCTGCTCAAGCCTGACGACGTGATCTGGGTGCACGACTATCATCTGATTCCGCTCGCCAAGGCGTTGCGCGCGCGCGGCCACAGGAACCGCATCGGCTTCTTCATCCACGTTCCGTTTCCGCCGCCGGAAATTCTCACCGCGCTGCCCAACCATGACCGGCTGATCACAGCGCTCTGCCACTACGATGTGGTCGGCTTTCAGACCGACATCGATGCCGCCAATTTCTGCCGTTACGTCGCCAACGAGTGTGCGCTGCCCTGGGCGAACGGCAACAGCTTCCACTTCGGCAGCCGCACCGTGCAGGTCGGCACCTTCCCGGTCGGCGTCGAGAGCGAGGCGTTCGGCCGGCTGGGGCGGCGCGCCATCGAATCCGCCTTCGTGCGCGAGGTGCTCGACAGCCTGTCCGGCCGCGCCATGATCATCGGCGTCGATCGCCTCGACTACAGCAAGGGCATTCCCGAGCGCATGGATGCCTATGAGCGCTTCCTCGCCAATTTCCCCGACTGGCGCGGCAAGGTCACCTACCTGCAGATCACGCCGCGCAGCCGCAGCGGCATCCCGGAATACAACGACATCAGCCGCAAAGTCGGCGAGGCCGTCGGACGCATCAACGGCGCCTATGGCGAGGCGTCGTGGACGCCGCTACGCTACATCAACAAGGCCCACAGCCGGTCGGCGCTGGCCGGACTTTACCGCGCCGCCCGTGTCGGTCTGGTCACACCGCTGCGCGACGGCATGAACCTGGTGGCCAAGGAATTCGTCGCGGCGCAGAATCCGGACGACCCCGGCGTGCTCATCCTGTCGCGCTTTGCCGGCGCCGCGCACGAGTGCACGGCGGCGCTGCTGATCAATCCCTACGATCCGGAAGGCGTCGGCAATGCCATCAGCCGAGCGTTGGACATGCCGCTCGCCGAACGCCGCGAACGCCACGCCACGAATTTCGCGGCGCTGGTGCGCAACGATTTGTCGCGCTGGGCCGAGCGTTTCCTGGCGACGCTCGAGAAGCGCCCGGCGGCGGCGGATGAGCATCCGTTGGCGCGCGCGGCGTCCGCCTGATTGTCCCCAAGCGCGAAAGTCGCACGGGACGGCTGCGGCCTTTCGCGTATATGATCGCGTGACGGTCAACCTCGCGGGTCCTCCCATGCATCGAACGATCGCGGCGCTGCTTTCACCGATCCTTTTTGCGGCGCCGGGCGCGGCCTGGGCCGCCAACGCGGCCAACGGCAAGACGCTGGCCGAGCGCTGGTGCGCGTCGTGCCACGTCGTCAGCCCGGTTCAGAAGCAGGCGACCACGCAAGCGCCGCCGTTTTCCGAGGTCGCCAAGAAGGAGCACATGGACGCGCCGATGATCGCGCTGTTCCTCCTCAACCCGCATCCGAAAATGCCGGACATGAATCTGACGCGCAACGAGGCGGCGGATCTGGCGGCCTATATCGTCAGCCTGAAGTAGCGCGTTTCAGGTCCGGTGGCAGCGCCTCCGCGGCGAGCGCCTTGAGCGCGGCGTCGAGGCTCATGACCTCCTGCTTCTCCTGGCCGAGCCGGCGGATCGAGACCGTGCGTTCGGCCGCTTCCTTTTTGCCGACCACCAGCATCACCGGCACCTTTGCGAGCGAGTGCTCGCGCACCTTGTAATTGATCTTCTCGTTGCGCAGGTCGCTTTCGGCGCGCAGGCCGAGCTTGCGCGCGGCCACCGTCGCCTCGCGCGCATAGTCGTCGGCGTCCGAGGTGATGGTGGCGATCACGGCCTGCCGCGGCGACAGCCACAGCGGCAGATGGCCGGCGTAATGTTCGAGCACGACGCCGAGGAAGCGCTCCATCGAGCCGCAAATGGCGCGGTGGACCATCACCGGCGTTGTCTTGGCGCCGTCGGCGGCGATGTAGAAGGCGTCGAACCGTTCCGGCAGATTAAAGTCGACCTGCGTGGTGCCGCATTGCCAGTCACGGCCGATGGCGTCGCGCAGCACGTATTCGAACTTCGGGCCGTAGAAGGCGCCTTCGCCGGGATTGATCGCGGTCTTGATGCGGTTGCCGCCGCGCGCCGCGATCTGCTTGAGCACATTCTGCATGACGCCTTCGGCGTGATCCCAGGCGGCGTCCGAGCCGACGCGTTTTTCCGGCCGTGTCGACAGCTTGACGGTCAACTCGCCCTCGAAACCGAAGTCGGCATAGGTCGACAGGATCAGATCGTTGATCTTGAGGCACTCGTCGGCGAGCTGCTCCTCGGTGCAGAAGATGTGCGCATCGTCTTGCGTGAAGCCGCGCACGCGCAGCAATCCGTGCATGGCGCCGGATGGCTCGTAGCGGTGCACGATGCCGAATTCGGCCATGCGCAGCGGCAGATCGCGATACGATTTCAGCCCGTGCTTGAAAATCTGGATGTGACCCGGGCAGTTCATCGGCTTGATGGCGTAGACGCGCTCGTCCTCGGTGTCGTCACCGGCGGATGTTGCCTGGAACATGTTCTCGCGGAACCAGCCCCAGTGGCCGGAGGTCTCCCACAGGGACTTGTCGAGCAACTGCGGCGCGTTCACCTCCTGGTAGTCGCCTTTGAGGCGGCGGCGCATGTAGGCGACGATCTCCTGGAACATGGTCCAGCCGCCGGCGTGCCAGAACACCGTGCCGGGGCCTTCCTCCTGGAAGTGGAACAGGTCCATCTCGCGGCCGAGCTTGCGGTGGTCGCGCTTCTCGGCCTCTTCCATCTGCTTGAGGTAGGCGTCGAGCTCGTCCTGCTTGGCAAAGGCGGTGCCGTAGATGCGCGTGAGCATCGGGTTCTTGCTGTCGCCGCGCCAATAGGCGCCCGCCACCTTCATCAGTTTGAAGGCATTGCCGACCTTGCCGGTCGAGGTCATGTGCGGGCCGCGGCAGAGATCGAACCAGTCGCCCTGCTTGTAGATCTTGATCTGCTGGTCGGCCGGAATGGCGTCGATCAGCTCGACCTTGAAGGCTTCGCCCATGTCGCGGAAGGTCTGCTTCGCCTTGTCGCGCGACCACACTTCCTTGGTGAAGGCTTTGTCGCGGGCAACGATCTCCTTCATCTTCTTCTCGATGGCGGGGAGGTCTTCCGGCGTGAACGGCTGGTTGCGGAAGAAATCGTAATAGAATCCGTTCTCGATCACCGGGCCGATGGTGACTTGCGTGCCCGGCCACAGCGACTGCACGGCTTCGGCCAGCACGTGCGCGGCGTCGTGGCGGATCAGTTCGAGCGCGCGCGGGTCTTCGCGCGAGATGAATTCGATCTTGGCGTCGCGCTCGATCGGATCGGCGAGGTCGGCAACCGCGCCGTCGAGCGCCATGGCCACGGTGCGTTTGGCCAGCGAAGGCGAAATGCCCTTGGCGACGTCGAGCCCGGTTGTGCCTGAGGGGTAGTCCCGACGCGCGCCGTCGGGGAAGGTCAAAGCGACCATCGTCGTCTCCTTTATGCTCACTCCTGCGAACGAGCGCAGGTAAGCGTGACGGGGAGGGATATAGCAGCCGGTTGGAACTTCGCAAACTACGCGGGCGGGGTCTCGTTGGTGCCGCGCCAACGGCCGTAACGCCACGGCAAATACCAGTGCGCGGCGTCCGGCAGCCGCTCCGGCACGAAATCGAGGCCGGCGCTGCCGAGCGGGTGGCAGCGGATGATTCGCGCCAGCGCCATCCACGCGCCCGCCCACAGGCCGAAACGGTTAATCGCCTCGTCGGCATAATCCGAACAACTTGGCAGGTGGCGGCAGCGCGGCCCGATCAACGGCGATAGCGTATAGCGATAAAGCAGCACCAGCCCGCGCCCCGCGAGGCGCGGCAGACGGGTGATGGACGCTGTTTTGTGTTCGCCGCTCATCGCCGCCATGAAAGTTCCACTTGGCGCGTGAATGCAAGCCGCTCAAAGTTCCGCACGTGCTTTTCACGCCACTTTTTTTGCCCGCGTGCCCGGCAAAAAAGTCGTGCGCTTGCCGCTTTTTTGCACTAGACCCGAATCCGCACGCTCTTTAAAGTTTGACGTAGTTCAATGTTCGGGATCGTGCCGCAGGCGAAAGAGACAAACGAGAACGTGGGCCAACCACGCAGACAATAAAAAAACACGCCGGCGGCGATATACGGGGGTTTCAGCATGAGTCGCTCGCTTGCGGCTGCTCTAACACTTGTGCTCACGGCTTCGGTGTCTCTTGTGCCGGCCGCCTCGCGCGGCTCAGACCGCACGTTGCCGATGCGTTTCGAATTGCGCCAGGAAGGTCCGGCGCAAACCTGCGGCAGCAAGTGCCGGCTCTTCATCACGGCCAACGGCGCCATCACCGCGGATACGCCGCGCGACTTCGAATTGTTCGCGCGCGATCGCGATTTGACCGGCGCCAGCGTCGTGCTCGACAGCGACGGCGGTTCGGTGCACGGCGCCATCGCGCTCGGCCGGCAAATCCGCAAGCTCGGACTCGACACCACCGTCGGCCGCACCGTCGATCTCGACGGCGCCGGTCCGGGCGTGGCGCGCGCGAAGTTGCTGCCGCGCGCCGATTGCGAATCCATGTGCGCCTTCGTGCTGGTCGCGGGCGTGCACCGCGTGGTGCCGGCGCAGGCGCGCGTGATGGTGCACCAGATTTGGCTGGGCGATCGCCGCGAGGATCCGACCGCGGCGACCTATTCGGCCGAGGACCTCGTGCTGGTGCAGCGCGACATCGGCAAGCTCGCGCAATACACCGCCGAGATGGGTGCTTCGATCGAGCTGCTCGATCTAGCGCTGCGCATTCCGCCGTGGGAGCCGATGCATGCCTTGACGCTGGCGGAGATCACCAATGCCCGCGTCGCGACCGAAGAGAACACCGCGCCCGCGGCGGCGGCGGTTGCCGCTTCGCCGCCGGCACCCGCCGTCCGCGATCAGCTGCCGCGCATGACCAATGGCGTGCGGGCGAGCGCGATCAGCGAGCAGCGTTGGGCCGTGGTCGACAACAAGGGTTCGGCGGTGCTGGCGCGGCGTCATCCGCTCACCATCGGCGGCGAGGATATCGGCAGCTTCGACCTTATGGTCGCCTGCGGACCCGGCTCCGACAGCTACGATGTCAGCTATATCGAGCGCCGCCGCAGCGGCCATCGCGCCCCGCTGCCCGGCCAGCTCGACACCATCAGCGTGGCGGCAGGCAGCACCATCGCCGGCCTGAAAGTGGTGTCGACCCAGCGCCGCAGCGATCCCGACGAGCTCGTCACCTACGCCTCGGCGGCGGTGCCGGCGGATCTGATCGGCGCCTTTGCCGGCGCCGGCAACCACTCGATGATGATCACCACCAAGAGTGACACCATCCTCACTGCCATCCGCCTCGGCAATACCGGCGCGCAGCAGAACCTGCCGCGGCTCGCCGCCGCGTGCCGCAAAGGGCTTGGCGACCGCGCCGAGCTGCCGACACATCGCGCCGGCGGAATGGCCTCGGCGAAGTAACGCTACTGCGCCACCTGTTTGCGCTTGGCCTCGATCTGGTCGAGCGCGGAAACCACGGCGTCGAAGGTGAGCATGGTGGAGGCGTGGCGCGCCTTGTACTCGCGCACCGGCTCGAGCACCGCGATGTCGGCCCATTTGCCGGCCGGCGGCGGGCCGTTCTCCTTGAGCATCTTGCGCACGGTGTCGCGCAGCGCGCGCAGCTCCTCCGGCTTCGAGCCGACCACGTGGCGGGCCATGATCGAGGACGAGGCCTGGCCGAGCGCGCAGGCTTTCACGTCATGGGCAAAGTCGCCGACGGCGTCGCCGTTCATTTTGAGGTCGACGGTGACGGTGGAGCCGCACAGCTTGGAATGGGCGGTGGCGCTGGCGTCGGGCGCGGGTAGGCGGCCGAGGCGGGGGATATTGCCCGCCAGGTCGAGGATTTTCGCGTTGTAAACGTCGTTTAACATTGAGCTTTTCGCTGATTCACCGGCGGCAATTGCCTAAGCCGCGCAAACGAATATATAGGGGTGGAACGTGCGGTGCGAGAAGCCCGCGGGCATGGCTTGATTTGGCGAATAGCCATGCAGAATGGGAATGCAGCGTCCAAAATCGCGACGCGGCCACCCCGGTGACACCCCCGGCTCAAGCGTTGAGCCGGTCGAACGGAGAGACCCGTTATGGACGCTAAGAACACCCCGACCAATATTGCACCGTGGCCCAAGCAGGGCTTGTCCGAGCACGTGCGGGCGGTGCCGACGCCGGTCGAGCCGCGGCCGTCGCGCGAGCAGGCGGAAGCCGCCGTGCGCACGCTCATTGCCTATGCCGGCGACAATCCGGCGCGCGAAGGCGTGCTGGAAACCCCCAAGCGCGTCATCGACGCCTACGAGGAATTGTACCAGGGCTATCGCGAATGCCCGGTCGAGGTGCTCGACCGCACCTTCAGCGAGACCGCGGGCTACGACGATTTCGTGCTGGTCAAGGACATCGGCTTCAACTCGCATTGCGAGCACCACATGATGCCGTTCTTCGGCAAGGCGCACGTCGCCTATCGGCCGACGGACCGGGTCGTCGGCTTGTCGAAGCTGGCGCGGCTGGTCGACGTCTACGCCCGCCGCCTGCAGACGCAGGAGCATATGACGTCGCAGGTCGCGACCGCGATCGACGAGATCCTCAAACCGCGCGGCGTGGCGGTGATGCTCGAAGCCGAGCACATGTGCATGTCGCTGCGCGGCGTCGAGAAGCTCGGCTCGCTGACCGTGACCACGCATTTCACCGGGACGTTCCGCGACGACGTGAACGAACAGGTGCGTTTCATGACCATGCTGCGGGGCGCGCAACGGTAGCTCGCCCTTGCGTAACGCGAACGCGAGGCGAGTTTGTCTGATCAATCGGCAATCGAAGAAGGCTTGGCTTTCGCGCCGCGTTTCGGCGCGGACGGCCTGATCACGGCCGTCGTCACCGACGCCAAGTCGGGCGACGTGCTGATGGTCGCGCACATGAACAACGACGCGCTCGCCAAGACGATCGAAAGCGGCGAGGCCTGGTACTACAGCCGCTCTCGCAAAGCGCTGTGGAAAAAGGGCGAACAGTCCGGCCACGTGCAGCGCGTGATCGAGCTGCGCGTCGACTGCGACCAGGATGCGCTCTGGCTCAAGGTCGAGCAAATCGGCGAGGGCGCCTGCCACACCGGCCGCCGCTCGTGTTTTTATCGCGCGGTGCCGCTCGGCAAAGGCGGCGGCGCGACGCTGCGGTTCCGCGACGCCGATAAGGTGTTCGATCCCAAGCGCGTCTACCGCAAACCATGACCGCGGCGGCCCGCGTCGATGTGCGGATCGACGCGCGGGCGGGCGGCACCATTGCCTTTGTCACCCTCGACAATCGGACGAAGCTCAACACGCTCGACCGCGCGCTGATGGCCGAATTCATCGCGGCGGTCGAGGCGCTGGCTAAGTGTGACGACCTTCGCGCGCTGGTGCTGACCGGCGCCGGCAACAAGGCCTTCATCGGCGGCGCCAGCATTCCGGAAATGGCGGCGCTGACCCGCGACACCGCGCGCGATTTCATCACGCTGGTGCATCGGACCTGCGATTGCTTGCGCAAGCTGCCGGTGCCGGTGATCGCGCGGATCGACGGCTACGCGCTCGGTGCCGGGCTCGAGGTCGCGGTGTCGTGCGATCTGCGGGTGTCGACGACGCGGGCGAAATTCGGCATGCCGGAGACGAAAGTCGGTATTCCCTCGGTGGTCGAGGCCGCGCTCATCCCGCATTTGATCGGCCATGGCCGCGCGCGCGAGCTGCTGATGCTGGGCGAGATCGTCGACGCCGAGACCGCGCTGCGCTGGGGCCTCATCGAGCGCGTGGTCGCGCCGGACCGGCTCGACGCCGAGGTCGAAAAGGTCGTTGCGGCGCTGCTGTCCGCTGGTGCGCAGGCGGTGCGCAGCCAGAAGGCGCTGATGCAGCAATGGGAAAAACTGCCGGCGGATAAAGCCATCGAAGCCGGCATTGACGCCTTCGCCCGCGCCTTCGAGACCGACGAGCCCGCGCGCATGCTGTCGGCCTTCGCCACGCGCAAGCGCGATTAAGCCTTCACCCGCTCGAGCAACGCCTTGGCCCGCACCAGATGCGGCCGGTCGTACATCTTGCCGTCGATGCCGACGGTCCCGGCACCGGGCTGCGCCGCAAAGGCAGCGACGATGGCTTTGGCCTTTTCGATCTGCTCGGCCGATGGCGTGAACACGGCGTTGATCACCGGCACCTGCGCCGGATGAATGGCGAGGCGGCCGGCAAAACCGTCGCGGCGCGCGAGCTCGGTGTCCTTGCGCAGCACGTCTGCGTTGCGGAAATCGACGTGGATGGTCTCGATCGCCGGCACTTTCGCCGCCGCCGCGCCGTAAAGGCACATCGCGCGTGCAATGCGGTAGGGCTCGGTCAGTGTGCCGTCCGCCTCTCGATTGGCCTCGGCGCCGAGCTCGGCGGACAGGTCCTCCGGCCCCCAGGTCATGCCGATCAGCCGCGCGCTGCAGTTTTTGTAAGTGCCGGCGGTGAACAGGCCGGCGGCCGATTCTACCGTCTGCGCCAGAATCTTGATCGCGCCTTCCGGCAGCCCGGCAATGGCCTCGCGCGCGGTCAGTTTGGCGTCGACATGGGTGACGGTCGGGCCGCCTTCGGCCTTGGGAAACAAAATGGCGTCCGGCGCGCCCGGCACGACGGCGTCGAGGTCGGCGTCGGTCATTCCCGTGTCCAGGCCATTTATTCGCACCAGCAGCCGCGGGCCCTTTTTTCCCTTTGCGCCCTTGAGGAAATCGCACGCCAGCTTGCGCGCGGCCTCCTTGCGCTCGGGCATAATCGAATCCTCGAGATCGATGATGACGCCGTCGGCGCCGCTCGCAAAAGCCTTGTCGAGCTTGGCTCCGCCGTCGGCGGGGACGAAGAGTAACGACCGCATTACTTCGGCCGCATCACGATGAAGGCGTTGCGGTGGCATTCGGCCACCAGCGTGCCGTCCTGCTTGAACGCCTTGTGGTGGAATTCGACGATGCCGGCGCCTTTGCGCGATTTCGACTCGCGTTTGCCCACCACCACCGTCGAGCAATGCACGGTGTCGCCCTCGAACAGCGGCGCCGGGAATTTCACGTCGGTCATGCCGAGATTGGCGATGGTGGTGCCGACCGTCATGTCGGAGACCTGTATGCCGATCATCAGGCCGAGCGTGAACAGCGAGTTCATCAGCGGCTGGCCCCATTCGGTCTCCTGCTCGCAGAAGTGCCGGTCGATGTGCAGCGGCTGCGGGTTGAGCGTCATGTTGGAGAACAGCATGTTGTCCATCTGCGTCACCGTGCGCGTGTAGCGGTGCTCGTAGGTCTTGCCGACCTCGAAATCCTCGAAATAGAGGCCGCCGCGCTTATGCCGCTGGATCGTGTCCGCCATCGCTCCCTCCGCCGTTAACCACTCGTTTACCATAATACCCCACGGTCCATAGGGCGCGCGAAGGCCTATAGCCCAATTAGCCCAACGACCCCATGGCGATCTTTTCCATCAATGGCGGCGCGGGGCCCCCGGTTGCGGGCGCCATCCGCGATGCCGCGCGCTCGACCGGCACCAGCTTCGAATATCTGCTGACCACCGCGCAGATCGAGTCCAATCTCAATCCGGCGGCGCAGGCAACGACCTCCTCGGCCAAGGGGCTCTATCAGTTCATCGATCAGACCTGGCTCGCCACCATGAAAAACGCCGGGCCCGCGCTCGGCTATTCCCGTTACGCCGGAGCGATCGTGCAGGGCCCGGACGGCCGCTACGACGTGCCGGATCCGGCCGCGCGCGCGGCGATCATGCGGCTGCGCGCCGACCCGGCCGTGAGCGCGACCATGGCGGGGATATTCACGCGCAGCAACGCGGCGCAACTCAATGCCGCGATCGGGCGCGCGCCCTCGGAGGGCGAGCTTTACATCGCGCATTTCCTAGGGCCCGACGGCGCGGCCAAGCTGATCGCCGCGGCGTCCGCCCAACCCAATGCCAATGCGGCCGCGATGTTTCCGCAAGCCGCCGCCGCCAATCCCAGCATCTTTTACGACCGCACCGGCCGTCCCGCCGGCGCCGCTGCGGTCTACAGCAAGCTGACCGGGCGCTACGACGTTGCGCGTGCGCTTGCCTTCGCGCCAGGCGGCCGGACGGTCGCGCCGCAGGATCCGGCGGCGGTGGCGCAAGCCTATGCCCAAGCTACCGCGCCTGTCCGTACTGAGTCGCCGCCGGCGTCCGACAGCCGGCCGCTGTTCCAGGCCATGTTCACCGACCGGCCGCAGGGCGGGGTGTCGCAGGCCGTGAATACGCTGTGGGGGGCGGCGAAAGCCGAGACACAGGCCGCGGATCAGCCCTCGAAGCTGCTCGACCTGTTCCGCGACGCGCCGCCGCCGTTGCGCAAGTCGATCGGCGGCAAGGTCTGAGCGGGAAATCGTCGTTAACACCCGCTCAATTTCTATGGTGAACGCTTTGTTAAGGCTCCGGGCCTAGACTGTTGCCTGCCGTCCCAGTCGAGGCGGTCACATTTGTCGCGTCGGTTCGGTCATGATTGTTCGTCAGTTTTTGCAGTGGGTTCGTCATGCGCCGCCCGGTGAACGGGCCGAAGCTACCTCCGCGCTGGCGCGCGCCTACCTCCATTCCGATCTGTCCGCCGACGATCTCGCCGCCGCCGAAGGCGCGATGATTATGCTGCTCGACGATCCTTCGCCGCTGGTGCGGCGCGCGCTCGCCGAGGTGTTCGCCTCGGCGCAGAAGGCGCCGCGCGTGGTGGTGCATGCGCTCGCCGCCGACCAACCCGAAATCGCGATCCCGGTGCTGTCGCGCTCGCCGCTGCTGAGCGAAGACGATCTGGTCGATCTCATCGCCACCGCGCATCCGGAGTGCCAGGTCGCTATCGCGTCACGCGCCATGCTGCCGCGCTCGCTGGCCGCGGCCATCGCCGAAGTTGCCGCGGCGCAGGCCTGCCTGACATTGCTGGAAAACCCCGACGCCGATATCGCGCTGTTCTCCATCGACCGCATGGTCGAGCGCTTCGGCCACCTGGCGCCGATCCGCGAAAACCTGCTGGCGCGCTCCGATCTGCCGATGGCGACGCGCCAGGCGCTGCTGACCAAGCTGTCGCAGACGCTCGCCGGATTCGTCACGGCGCGGCAATGGCTGGGACCGGAACACGCCGAATACGCAGCGCGCGAAGCGTGCGAGAAGGCGACCGTCGCGCTTGCCGCCGACACGCCTTACGACGAGGTCGGCGAACTGGTGCAGCACCTGCGCGCGTCCGGGCAATTGACCGCCGGCATGATCATGCGCGCGCTGCTCTCGGGCAATGTGGTGCTGTTCGAGGAGGCGCTGGCCGAGCTATCCGGCGTGCCGCTGCAGCGCGCCGCGAGCTACATCCACGACAACAATATCTCCGGCTTCCGCGCGCTCTACGGCAAGGCCGGCCTGCCAGACATCGCATACCCTGCGTTCCGCGAGTCGCTCGCCGCCATGCGCGAAGGCGTGCTGGTGGGCGAGCAGGGTGGCGCGGCGCGGCTCAAGCGCCGCATGGTCGAGCGCGTGCTGGAGGCCTGTGCGGCGGAACGCGGCGCCGACATGACGCTGCTGGCGCTGCTGCGGCGCTTCGCGGTCGAGGCGGCGCGCGAGGAAGCCCGCATGTTCTGTGCGGATCTGGTGGCCGACGATTCGCGGCCGCGGCGGGCGCCGCTGCGCGAGCAGGTCCGGCTGGTCGCCTAGATCAGCTTTCCGGAACGATCGACGGGGCCGCAGTCCCGGTGATCTGCTCGAGCATCTCCGGCCGATCCTTGTTCTCGCGAACGAGAAAATCGTCGGTGACCTCGCGCAGGCGGTTGGTCAGCGTGGCGGCGAGTTCCTTGGCGTCGGAGCGGGCATATTCGCGGAAGATCGCGCGCACGGCGTCGACGTGCTGGTCGACCAGCTTGAGCGGAATGCGGTTGGCGTCGGGCGTGTACTCGATCAGCCGGCACAGGCTGTCGGCGGCTGCCGCCACCGCCGGATAACCGAAAGTCGCGGCTTCGCCCTTGATGTCGTGGGCGGCGTGAAACAGCGCGTCCTTGTTGGCCTTGGTGAAACGGTTTCTGGCGACGGTCTGGCGCGCCTTGTCGAGGCGCTCGCATTCAGCCTCCATCCAAGAGGAGAATTCGGTCGACAGTTCGGCCAGCGCTTGTTCCGCGCGCGCAACCGGATCTTCGCCGGGAGCCAGCGGCCGGTCGGAGACGGCATGGCGCAGCTTGTTTTCCGGCGTAATGACCTCGTGGTCGCCGTAGGTGGCGACGGCCGCGGTGTCTTTGCGGGGGGCCATAGCGAGCGTTCCTTTGTCAGCTTAGGGCACGGACTTTTTCCAGCAGGGGCACCTGCCGGATGACGTCGGCCTTGCCGCCTTTGCGGCGTTCGGGGCCGACGTAGTTCGAATTGACGTTGCGCCGCCGGTCGGGACCGAAATAGGTCTTGGTCTTGATGAAGGAGCGCGGATTGGCGACTACGTTGACGATGCGCTGATACAGGCCCTTGGCCGAGATCGGCTTGGCGAGGAATTCGGTGATGCCGGCGTCGCGCGCCGACGTCACGCGCTTTTTCTCGGAATGACCGGTCAGCATGATGATGGCGACGTAAGGGTTCGAATTGGCGCCCGGTTGGCGGATCATCTGCGTCAGCTCGAGGCCGTCGAAGATCGGCATCGCCCAATCGGTGATCACGATGTCGGGGACGTAATGGGTGAAGGCTTCGAGTCCGGCCGCGCCATCTTCCGCCTCGTAGACTTCGCGCGCGCCGAAGCCGTGCAGCAGCGTGCGCAAGATCCGGCGCATATGCGCGTTGTCGTCGATGACGAGGAAACGCAGACGATTGAAATCGATGCGAACCATGCTGCCCCGAGGCCCCGGGCACAGCCGGCCCGTTACCGTCGTGTTCCAAGCTAACGGGGCGTCGTTAAGGAATGGTTTAGGATAAGCCGGCGGGCGGCCTAGTGCGAATAGCGAAAGCTCGGCCCGCCATTGTCGAAGTGGCAGGTGAAGCTGATGTATTCGCCGGGACGGGCGTAAATGCGGCCTATTTCCGGGACCTTGCCATAGGCGCCGCAATGCTCTTCGGCGTAACCGCGGGCGTTGGCTTGGTTTTCAGGGCTCCACGGAATGATGCCGCCGGTCGAGTTGCCTGTGAGGCCGGGGCCCGTGCCGCATCCGGCGAGTCCGCAGGCCATCGCCAGCGCAACCGCAATTCGGGCCTTGGCTGTCATCCCATCCCCTCCAGGCGGGCAAGCTAGCATCTGAGTCCCTGCCGTGGAAAGGCGCGCGCTCAAGTCGTCAACAGCGCAGCCATGACGCGCTCGCGCGTCAGCGGCAGGTCGCGGATGCGCGCGCCAAGCGCATGCGACACCGCGTTGCCGATGGCCGCCGCGGTCGGCCCCGCGGTCACCTCGCCGACGCCGAGCGGGATGGGGTCGCGCGTGTTGATGAGCGCGATGTCGATCTCCGGCACCTCGCTGAATTTCAGCACCGGATAGGTGAGCCAGTCGATGGAGGAGACGCCGTCCTCGAAACGCACCTGCTCCTTGAGCACCCAGCTCGCCGACTGGATGATGCCGCCTTCGAGCTGGTTGATGACGCCGTCGGGATTGACCACCAGGCCGGCGTCGGCGGCGCACCAGACATGGCGCAAGCGGATGTCGTCCTCGACATCGAGCTCGACCACCATGGCGGCATAGCCGGCGCGGTTCTTGTAGCGCGAAAAGGCAAAACCGCGGCCGGTGCCGGTGCCCGACGGCGCCAGTCCACGAGTCTTGGCGTCCCATTTTGCCATCGCCGCCGCCTTCTCGATCACGGCGCGGGCGCGTGGATCGGCCGTTATCGACAAGCGGTATGCGACCGGGTCCTGGCCGGCCCGCGCGGCCAGTTCGTCGATGGCGCATTCGAGCGCGAACACATTGGTCATGGCACCGAGGCCGCGCAGCGAGGAGACGCGCACCGGCGTTTCCGGCACCAGATGATGCACGATGCGCTTGGCGGCGATGTCGTAGAGCGGCTCGGCGTTGCGGGTGGCGCCGCCGCCGCCGGATTCCGGCACGTCGCTCGGCGGCGGTAAGGGCAGGGGATCGGGCAGCGCCTCGCCGGCCAGCAGCGGCGCGCCATGACCCGGCCGCCCGGCATGCGTGCCGCTCCAGATTTCGGCGGTCCAATCGGACGGCTTGCCGTCGGCACCGACGAGGGCGCGCACTTTCACCACCATGGCCGGCGCCTTCGGCTCATAGACGAACTCCTCCTCGCGCCGCCAGCGCACCCGCACCGGCACGCCGGGCTTGGCGACGGCGACGACGGCGGCGTCGGCGGCGGCGTCGTCGGCGCCGTTATGACCATAACAACCGGCGCCCTGCACGTGCCGCACGGTGATGGCGGAGGCATCGAGCTTGAGCGTGCGCGCCAGCGCGCCGCGCAACGGGTAGACGCCCTGGCAATGCGTCCACACCGTGAGATGGCCGTCTTGGTAGAGCGCGAGCCCGCAGGAGGGCGACACCGAGGCATGCGCCAGGTGCGGCTTGGTATAGGTCGCCTCGAAACGCTCGCGGCCTTGGGCATCGGCCGGTTCGGCTGCGCCGATGACGCGATCGATGGACGGACGCTGCAGCAGCCAGTTAGCTTCCTGCTGCAGCGGCGCCGGCGTCTCGACGTTCTGCCAGGTGACGTGATTGGCTGCGGCCAACGCCGCTGCATCGAGCGCTGACTCGTCGTCGCCGAGAATGGCGAGGAAATTGCCGTTGCGCACGAACTCGATCGGGCTTTTGGCGGCGCGCTTGATGGCGGCTTCGTCGACGGCGGCAAGCGTCGCGCCGCGGTTGGGCTGACGGACGACGCGCGCGTGCCGCATGCCGTCGAGCGCCATGTCGTGGATGAAAGCGGCTTGGCCGAATATTTTGGCCGGCAGATCGAGCCGCGGCTGGCTCACGCCGACGGCCTTTAGTGCGGTGACGGCCTTGCGCTTGGCGCCGCCGTTGGCCTTGACGGCGAGATCGACGGCGGCCGCGAGCGTCCAGTAATCCTGGCCGGTCGTCTTGCCGCCGCGCAGGAACTTGCCATCGGCGATCGCAAGCTCACTCGCCGCGCAGCCGATCACCTTCGCGGCTTGCGCCAGAAAAGCGGCGCGTACTTCGGCGCAGGCCTGCGCCAGTGCGACACCGCCGGCCTGCATCGACATGCTGCCGGCGGTGTAGCCTTCGTCGGGCGTGCGCCCGGTGTCGCCGGATGTCACATCGATGCGCGCGACGGCGACGTCGAGTTCGTCGGCGGCGATCTGCGCCATCGCGGTCAACATGCCCTGGCCGAATTCGACCCGGCCGGTGCAGATCGTCACTTGGCCGGGCGACGGAAAAGCCACCCAGCGGTCCAGGCCGGGATTGTCGCCGAGCGGGCCGGGCAAGGGAACTGGATTGGGCGCGTTCATCGCGCCGCTCCGCGCATGACGGCGGCGGCCTTTTCGACCGCGCGCAGGATGCGGTTATGCGAGCCGCAGCGGCAGATATTGCCGTCGAGCGCCTCCGCGATCTGCGCGCGCGAAGGCGCCGGGTTGCGGTCGAGCAGCGCCTTGGCCGACACCAGGATGCCCGAGAGGCAATAGCCGCATTGCCCGGCCTGCTCCTCGAGGAAGGCCTGCTGCAGCGGATGCGGTTTGGCCTCGCTGCCGAGACCCTCGACCGTGGTGATCGTTTTGTCCGCCACGCTCCATACCGGCTTGGCGCACGATTTTTCCGGCTGCCCGTCGATCAGCACCATGCAACAGCCGCATTGCTCGAGCCCGCAGCCGAAGCGCGTACCCATCAGGCCGAGTTCATTGCGCAGCACGTTGAGCAGCGGCGTGTCTTCGTTGGCCGGCGAAACGCTCACCGGCTTGCCGTTGACCGAAAACGCGAACGCCTTCGCCATGGACCTAAAACCCGAACTGCTCGCGCAAAATCCGCTCGTCGAGATTATGGCCGGGATCGAACAGCATGTTGATCGCGCAGCTGTGGTCCATCGAAATGTCCACGCTGCGCACCGAACGGACCTCGTCATGATCGGCGACCGCCGCGACCGGGCGCTTGTCGGCCTCCAGCACCTCGATCGTCACCTTGGCCTTGTCGGGCAGCAGCGCGCCGCGCCAGCGCCGCGGGCGGAACGGGCTGATCGGGGTGAGCGCCAGCATTGGCGCGTTGATCGGGATGATCGGCCCCTGCACCGAGAGATTATAGGCGGTGGAGCCGGCGGGCGTCGCCACCAGCACGCCGTCGGCGACCAGCTCGGCCAGCCGCTCCTTGCCGTCGATGAGGACGCGCAAATGCGCGGCCTGCGCGCTCTGGCGGAACAGCGAGACTTCATTGATGGCGCGGTGCTCGTGCGTGCGACCGGCCGCGTCGCGCGCGCGCATCATCAGCGGATGGATCACCGTCATGTGCGCGGCGGCGATGCGCTCAGGCAGACCGTCGAGCGCGAAGTCGTTCATCAGGAAGCCGACGGTGCCGCGATGCATGCCGTAGATCGGCTTGCCGGAGTTCATGAACTTGTGCAGGGTTTGCAGCATCAGGCCGTCGCCGCCGAGCGCCACGATGACGTCGGCGGCGGCCGGTTCGACATTGCCGTAGCGCTTTTCCAGACTCGCATAGGCCTCGCGCGCCTCGGGCGTGGAGGCCGCAACGAAGGCAATCTGCTTGGTGCCGCGGGTACTCATGAAAGGCCAAATGATGGAACGCGCCGTGCTCGTCTATACGACTTGGCCCTCGATTGTCGAGGCGGAGAAGGCGGGGCGCGCCATCGTCGAAAAGCGGCTGGCGGCCTGCGTCAATATCCTGCCGGGAATGATTTCGCATTACTGGTGGCAGGGACAGATCGAGCGTGCCGAGGAGGCGGTCATGCTGGTGAAAACGCGCGCCTCGCTCGCGGAAGCCGTGCGCCAGGAGGTCAAGGCGCTGCACAGCTATGCGGTGCCGGCGATCATGGTGCTGCCGGTCGAGAGCGTCGACGCCGATTATTACCGCTGGATTTTGGAGGAGGCGAAGCCCGCCTCCTGAAAACGCAATCGCCGGGGACAGGCCCCGGCGATCACGTAACGGACGTTAGCAACGAAACCTTCTAGTAGCTGGCCATCAATAACTAGCCTTGCCGTCGATCACGGCCTTGAGCTGGCGGTATTCCTCGCACGAGGTGTTGCCGCAGATCAGGTTGACCTTCTGCAGATCGTCGAGGGCCTTGAGCCGATTGCCCTGCTCCATCTGCCACATGCCGTAATAGGACCAGGTGCGCACGTGGTTGGGGTCGGCCTTGAGCGCGGCCTCGTACCAGATCTGCGAGTCCTTGTAGCTGCCGAGCTTGCGATAGGCGTAGCCGATATAATTGGCGACGTCGGCGTGCTCGTCATGGCCGAGCGCGTGCATGGCGGCGATGCCGCCTTGATAATCGCCGGCCAGGATCATCTCGCGCGCGGCGCGGTAGCCGCGCAGGAATTTCGCATCGGCTTCCTGCTTGATTTGCTGCTCGATGGCGCTGCTGTCTTTTTTCTTCTTGGATTTCTTCTTGCCGTCATCGGTCGGCGGCGGCGGATTGTCGGTGCCCATGGCGTAGGCGGTGAGCGGCTTCATGCCGACGGCGGTTGCGAGCAATGCAGCGGCGGCGAGAATGCCAAGGCGGCGAAGCGCGAGGGTTAGGGTCATTGCGGGGCCTTTCTTGAAAAAGGGCGGTACGTGGCGCGGGTACAGCGCAAACGATACGCCGAATCGCCATCACGCAGGAAAAACAAATTGTGAACCGCGAATAGTCCGCGGCCGGGAATAAATTTTGCACAGGCCAACTGCGCAGCAAATCGGCTCGGTTGCGATGAGGCGCTTGACTTGGATTTCAGGCAGGAGGAACATTTCAACGTGCTGGTTCCTCGGGGCAACACCCGGGGACGAAAGAGGGAACGCGGAAGCTGCCCGGTTTGCAGCAGTCCGCGGCTACCCCCGTAACTGTGAGCGGCGAGCTCGCGTCGAAGGCCACTGGGCAACTGGGAAGGCCGGACGCACCTTGAGCAGCGACCCGCGAGCCAGGAGACCTGCCAGCACGGTCACCCAACCGGTGGACGGGGCGTCCATACGGAGCGGTCTTTCGCAGCGGTGACGGCAATGCCGGTGCGAAAGCCGTGAGAGCTTAGACACTCCCACGACATTCGACACGAAAGCGGCGCGTCGTTCGCTGGCGTAACGCGTTCGTGTCCTTCGCATCGGGCTTGGTCTCACCCGATGCGCCTCGCGTTTCACGCGGGCGCAAACGAAGGAACGTTGTGTCATGGGGACGATAGTAAGGCTGGCCGGCGCGTTGGCGCTGATGGCGATCTGCGCCCAGCAAGCGGCCGCGCAAAACAGCAATCCAATCAGCCTGCCGGCGATCGTGGTCAGCCCGACCACGATCCCGACGCCGGTCGACCAGATCGCGAGCTCGATCACGGTGATCACGCGACAAGAGCTCGAACGCGATCACATCAGCACCGTGCCGGACGCGCTGCGTGCGGTGCCGGGCCTCAACGTCGTGCAAAGTGGTGCAGCCGGCGGCCAAACCGCGGTGTTCATGCGCGGCACCAATTCCAACCACGTCAAGGTGTTCATCGACGGCGTCGATGTCGGCGATCCGAGCACGCCGAACGGCGCCTTTGACTTCGCGCATCTGCTCACCGGCGACGTCGAACGCATCGAAATCCTGCGCGGCCCGCAGAGCGGTCTTTACGGCTCGGACGCGATCGGCGGCGTCATATCGATCACCACCAAGAAGGGCGAGGGGCCGCCGAAGGTGACGGGGAGCCTCGAAGCCGGCTCGTTCGGCACCTTCAATCAGACCGCCAGCCTGAGCGGTGCGCAGGGCCGCTTCAATTATTCGTTCAACGTGCTGCATGTGCGCACGACCGACAACAAAGTCACGCCGCCCAATCTGCTGGCGCCGGGCGAGACGTTGAACAAAGACAGTTACGACAACCGCACCTATTCGGCCCGCCTCGGCGCCGATCTCACCGACACCTTCGCGCTCAACGTCGTCGGCCGCTATACCGATGCAAAAAAACTGTTCACCGGCGACGATTTCGTCAATTTTCCGACGCCGGCGCCGGAAGCGCTGCGAAACACCCAGGTCAACCACAATTCGTTTATCCGCGGCGAAGCGGTCTGGTCGCTGTTCGACGGCAGGCTCAAGAATACTTTCGGCACCAATTACACAAACCAGTGGAATTGGAACTACGACCCCAATCCCGACAGCTTCACGCCGTTCGGCGCGGTGGCGCCGCCGACCAAGAACGTCGGCGAAAAAACGAAGTACGATTGGCGCGGCGAAGCCAAGCTGCTGCCGGGGCAGACGCTGGTGCTCGGCCTCGAGGACGAAAAGCAAAAATTGCGCACGGATTCGACCGCATCGGCGGCGGGCGTGCCGTTTCTGACCACCGAGCACAAGAGCAACAAGGCCGGCTGGGTCGAATTGCAGTCGGCTTTTTTCGAGCGGTTCTTCATCGTCTCGAACGGGCGCTATGACGACGACGAAAGTTTCGGGCCGCATCGCACCTGGCGCGTCGCCCCGGCCTTCATCGTTCCGGGTACGGAGACCAAGCTTAAAGGCAGCTACGGCACCGGCTTCAAGGCGCCGACCTTGACCGAACTGTTCGTCAACAATCCGGCCATCGGCCAGGTCGCCAATCCCAATCTGCGGCCGGAAATCAGCCGGGGTTACGACTACGGCTTCGAGCAACCGGTGTTCAACGACCGCTTGCGCTTCGGCGCGACCTACTATCGCAACCGGATTACCGACCTGATCACGACGCAGTTCAACCCGGTGGCGTTCACCTTCAACTATCTCAATGTCGGGCAGGCCGAAACGCACGGCTACGAAGCCTTCGCGGCGGCGGTGCTGAACGAACAATGGAAGGTTCGCGGCGATTACACCTATACCAACACGCGCGATCTGACGACCGATCTCGGCCTGCTGCGCCGCCCGGCGCACAAGTACAGCGCGACGACGATCTGGACGCCGCTCGATGGCCTCTCGCTATCCTCCACGGTGCTGCATGTCAGCTCATGGGTCGACGTCAACCGCGACACGGCGGTTTTCATCCCGCGGCTGGATGCGAAGCCCTATACGACGGTCAACCTGGCGGCCAATTACGAGGTGACGAAGCAGCTCACCGTGTTCGTCCACGCCGATAACCTGTTCAACTACCAGTACCAAAACCCTGTCGGCTTCGAGCGGCCGGGCTTGGGGGTATTCGGCGGCGTGCGCATGACCAACTAGACCTCGCGGCGCTGTCGAAGATGGTGTAGGAACCAAAAGACAAATAGGGGGTCTCAGATGAAAAACGGAATAGCTGCGTTGGCGGTCCTTGCGATGTCCGCTCTGGCCGCCGCGCCGGCAGCGGCGCAGGCGTCACGCGTACGCGTCGGCGGGCTCACCTGCCAGGTCGCGCCCGGCGTCGGCCTGATCATCGGCTCGAACAAGAGCATGAATTGCCAGTATCAGTCGGTCGACGGCTGGAGCGAACGCTATAGCGGCAACATCATCATCATCGGCGCCGACATTGGGTTCACCGATACCAAAACCATTGCTTGGGCGGTTTGGGCGCCGGTGGCGCAAGGCGGGCGCGGCGCGCTTGCCGGCGGCTACGCCGGCGCCACCGCCGAAGTGACCGTGGCCGCTGGCCTCGGCACCAACGTCTTGCTCGGCGGTTTCCAGAATTCCTTCATGCTGCAGCCGGTGTCGGTCAGCGGGCAGACCGGCGCCAATGTCGCTGCCGGCGTCTCTGGCATCCAGCTCACCCCGGCGCCCTGATCGCGCCGCGCCTTTAAGAGCGAGGCCGCCCGGCCGGGCGGCCTTTTTCTTTTGTGCGTGTCACAGCGGCGCCCACATCACCGGCGCCAGCTCGAACCCCGCGCCGCTCCTGACGATGTGACCGCAGGCTGGGAAGGGGAAGTGATAGGCCTCGACCAGCATGCGGCCGGCGGCGGCGCGGTCGAGCATATCGGTGCGCGCCTTCACCGCCAGCGGCCCATCCATATCGTAACCCGGCTGCCACTCCGGATGGCGCACGAACAGCCAGGGTTCGCGCACGGTGTCACTCATCGCCAGCAGCGATTGTTTGCCGGAGTGGATGGCAAAGGCGGTGTGGCCGGGCGTGTGGCCGTAAGCGGGCACCGACTCGACGCCGGGCGCGACCTCGGCGCCCGGTTTGAAGCGGCGCACCTCGCCAGCGATGTCGGAAAAGATGCGCCGCGCGTTGAGAAAATATTTGTGCACCACGCCGTCGAAGCGGCTCATATTGCCGTCATCCATCCAGAACGCCCATTCCGGCTCCGGCACCAAGATCTCGGCATTGGCAAAAACCTTGACGCCGTCTTTGGTCTTGAGGCCGTCGATATGGTCGGGATGAAAATGCGAGATCAGAATCGTGTCGATGTCGGCCGGCGCGATCCCGGCGAGCTTGAGATTGTCGAGCATCACGCCGGCCGTGTCGGTGATCTGCCCGGCCGTGCCGGTGTCGATCAGCACCAGCTTTGCGCCGGTGTTCACCACCAGCGCGGTGAACGACACCGGCAGCACGCTCGGCGGCAGGAAGGCCGCGGCAAGCGCGTCGTTGACCTGGGCGGCGGAGGCATTGCGCACGAATTTTTCGTCGATCGGCACGAACCAGGTGCCGTCGTAGAGCGCGGTCAACTGATAATCCCCGAGCGCGTAGCGATAGGCGCCCGGGCCCTGCATGGCGGCCTTGGGCGCGGCGGCCGCGGCGGGGCGCGACAGCGCCGTGCCCGCCGCTAGGCCGGTGGCGATAAAAGAGCGGCGCGTCAGGGCAGGCATGGTGTTCTCCGCCATAGTCTTCAGGCGCCCCACGATATTGCAACACCGGGTGGCCTTCGCCTATTCACGGCCCGGCGGCCTTGTCGCTATGATCGCCAACGGGGGCGCGCGTATGGCACTGCGGGGTTCGAGTATGCGATGGCCGGCTTTATCGGCAACCTTATCCGCAGCCTTGCCGGCTGTGCTGCTGCTGGCAGCCTGCTCCACCGATATGGGCCCGAGCGCGGCTGAGCTTGAGGCGCGCTGGAACGCGCAGAACGTCGTGCCGCCGAACTACAAGCAGGACCTGCTGGCGTTCCTGCGCACCTATCTCAACGATCCGGCCCATGTTCGCGATGCCGGCGTCACGCAGCCGGTGCTCAAGAAGGCCGGCCCCGGCGACCGTTACGTCGCCTGCGTGCGCTACAACGCGCGCAGCGAGAGCGGCAAATATGCCGGCGTCAAAGACGGCGCCGCCATCTACGTGTCCGGCAAGCTCGACCATTTTGTCGATGGCAAAGAGGCGCAGCCGTTTTGCAAGGACGCGGCTTACGGGCCGTTTCCTGAGTTGGCGCATCTGACGCGCTAACGCGCGCACGCGCGGCAGCCGCCGGGTTTTTCAACTCGGCGGCGCAGTGTCAGATCGAAGAGGCCGAAAGTAAGCGCGGGCGCCGCGTCACTTGACCTTGAGGTTCTCCGCGGACGTCTTCCCGCGATTTTCGACGAGCTCAAACTGAACGACTTGACCTTCGTTCAACGTCGTGAGGCCGGCACGCTCAACCGCCGAGATGTGAACGAAAACATCCTTGCCGCCTTCTTGCGGTTGGATGAAGCCGTAGCCCTTGGTCGGATTGAACCACTTTACGGTGCCCTGCGGCATGTCTTGATCTCCAGAGTAGTACTAACGCCAATAGTCTTGCACAGTCGGTCACCGCGTCACAAGGTCCCGCGCGCCGCAAAAAACGCGATTTTCCGCCGGCCGGAACGGCGGTTACCCGGTGCCTGTGGCCGATTGACGGCCTGCCGGCCTGCGGTGCCGGCGGAATAACCGGCGCCGCCCGGCATTGATTGAAAGACACGCTTGGCGGAGCCGTTATGAGACTATTGCTGCTTTTGATGGCCGGACTTGCCTTAGGCTTCACCGTGGCGGCCGGGTTCGGCACGCCCGCCGGGGCGGTGGAGTATCCCTGGTGCGCGAACTTTGCCGATGGCGCCGGCGCCAATTGTGGGTTCACGACCTACGAACAATGCATGGCGACGGCGCGCGGCAGCGGCGGCTATTGCGCGGAGAACCCCATGTACACGGCGCCCGCAGCCGCCGCACGTCCGCGCCCGGCGCGCAAAGCCGCTCCCGCGCCGCGTTAGACCCGCACCACTGTCACCGAGCACGGCGCTTCGGCGACGACCTTGGCCGATACGCTGCCGAGATAGCGGCGCAGCGCCGACGACATGCGGGCGCCAAGGACGATGTGGCGGACATTGTTGCGTGCGGCGAATTCGATGACGGCTGTGGCCGGGTCGAGCGCTTCGATCACATGATAGGTCAGCCGGTTCGGCAATTTCGCGAGCGGCGCTCCCCAATGCTTGAGTTCGGCAAGGCGTAGCAGGTGCAGGTTGCGGCCCTCGGCGTCCTCGGTTTGGGTTGGCATCAGGCGCGGATGCTTGAGCACGTTGACGCAAGCGATGCGCGCATCGGGTTCGCCGGCCGCCAGGCGTTCCACGGCGCGTGCGAGCGCGACCGCCAGCGACGCGTAGTCCTCGGCAAGGTCGACCGCGACCATGAAGATCGATGCGGACTCCTTGGCGGTTGCGGGCTCGGGGCTCGGGCTCGCGCGAGCGTGCGCCTGTCGCACCCAGCGCGCCAGGGCGGCCAGCGGGCTGCCCCGGCCGGTGCGTTCGGCGCGCGGCGTTAATGGCACCAGCTCGGGGTGGCGCAGATCGAATGCCAAATGCGCCGCGCTTTGGTAGCGGTCGCGCGGATCGACCTCGAGGCAATGCAGAATGATCTCCTGCAGCCACGGCGGCATATCAGGGCGCAGCGTGCGCGGCGGGGCAGGGGCGACGGTGAGACGCTTGCGCCATTGCGCCATCGTGCGCGGCTCGCCGAACGGACGCTTTCCGGTGGCAAAGAAATAGAGCAGCACGCCGAGTGAAAACAGGTCGCTGCGGGGATCGTGGCGGATGCCGAGCACCTGCTCGGGCGCGACATAGGCGCCAGTGCCGATCGGGCCCTCGAGCTCTTCGGCGGGCAGATCCGGCAAATCGAGATGCCGCGACAGTCCGAAGTCGAGCAGCACCGCTTCGCCGCCCTCGCGCATCAGGATATTGCTCGGCTTGAGGTCGAGATGCAGCACGCGCTGTTTGTGCAGATGCTCCAGCGCGTCGGCGACACGAGCGCCGAGATCGGCGACCTCTTCAGGCGGCAGCGGAAGGTCCTCCAGCCGGTCCTTGAGCGACTGGCCGGGGATCAATTCCATGACCAGATAGGGATCGTCGAAATCGCCGGCGGAGACGAAAGCCGGCACATGCGTGCCGGAGAGGCGCGACAGGATCATCTGTTCGGTTTCGTAGCTGACGATCGATAGCGGGTCCTCGCCGGGCAGCAGGAAAGGCAGTTTCATCACCAGCGGCGTGGAGATGTCCGGGCGCGACACTTTCCATAGCGTGCCGAGACCGCCATGATGAAACTTCTCGGTCAGCGTGAAGCCGCCGATCGTGTCGCCCGGTGCGAGCTGGCGGCTCATCAGGTGCCTCGCTCGAGCCGCGCGGCGAGCGAGGCCGGCAGACCGGCCTCGCGAATTTTCCGCGCCGCCGACGCGATGTCGTAAGCCACGCGAATATAGGTGAGCGTGTTCTGCGTTTCGTCGAGCAGGGCGTAACAGGCGGCCGGGTTGCGGTCGCGCGGCTGACCGACCGCACCCAGCACGGCGAGCCAGCGCCGGCCGCGCAGCAGCGGGATCGTTGCCGCGGTCGGCGTGAACGCGATCAGCTTGCCGGTGAGCGAGAGATGATAAAGCGCCGGGATATGGACGTGGCCGCAGAAGGTCTGGTGTGCTGGGGTCGCTTCGAGGCTGCGGCGGGCGTCGCGGTCGTCGAGGACGTAGTGCCAGGCGGACGGCTCGTAGGCGCTGGCGTGGACATAGAGGCGGGCGGCGTCCTGCACCGTAACCGGCAGGCCGGCGAGGAAGCTGCGTTGCGTGTCGTTCAATTGGCGGCGCGTCCAGGCGATTGCCTCTTCCGCGCTCTCGTTCATCGGCACCTGCGCGCCGGCGGCGGCCGCGTCATGATTGCCGAGCAGCGCGACCGCGCCCCGCTTGGCGTAGTCCATGACGCGGTCGACGACCCAGCCCGGATCGGCGCCGTAGCCGACCAGATCGCCGAGAAATACGTAGCGATCGGCGTTCCTGCGTTCGGCATCGGCGAGGCAAGCCGTCAGCGCTTCGCGGTTGCCGTGAATATCCGCCAATAATGCGATCATCGATCAAGCCTAGCGGCCGCCCGGCAGCGCGAGTTGCGCTATATCATGACGCCGCCGGCACGGGCCTGGAGCAGGCGAGATAGCGCCATGTTGCTGTTTATAGCGGTGCCGGGTGAGAGATTTGAACTCCCGACCAACGGTTTACAAAACCGCTGCTCTACCCCTGAGCTAACCCGGCTTGCCGAAACCGGAGAGCTATCAGCGTCGCGGCGCCGCCACAAGCCAAAGCGCGCCTCAACGCACATAGCAAGACGCCCCGCACGGTCTGTGCGGGGCGTCCGAAGCGTTGGCTTAAGTCTTGGCCTGGCCGCCACCGGCGGGCAAGCCGTTACAACAGTTAGATCTTGGTGATGTCGCGATCCTTGGTTTCGGGCAGGAAGATCAGCCCGATCACAAAGCTCATCGCCGCTACCACGATCGGGTACCACAAACCGGAGTAGATGTTGCCGGTTGCGGCCACGATGGCAAAGACGGTCGCCGGCAGGAAGCCGCCGAACCAGCCGTTGCCGATGTGATAGGGCAGCGACAGTCCCGAGTAGCGGATGCGGGTCGGGAACAGCTCGACCAGCCAGGCGGCGATCGGCCCGTACACCATGGTCACGTAGATGACCAGGATGGTGAGCAGGATCACCGTCATGACGTAGTTGATGTCCGCCGGATTGGCGCTCGCCGGATAGCCGTGCTTGGTGATGGCGTCACCGAGCTGCTTGGCAAAGTCGGGCGTGCCAGTCTGGATGACCTCTTCGCCGACCTTGATGGTCGCCTTCGTGCCCGCCGGCGCCGTCTGGTTGGCGTAGTTCACCGACCGCGCAACCAGCGCCGACTTGGCGATGTCGCACGAGGTGGTGAATTTGGCGACGCCGACCGGATTGAACTGGAACGAGCATTCGCTCGGGTCAGCGATCACCGTCACCGGCGCGGAGGCAAGCGCTGCCTCGAGCTTCGGGTTGGCGAAGTGGGTCAGGCCCTGGAACAGCGGGAAGTAAGTGACCACGCCGAGCGCAAAGCCCGCCAGGATGATCGGCTTGCGGCCGATGCGGTCCGACAGCCATCCGAACAGGATGAAGAACGGCGTGCCGAGCAGCAGTGACGTGGCAATCAGAAGCTGCGCCGTCACCGCGGGGACCTTCAAGGTCAAGGTCAGGAAGAACAGCGCGTAGAACTGTCCGCCGTACCAGATCACGGCTTCGCCGGCAGTGGCGCCGAGCAGCGCGAAGATCGCGATCTTGGCGTTGCCCCACTGGCCGAAGGCTTCGGTCAGCGGACGCTTGGACTGCTTGCCTTCTTCCACCATGCGGCGGAACAGCGGCGACTCCTGCAGCTTGAGCCGGATCCAGATCGAGACCCCGAGCAGCACGATCGAGAGCAGGAACGGAATGCGCCAGCCCCAGGCGGCGAATGCCGGTTCGCCCTGGTAGGTGCGGATGCCCATCACGAGCAGCAACGCCATGAACAGGCCGACCGTTGCCGTCGTTTGGATCCACGAGGTGTAGTAACCGCGCCGGCCCTTCGGGGCGTGTTCGGCGACGTAGATCGCCGCGCCGCCGTATTCGCCGCCGAGCGCCAGACCCTGTGCCAAACGCAAGCCGATCAGGATCACCGGCGCAATGATGCCGGCCGAAGCGTAGGACGGCAGCAAGCCGATGAAGAACGTGCCGACGCCCATCAGGCTCATGGTGATGAGGAAGGTGTATTTGCGGCCGATCATGTCGCCCAAGCGGCCGAAGAACAGCGCGCCGAACGGCCGCACCGCAAAGCCCGCGGCGAAAGCCAGCAGCGTGAAGATGAAGGCCGCGGTCGGATTGACCCCGGAGAAGAACTGCGCCGCCAAAATCGGCGCCAGCGTGCCGTAGATGTAGAAGTCGTACCACTCGAACACGGTGCCGAGCGACGAGGCGAAGATGACCATCCGTTCTTCGGCGGTCATGCCACGCGACGTAAAGCCGGTGGCAGTCGTCGATGTTGCCATAAGGTGTCTCCCCCAGTTGGCGCTACGCTGTTTCTGTTTTGGGGGACGGTTATGCGCCTATAGCGATCCTCGGCGTGCAGCGTCCCCGGCCGAAAGTTAAGCCGCGGGGCCGCGCAAAGTCTGTGCATCTGATGTCGTACGACTAAAGTTTGAAATCCGAGGCTAAGCGGTTTTCCGCACTGCGGAAAAATACCGGCTTGGCCGGTGCGGCATCACGTCGCCGTCGACAGCTTTTCCAGCACGTCGATCAGCCAGGCGGCGGCCTGCAACACCGCGAGCCGCCGCGGCAGCTTCTCCTTGCGGAACGTGTTGTTGAGCAGCGTGAGCACGCGCTTGTAACCGGGATGGTTGCGCGCGCCGTGGTCGAGCGCCGCCAGCCGCGCCACCAATTCGGCGCGCCGTGCCTCGAGCGCGCTGTAGCGTTCGTGGAAGGTCGCGCGTGGCGGTCGTGGCGATGACGGCGTTCGCCGGTTTGGCATTGCGATTAACTTTAACGCTGCGGCTGCGGGACCGGCGAGGACGCGAGCCGGCGGCCGTCATTGAGCCGGTAATTCCGGCGCGTTCAAGGCGCGCGCCGCGATTAATGTTACCCCGCGATTGGCCGCGGCTGAGTAAAGCGTTCGTATAAAATGCATTCGAATATTTGACGGAAAGTTTGCGTCGCATGCGCGCCTTCAAGGCAATCGCGATTTTGGTTTTCGGCATCGCCGGCTGCGTCGCCGCGTGCGCGGCCGATGCACCCGAGCGTGCCGCGCGCGACGTGTTCACCCATCACGCGCCGCGGGGCCACCGCGTCGGTCCAATCGTGATCTACGATTACCAGCCCGGCGTTGTCGTGCGTGCCTACTGGGCCTCGCCGTGGCGGCACCGCCACTATTTCCCGTTCGGCGCGGAAAAGGCCGAAGCCGACGCGCCGGACAATGACGGACCGCCGCAGCCGGCGGAAACCTTCGAGCGCTACTGGTCGACGTCGCAGACTTTCATTCGCGAGCTGCCGCCGCGCGCCGGCGATGAAGCGCCGCGCGACGAACAGCTTCCCCCGCCCGCGATCAAGAAGTGAGAGCCGCCGCGCCAATGACCCCGACCTTGCGCAAATCCGTTGTCCTCACCGCCGCTCTGCTCGGCCTGCTGCCGGTCTCCGGCGCGCAGGCGCAGTGGTACAGCTCCTATCCGCAGGCGCCGGCCGCCGCGCCTCAGCAGTCCTATGCCGTCGAGGTTTCGCCCAACACCTACGTCATCCATCGTCCCGACAGGACGAGCGCGACCACCCACGTGCGCTGCGTGAAAGATTGCGATCAGCCGGTCGTGGAGCGCCCGCGCACCCATGCCAACCGCGAGCTGATCGAGGAACTGGTCAAGCGTCACAGCAAGCGCCAAGGTGGCGGCAAAGGTGCCGAGAAAGGCATCGAAACCGTCACCGTCAACACCACCAAGGTGGTGCGCAACAAGCCGGTGGTGATCGAGCACGAGCGCGTGGTGGACGACCCGCCGCGCGTGATCGAGCGCCGCCATATCACCGAGGATGCGCCGGGCCGCGGCCTGATCAAGCATCGCCGCGAGGTCGGCCAAGAGGATGTCGTGATCGAGCCCGGCGGCGCGCCGGTCGAAGGCAAGCGTTCCGCCAAAGCCAAGCGCGCGGTGCGCGAAGCAAAATCGAACGAGCCCAAGGATGCCGCCGGCAAGCGCGTCATCCGCGCCGAAGCCGAGGTCACCATTCTGGGGCCCGACCGCATGAGCATCCGGCTGTTCCGCAAGGGCAAGACGGGCCGCGACGCAAACGCGGAAGTCATCGAATAAGATTTCAGTTTTTTGGTTCGTGGGACGCGGAGCGGCGGGGGTAACAGCCCGCCGTTTCGTTTTTACGCGCCCTGCAACTGCCGGCTTGCCACGTAAAGCGAAAGCGCCGCCGCGTTCGACACGTTCAGGCTCTTGATCTCGCCCGGCAAGTCGATGCGGGCGACGTGATCGCAGGTCGCCTTGGTCAATTGCCGCAAGCCTTTGCCCTCCGCGCCCAGCACCAGGGCCAGCGGCGCGCGTAGCGTGAGCGACGCCAGGTCGGCCTCGCCGCTGGAATCGAGCCCGACCACCAGGAAGCCGCTGCCTTTGAGGGCTTCGAGCGCACGCGCCAGATTCTGCACGTTGATCAGCGGCACCAGTTCGAGGGCGCCGGACGCGGCCTTCGCCAGCGCGCCGGTCGCGTCCGGGCTGTGGCGCTGCGTGGTGACGATGGCGGTGGCGCCGAAGGCCGCGGCGGAGCGGAAGATGGCGCCGACATTGTGCGGATCGGTGATCTGATCGAGCACCAGCACGGCGCCCTTGGCCGGCACCTTCTCGATCGCCGGCGCGGGCAGCGGATCGGTTTCGAGATAAAGCCCCTGATGCACGGCGTCAGGCAGCAGCCGTTCGGCGATTGCCGCCGGCCGCACGATCTCGGGCTTTGCCGTGACGCCCTCATCGGACAGGCGCCGCGCGGCATTTTCCGTCGCCAGCAGCTTGCGCACGGTGCGGGCCGGGTTGCGCAGCGCCGCCGTCACGCTATGCCAGCCATAAATGACGACCGGGCCTTCGTCGGTGCCGCGCAGGCTCTCGCGCCGCGCGCGCTCGAAGCGCTCGCGCCGCTCGGTCTGCTCGCGGGTGGCGCCGGGCTTGCTGCGCCCTTGGGGCCCTCTGCTCGGGGTACGTGCTGCCATTGCGCCGGTGGTTATAGGTGGATTGGAGCGGGTGAAGGGAATCGAACCCTCGTCATCAGCTTGGAAGGCTGTTGCTCTACCATTGAGCTACACCCGCGCTGTGCGACGCAAACTTATCAGAAACTCGCCCGCCTTCGCTCTGCCAGCTTCGACGGGCAACCTTCGCGATCAAGGACGGCTTGCCAACCGAAGCGCCGAAAGGAGCGAAGGTTGGTGGGAGAGGTAGGACTCGAACCTACGAAGGCGTAAGCCAGCGGATTTACAGTCCGCCCCCTTTGCCACTCGGGACACTCTCCCCAAAGCCTCCGCAAGCCGCGTCGACCTTGAAGGTAAACACTCGCATGCGGGGATTCGCCGGGGTTATGGGGAGCGGCCCGATGCAAGTCAATGGACGGGCGCCCGGGGCGCAAACCCCGCTCTAGGGCGCCGCGAAACGGTCAAAAAGCGCGGAAAAGATCAGGAATCCGGCGCTTGCAATGGGGCCGGGTATCATGCATGACATCGGCGCGGCGGACCCTGATATGGTCCGCCGCTCCCGCTTCCGGAGGAGTGTAGCTCAATGGCTAGAGCACCGGTCTCCAAAACCGGGGGTTGCAGGTTCGAGTCCTGCCACTCCTGCCAAAGGGCGCAAAGCGGGGGGCAGGCGGGACCGGCTGGACGAGAGATGAAGAGTGAATAGATGAGCGATCAAGCGCCTGTCGAGGTGCGCCGCAAGCGGGTCAGTCCGTTCCGCTTCCTGCAGGAAGTGCGTGAGGAAACGCGCAAGGTCTCATGGCCGTCGCGCAAGGAGACCATGATCACCACCGCGATGGTCTTCGTCATGGTGGCGATCGCGTCGGTATTCTTCCTGGTTTCGGATCAAATCATCCGCATTGCCGTTACCTTCGTGCTCGGCATCGGGAGCTAACGCGTGATCCCGAAAAGGGGATACCGGTTTTCGGGTAAGATCACGCGTCACGAACTAAAGAGCTAAAACATGAGCGATATCGCCGCCACGACTGAGACCCGGCCCAAGCGCTGGTACATCGTGCACGCCTATTCGAATTTCGAGAACAAGGTCGCCGATTCCATCCGCGAGCAGGCCAAGCTCCGCGGTCTGGCCGACCATATCGATCAGGTGCTGGTGCCGAAGGAAAAGGTCACCGAGGCGCGCCGCGGCCGCAAGGTCGAGACCGAGCGCAAGTTCTTCCCCGGCTACGTGCTGGTGCGCATGGACCTGACCGACGACGTCTACCACCTCATCAAGAACACGCCGAAGGTCACCGGCTTCCTCGGCACCGACAAGAAGCCGATGCCGATTTCCGACGCCGAGGCCGACCGCATCCTGCATCAGGTGCAGGAAGGCATCGAGCGGCCCAAGCCCGCGGTGTCGTTCGAGGTCGGCGAGCAGGTGCGCGTGTCGGACGGGCCGTTCGCCTCGTTCAACGGCACGGTCGAGGAAGTCGACGAAGGCCGCTCGCGCGTGAAGGTGGCGGTGTCGATCTTCGGCCGCGCTACTCCGGTCGAGCTTGAGTTCGGGCAGGTCGAAAAGCTTTGACCGCTACCCAGGTCCGGCGCGGGGGCATCCTGTTGGCCCAATCATTAAAACGTCGCCGAGAAACCGCTCGGCCGAATCTGGTTCGCTAGCCATCTGCGTCCATTAGCGGCCTATGCCTCTGGTTGGAGGCGAGAGGTCTGGACGTGGTGTAGCTCCGCCACCGCCATGCGCCCCCGGCTCGCTGCCAACACGCCCGCCATTGCCGATGTCGTCGAGGTCAGGCGCGCAACGCGAGCCCGGACCGCAACGAGAATTGCCTGGCGGTACAGGCGGCGGCGTCTGCGTTAGCGGTAGCTTCGGCTTTTTTTGCGGCGTGGTTTTTTGCGGCGGGTTCTTAAAATCCTGCACGCAGACCCCATTAATGCCGTTGAAAGTGAAGTGATAGCCCTTCTGTTTACATGAGCATGTCGTCGAGCCAGGCGGGGAAGTCGCGCCCGCCGGGCAGGCCATACAGATCTGCTTGCCCTTCTCGCTGTTACCCTGTCCTGGCGTGGCGCCAAACGTGTTCGTGGGACAGGGCGAGCACTCCCAGAAGCCGACGACGGCGCCGGGCTTGTCGAAGTTCAGGCCCGGCTGCGAGCCCGCCGGACATTTCGGCACCGGACCATCCGGCAGGCAATACGCATGGTCATCCGAAGCTTTCAGGCCCGGTCCACACGAATGGCAAACGGCGACGTCTTGGGTACCCGGTTCTTTGTAGGTGTTGCCGGTGCATGTGCCGCACACGATGGCAAACGAGTTGGGCGTCTGCACGTAATATTGGCCGGACGGACACGATGCGGGCTTGTTGACGATCTGGCACGTTCCCTCCGGCGTCACCGTTCCGTTGCAAGTGACGCATTTGTTCGTGGTGGGATCGGTCGTCGTGCCTGCCGGGCACGGCGAGCAGTGATCGGCATCGAATTCGGTCGGCGTGTTGATCGAGCCAAGCTTGCAGAACGGACCACAGGCGAGAAGGCCGGGACGCTCCCAGAACTTGCATGCGTCGATGCAGGTGTCGTTGGCGGTGTTCGGCTGCTTGCCTGCCGGGCAGTCGATGGCGAAGGCTGCGGATGTCATGAAGGCCGTCACCATGAGCGTGGCAGCCAGAACGAGTAGTCTGAACTTTCCGCGGTCCGATTTCATAAGCCTTCTCCCAATTTCAAAGGCGTCACGGACAGGTCGTAACCGACCCGCCCCGGCCGGCGACGGTTGTGCAGACCGAACCAGTGTCGAGACCGTAGATGCGCCGGATTTCGTAAGTGTCGCGCGGTGTCGCGTAAGCGCCGTCCTCGCCGGGCAGCAGCGGTGGCGCGGTGTAGGAGATCTTCGGCTGCGAATAGATCAGCACGCTCTTGCGCGTGGTTTCTCCGAGCTCAGACTTGACGCAAGTGCCGGCGAAAGTCTTGCCTTCCGGACAGACGGCTTGCGCCGGGGCGCTCGCTGGCCAGGCTGCGCCTGCGGCCGCGGCGACGAGGATCATCAGAAATCTCATGGCCGTCTCCCTAGAATTTGACCGTGCCGCCAAACGAGGCGACCCAGGCATTGGTGGACGTTTCCGGCACGCCACTGCCGGGGATCACGGCATTGAGCGTGTCGACCTTGTCGGGACTGCCGCCTTCGTTGACCCAGATCCGTTGCAGCGAGGCGTTGAGCGTGAGGAGCGGACTGACGCGATACGATCCGTTGACGCCGGCATTCCATGCGGTCTTGGCCGGCACGAACTGGAATGTCGCCGGGTCGTAGCCGTTGTGATCGCGATAAAGGTAGCCGGCCGCGGGGCCGATCGAAAAATTGTCGCGGGTGTAGCTGGTATCGAACGCGATGCGAATCACGTCGCTGTTCGAGTTGAAAGCTTCCCGCGCCAGCACCGGAACGCCGCTGGCAATGGGAACGTCGTTCTTTGCAAAATGCGAATAATTGATGCTGGCGCGCGACGCCCAGTTCTCGTTCCAGCCATAGCCCAGCTTCTGCGTGATCATCACGCGGTCGCCGGCGCGATAGATCGGCAGGCTATCCTGCCACGTGGTGGTTTCTGTCGAATATGAGATGGAGGTCTGCGCCGACAGCGCCTCGCCGCGATAGCCGTACGACGCCGTCCAGGTGTAGCTTTCCAGCACATTGGGATCCTAAGCTTAGAATTCCACGTGGACAAGTTGTC
>JADMIO011411862.1_pt1 | contig 58086 bp, 40 predicted proteins | sample 8958161 | NCBI WGS metagenome assembly JADMIO01 (sample SAMN16585339, study PRJNA669376) | soil metagenome | isolation source: Crop rotation soil | place: USA: Cullars Rotation, Alabama | collected 2011
AAGGTGAGCCAGTGTGATTACATTTGCGGCCTAACTGTGGCCAGTCCAGTTACGCTGGAGTCACTAGTATTTAGGTGACACTATAGAAGCGGCCGCGACAACTTGTCCACGTGGAATTCTAAGCTTAGGATCCCAATGTGCTGGAAAGCTCCGCGAGGTCAACGCGAATCCTCGTCGGATTGGACAAGAAGACCTGGATCAATGGCCGGAGGGTCTGGTCATCCCGGAGGATTTGGGCAACCGGCTCTTTTACGACGCCGACAACCAGAAACTTCAGTGGCGGGGCGATTTCACGCTCGCCGACGAAGAACGCCTGATGGGGTTGACGGACGACCCGGCGTTTCAACGCGCCGTGCGGGCGATCGGCGGTTCTTATCGGATCGAAGTCTTTACACAAGACCTTTCACAAATCCTGACCCAAGCAGCGACGGTGCAGAATACCTTGCGCAGCACGGAAGCGAGCCTTTTGGACAATATCGATGATTTCAAATTGTTTCTCGGGATTCCAACGGACTTTCAGGTCACGTTGGACAAGTCGATGCTCAAGCCGTTTGAGTTGATCGACCCACGCATCAACCGGGTCGAAGACCGGTTGCAGCAATCGATCAAGACCTGGGAAAACCCGGATGGTTCCGAGCCGACGCAGGACCAGTTGGAGACGATCATGCGCAGTCTCTTGCGGTTCTGGAGGGAGATTAAACGGGAAGGCATGCAACCTGTCGCTCAGGACTTGGCCCGGGAGGAGGCCAACCGTCCTGCCCGGCTGAAGAGTCTGGCGACGGAACTCGAACGCCAGCAGGTCATGCGGAACGTGGAACGGGACCGAATTCTGTTCCAACGGAACGAAGAACAACATGCGCGATTGCGGCTCGTGCTGCTGGAACTTCAACGGCTCAACGCCGCGAATGAATTGCCGCTGGTGAAGCCGCAAGTCAAAATCCCGTTCGAAGCGGAGACATACCCGAACGTGCAGGAGTACACGCACTGGGACCAGATGCCGTCCGTCGATGACGTCCTGGGCGCCTTACGGGCGATTCGCGAAGACTTTCTACAGATCGTCCAGGGGTTGAAAGTGACGGAGGTGGGAGCGCGTTCGGAACTCATCACGCTGCAAGATTTCGACATGAGCCTGGAAGACGTTGTCGCGATCGCGGTCGAGAACCGGCTCGACTTAATGAATACGCGCGCTCAGGTGATGGATGCCCGCCGCAATCTGGAAGTGGCGGCGAACCGGCTGCAAGGAGTGCTCAACGTGGTCACCCGCGGCGATATCCGCAATTCGGGCGGCACAAACCCCTTTGACTTCCGCGCGGAGGACAGCACGTTTCAGTTTGGATTGCAGTTTACGGCCCCGTTGGATCAGGTGCTGGTGAGGAACACTTATCGTTCGGCCCTCATCAATTACCAGCAGGTGCGCCGCGCCTACATGCTGGCGGAAGACACCGTCAAACGAGACGTGCGACTCGAATGGCGGCGATTGCAATTGAACCGGGCGAATTTTGAAACCGCCCGCCAGAATATCCGGTATGCCGCTATTAACTACGACGTCACGGTGGAAAATGCGTATCAACCGTCACGATCGGCCGCGTCGGCGCTGCCGGGCGTCGGGGGGGGAGTGGGGTTGAGCCAGGGGCAGAATACCGGTTTGCAACTCCTGAACGCCTTGAACAGCATCCTAACCGCGCAAAACAATTTAATCGGAATTTGGGTCGCTTACGAGCAAAATCGGATTAACATTTACCGAGATATGGATATCATGGTGATTGACGAACGCGGGCTGTGGAGCGATCCTGTATACCAGCCCGCCTCGGATCGCCCTCCCTCCCTCCCAAGCGAACCTGCCGATGTCATCCCTCCTCAGCCCGCCGCCGATGCAGACCGAGACCGAGATGTCTCCCCACTCGCTCCCGCTGGAGCCGACAATGAAACGTTCGATCTTTCCGCGTTTGACGTTTCGCGGGAAGATCGCGTCGGGAGTGATCGCCCTCGCCGGATTAGTCGCCAGCGTCTCTCCGACCACGCGGGCCGTGCTGCTCTCTCCGATCTCCGGGTATCTGACGTCGTCGAATGACAGTTACGACTATCTGGTCACGGAACTGGTGAAGCGGGGCGTCTTCCAGGTCACCGTCACCGAAAAGGGGACGGTCGACAGCCTGCGCAACGCCACGCTCTTCTGCAAGGTGGAAGGGGCGACGCCGATTATCAGCATCGTCCCCGAAGGGACGGAAGTCAAAGAGGGGGACATCGTCTGCGAACTCGATTCGTCGGTGCTCGTCGACAAAGAAACGCAGCAGCAGATCAACGTGACCCAGGCCAAGGCCGCGCTGGCGACGGCCGAAGAAGAGGTCGCGATTCAAGAGGCCCAGAACGACACCGACATTAAGGCCGCCGAATTGACGAAGGATCTGGCTAAAATTGACGTGAAAAAGTTCAAGTTGGGCGACTTTGTGCAGCAAAAGATGGAACTCGATACCCAGGTCAAAATCAATCGGGAGAACATTTCACGCGCCAATGAGTTTCTCTCGTTCCTGGAGCGGCTGGTGCGCAAAGGCTACCGGATGCAGAGCGACCTCGACGCCGAGCGGATTGCCTATTCCAAAGCCTTGACCGACAAGGATGTCGCGGAGGAGAAGCTCCGCGTCTTAAAGGAATACACCTATCCGCGAACCGAGCGCGAACTTGATGCGAAATTGGAAGAAGCCGACCGTCAGATTTTCCGCGCCCAACGAAAAGCCGATGCCGCGATGGCGCAGAAACTGGCCGATCGGGAGGCCAAATCATTGACCTACGATGTGCAATCGAGCCTCCTCAAACGGCTCCAGACGCAAATCGCCAACTGCAAGATCACGGCTCCTAAAGACGGCCAGGTGGTCTACGCCAACGCTCAAAACGGCCGGAGTTCCGAATCGATTTTGATCGAAGTCGGCGCCAGCGTCCGCGAGCGGCAGCCGATCATCAACCTCCCCGATCTCGACGCCATGAAGGTCAACGCCCGCATCCACGAGTCCCGGATCAGCATGGTGCGACCGGGCCTGTCGGCGATCGTCAAGATCGACGCCAAGGCGACCGAAGACTTTCACGGCGAGGTCGATACCGTCGCCTCGGTGCCGAGTTCGCTCAACAGCTTCAATCGCGATTTGAAAGAATATGAAGCGGTCGTCCGTTTGACCGATGACGTGTCAAAAATCAATGAGCTGCGCCCGGGATTGACGGCGACCGTGGAAATCCTGGTCAGCCAGCGCGACGACGTCTTGCAAACCCCGGTCCAGAGCCTGATCTCGCTGTTGGAGAAACGCTTTGTCTACGTCTTGGGGCCGAACGGCCCCGAATTGAAGGAGATCAAAATTGGCGAGACCAACGAACGGACGGTGGAGATCCTCGAAGGTCTCAATGAAGGGGACCGGGTGATCATGAATCCCCGCACACAGTTCTCGAAAGAGATCGGCGAACTGGAAGCGAAGCTTTCCAAAGAGCGGGCGCAGCACCCGGTCGACGCGCCGCAGAAGTCACCGTCCGACCAAGCGTCACCGGCGAAAGACGCGCCCAAGCCGTCGCCCGGAGGCGGCCCCGGTCCGAAAGCCGGCGAGCCTGGCGGCGATTCCGCGGGACCGCCGCGTCAAAATCCGCTGGCCCGCTTCCAGAGCATGGATCAGAACCATGACGGCAAATTGACCGTGGACGAGGTTTCCGACGAACGGATGAAGTCCAGGTTCGACATGCTCGATGCCGACCACAACGGCTCCGTCGACCAGCAGGAATTCGTCGCCGCCATGAGCCGTTTCGCCCGCAGAGGGGGCGGCCCGCCGGGAGGTGGTTCCGGTGCGCCCGGCGGTGGAAATTGATCGGGTTGAGGTTCAGCGCCGAAATGTCGCGCCGCGAAACGCGAGCGTTGGCTCACGTATGATCTTCAACTCGTAGCCCTCGACCCATAGCCCTCCAATGAAACTTGCCGGTCAACTCATCGACATTCAAAAGCACTACCACCTGGGCGAGCACGTGGTGAAAGCGCTGCGCGGAGTGTCGGCCGATTTTCCGGAGGGAGATTACGTCGCCATCATGGGATCGTCGGGAAGCGGCAAGAGCACGCTGCTGAACCTGCTGGGGGCGCTCGATCGGCCGACGGCGGGAAAGTACATCATCGCCGGCTACGACGTCAGCGAACTCAACGACGACCGGCTGTCCGAAATGCGGAACCGCATGATCGGATTCATCTTTCAGTCGTACAACCTCATTCCCCAGTACACCGTGCTGGAGAACATCCAGGTCCCGCTGCACTATCGCTCGAACAAGCGCGTCATCGGACCGGTGGAACACAATCGCTGCCTCGACCTCGCCGGCAAGGTCGGATTGTCCGACCGCCTGGACCACCGTCCGTTTCAGCTATCGGGCGGCCAGCAGCAGCGGGTGGCGATCGCCCGCGCCCTCGTGAACGACCCGGAAATCATCCTCGCCGACGAGCCGACCGGAAACCTCGATTCGGTGACGGAAAAAGAGATCATGGAAATCCTCTCCGGCCTGAACCGCGAGGGGCGGACGATCATCATGGTCACGCACGAAACGTCGGTCGCCAAGCGCGCCCGGCGGCAGATCATCATGAAAGACGGCCTGATCTCCGGCGATGGAATGCTGATGACGGAGGATGGGAAATAATCAGGTGAATCATGCCACTGGGTGCCACGGATACCGCTTTGGGTATCCGTGCCGCCCGCTGAATTCGCACGGTTACGCAAAGCCGTAACCGTGGCGCCCCTCAGCTTTGTGACACAATCGACCTCAGACTGAATAAACGAAAGCGAACACTTAGCCCTCAGCCCTTAACCCCTTCATGTTCTCCCTCAGCGAAACCCTCCGCACCGTCCGGCTCGCCCTCAAGGGGTTGATGCTGCATAAGCTGCGCTCCGGGCTGACGATGCTCGGGATTGTGTTCGGGGTGTTTTCGGTCATCGCCATGCTCGCCATCGGCGAGGGGGCCAGCTATCAGGCGCAGCAGCAGGTGTTGGCGCTGGGAGCCACGAACATCATTGTGCTGAGCGTCAAACCCCCCAACGATTCCTCCGGCTCTTCCGGCGGCGGCGGGATGCGGTCGGGGGGGTTCGGTCTGCAATACGGCCTGCTCCGCTCCGATTATCGTCTCTTGACCGAGACCTTGCCGACGATCATCGGCGCGGTGCCCATCCGCGAAATCAACAGCGAGGCCCGCCATCTCCAGCAGACGCTGAACGTGCGGCTGGTCGGTTGCACGCAGGACTACTCCGACATGAATCGCTTGGAATTGCAGCAAGGGCGGTTTTTGAGCGACGCCGATCAGACCCAGATCGCCAATGTCGCCGTCCTTGCCGCCGACACGGCGGCCGAATTGTTTCCGTTCTCCGATCCGCTGGGCGAGTCGGTGCACGTGCGCGGCTTCCGGTTCAAAGTGGTTGGCGTCACGCGGCAACGGACGGCCTCGGCCGCGATCGGCGGCAGCATGTCGGGCCAGGAGTTCAATAAGGACATCTATATTCCGCTGAAGACGTTTCAGTCGCGCATCGGCGACACGGTGACGACCCGGTTGAGCGGCTCGTTCTCCCGGGAGCAGGTCGAGCTCAACCAGATCACGCTCAAGGTCCGAAACGAAAAAGACGTCTTGCCGACCTCCGAAGTCATTAAGGAATCGCTGGCGAGAACGCATGGCGCAAAGAAAGATTGGGACGTCGTCGTCCCGTTGGAACTCTTGCGGCAAGCCGATCAGATCCGGCAGATTTTCAACATCGTGCTCGGCTCGATCGCGGCGATCAGCCTCGTCGTCGGCGGCATCGGTATCATGAACATCATGCTCGCCACCGTGACCGAGCGGACGCGCGAAATCGGCATTCGCCGCGCGCTGGGCGCGCGCCAACGGGACATCATCCGCCAATTTCTGACCGAGACGATCGTCCTCTCCGGCGCGGGGGGAGTCATCGGCGTGTTGTTGGGCCTCATGACGCCCATGTCATTCACCGTGATTCGCTGGATTGTCGAGAACCTGGTCCTGGACCCGGCGACTTCCGCCTCCCCGTTAGGGAAAATGTTCGCCGACATGCAGCCGCGGATCGCCTTGTGGAGTCTGCCGGTCGCGTTCGGCATCTCCGTGGCGATCGGCGTGATCTTCGGGCTTTATCCGGCCCAGGCTGCCGCGAAGATGGACCCGATTGAAGCGCTGCGGCACGAGTAATCCGCCTTGTCTCCGGCGGAGTGGAGAGGCACTGCCGCCATCGGACTTGCAAACGGCGAGCCACGCGGTACCCTGCATCCGGTCGTCGGCGGAGCCGGCAAAGCGCGAACCAGGAAGGTCCGCCGTCATCGTCGTCGAGCGCCATTTGCATGTCGATCAAGCCTCAGCTGAAACAATCCGCCGTAGCCGCGATGTCTCCTGGATCGCAAGAATTCTACTTATCGACGGCGTTGTGGTCCCGTCGCGCATCGCCGTCGCTGCGTCAAGCCGCCGAGCATTGCGACATGGCCGCGTTTGGAAGGTTCTGGCGGCAACAGTTTCTCTTGGATCGGCCGTCGCCGGCAGGATTTCCGACCGGACTTTGCCTCTGGTCCTTGTTCGACGTCAGCGACGACGATCCGATCATTCGCTCAGCGCGACAGGTCTTTGCGGACGGCAAGAAATCGAACCGACTTGGCGGGCGAGGGGCGATGAAGGCTGGGCATCGCGTGTCCGACGATGTTTCCGCGCTGACAACGCTGCTCATCCAAGACCGGGAGCCGTGGTCGGCGACGAATGGCCTCATCGCCGGAGAACTGTTGATCACGTTCAGCGCACGGCTCGAACCCGTTCAAATCTGGCGGTTGTGGAACCGGCTGGCGCAGGAAAGTCCGCGGATCGCGGTGTCGGAAACCGAGGAAACTCCCGATCAGCTTTTGCTGCGCGCGGGCGAGATTCCGTGGCTGGCGGGATTGTTATTGGAGCCGTGGTCGGGCGCCAAGCGTCTGCGGAACCAGGGCCGCCGGATGCTGGTGAGGGAACTCATCGCCCGGACCGACAGCGATGGCACGCCGCACGCCGAATTGCTGCCCCGGATGCCGCTGTGGTTGGCGCCGTTGATTCGCGCGACCCTGTGGGCCGAACGGTTCGGAGAAACGCTGTGGTCGGACAGCGATCGCCAGCGGCTGGCGCTCCTCTTGGAACGGGCCATCCAGCTCTGTCGCGCCGACGGCCGGCTGGCCCTCAGCAATGGTCTTGCGATCCCCGTGCTGCCCCTCTTCGATGCGGCACGGACCACCCTCTCGTTGACCGGTCCAGCGGAAGCGCTGCTCTGCTCCTTGAAAGCGCAGTCAGGGCCGAAGGTTGCTCGCAAGAGGTCTACCGGATCCGTCGAGACCATGCCCTCCAACCAATCCGATTGGTCGCGGCTCGCCGTGCTGCGGAGCGATTGGAGTCCCCAGGCCGACTGCCTGGCGATTTCCCATCATCAACCGGAGCCGTTGCTCGACGTTTCGGCGCTCGGCCGGCCGATCATTCACGGTCCGTGGGGCTGGGAATTGCAGATCGGCGACGCGGCGATTGAACCCGCGGAGGAATGGGCGTGCAGTTGCTGGTTCTCCGATCCCGACGCCGATTATCTCGAATTGCAGATGGCCGGGCCGGGGACGCTGCGCGTCGAACGGCAGATTCTGTTGTCGCGGAAGGAACACTTCTTACTGTTGGCCGATTCCGTCCGCGGCGCCGGCTCCGTCCGCCGCGACGGCAATGGTCTGGCGGACCACGATCGCATCCACTTACGGTCGCGATTGCCGCTGGCGTCCGGAGCGACGGCCGAAACGGTTTCGGCGACCCGGGAAATTCGCCTGAAATCAGGCCGGCAGACGATCCGGGTCTTTCCGTTGGGACTGGCCGACGATCGCATCCAGAGCACGCCGCATCGCTGCGCGGTGGACGGCGACCGTCTCGTCTTACATCAGATCGGCCAGGGAAACGGACTCTATGCTCCGCTCGTCTTCGACTGGCATCCGGCCCGTACGCGGCAACCGGCGCTGTGGCGCACACTGACGGTCGCCGAGGCCGGCCAAGTCCTCCCTCGCGACCAGGCCGCCGGACATCGCCTGCAAATCGGGAAATTCCAATGGCTGATCTACCACAGTCTGTCGCCGATCAAGACGGCGCGGACGGTCTTGGGCCATCACACCTGGCATGAATCGGTGATCGCGAACTTCGACAAACATGGGAACGTGGAAGCGATCATGAACGTCGATCCGTGAGACTTGAGAGTCCAAAGCTGACATGCACAAAAGCGAGGCTTTGCCGGGTCTAGCTCTTGACTCTTGTCGCTCGACTCTTGACTCTGATTTCCATGAAACTGCTGCACAAACAGCTTCTGGTCGTCTGCTTGCCGTATCTCGCGCTGCTGGCGGGAGTGTGGTTGATTCACGCCTGGCTCGTCGCGCCGACGATTTCGATGCAATATCATCGGCAGACGGCCGCGGACCTGAGACTGCATGCGGCCCACATCAAGACGATCCTGGGCCGGGCCAAGGCTCAATTACACCGCATGGCGGACCTGCCGGCGTTTCGTACGGGAAACGCTGAACAGATTCTCGACGAACTGAAGATGCGGAATCCGCGGCAGGAAGGGTTTGAGGGAATCCTGTTTGAGGATCGTCAGCAAAAACTTCACGGCGCGAAGGGAACGAGTGCCGGGCTGGCGTTGCCGCGCCCGGAACGCGACGACCTCGCCGCGGGACGTGACGTCGTCAGCGACGTCCGGCCCAGCGTGGTCTCCGCGAAGCAAGTCGTGCTGGTCATCGTTCCCGTGAGCGACGAACAAGGAGAGATCGTCGGTTCGCTCGTCGGCGAACTCCCGGCGTCGGAGGTGATGCCCGACGCGGACGCCTCATCATCCAAGACGTCGAAACTTCTCACGCTTCAGATCGGCAGGCAGACATTGTCCTCGGCGAAGGGCGGCAGTGTTTCCAGCGCGGCTCTTCCAGTCGGCGCGCCGATGGCGTATGTCGATCCTCGCGATCGCTCGCGGGGCGCTTGGGAAGCCGAGGCCGTTACGATTTCGCCCGAGGGTTGGACTTTGGCTAGTTCGATCCTGTCGCGCGAACTCCATGCGCCGACGCGGTGGCTTTGCAATGGCGTATTGGCTTTGGCGACGGTGTGTCTCGTCGTGACGGCCGGCGGCATCGTCTGGCAACACCGGTCGCTCACCCGGCGTCACACGGTTCTCACGGAAATCATCCAGCGTTTTGGCGCCTCCGATCAAACCGTTCGTTCGGACGAGCGCGCCAACGACGAGTTGGGCCGGCTCGCCGAGGCGTTCAATTGCATGGCTGACGACGTCCAACATGCTTTGAAAAAATTGCGCAAGGAACTCGCCGAACATCAGCAGTCTCCCGGTCAATGGAAGGAACAGGTCGCCAGCCTCGAAGCGCGATTGGCGAACCTCGAGCGCTATGATGCCGTCGTGGCCCACGAGTTCAAAGGCCCGTTGGCGACGCTCAAGAGCTATGCCGGAGGGCTGGAGGGACTCGCCAAGAACGGACACTGGGACCAGTTCCAGCACGATCTCGACCGGGTGCAACGAATCTGCCAGCAACTCTGCGACGCGTCGGATGCCCTCTTGCGACTGGCTGCGGCGGAGCCGGGACGCCGGATCGAAGAGCCGGTCCCCCTCGAACAGGCGGCGCGGAAGGCCCAAGCTCTGTTGCAGGCCGACATCGAGGCGCGACGGATCGCCGTTTCTCTCGCCGAGGACTTGCCGACCGTCGTGGGCGACCCCGTCCTCTGGCGGCAGGTTTTTCAGAATCTGCTGCAAAACGCCGTCAAGGCCTGCGAGAACAGGGACTCGGCGCAAATCAACATCGGCCGGAAGTCACAGAACGGCAATGTCGTCTGTTTTGTGCGAGACAACGGCGCAGGGATTCCCGCGGAAAGACTCGCCCATTTGTTTGACGGCGTCGCCACGCCGTGCGGCACAGGGATCGGCCTGACACTCGTCAAGCGGATCGTCGGGCTGCATGGCGGAAAAATCTGGGCCGAATCGGAGGGCCAAGGAACCGGCACGACAATTTGTTGGACGGTTGACGGTCCTTAATCATTTGTTCTTGGTTCTCTATTCCCTAATTCCGAAACGCCAGCGGTTTCAGCCAAACGGCTTTCAGTTCCGCGATCGGAGAGTCGATGACCAGTTTTCCATTCGGGTCGAACACTCTCGCTTGCGGTTTCGCCGTCACTTCGCCGAGTTGCACCAGCGGCAGCCCGTCGAAGATCGCTTCCAGTTCGCGGCTCGCATGGCCGGGGACTTCCAGCAAAAACCGTGTGGGACTTTCCGAAAACAGCATTTCGGCCGTCGATTCGAGGCCAGAGTCATCGCGCAGCGCCGCGAGGTCGAGTTCAATCCCCCATCCGCCGGCGAAGGCCATTTCCGCCGCCGCCACGGCCAAGCCCCCTTCGCTGAGGTCATGGCAACTTTGAACGAGTTGGCGCTCGATCGCGGCATGAACGGCCGTGAAAATTCGCGGGGCCAGTTCGAGATTCACTTGGGGAACCTGGCCGCCGGTTGCGCGATGCAGGAACGCGAAGTGGCTCCCTCCCAATTCGGCCTTCGTCACGCCGACGAGATAAATCAGATTGTTCGGCTGCTTGAGGTCCATCGTCACGGCGTGTCCGACGTCGTCGATTTGCCCGAGCGCGCTGATGAGAAGCGACGGCGGAATCGCGACCGTCTGCCGCTGGCCATCGCGGTCCTGGAAGGAAAACTCGTTATTGAGGCTGTCTTTTCCGCTGATAAACGGGGTGCGAAAGGCCAGCGCAACATCCCGGCACGCCAGCGCGGCGCGGACGAGCGAACCGAGCGTTTCGGGACGCTCCGTATTCCCCCAGCAAAAATTGTCGAGAATGGCAATTCGCGCGGGGTCAGCCCCGACCGAAATGCAATTCCGCACCGCTTCGTCGATGGCCGCCGCCGCCATCCAATAGGGATCGTGGTCGCCATAGTGGGGATTCATTCCATTGGCAATCACCAGCCCGCGCGACGAATTGAGATCGGGCCGCACGACCGCCGCGTCGGAAGGACCGTCGCACGCCGCCCCGACGAGGGGTTTGATCACGCTGCCGGCCTGCACTTCGTGATCGTACTGCCTGATGATCCACTCTTTACTGCACACGTTGAGGCTGCCGAGGATTGCTTTGAGATCATCGTCCCAACGCTCCTTGTGCGGCGGCATCCACGGTCGTGAAGGGGGAACATCAAACCGGGCCTCGCGCAGCACGGGAGGCCGGCCGTCGTGCAGGAATTTCATCGAGAGTTCGCCGACTGGCTGATTCTCGTATTTCAATAAGAGCCGGTGAGTGTCGGTGAACTGACCGATCACGGTCGCCTCGATCCCTTCGGCGGAACAGAGTTGATGAAAGGCGTCCCAATTCTGCGGCGGGACGGCGAGGACCATCCGCTCTTGAGCCTCAGAAATCCAGATCTCAGTGTAAGACAGCCCGGCATATTTCAGCGGCGCTGTTTCGAGCCAGACTTCCGCTCCCGTTTCTTCTCCCATCTCGCCGACGGCGCTGCTGAACCCGCCAGCGCCGCAATCGGTGATCGCCCGATACAACCCTCGGTCGCGCGCTTGAAGGATGACATCGAGCAGCATCTTCTCCATCACGGCGTTGCCGATCTGCACCGCTCCGCCGGAGAGCGTTTCACTTTCGTCGGTGAGCTCGGCGGACGAAAACGTCGCTCCATGAATGCCGTCGCGGCCCGTCCGTCCGCCGGCGGCGACGATGAAATCCCCCGGCTCGACGTGCTTTTCGCATTTGTCGACGGGGATCAGCCCAACCGTGCCGCAAAAAACGAGCGGGTTGCCGAGATATCGCTCGTCGAAAAACACGGCCCCGTTGACCGTGGGAATCCCCATGCGGTTGCCGTAGTCTCGCACGCCGGCGACGACGTTTTGCAGCACGGCCTTGGGATGCAGCACCCCCGGCGGCAAGGCCTCAACCGGCGTGTCGGGCGGTGCAAAGCAGAAGACATCGGTGTTACAGATCGGCTTCGCGCCGAGACCCGTGCCGAGCGGATCGCGGATCACGCCCCCCAGTCCCGTGTTCGCGCCGCCATACGGTTCGATCGCCGAGGGATGATTGTGCGTTTCGACCTTGAAACAGACGTTGTGCCGTTCGTCGAATTTCACGATGCCCGCATTGTCGCGAAAGACGCTGACGCACCAGTCATCGCTCCGCGATTGTTTCCGCAATTGATCGGTCGCGGCAAAGACCGTTTCCTTGAGCAAGTTCTCGAACAGCCGTTCTATGCCATTCTCGACATAGCGCACGCGGCCCTTCAGTGTCTTGTGCGAACAGTGCTCGCTCCAGGTTTGGGCGATCGTCTCGAGCTCGATGTCGGTCGGCTCGCGGCCCAATTCGCGGAAGTGGCGCTGAATGGTCCCCATTTCCACCGTGCTGAGATACAACTGCCGGCTGAGGCTCAAACTCAGCAACTCCTCGCCGGTCAATTCCCGGATCGGAACGGTCACCAGTTGAAAGCGATACGGCGCGCCGAGGCCGATGTGATCCAACTTGAGCGGCCCGGCGACGACGCGCTCAATGGCATCATTGGCGAGAATCCGACTCGCGACGCGGCGCAAATCCTCCGCCGAGACCGATTCATCAAACCAGTATTTTCGGCACGTCGCGACGGCGGCGGCCTGAAATCCGCCGTGATTGAGTGCCGCATGCACGGTCGCCCCCACGTTGTCGGTGACGCCCGGTTTGAAGAGGACGTTGAGCAGCCGCCCTTTCGTCGGCGACGCGGTCGGCGGAGCGGATGAGTCGATCCGGTGAACGCGGACGGCTTCCACAACGGGATCGACCAGCAGCGACGTCGCCACGCGCTGAATGTCGGCTGCGGCGTCCTCCGTTTCGATGAGAAACGATCGCGCCGCGCGGCAGCGGCGAATCGACGTCAGCCCGAAAGACCGCGCTTCGCGGACAATCCGTTCGGCTTCACGGTCAACTTCCCCGGCGGAGGGGACAATTTCCACTTCCCACAGCATGAGCGAGCGATCCTTCCTGAGAAAATCCTTCGCAGAACAGGCCGACAGCGTGGCGATTCACGAATCGAAGCCCGGGGAAAGATTCGTATCGAGCGCATCCCGACCCGTTTTCGCCTGTTGCAGCCGTTTTTGCAAGGACGCCGCATCGCCGGAGACAATGAGCGATTTCAAGGAGGCGATTTCCTCTTCCATTCGAGTAAGGGCCTGGATCAGCGCCGGGCGATTCTGTTGAAAAATGGCCGTCCACAGCGCCGGATCCCCTGCGGCAATGCGGGTTGTGTCGCGAAACCCCGACGCGGCCAACCGGTGGTGTTCCGGGTCGAGCGTCAGGGCCAACGCCGCCGCGACGGCATGCGGCAAGTGACTTGTCATCGCCAATGCGGCATCGTGGTCCGCCGGGGAAAGTTCGCACGTCTCCATGCCGACGGCCCGCCAGAACCGGTGCAACCGCTGGAGCGATCCGGCAGGCGTCTTGGCCGTCGGCGTGAGGACGCACAATTTTCGATCGAACAGCGTCGGCGAGGCGTGTTCAAATCCTTGCTTTTCGGAACCGGCCAGAGGATGCGAACCGACAAACGTCACTGGCCCATCGGCCAAATCCTGGAGCGATTCGCAAATCGCTCCCTTCACGCTCCCGGCGTCGGTGATCAGCGAACCCGTAGGCATCACGGCCGCCGCTTGACGAACGTCGGCGACAATCCGATCAACCGGCGTGCAGACGACAAGCAACTTTGCTTCTCTGGCCGCTTGCGACAAATCGTTCGATCCCTCGTCGATTAAGCCGGCAATGCGCGCGGCCTCCAGGCGATTCCGGTTCCGTCCGACGCCGATTACCCGCTGGGCGATGCCGCGCTGTTTGACGGCCGCCGCCAGCGATCCGCCGATGAGTCCGACGCCGACAATCGCGATCGTTTCTACGGAAAAGCCGGAAGAAGCGGGAGTGCTCATAGCACTGGGATTCTATCCGGGGGAAGAGACGTCGGCGAGTCGGCGGGAGGAAGACGATTGCTCGTCGGGGTCAGCGTGGCTTGGATGATCTCGGCAGTTGAAGGAATCGCGCTGATCACTTTTGCCGGTTGTGCTCGTCGACGTGGACGACCTTCGGGCGAAAATCGGCCAGCTCGCGAGGATCCAGTTGGGCGAACGCGCAGATGATGATCAAGTCGCCGGGATGAACCAGGTGGGCCGCGGCGCCGTTGATGCAAATCGTCCCCGACCCCGCTTCGCCCGGGATGACATAGGTCACGAGCCGCTGGCCGTTGTTCACGTCGAAGATGTGGACCTGCTCGAACTCCAGCAAGTCGGCGGCGAGCATCAGTTCCCGGTCGATCGTGACGCTTCCTTCATAGTGCAGGTTCGCGTCGGTCACGGTCGCCCGATGGATTTTCGATTTGAGCAAAGTGCGCAGCATGGGAGTCGAGAGCGGTTCCTCGCGGTCTATTTCGCCGGTTTTCCGGTGTAGCGCAGGTTCAGCGACCAGGTGATGAAGTTCGCGACCATCCGGTTCAAGTCGGGGTCGACGTCGACGAAATAATCGGCGACCTGGGATGGTTCTTGCAGCGAGTATTCCCGCCGGCCCGTCCGTTTGTCGATGAACGTCACGGTCAACCGGCGAATCATCGGCGCCGCGACGCCCGGCGGCGGCGGAACCTGCAACTGACCGGCGAACAGCAACACGGGCCATCCCGCCGGCTGGGCCGGGTCGAAGACCGTGACCGTCGCCCCGGTGACGGGGTCGTTGATCGGCGTCTGCCACAGGAGCTTACCGGTGCCGCGATCGAGCGCGGCGACGTGGCCTTGAATCGGATCGTGCTCATTACGGAAGTCCAACGCCTGCGGTCCGCCCGGGACCGGCGTCGTTGTGCCGACGATCACCAAATAGCGGTCGTGCCACGGCTGGACGCGCAACGTTTCCGCTTCCACGTCGAGGTCCAAATCCTGCGTCCAGCGGACCGCGCCATCCTGGAGATTGCGCAGGCTCAACCGGCGGTTCTCTTCGATCGTGAAGAGATCGGACTGATTCACGACGCGGATCGCCGCCGGGCGGGCAAGTTTCGCCTGCCAGACCGGTTTGCCGCGAATGAGATCCAACAATTCGAGCGGAACCGGGCCGGAGAGGCTCTGACCGGGCCCCTCGGACGCCACCACGCGGCTGCCGCCAATCCACTCGACGACTCCCATCACCGGCTCCGTTCTTCGAATCCGTTCGCCGTCGATGGTCCGCAACAACGTGAGGGTCGATTCCCGCCTCTCCGAATCCTCATCGGCGACATCCGCCTGGCTGAGGACCGCGACGGCTTCCTCGTCCGCGGCGATTTCCGCCAGCGACGGCGTGACGTCCTTACGCGACCAGAGCAGCTTGCCGGTCAGCGGGTCGGCGGCGAACAGCTTACGCCCGTTGTGATAGATGACGGCGGAATCGGTGAGGGCCACGAGGGCGCCGGCGCCCGGCGGAATGTTGTACAAGAATGGCTGGTTCCAGATCATTCCCCGGCGGCGGCCCCTCATTTGCGCCCGCTGCATCGCCACAATGCGATTCATGTTCCAATTGATGTTTCCCCCCGGCGGCATCAACGTTTCGTGCCAGAGGACACGCGGCGACATGCGGTCCTGCTCCAAATCGGCGGCGATCAGAAACTCCGATCCCGTGGACCAGCCGATCAAATGCCCACACAGATGAATGCGGTGCAACGCGGGCTGAGACTCCGAAAAGAACGCCTGGTTAGCAGGGGCCGGATTCGCCCGGTTGAGCGTCCATTGATGCCGGGCGTATTCGTCCCGCGCGATCAGCATGATCCCTTGCGGGTCTGTCTCGAAGCTCCAGCCGGCATACTGAGGCGGAATCGGATCGACGATCTGCACGCGCTTCATGCGTCCTCCTTGCTGATGCGGCGTCGTGTGCTCCTTGTCGATCTCTCCCTCCGGCCAGGGAATGACCAACTGCTTGCGGCTCTCGACGTAATCGGGATCCGATCGGAGTTCCGCCGCAAGTTGCTGACCTGTCAGACCCGGTTCGCAGGGGATGGCGCCGAACCGGCCTTCCAATTCCAACGACCAGAATCCGACGTCATTGAACCGCTTCTGCGTCAGGCACCAGCGAGCCAGCCGGCCGACGGCCGGAGCGGCGGTCGCGTCGTCAGACGCTTGCGCCAGGCGAGACAGCTCATGCACATATTCCAGCGCGTCCGTCTCGGGATTGAACCGTGCGATCAATTGCGCTCGAGCCTTCGCCGCCGAGGCATGAAATCCGAACGTCCGCAAGTACCGGCGGAGCGCGGCGACGGAGTCGTCAGCGGCCAGCCGGTCCCCATTCGGCATCCGGGCGAGGATTTGGGCGTCCAATTTCCGCCGCTCAGCAGGGGTCGCTTGCTGATAGAGCGCGGCAAAATGTCCCGACAGCCGGCGGTCATTGCGCGCCTGCCACGGGCTGCCGGTTCCCTCCACCGAATACTCGTCCAGCGACTGATCGATCAGGTGCGTCATCCGTTCAAACGCGGCCAGCGGCTCGCCCGCCTCTTTCAATCCGCGCGCCACCAGCCACAGGAATTCATTGCGCTGCTGCGGGTCGTCGGTCAACGTGTCCAGTTCCGGCACTGTCTCCCGATAACGGGGAAAACTGGTTCGCAATCCTTCCAGCAGCGCCGCGGCCAGGACCGATTTCACGTACGGCTCAGGACGCCCGGCAATCGCGGCGCGGAGATCGGCCAAGCCCGCGTCGAATTCGCCGCGATGCAGCTTCAGTTCGCCGCGCAATGCGAGCGCATCGGCGGCCTGGGGATCGGCGGCCAGTTTTTGCGTCAGCAGCCGCTCGGTCTCCGCTTGAGGGCGGAACGCGATGACCTCTCGGACGGAAAGGGAGACCAACCCGCCGGCGCCGACGACCAGATTTCCCGGCAGGCGTCCTTCCGGAATTCTGGAGCGGGCCAGAATCCGACCCTGCACGAGGTCGACCGTGGCGATTTCTCCCGTCGCCAGCGGGAGTGAATAGCGATCCTGCATCCAAACGCCGCGGCCGGCAGGAGTAGGGATGAGGACCGCTTCTTTCCAAGCCGGCTTCCCATCCGTCACGTCGATGGCGTCGATCCGTTCCGGACCGATGAGGACGGCCCGCTGGCGATCGGCCCCGGCGAGAAACACCGCCCGGTCGCGCGGAACGGTCCAGAACGCCTCGCCATCCGCCAAGTCCAAGCAATGGAGTTCGTCCGAATCGGTCGGCGTGATGAAGACGCGGCCGTCGGCGACCATTGGGTTGCCGTCGATCCAGCCGCGACTGCTCTCCTCGGTCACTGTCGCCGGGTTGACGCGCACAAACATTCCCCCCCGCGAGTTCATCAGCTGATTGATGTCGTCGGTCGAGGGGTATTGATAGGCCCAGACCAGCCGTCGCAAGCCGTAGTCGACGGCAATGACCGCGCCGGTTCCGGTCGGGCAGATCGCGATACCGTTGGAGACGGCCGGCATCAGCGCCTGTCGCCGGCGGTCCGGCGCATCGGTGATCTTGAGCGAGGGAGCGGCGAGCGGCTGCGACCAGAGTTTGCGAACGCCGTGGTCGGACGCCTCCAGCATCACCAAACGGATTTCGCCTTGAACTTCCGCCAAAATGAACAACTTGCCGTCGCCGGCGACCGGCGGACCGAGAAAGAAGTGCCCGGCGAATTCTTGGTTGGCGTCGCGGCGCTCGCCGTCGATTTCCCAGGCCACGCGGCCTCCCTCGGCTTCATACGCCACAAGGCGATTGTATTCGTCCGCGTCCGCGTCCGGCTGCGGGACAATCCCACGCATGTTGTTGATGTTGTTCTGCGCCTGGAATGCAGACTGAGAGTCCTCTCCCGCCAAAGCGAAGACCAAATGGCCATCGCTGCTTAAACTGCCGATCAAGCGGTTATCGAATATCAGCTCCCGCAAGAAGGAGACAAAGTCCGATTTCAATTCCGGAGTCTCTCCTTCTTTCACCGTCTTCGACCAGAGTCGATCGAAGTCGGCGTCGGTCAGCACCGAGCGCCAGCGTTCCTCTCCCGTCCGGCGATCGAGGGCGACGATGTCGCGCGGCGTGCGGAAGATGATCTGATCGCCGACAACCAAGGGCATCGCCGCCGGCCAGGCGAGCCGCTCATTTTCCGCGAGCTGGCTCTCCGCCTCGTCTAGCAGCCGCGACAAGAACCCGCGCAGGGGACTTGCCGGCGCTGAAGACAGATCGGCTTCCAGCGCGGCCAGGTGATTCTGATGCCACGCCGGGCCGCCAATCGGTCCCGCAAATCCGACCGAGGACGTCCCGTCCGCGCTGCCGCGCGGAGTCAACCAATCGACAGACGCCGGTTCCGTCATCCGCGCCGGCCGACTGACCTGCGCCAACCAGCGGCCGGCTTGTTCGACCGATTTGAAGACCGGCAAGGGCTGTCCCGCGATTTCGGCGCGGAGCTTAGGTTCCAGTGATGACAATTCTTGCAACAACTCCGTCGCGCGGGACGTTTGACCCGCCTCCTGCCAGGCCAACGCCTCCCGCAGCATGAGTTGCCGCGACTGTGCCTGGGAGACCAGCGGCGAGCGCCGCAATCGTTCGAATTGGACGGCCGCCTGCCAGATGTTTCCGCGATCCTGCGCCTCGATCGCGAGCCGTTCGGCGGCGTCCAGACTCGCCTCCGTCAAAGGATATCGCCGGACGATCTCTTCCCAGCGCTCAAGCGATCCTTCGGTCTCCGCTTCCTCCAACAGTGTTTTCGCCGGTGTCCCCCGCAAGAGCTCATACGATTCCCGTTCGGCCGCGGAGAGATTCGCCAGGATGTCCAACGTCTCCGATTTCAACGTGCGCTGCATGGACTTGTCGGTGAAATGGTCTTCCGGCAATTCGATCAACCGCTGCAACAGTTGAATCGCCTCCGCCGTCCGATGTTGTTTGAGCGCCTCCCGGGCATGGTTCAGCGCCTGGAGCGTCTCCCGGCTGGGGGGGACGATCATCATCACCGGCGGAAAACCGTCGGCCTCCGGCGGAGGGGGCTGAAACTGCCCGAAGCACGAAATCTCCCCGCGGCACAGCAGAGCAACCGCCACCACGAGGAAGCACTTCCATCCGAATCGTGAAATCATCCTTGGCTCCTGAAATCCACCTCCTGATCAGCATACCTGACGTTGCGGCAAAGCTCCAAATGCAATTGAGAATTTCATAGCGCGGTGACGCTGTTGTTGCCGGGCAAAAAAATTGCCGAGGGGACGTGTCCCCTCGGCGTCTCAATCTCGCATTGGGAATCGTCGGGCTCCGCGCCGCCGGTTCCTGAATCGGATTTCATTCCGACTTTTGACCGCGCCGGCGAGGAGAGGCTCCGGCCGCCAGACCGCAGATTCCCATCGCGACCAAAGTCATGCTGCCGGGTTCGGGGACGGCCTGCGGAGAGAATTGAATCGTCTGTCCGCTGAAGATCGGCGGATCCTCTTCTTCCTCCACATCGTTGGCCAACCATTGCAGGGCGGAGCCGTCCGGCCCTTGAATTCCGACCGTGGCGGAGCCCCCATTGGTGCGGAAATCGCCGAAATCGAGGCTTTGATAGCTGAGCAGAATGCTGTTGCTCCCTTCGGACAGCACCGCTTGAAAAGTGGCCAACGAAGGGGAATAGTCGAACCCTCCGACAAGGTTCCATTGCACGATGAACTGCGCATCTCCTGGTCCTTCGTCGGTAAGGCCGGGAGTGCCGGTCATTTGATAATACACCGCATCGGCGTCCGGGTCCGTTTGATAGAATTGCAGGTCGTCCCACATGACGGCGATGAGGGGCGCGCCGGAGACGGTTCCCGCGGTCAAATCTTGATTGGAGAAATCGGTGTTCGAACCTCCAAATGAGAGCAACCCGTTCGAGCTAATATAGACAGACGTGTAGTCGGCGCCAAAAAAGTTGAACGTGAAGCCCAGCGCCGCCGAGGCGAAGTCGTCATCCGCGCCGGCCAGAATTCGCGTCCCCGTGCCGGAGATGTCCGTGAATTGATACGGCCCCTCGTCCGTCGCCACATAGCCGGCGCTCGGACCAATGGTTGATGCCTGCGACGGCGCCCCCATTCCCATCAAAACGGCTGCTGAGAGCAGCAGCCAACCCCCGGATTTCATGCTTTTTCCTTCCCGTTCTTCGTGGTGAGATGACGAGGCGATTGGATTCCGGTCCGAACGATGGACCAGTTCCCACGGTAAATTGACGCCGAAACGCCGTGCCACCGAATTCCGTGAAATGTCAGACGATTTTTGCCACCACTCGCCAAGATGACCGAATCGTGACGATTATTCCGATCGATTCGAGCAGAAGTTGGGACGCCCAGCCGCGGGGTGGATCTTGGGTGAATTCTTCCCCGTCCGTGGTGACGCTACAATGCGACCGGGAGTTACCCAGCAAATATCTAGGCGGCGTGTTCCATGAGCGATGTGATTGACCCTGCGAGGGATCCCTTGGCCGCGTGGCGGAATCCGCAGTTGCCCCCTCCGCCGGCGGTCCCCTATCCCGACGAACATTGGGATTGGGCCGCCATCAATGCGACGCCGATCATCGACCCGACGGCGTGGATTGCTCCGGGGGCCGTCGTCACCGGCCGCGTCCGGCTCAAGGCCCGCTGTTCGATCTGGTACGGCTGTGTGCTGCGCGGCGACCAGCAGTACATCGAAGTCGGCGAGGAAACCAACGTGCAGGACGGCTCGATCCTGCACATCGAAGAGGACCGTCCCTGCATTCTCGGGAACCGCGTCACGCTGGGGCATCAGGCGATCGTCCACGGTTCGACGGTCGGAGATGGCGCGCTGATCGGCATTGGGGCAATCGTTCTCAGCCGCTGCGTAATTGGAGCGGGCGCGCTGATCGCCGCCGGAGCCGTCGTCATGGAGAACACGATCGTCCCGCCACACACCCTCTGGGCCGGCTGTCCGGCAAAGCAACTTAAGGAGCTATCCCCCGAGCAACGCGAGCGGCTGGCGCGGACGTATCAGCATTACGTCAACAACGCGGCGGGGCACATCGCGGCGTTTCGGAAGTAACAAGAGCCGCGCACGAAGTAAGCGGAGAGGGTGTCAGCGAAGAGTTGGGGATCCGCTTACTTCGTGCGCGGCTCCTTGCGGCGCGTTTATTTCACCAAATACTTCTTAATCACCTCTTCATCGATTTCAATCCCCAGCCCCGGCTTCTTCGAAATCTCAACGTAGCCATCCTTGACGACATACGGCTCGGCGATCAATTCGTCGAGAAACGGGTTCTCGTCAACGCCGAATTCGAGCATCGGTTCGTCGGCGGAGTGGCCCCAGTTGAAATTCGGGAGGCAGCAGACGACGTTCAGCGCCGCGGTGACGGCGATCGCGCCCCCCCAGCAATGGGGGACCGTCATCACGCCGAAGAGGGAGGCCATCTCGGCGATGGCGAGTGATTCGCTGATGCCGCCGCACAACGTCGCATCGGGCTGAATGATGTCGAACGATTTGCGGAGGAGGAGTTCCTTTGCGGACAGACGGGAGTCGAGACCCTCGCCGCCGGCCAAAGGAATGTCGATCGCAGCGGCGAGTTCGGGATAACGCGGATAGTGGGGCGTCTCTTGCGGCAACGGCTCTTCAAAGAAATAGAAGCCGAGTTTTTCTAACTCCTTGGCGAACGGCACCGCCTGGGCAAACGTGTGGCCGCCGTTGCCGTCGGTCATGAGGCGCACGTTTGGCCCGACCGCGTGTCGCACCGAGGCGAGGATTTTCAAATCGCGCCGCGGGGCAAACCGCCCGGTGCGCATCTTGATCGCTTTGAACGACCGTGCGACGAGTTCCTTCGCTTCGGCGGGGAATTGCTGTTCTGGCTCAATCCCTTCGGTGTAACTCAGGCCCGAGGCATAGGCGAGCGCCCGGTCCCGCATCCGGCCGCCGAAGAGGTCGGCGACCGGGACGCCGAGCGCCTTGCCGCGCAAGTCCTGCAGCGCGATCTCGACACCGCCGACCGCGAGGCCGTCGGCGAAGTTCATCCCCCACAGGTCGCGCCACAGTTCGCGGAACTGGAGGGGATTGCGGCCGATGAGAATTTTCGCGAGGTGATGGTCGATGATCCCCTTCGTTCCGCCCACGTCGGCCGTCTCTCCCCATCCGACGAGACCGCTATCGGTGGTGATCTTGATGAACAGCCCGTCGCGCATCGGCGAGAGGACGGTCGCGACCCCCTTCGACAATTTCGTCTTAGCCAGGCAGGCGAAGGTCTCGACTTTGGTGATTTTGAGCGCGCTCGGTTTCTCGTCAGCGAATGCCGATCGCCGGGCATTCCAGCCGCAAGCGAGAGCCGCACCGCCGACCCATGTCCGCCGTGATATCGAAGGAAGGTCCATGCAAAATCTTTCGCAGAAATCAGCAGAAGGTTAGCCGCAAAAAGGCGCAAAAGTCGCAAATGGAAAACGATCAGGCGTGGGAAACGAATCCCGGTTAGAAGACGAACCGGGATTCAGGACTTGACCAGGTACTTCTTAATCACGTCTTCATCGATCTCGATCCCCAAGCCTGGTTTCGTCGGCAAGGCGATGTAGCCGTCTTTCATGTCGAACTTGAACGACGTCAGTTCGTCGCGGAAGGGGTTTTCGTAGACGTCGAGTTCCAGCATCGGCTGGTCGGTCGTGTGGCCCCAGGTGAAGTTGGGGATGCAGGCGACGACGTGCATCGTCGCGGCGATGGCCGGGGCGCTCCCCCAGCAATGGGGATGGCACAACACGCCGAAGAGGGCGGCGAATTCCGCGACGGCGAGACATTCACCGATGCCGCCGCAAAGCGTCGGGTCGGGCTGGATGATGTCGAAGGCCTTGTTGACGATCAGTTCCTTGGCGTTGAGCCGCGAATCGAGAACTTCGCCGCCGGCCAAGGGGATATCGAGCGCTGCGCAGAGTTCGGGATAGCCGGGATAAAACGGTCCGCGCTGGGGAATCGGCTCTTCGAAAAAGTAGAAATCGAGCTGTTCGAGTTCCTTGCCGAACGCGACCGCCTGGGCGAACGACATCCCGCCGTTGCCGTCGGTTTGGAGCCGGATGTCCGGCCCAACCGCGTCGCGAACTTTGGCCAGGACGTCGATGTCCCGCTTCGGTCCAAATCGGCCGGTCCGCGCCTTGAGGGCGCGAAATCCGCGTTCGACCAAGCGCTTCGCTTCGGCGGGATGCTGATCTTCGGGATCAATCCCCTCGGTGTAGTTCATCGAGGAGGCATAGGCGAACGCCTTGTCCCGCACGCGACCGCCGAACAGATCGCAGACCGGCACGCCGAGCGCGTGGCCGCGGAGGTCGTTCAAGGCGAGATCGACGCCGCCGACGGCGCGCCCGTCGCCGAAGTTCGGCCCCCACAGCGAACGCCAGAGTTTGCGGTATTCCAGCGGATTTCGGCCGAGGAGAATCGGCCTCAAATGCTCTTCGATGATTCCCCGCGTCCCGCCGACGTCGGCCGCTTCTCCCCAGCCGACGAGGCCGCTGTCGGTCGTAAGCTTGATGAGGAGCGCCTCGCGAAAGGGATAGAGGAGCGTCGACGGCCCGATCCCTTTCTTCAGCTTGTGCCGCACGGCGAACGTTTCGACCTTCGTGATTTTGAGCGCGCTTGGTTTTTCTTCGGCGGCGGCAAGCGGTTCGGCGTCGCCCCACGCCGCCGTGAGCGCCGCTCCCCACGCCCCCGCTTGGAGAAACGCACGGCGCGAGGGGAACGGATCGGGCATAGCGGCAATCCTTCTCAAAAGACAGATGCGAAGTGGCTTCAGGCTAGCGAGGGGAACGGGGAATCGCAATCAATCCAGATCGACGCGACCGATCAGATGCTGCTGTAGTTGATGCCCTCCGTACCGAGTGAGAGGATACAAGCTATGGTAGAGAAGCGGCACGAGCCGTCGAATTGGCTGATGTTCTGGAATTGGAGCCGTGACCGTTGGCTCAATGCCCTGGGTTCGTACGTCGTCGCGTATGCGATTTCGTTTCTGTTCGCCTCCACATTCGCCGGAGTGTCAGAGAATGAATCGGTCCGGGGTATTGTGACGGCGGCCTATTGGCCATTGATCGTCGCCGAACGGCTCGTTCCCGATCTCCGACCGTAAGCGCGCTCCGCGCCGCATCCATCGGCCGCTGACTTCGACTTAGCCACGACCCGCTCCCGCCGGATGGTCCGCGGTTGATTCGTTTGGCGAATCGTGTCACGATTCGACTCGGAATGCAGTCAATTCCTCGATCCCCGTTTGGGAGAGGCCCATGATCGATGTTGTCTGCGACGCGTGCGGGAAAAAGTTCCGGGTCAAGAATGACGCGAAGAATCCCGTCAAGTGCAAGCTCTGCCAATCACCCATCGATGTGCCAGAACTGCGCGGGCCGGGCAAGGCCTCGACGAAGGGCGGGACGAAGTGCCCCGTTTGCGGGAAGCACCTCGCGGCGGGAGTGAAGTTCTGCGCCGCCTGCGGGACCAGCTCCATCGGCGCGGAAGACGTGCATGTCGCGGGCTGGAAAGCCGATCGCCACATGGAAAATATGAAGTTCATGCACCGCTTTCTGCGGCTCTTCCGCTGGTGGTGATGAGGAAGCCGTAGGGTTTGCCGAGGTTCTGCGAGGCGAACCGGCATTTGGTCGAGGGTTGAGAGTTTAGGGATTGAGGGCCAGAAAATACGATCGCAGCGAACATCTGTTGCCTTTTACCCTCAACTCTCAACCATCAACCTCAATTCGGTTCGCCTCGAAGACTCGGCAAACCCTACATCGACTACGACTACGTCGTGATCCCGTCGTAGTTGCCGATCTGATAGGCCGAGATGCAGGCGAGAATCAAACAAATGATCGTGCCGGGCCACAAAAAGCTGAGCAGGGTATAGATCAGCACGAATCCCAGCATCATGCCGCGGGCGGCTGACTGCTCGGCGGCGTGCTGTCCGCGAATCGACTCGATGAAGGCGGCTCGTTCGGCCGGAGTTTTGGCGTCGAAGCGTTTCTCCGCCTCTTCGAGAACTTCGGGCTTGAAAATGGAATCGCCGCCCGCCATCAATTCCGCCTCGGTCAGCAAGACCGGCTTATTCGCCCGTTCGAATTCCGGCTGCACCTCGCGCTCGGCCACTTGCTGAATGAGGGACCGGCGATCGATCCCCTGGGCGCGGTCCGTGAGCAGTTGTTTGAACGCCGCTTGCTCCTGCGGTGAGAGCGCCTTCCAGCGCGATTCAGCTTCGGTCCAGAATGCCGGGTGATAGAGGTTCTTCTCGGAGAACTTTTCAAAGTTCCCCTGAATTTCGATCTGTTGATTGACGACCGGCTTGCCCGCTTTACGGAACTCCGGCGCCACGACTTCGGCCCCATATTGGGCGATGAGTTCCTCTTGCGACATCGCCGCCGCGCGGCGGCCGTCATCGCCCCCCAGGTCGTCGTAAAAGAACGTGTAGTTCAGCGTCAATTTGCTGAGGAAGACGGCAACGAGCGTCAAACCGACGGCGGTCGTCGCGGGCATCCACCCTTCGCATTGAGCCGCGCCCAACCGCACGCCGATCCCGACGGCGGTGCCGATCAGGATCGACAGGAATCCGACTTCCCAGCCGGTGAGATAGGCGACCAGTCCCCAAATCCCGCCGCCGACCAGTCCGCCGACGATTCCGCCCAACGTCCACAATGCGGCCGACGTGCCCAAGGAACGCTCGACGGGAGGTCTCTGCTTTTTCTTCTTCTGTTTCTTGGTCGGCGCGGCATCCTCGTCGGTTTCCTCTCGCTTGGCAGATCGCTTCGGCCGCGGGACGCCGACGCGGGGCGCTTCCGGCAATTCCTCGCCGTCATCAGGGGCCGTAATCCGAGTCGAAGTTCGCTTCTTCGAGGGCTTCGGCAATTGGAAATCAACTGACGAGCCGGCCATGTGAATCGTTTTAGGATCGACGATAAACTTCGCCTGGCACTTCGGGCAGCGGATCGAGCGATCGGCCAATTGATCGGGCGTTCCCCGCAGCGTCAGTTTGGCTGCGCACTCGCGACAGACAACCTCCACCCGATCGCTCATGACTGCGGCCCTCGTTTGGCGTCTGTTTACAGCCGAGTTAGCGACATGGATTATTGGCGATGCGGAGGACGATTTGCAATGCGGGCTGTCAACTCCTCGGCGACGGAATCAGTCCCCGGAAATGGGGTTGCGCCATTCCAAAGTCCCTTGGCTCCGGCGCTCCGCTGATCATGCTCGCCAGCGAAGTAAGCGCGACGCCCAGTAGAGAAACGCATGAACGTATTGGACGTCCGGCACAAAATAGTTGGCCGACGTCATCGAATCGGCCCCGACTTTGATCGTCACCTGGTTAGGGAACTGTGCGAAGACATCTTCATCCGTGGCGTCATCGCCGAGGTAAATCAGCAAGGACTCCCCAGGGGCTCGCAGTGTGGTTTGCCGCAACCATTCGACAGCCTTGCCCTTGTCCCAATCCACATAAGGACGAATCTCGAGCGTCATGCGTCCCGGCCGAATCACGAAACCGGAGGTACAACGGGCGCAATTCTGGACGAGATCGATGATGGCCGACAGCTTGTCCGGCTGCGCCCGTCGGAGGTGCACCGTCGCGGTCAACGATTTGAATTCGACGAACGCTCCGGGAAAGGGCGTGAGGCGAGATTCGATTGCGGCGACCAGTTCGGCGAGCGCCGTCGAGCGGTCCGCGGCCGTCGGATTTCGAAAACGGAAATTCGGACCTTCGATTTCAAAGCCGTGGTTTCCCGCCAACGGAATCTCCGAAAGTCCGGTCACGCACCGCAGATCGTCAATCCCTCTCCCGCTGATGACGCCGGTCGTCACATCATTCAAACGATTCAGGTCCACCAGCAGTTCGCGGAGGTGCGGGGGAAGGCGGCAGGAGGAGGGGTGATCCTGGATCGGCACCAGCGTGCCGTCGAAATCGGACAGCAACAACACCTGGCGCGCCTTCGTCAGCAAAGGGGCGAGCGGTTCGAATCCGAGGTCCAGGGAAGTCGGCATCAGATCCCCTCGGGAAAATCGAACTTCAACAGATCCGACAGCAATTTCCCCGCCCAGCGATAGACGTTGTGGCGCTCCACGTGCTCGCGCATCCGCTTCATCCGGCGCATTTGTTCTTCGGCGGGCATGGCGAGGGCCTGGAACATGGCGTCCGCCAATTCATGGATGGCGAACGGATTCACGAGCAGGGCGTCCGGAAGTTCGCGGGCCGATCCCGTGAATTGGCTCAAGATCAGGACGCCAGCTTCGTCCACGCGGCTGGCCAGGAATTCCTTGGCGACGAGGTTCATGCCGTCGTGCAGCGAACTGACGATGCAGAAGCGAGCCAGCCGATGCAAGGCCATCATGTCGGCCGGATCATGATGCTCCTTGAAAAACAAAATCGGCGCCCAGCCTCGCGAACTCCACTTGTAGTTGATTTCCTCGACGAGCGATCCCACTTCGGTCTCCACGGCGTGATACGCGGGAACGTGCGTCCGGGAGGGGGCGGCGATCTGCACAAACACGAACTTGTGCCGCAGTTCCGGATGCGTTTCCAGCAGATAATCAATCGCCTTGAGCCGCTGCGGAATCCCTTTCGTGTAGTCCAACCGCTCGATGCCGATCCCCATGCAGCCGCCGTGCCTTCCCAGCAGGCGATGCCATTTCATCATGGCCTCCTCGACGGCCGAGGACTGGGCCGCTTGGGACTGTTCGCGGAAATCGATGCTGATGGGATAATCGCCGACCTTCGTCGTCTGGCCCAACCGAGTGACCTGGCTGCGATCGGTATCGACCATGGCTTCGATGTTGCGATCGACGGTCTCCAAGAAATTGTGACAGTGATACCGGATGTGAAAGCCGAGCAAATCGTTCCCCAACAGCCCATCGAGCAGTTCCTGCTTCCAGGGAAAGACGCGGAAGACCTCGCGGTTCGGCCAGGGGATGTGCCAGAATTGGGCGATGATCAGCTTCGGATTGGCCTGCTTCAACATGCGGGGGAGGAGACAAAAATGATAGTCCTGGATGAAGACGAACGCCGGATCGTCGCCGACTTCCTGCAGCACCGCCTCGGCAAACAGCCGGTTGGCGTCGCGATAACAGCGCCAGTCCTCCGGCCGAAAGACGGGGGGCGTGAACGTCACATGGCAGAGCGGCCAGAGACCTTCATTGGCCATCCCGTAATAAAAGCCCTCTTCCAGCGCTTTTGGCAACCAGACTCGTCGGAGCGTGTACGTCGGGTTTTCCGGCGGCACGTTGATGCGATCCCATTCATCGACGACGTCGCGATCGGCGTCTCCGCTCCCATGCGCGATCCACGTTCCGCCGCTGGCGTCCATGATCGGATCGATGGCGGTCGCCATGCCGCTGGCCGGCCGCATCACCGCAATCTGGTCCCCCTCATAGCGATGAATGAACGGCTCTCGATTCGCCACGACGAGGAATTGGCATCGCCCCAGCCGCGCAGCAATCAGTTCATGAAGCTGCTCTCTCGTCCACACGCTCTGGTTCGCCTATTCATTTCCATCTGTCATAATTGTAACCTCCGTCCAATTATTCGAATGGACGAGGAGGCCGCAAGCCCGACAGTTTGGACTGACAATTCAGTGCCATTCGTCCGGCCATTGCCGCTTGTTCCGCCCACGGCATTGTGTTTGCCAAACCGCCTCGCCGACAAAGGACGTGCGATCAACTCCGCGGCTTCACCAGCGGATCGACGATCCTGCCGAGCGCTTGCAGCGCCTTGAGATTTGTCGACGGGACGTTCGGGAACGAGTTGTCGGCCGCGATCAGGAAGACGCCCAGTTTTTTGAACGGCTTCACTTCGACGCCGCGCGGCAGTTTTTTCGGCAGCCGCTGGGCCTCGGGGTTCGCCAGGTAGACGATCCACCCCGACGACGGCGACTGGCTGTGCTTGAAGAGGGCCAGGTTATCGAGGATCGCATCCTCCGGTTCGAGGATTGCGACGGCCTGTTCGCAGAACTTCCGGCAACGGCTCAGGCTGAAGAGCGACTTCGCTTTCTTCGACGTGAGATAGGCATCCAGCACGGCGACGTTGGCGTTCCCTCGGCCGTAACAGCCGAAATGGAAATAAACCCCCAGAAACCCGAGCGACTCCGACGACGACGTGAGGAAGACTTTGTAGCCCAATTTTTCGATGGGCTTCCCGTCCCGTTCGGACAATTGTTGTCCCTGGCTGAACAATTTCGTCAACGACGGCTTGGTCAGCGAGACGGATTTCTTCTTATCATCATTGACCTGCCGCCACGTCCGAAACCCGGGGACCGATTTCTGCACGAGTTTCAGAAACTCGACCGCCGTCTTGGCGCACTCCTCCGGCGTCTGTTTGCGCTCGCTCCAGCGGAAGGAGAATTTCAGGTTGAGAAAGTCGGTGGCGTGGAGCATGGAGGCCCATCGTTCAAACGCGAGAAGGCTCATTGTAGCCGTTCTCGGTTGGCACGCCATTCCGCAGGGATGCCCAAACTCCTAGCAGAACCTTGCACGCAGGGCTCGCTACGGCAGGATGTCGCGGACCTTCAACCTCAACAATTTTCGACCCAGCATCAGTGAGATCTCCTCGTCGGCAGGGACGAGCGTCATGAGCTTGTATTTCGCCCCGGCTCCTTTTCCCGTCGGCTGCGAATAATCTTCGATGACTCGTTCCGCGAGATTCACCAGCCAGTAACGGCTGACGCGATCATGAGCATAAAGCTCAGTCTTCATGCGGTCGCGATCCAATGAGGAATCGGCGATCTCGATCACCAAGGCGATCGCTCCCGGCGTCGGATGACGCCGCAGAAAATCGCGAGCCGATCCGCGGACGATGGCGACGTCCGGTTCCGGTTCGCTCGTGCTCAAGCTGATGGACGACTGGATGCGCGGCCGCCATCCCTTCGGTAGGTTCCGTTGAAAGAACTCCGCGAGCAAATCGACGCAGACGTCGTGAGCTGGGTTGTAAGTCACTTTGCGTGTAATCCAACCGTCGAGAAGTTCGTACGGATCGCCGTCCTTGAGAATGCCGACTTCCATCAGGCGATGATACTCGTCGACCGTAAATCGCCGCACGGCGAACGGCGGAACATCTTCGGAGGGAAACGAAGTCCGTTTCCAGCGGCGAGTGACAAGACCGGCGGACATTGTGCGCTCTCATAGAACCGGCAAGGATTGCTCCGCTCGATTATCAGGCAGAACAGCCCTTGTCGCAATGCTTTTTGGGCATGGCAACAGGTGGCTGTGGACGGAGGCTTCGTCTGCCTGTAGATCAGTCTCCAGCCGCTCTACCCGGTATTGCATTCATCCCCAACGTCACCGCAAACCAAGTGCGTTCCCCTTCCCTCGTCCACTGAACTGATCCTCCGTGGCTCTGTGCGATCTCCCGCGCCACGGCGAGACCGAGCCCCGTGCCATCCGGCTTATCGGTGACGAACCGCTCGAACAGCCGGTCCACGATCTCTTTCGCCGGTCCCGGCCCTTGGTCCCAAATGCGAATCAGCACGCCCCATTGGCCAGCGGGCAGGTCTGGCTTTGGCTTTGTCCCCTCGCCCTCGTCGCGGGGGAGAGGGTTAGGGAGAGGGGGCGAACTGCCGCCGGCACGATTTGTCGAATTCGCGTCAGCTCTTCTGGAACTTCCCGACTTGGACGTCTCGGCATCCATCGTCCCCCTCTCCCCCGAAGTGGGGGCGAGGGGACTGGAATTTCGCTCGGCGGCCCACTGAAGCTCGACGCCGATCTTCCGTTCCCCCGGTGAGAGCGGTTGGACCGCTTCCATCGCGTTCATCAAGAGATTGAGCAGCATCTGCCGCAACGATTCGGCATCTCCTCGGATCGAGGCCGCGCTCGGAAGAGGCTGCCAAGTCACGGCAATCCCATGATGCCGGCAGATCGGCTCGACAAGCTGCAACGCCTCGGAGACGAGAGCCGAGAGGTCGACGTCGCGCATCGTCGGCGTCTCTCCTCGGCCGATGGTCAAGAATCGCTGGAGATACGATTCCATCAGGCTCAATTGGCGGATCGCCACGGCGAGCGATTCCCGGTCGATTTCCTGGGGCAACTCAGACGAATGCAGATCGAGGGCCATCCGCGCTCCTGTGATGGCGTTCCGCAGTTGATGGGCCACGCCGGCCCCCAACCGTCCCAGCGTTTGCAGCCGTTCTCCCGTGCGAATCTCTCGTTCGAACTGTTTCAGCTTGTTCGCCGTCGTGTTGAGCGCCACGGCGAGATCGCGGAGTTCATCATCCACCGGCGGCAACGGCTCGGCTTCAAAGCGGCCTTCCGCAAGCGTCGCCGCCCGTTGGACGAGCCGTCGAATCCGACCGACGAACCGTTGCGACAACAGGACCGCGAAGAGCCCGGCGCAGCTCGCCGCGACCAGTCCGGCGAGCAACGGAGGAAGCGCTGCCTGCCAGGCCAATTCATTTCGGCGTCCCTGGGGCGTCAGGATCACCAGCGATAACGGTCGCGGCGCAGGAGACGTTCGGATTGGTATCCGAATCGCACGATATCTCCCCTGCGCAAGCCGGAAAGCGCGCTCGCTGCCCGTGGCGACTGCGGATTCGAGAGGCAGTTGAGCCAGTTCGCCGCCGTCGAAGTCGCCCAACGGCAAACTGCGATGATGCACGGTCCCCGCCTCATCCAGCGTCACAAACTCGGCGCCGCTCAGTTCCGACATCCGTTTCAGCACGGCGTCCGTCAAGGGGAAGCCGGCGTCGGTGAGCGTCGCGGCCAACTGTTTCAGCCGTTCGTGCTCGCCGAGCCGCACCCTCCGCAGTCCCATCCCCGCCGACAACAGGGCCGTCACCGCGCTGCCGAGCATCACGACGGCGAGCATCGGCCCTAAGAGTTGACGTTGGATCGGTAGGCGCATGAGGCAGGCGTAGGGTATGAGGCGTTAGGCGTTCGACGAGGTTTTCTTCTAACGCCTTCTCCGACAATTGCCAAGCGGCAACCTTCGTTGAAGTCGTCACATCGGCTGTGAACTTTCGTGAGACGATTCCGTCCATTATGCTGAGCTGACAGCCGTTGAAACGTGGACGCGCCGCATGATCCGAGAGGAAACATGACGATCTTCCCCAATCGCCGCGACTTTCTACAAACGTCTGCGGGGGCTTGCGGATGGGCGTGGTGGAACCGATCGCTGGCCGTCGCGTGGGGAGCCGACGAGCAACCGCGCGAGAAAGTCCCGGTGGCCGCGATCGTCACGGAGTACCGCCAAAATTCCCATGCCGACGTCATTGTCGGAAAGATTCTGGAAGGTTGGGAACAGGATGGCGGTCCCGGACCGGACTTGAAATTGGCTTCGCTGTATGTCGATCAGCATCCCGAACGCGATCTCAGCCGGGGACTCGCCGAGAAACACGGATTCCTGGATGCGAAATCGATTCCAGAGGCCCTGACGCTCGGTGGAAACTCATTGGCCGTGGAGGGCGTGCTGATCATCGCCGAGCACGGCCGCTACGACGAAGTCCCCGGCACGCATCAAGTGATGTATCCCAAGCGGCGATTCAGCGACGAGGTGATCGCCGTCTTTCGCAAATCGGGGAAAGTCGTCCCTGTCTTCAGCGACAAGCATCTGTCGCATACCTGGAACGATGCGAAGTTCCTTTATGATCAAATGCGGGAATTGAAAGTTCCCTTCATGGCGGGTTCGTCCCTTCCCGTGTTTTGGCGAGTCCCCTCGGAGACGATTCCGCTGGAGTCGGAAATCGTTGAGGGAATGGCCTTGGGCTATGGGCCGCTTGAGGCCTATGGATTTCACGCGCTCGAAGCGCTGCAGTGCCTGATGGAACGTCGTAAGGGATGTGAAACCGGCGTGAAATCAGTGCAGTCAGTGCAAGGAGACGGGATCTGGCGAGCCGAAAAGGAAGGCCGCTGGTCGAAGGCACTGTTCGATGCGACCGTTGCCGCGTCGCCGACGCCGAATGCGGGAAAGACGCCGCGTCCGGCGGAGATGGCGAAAGACGCCGTCTTCTATCTGATCGACTACCGCGACGGTTCGAAAGCCGCGGTTGCGATGGGAACGGGTTTCACGCACGAATTCGCCTGCGGGCTGACGATTCGCGGACGGGAGAAGCCGTTTACGGTCACTTTCCACGGGCAGGATGGCGCGCCCTACGGTCATTTCGCCAATCTGCTCCGCGCCATCGAGCACATGCTGCATTCCGGCCGCCCGGCCTATCCCGTCGAACGAACGCTCTTGACGACAGGGATGCTCGACGCCGCGCTGCATAGTTGGGCCGAACAAAGCCGCGTGATCGAAACGCTCTACCTGGAATTCGCCTATCAACCGGTCGATTGGCCGTTCGCGAAAGGGGAAGCGCCAAGGCCGCGCGGATAGAAGAACCTCGATATTGCGCAAGACTGAGTGGGTAGCACAGGTTGCCTCAACCTGTGTCGCGTCAGCGATCGGAAGCCGCGGTACACGGCATCCAAGATCGGAATCGCCTCGAGATGTCGCAGCGTTTTCGACCGCTTGCGCGGCACTGGTTGAGGCAACCAGTGCTACCCGTTTGCGGTTCGATGACTTACTTCCGAGAGACTCCCATGACTTCCCTCACGAATCGCTCCACGGAAGACCTGGCTCGACTCTACGAGCGAGGGCGAAACGCCCTTCCCGGCGGCGTCTGTTCCAGCACGCGATGGAACTCGGCATGGGGAAAGCCGGTCTATGCTCAGCGATCGTTCGGGTCGCGGTTCTGGGACGTGGAAGGACGAGAATTCATCGACATGTCGATGAGCCACGGGGCATCGCTCCTCGGACATGCCCCGGCTTGTATGAAACGGGTCTGGGACGAAGCGTGGGAACAGGGTCTGCTCGCCAGTTTCGACTCGCCGTTTCAGGTGCAGTTGGCGGAGGAATTGTGCCGGATCATTCCGTGTGCCGAACGGGTCCGCTTTACGAATTCGGGGACCGAGGCGACGCTCCACACGCTGCGGTTGTGCCGGGCGGCGAGCGGCCGGGACAAAGTGATTCGGTTTCAAGGCCATTTTCACGGGTACCATGACGTCATTTTCATCGGCGGCCATCCGCCGGCCGATCAGATCGATGCGCCACTTCCCTATCGCGAGTCGGCCGGCATTCCCCGAGCGCTGGCGGAACTGATCATTCCCGCCGAGTACAACAACTTCGAGCAGTTGGAATCCCTCGTCCGGCGGCATAAGCACGAGGCGGGGACGCTGCTCATCGAGCCGGTCGATTACAACTGCGGCTGCATTCTGCCGGAGCCTGGATTCCTCGAAGCGGCCCGGCGATTGGCGAGCGAGAATGATTTGATTCTCTTCTTTGACGAAGTCCAGTCATTCGCCAAGCAGAGTTCCGGCGGCGCGCAACAGGACTTCGGTGTGACGCCCGACATCTGCACGATCGGCAAATCGCTCGGCGGCGGTTTGCCCCTCTCGGCCATTTGCGGGAAAGCGGAACTGATGGACCGCTTCAAGCCGGTCGGCGACGTGGCGCATTCGGGGACGTTCAATGCACCGTTGCTTTCCATTCTCGCCGGACTGGCGTTTGTCGAGGAGATCCAGCAGCCATCGTTCTGGGCGACGATGCAAGGTCTCGCCGACCGGTTCTATCCCGCGCTGGAAGAGATTGCCCGCCGCAGCCGCGTGCCGGTGCGGTTTCAACATCATGGGAGCCGGTTCGGCATCATTTTCGGCACGCGAGACAAGGTGATCAATTATCGGCAGAGCCTCTGTCACACGAAAGACCGGATGCTCAAATTCTGCAAGGAAACGACGAACCGCGGCGTCTATTTCCACGACTACGGCGGCGGCCCGTGCCATCACGGTTATTCGCTGGCCCACTCGCGCGAAGATTTGGACCGCGCCCTCGAGGTTATCGAAGACTCGTTAGCAACGATTGATTGAACTCGTTGGGTGGCCGGGGCTGGAGCCGCTTTGGGCGAAGCCCCGGAGAGCGCGGACCGAAATCACCGGGGCTTCGCGAAGCGCTCCAGCCTCGGCCACCCGATCAATCCGCTTAAGGCAGCAAATCCTTGACCGTGTCGCGTTCCTGCTTCAGTTCCGCGACCGTCTTGTCGATCTGGCCCTTGCTGAAATCGTCGATCTGGAAGCCCGGCTTCACCTGCCATTTGCCGCCGTCGCTAGTGAGGGGCAAGCCGCAAAGGAGGCCGGAATCGATGCCATACGGATTGCCGTCGCTGCACACGGCGGCGCTGAGACAACTGCCGGCGGCGGTCGGGCGGATCAAGCTTTTCACCGTGTCGATGCAGGCGTTGCCGGCCGACGCGGCGCTTGAGGCTCCGCGGGCCTTGATCACGGCCGCGCCGCGCTGTTGGACGCCGGTGATGAAATCCCCCCTCAGCCAGGCGTGGTCGCTGATGGCTTCCATCGCCGGCTTGCCGTCGATCTTCGCATTGACAAAATCGGGATACTGCGTCGCCGAGTGATTCCCCCAGATCGCGAGATTCGCGACCGAAGCCACGGGCTTCCCGGCCTTCTGGGCCAGCATCGACGCGGCCCGGTTTTGATCAAGCCGCGTCATGGCGAACCAGCGGTCCTTCGGCACGTGCGGCGCGTGCGACATGGCAATCAGGCCGTTCGTGTTGCACGGATTGCCGACGATGACGACGCGGACGTCTTTCGCCGCGGCGGAATTGATTGCCTTGCCGGTGCTGGTGAAGATCGGACCGTTGATGCGGATCAGATCGGACCGTTCCATCCCCTGCTTTCGCGGCACGCTCCCGACGAGAAGGACCCAATTGCAGCCGGCGAAACCCTCTTCGAGATGATCGCTGTCTTTCTTCACGACGCCGGCCAGCGTCGGGAACGCGCAATCGTCGAGTTCCATGTGAACGCCGTCGAGCGCTCCCATGACGGGAGGGACTTCAACCAGATGTAATACCACCGGCTGATTCGCGCCGAACACCTCGCCCGACGCGATGCGAAACGTCATGGCATATCCGATTTGTCCGGCGGCGCCGGTGATGGCGACATGAATGGAAGCGGTCATGAGCGGGACTTTCTCCTGGGTCGAACGGGAAACGATTCCATTTGCCGCAAGCCTACCGGAGAGACGGAGCAGCGACAACTGAACCGCGGCATTGGCCGGTCTGAGTCAGAGAGGTATGATCAAGTCACCGAGTCTTCCAGGAGAAAATCGATGATCAGCCTGACCGACGAGCAGTTGCGGGAATTGAGCCAGGCGACCGATTCACCGGTCGAATTTTTTGATCCTCATTCTTCACAAAAATACTTCCTGGTCACGGAAGTCGACTTTGAACGAATTCGCGAATTACTACAGGATGACAAGGAGCAGCGAGTCTTAGCGGAAACCGCTTGGCGAAGTCTGAGTCATCTGCTGAAAGATGAGCCGTGGTAGCGCCAGGAGAAATTTACTGCGTGGCTCAAGCCGAAATGCTTTCGACCATTCTCAAGAATGCAGTGGAAGTTGATCAGGGCCCGATCGGCCAAATCGACGATCAACGATTGCGGGAGTTGATCCGCGCCATCGGGTATGTCCTGGACGCCGAGTGCGAGCCAACTTGATGTTTTTCATCGCGCAGCGGCGCGCCCTGGCTCGGATCATTCCGTGCTGGGGATATGACGGATCATCCGGCAGCCGCTCCGTCGCCGGACTTCGCCCCGTTCATCGCGGCGCGGCGTTCGAGATGGAGATGGGGCTGAGCCGCGCCGCCGCGGAGCTCGATGACGTTATCGGCTCGATTCTGGGTGAGAAAGGCGGTCAAATCGACCCCCATGCCGCGGAGACGGTCATAAAACGCCTCTAGCTCGGCGTGGAGTACGCGCTCGGTTTCCGCCCGCGTCTGGCTGTCGGCGAGCCATTGCCGGCGCTGCGATTCGAGTTGCCTCTCGCGAATCTGCAAATCGGCATCGGCTTTTTCGCTCGCCAATTCCATCAAGTGCCGGGTTTCGGCCGTTTGTTCCGCGCGGCGTTTTTCGGCGCGGGCCATCTGGCTTTCGAGCTTGAAGTTTTCCAGCGACTGCGCCTGTTCTTCCGTCGCCCGTTCCAACTGCAATTTCGTGCGGGCTTCAATCGCCTGGTTGTGCATCTGCTGCAACGAGTCCGCCGCACCGTAGCCGCGATAGACGACGTTGTGAATTTTGTAGCCGGACTGCGACGACCGGCTGACCAGAGTCTTGTACGTGGCGAGGTCGTTGAGCTTTTCCGTGTTCTGCTTGAACGAGGCGAAATCATGCTTGCCCGTGAACTCGACGACGTCCGCCGTCGCCGCGTTGACGAAGTCGCCAATCGGGTCGTGCGTGTTCTCCAACATCCGCTCGATGTCGGTCAGTTCGAAGAAGATCATGAGGCGGATCGTCAGCACGGCGTCGTCCGATGTGCGGACATCCGGCACATCGTGGTACATCTGGTCGGGCATGAGCCAGAGTTTCTGAAAGACCAGCCCGTTCGGAACTTTCTGGATCCCTCGCGAGCCCCCCTGCGAGGCGTGCCACGAAAACGTGTGCAGCCATTCGCCCGGCTCCGGCGTGAACATTGCCGGTCCATAGATGATCCGACGATTCGTCTCCTGCTCTCCGTCGCGCTGCTGACGATAGGCGACAACCGCCTCCTTCGCGGAAATCTGGAGGCAATCCTGCCTGTCGATCGAATCGTGAATCCGCAGATCGAACCAGATGTCCACCGGTCCGGTCAGATGCTCCTCGTGGCCGTCGCGGGCCTTCACGACCAGGAACTCACCCGGATGCGCGACGTAATGCTGCATCGGCTCGAACCGGCTGAAGCCCTTCCAGACGCGGCATGGGCCTTCGAGGACGGCCATCGAGCCGTTGAGGTTGGTCTGCAGCACCCGCTGCCCTTCTTCGACGGTATAGTAGAACATGGTCGAATGTCCTCCCGATTTCCTGCGCGGCGATGGCGGCAAAGTTCTCTTCATGGCAACCGGGGCGACGCGAGGCGGAATCTCGGCCCGGCGATATAAGGTGGAACGAGCACGGGCGGCTCCCTCCCGGTGCGGCGGTTCGAATTGAATGGCGGTCTCGGTGAATTCCGCCAGCATGGAATCGACGGAGTCTTCGTCGGAATCCCCGTAATGTCGTTGAATCGCCGCGACGATTTCGTGGCGGGGAGCTTTGATCAACTTGATGTCGGCGTTCAGGATGAACCGCAGCTTGTCCTGAAGCGCGATGTCGTGGGGCGCTGCCGCCGCCAGAACAACTTCCCGTCCGTCGGACTCGACGGGGATCACGGCGTTTTCCCGCGCGACCGATTCCGGCACCAGTTCGATTAGCTTCGTGGGAATGTTGCGGCGCAACAGATCGGCGATGGCGTCGAACCCCGCGACCGACGGCCCGGAAATCAGGCGCTCATTCCGATCGGGCAATTCGGCCACCGCCTGTTCGAGCGGACTGGCGCGGCCGTCTTCCAGCAACGCTCCACGATGCGTCAGATACTGATACTGCATCGCCGATGGCCTTCCACGGACTCGAGAGGTGGCGGACCGAGAGTGGGCGAAGAGGAACGCGGACAATTCGATAAAGTGACGTGATACCACATTCTTACCGACCCAAGTGACTCGTCAAGTCCTTTCAGGCCGCGATATGCTGGCTGCGCCGAAATATCCTGACGACGCAGCGATGGAGCAAAGCATGACCACTCGCATCACGAACGTGACGACGCACGATCTGCGGTTTCCCACGTCCAAATCGCTCGACGGATCGGACGCGATGAATCCCGATCCCGATTATTCGGCGGCCTATGTGATTCTGGAAACCGATCGAACGGATGGCCTCGCCGGGCACGGGATGACTTTCACGATCGGCCGCGGGAATGAATTGTGCGTCGTCGGGATTCAATCGCTGGCACCGCTCATCATCGGCAAGACGTTGGAAGAGATCACGGCCGATTGGGCCAAGTTCTGGCGGCACGTCACGGGCGACAGCCAACTGCGGTGGGTCGGCCCGGAGCGCGGCGTCATCCATCTTGCCGCGGCGGCGGTGATCAATGCACTGTGGGACTTGCAGGCCAAAGTCGCTCAGAAGCCGCTGTGGCGATTGATCTGCGAGATGCCGTCGGAAGAGATCATTCGTTGCATCGACTTCCGTTATCTCACGGATGCGATCACTCCCGAGGAAGCTCTCGCGATCTTGAAGCGCCTCGAACCGACGCGGGCCGAGCGGATCGCCCACTTGGAACGGGACGGCTTTCCCGCCTACACGACGTCGGCCGGTTGGCTCGGTTATTCCGACGACAAGCTGCGGCAGTTGTGCCGGGAGAATCTTGCCAAAGGGTGGAGCGTCTTCAAGATCAAAGTCGGCCGCGATTTGCAGGATGATCTCCGCCGGTGCCGGATCATTCGCGAAGAGATCGGCTGGGATCGGCGGCTGATGGTCGATGCGAACCAGGTGTGGGAGGTCGATCAGGCGATCGAGTGGATGAAACAGTTGGCCCAGTTCCAGCCGTGGTTCATCGAGGAGCCGGTCAGCCCGGACGACGTCCTCGGCCACGCGGCGATCGCGAAAGCCGTTACGCCGATCCAAGTCGCCACGGGAGAAATGTGCTCGAACCGGGTGATGTTCAAGCAATTCCTCCAGGCCAGCGCGATCGGCATTTGCCAGATCGACAGTTGCCGGGTCGGGGGCGTCAACGAGGTGCTGTCGATTCTGCTGATGGCCGCGAAGTTCGGCGTGCCGGTCTGCCCCCATGCCGGCGGCGTCGGGCTGTGCGAATACGTGCAGCACCTGGCGATGATCGATTACGTCTGCGTCAGCGGCACCCTGGAAAACCGCATCTGCGAATACTCGGCCCACCTGCACGAACACTTCTTCGATCCGGTCGTCATGCAAAACGGCCGCTACATGCCGCCGACAGCGCCGGGCTACAGCATCACGATGAAGCCGGAGTCGATCGCGGCGTATGAGTTTCCGCACGGGTCGGCGTGGAAGTGAAGACGGCGAACGGGTGACACTGGCGAGCCAAAGCCCTTGACAGTGGAATCCGGCGTTTTCGTTTTCGGCCGGTTCGAGGTATCCTGACAAAATTGCCTCTCCCATCGATCTTCAGGGGATCGCTATGAAACGCGACATGGAACTCGTCCGCAAAATCTTGATGAGCCTGGAAGATCCGAGTTCCGTCACTCTTGGCGAATTCAACAACGCGACTTTGAGTTACCACCGTCTGCTGATTCTGCAAGCCGGCTTGGCGCGTGGATTTGATGCCACCACGCTGGATGGCCCCGCCGATGCTGTACTCGATTCTCTAAGCTGGGCTGGCCATGACTTCCTGGACGCTGCCCGAAATGAAACTGTCTGGAAAAAGACGATGAACAAAATCAAAGAGACGGGCGTCGGCGCGACAATCGAAATCGCGAAAGCCCTGACAAAAAAGTACACAATGGAATTGCTGGGGTTGTCAGAGTCCGAATGATCACTCTCCCCAGCATCATCATCGCCTGCCACCACTGCCATTGGTGATGCATAGAAAGAATCAACATGACACCATTGCTGTTGCTCCTGACGATGATGGGAACGGATCTGTCCATAGGTGTGAAAAGTTCCGTGACGTACAAGGCCAGCAAGCAGGACAAGTTGCCAATTCGGGGCGTGACAGTCAAAGAAACTGAGGGCGAAACAGCCATTAAGCCGGGCGACGTAATCACGGACATCGACAACAAGACCAAGATCAATACTCCGGCTGACCTGAAGAATTGGTTGAAGGATGCCAATCCCTCTAAAACATACAAAGTGAACCTCTACCGAAACGACGGCGGCAAATGGGCCAAGCGGACTGTGTCGGTCAAGCCCGTGGAAGTGGCAGCAGAAGAAAAGCCCGGAGAGAAAAAGGAGGATCAACCAGAGAAAAAGCTGTCAGCAAGGTATGTGCGTATCGAACCGGGAATGTTCCGTGTGCAAGCAGTGTCTCCCATCGTCTATCTACCGAGCAAAGGCGAAAAAGTCACGTATCGATTTCTATCGCACAGTTTCAAGGAAGTGGGATCGAAGACGGTTCAGAACGACAAGGGTGGATTCTATAGCGTGAAGGGCGAAGCCAAAGAATTTCGGTTTGAATCAGACACGCCGGAACTGTTGACAATTGGTAAAAGCGATAAGCTCGGTTTGCAGTGCATCTTCAAGGACGCAGGGGAACCGATCATCGACGCTGTGTTTGACGACAAGGTGATTGCCAAATTGACGTTGAAAGTTGTTCGGCTGGAGATCAACGAAAAGGATGCGGATTCCACCGTGGTCAAGAGGTTCGGATTGCCTGACAGGGAAAAGAAACACTACATCAAATGGCCGGAAACCAAGATTCACGATGAGATCGTCTACTCGCCTACAGCCGCTGAAAGCATCATCGAGGCGAAACACTGGCAATGGGACAAGTTTCCCCATCTGACAGTTTCAATCGTTGACTCCAAAGTTCATCGATTGGGCAGTGACCGTTGGCAGGATTCGAAGGAATCCTTGGATGAAATAACGGCTTGGAAACAATTGGTTCTGCCGCAGAGCTCTGAATGATTTACTTCTTCAGGCTTCTGATTAGGCTGCCCCGGGTGCCGTTGGCAGCGGCTTTGGGCCACCAGTGGTTTGGTGCTGCGGCCTAACTCCCATCAGCACTGGCGAGCCAAAGCCCTCGCCAGTGGCACACGTCGAGTTCACAAGCCGGGCTTTGGCTCAATACTCGACTTTCACCTTCTCCCGCTGATAGATCGGCAGATGCCGGTAATAGACTTCGAGCGTCATCACGCACAGGCACGTTTGATAGAGCCGGCCGCCGGGGCCGCTGTGGGGGTCGGTGATGTCCCAACTGCCGGCTTCGATTCCCTCTTTGACCTGCGTGCGGATCAGGTGGTCGCGCATCACGTTGTTCCAGCGGGTCCACTCGTCGCACTCCCAGTGGTGTATCACCTGCGTGCGTAATACAGATTGCCTCTACCTGTGTCGCGTTGCCTCTACCTGTGTCGCGGTAGCGATTGGAAGCTGCGGTACACGGCATCGAACGTGTCAAGCGGCATGTAAGGATGCAGCGTTTTCTACCGGCTTCCGGCCGCTTGCGCGGCACCGGTTGAGGCAACCGGTGCTATCCCTTAGGGGGGAACGAATCTCGGCTAGAAGGCGAACCGGGATTCTGCTTCAGATCACAATCGGCTTCCCGAGCGCTCTGCGGACTGGGACGAATTGTCCGGCGTGCATCAGTTGATGCGTGGCGATCAAGACCCACACCTGACCGGCGGTTGGGAACCACTGCCGAAACTTTTCCGGCGCGGGCTTGTCGAGGTCGGCGTCGTTTTGAGCATTGAGGGTCTTCGCCGACGCCGCGTGGACCTTGTCGATTAGGTCGAGATATTGCTGTTTCGTGCAGAAATCTTTGGGATTGTCGCTCGTCACGTTCTCTTTGCTGTGCTTCTCCTTGAACCCGGCCGGCAATTCGGGGGCGGCGCCGGGAACCAAAGAATTCAACATATCGCATTCCGATTCGATGAGATGCCCAAGCTGCCAGGCGATGTGATTGCAGCCCTTGCCGGGCCGCTGCAATAGTTCCACATCACTCAGATCGCCGATGTACTGCTTGAGGACCATCAGGCAAATGTCCATCGTCGAAGAAATCGCTTGCCGTGCGTTCATGTCGTCTCTCCGAGGTTGTGATTTTTTCGTAGTGATAAGCTGCCAGCTTGTCACTCTTCGCCCTAAGTCGTTGACAGGGTTCACAAGCAAGGCTGCTTGTGGCCACGTTTACCCGGCCCGATCAAAAAATCACAACCTCTCCGCAACTGAAGATGGTTTCAGCGAACTACCGCCAGAATACGGTGTGCTGTTTCCGACGGCAAACGGACGGAACGGGATTTTCGTCGATAGTCGATGGGACCGCTTACTTCGTGCGCGGCTCCTCACCCCTCGACCGACTCCCCTCGTTTACCTCCATCGAGTAAAATCAAAGCATGACGGCTCTCGCTTTTTCACCGAACATCACATGTCTCCCGATCATTCACGGCAGCGGCGACTTCGCCATTGAAGTCCGGCGGCTGATGCTGGCCCAGCACTTCGATTGCCTGGCGGTCCCGCTGCCGCCGTCGTTCCAAGAGGACGTCGAACGGGCGATCGGCTTTTTGCCGAACGTCTCGCTGGTGATTCAGGAAGAGAATCGCTGGAAGACGCGCACCGATTGGTCGGAGTCCGACGACGAGGAAGACCGCATCGCCAGTTATGTGCCGATCGATCCGTGCCAAGGGGTGATCACAGCCCTCCGCATCGCGCTCGAAGAACGAATGCCGCGAGAATTTGTCGATCGCGAGACAGCTCAATTCGAAGTGCGGACCGGCGTCTTCCCCGACCCCTATGCCCTCAAGCGCGTTTCGCCCGAACAATTCGCCGCCGCGGTCCTTCCCGCCATTCCGCCGATGCCCGCCGGCCAGCCGCACGATCGCTGCGTCACGATGGCCGCGCACTTGCGGCGCTTGGAGCGGAAGCATCAGTCGATTCTGTTTGTCTGTTCGCTCCTCGATTGGCCCTGGATTCGCGATGCTTATGTCCAACAAGCTCCGCCGCCGACCGAGGAAGAGGAAGTCGACGAAACCGCAATTTACGCCGCGAATCCCCGGCAACTCTTGTTTCTGCTCGGCGAATTGCCGTTTCTCACGGGACTCTATGAACGGGCCCGCGCCGAACTTGAGCAGGATGAAAACCTGTCGGTCGACGGCATCAAGCATCTCCTCCTCGCGGCACGGCAACATTACCGAAAGGAGTTGGGAAAGCGGGCGCGCAACATCTCGCCGAAGTTGTTGCAGTCGTACTTTCAGTATGTCCGCAATCTGTCGTTGATCGAACATCGCCTGACGCCTGACCTCTATTCATTGATCGTCGCGGCCCAGCAAATCGCCGGCGATCAGTTCGCAATCTCGGTCGCTGAGACGGCCCGCAATTATCCGTACTTGGAGCGGGTTCCGTTTCCGACGATGTCACTGGGGATCGGCAAAGGAAAACTGCCGGACGGCGATGTCGTCGTCCTCAAGAACCGCTTGCCAGGGCAAACGATCCACTGGCGTTCCTGCTGTCTGACCCCCCAGCCGCCAAAACTCGACCAGATGAAATGGCAAATGCGGTGGGACCCGTACCATCAGTGCAGTTGGCCGCCGGAAGACGTCGCCATTGAGAAGTTCCGCACGCACGTCAAAGACACGGCGCTCAACTTGCTGGGGAACGATCTGGCTCGCAGCGAAAAGTTTACGACGAGCCTTAAAGACGGGCTCGACATCCGCGAAACGCTCCGCAACTGGCACACCGGCGACCTCTTCGTCAAGGTCTTGCCGCCGACGCGGGGGACGCTCGACTGCGTCGTCATGCTGTTCGACTCGCCGGCCGATCCGCGCGATTATCCGTGGCGCGTCACCTGGCACGCCGAGCACCACGACGAATCGACCCTCGCCCTGTTCGCGACCGACTTTTCGAAGACCATGGTCGGACCGGGCATCGGCCAGTCGAGTTACGGCGGCGCGGTCTTTTTGTTCCCGCCGCGGCCGATTCCTGACATCTGGCGCAACAAGCGATTTGATTTCACCGACACGCTGGAAGAGCGCCTCCTCGCCGCCGGCTGTTGTCACGCCGAGGAACGCCATGTGGCGCTGCTCAGCATCGCGCCGCCCGGCCCCGTCTTCCGGCAGATCGCCAAGCGCTTCGGCAAAAAGCTGGTCCATGTACCGCTGAACCGGTTCAGCCAGGAGATGATCCAGCAACTGCGGATGTTCCACGTCCTCAATGGGACGCAAATCCGCAGTTACGCGGCGCATTTCATTCGGAAGGCGTGACCTCGCCGATCGCTGGCGAGTCCGCAGTCGCCTGACCACTGTCGAGACATTTCGTCCTCGACAATACCAGCCAAACCTCCTCCAGCCGAATCAGCCGCGCCGCGAAAAAATAGACTCCGCCGCCGGCGAGCAACGGCAGTCCCAGGCGAGCGATGCGGCCTAAATTGATCGGCAACAGAGAGAGCGACCACGCGGCGAGCCAACAAGCCGCGGACATCAAACCGGTCGCGATTGCCGTCTTCACAGTGGTCGCGGCGATGCGGCGCCAATCGACGCGCCCGATGCGAAGTTGCATCAACCATGCCGTCACACCACATTGGAGAATCGCCACGATCGTCGTGCTAAAGGCCAGGCCAATTCCGCCCAGCGGCCAGATCAGCGTCAAATTCAGCACCGTATTCAGGACCATCGCCGCCAGACCGACGCGGAGCGGCGTGATGCGGTCCCCCACGGCGTAGAATCCGCGCTGCAGAATGAGCAACCCGCAATAAGCCCAGACGCCGGCGCCGTAACCGGCGATCATCCCCGCCGTTTGACGGGCATCATTGGCGTCAAACCGTCCATGTTGGAACAAGGCTTCCGCCAGCGGTTGGGCCAGAAGCATCAGCCCGACGCTCGCCGGAACGCCGATGGCGATGACCAAGCGAATGCCGAAACTCAGATCGTCCCGTAGCCGGTCCCACTCTTTGCGTTGGGCGTGTGTCGCCAGAAGGGGGAACAAGACGGTCCCCAGGGCGACGCCGAAGACGCCAAGGGGAAATTGATAGAGCCGCTGCCCGAAGTAAAGCGCCGATGCGGTCCCAGCGGTGAGAGGATAACGGACTTGTTCCCACCACGGCAGGAACTCGGGGCCCTCCTCCGGTCGGGCAAATCCCCACGCGACCAGGCTGTCGAGCAGCGTGTTAAGCTGCGTGATCGACAGTCCCGCGACCACGGGGAGCATGTGATGCATAATTTGGCGCACCTCCGGCCAAGCCTCGCGCCAGCGGCGTTCCCAGCCAAACCCGAGTCGCTTGAGCACGACGACCGGCAGCGCAAGCTGGCATCCACCGGCGACGATCACCGTCGCACACGTCAGATAAAGTTGCTGCCGCGGATCGGCCCACCACGGCAGGAACGTCGCCATCGCCAAGAGCCACACGGCATTCAGGACGACGGGCACCAAGGCCGGCCAGACGAATTGCCCCAACGCATTGAGGGCGGCGCATTGCTGCGCCGCGAGACAGATCACGATCACATACGGCAACAACGCTGCGGTCAGATTCCGTAGCAGCAGCGCTTCGGGACTGAGCTCGAAATTGGCTCCGATCAGCCAGAGCAGAATCTCGCCGGCGATCACCAAGCCGCACAACACGCCGGCGGTGGCGATGAAGACGGCGGTGGAAAGTTGTCTCGCCGCAATGTCCCCGCGATGCGTCCGAATCTCGACCAGGGCCGGCAGAAACGCGGTCGTCAGCGCCCCTTCCCCCAGCATGATGCGGGCCAGATTTGGCAACCGAAACGCGACTGTAAACGCGTCGAGCAACGGCCCGTTGCCGAAGTAAGCCGCCAAGCCTTGATCGCGCACGAGTCCCAGCACCCGGCTGAGGAGCGTGCAAAGGCTGACGGTCCGCAGATTCTGGGAAACGCTCTTGAGCAAAGCCGCTGCCGTTGCGTTTCGCGAATTGTCAGCCTCGCCGCCGTCCGAACCTCGTTCCTCGTGCGCCATCATGGCGTGTTATCGTCTTCGTCGCCCGTCAATTGCAAGCGGCCGGGCTGGTCTTTCGCGGAAGAGGGGGCGCTGAACGCCACTTGGGAGGGCAAAATCTGCGACGGCTGACCTTGGTAGCGCGGCAACGTTCGATCCATTTCTTTCTTCACGGTCCCGTTCTGATACGGCCCGACCCCCAAGACGAACCAATTGTTGTCGTTGGACAGCGAGGTCGAGACGCCGCCGCCGCCGAGCATCTCCTGCGTTTTCGCGTCGTAGGCGACCAGCCCGATCTTCGCCACCGCCGATTGATTTGTCCGCGTGATGAATTTGACCTGCGGCAGCGTCATCATGCCGGGCAGGACGATTTCGGGAATGCCGAGATACGAATCGGCCATATCGGTCCCCACACCGCCGCTGCGGAGTTCCAATACCACGTCGGCCTCTTCCGGCTTCGCGACGATGTGCGCCCCGTTGTACATCGCCCGATGGCGGATCGAACTGACGAGATACCCCTTGTCCGTGCATTCCAGATACTTTTCTTCGAGAAAGACCTTCTGCCCGGCGAGCGACGAGAAATCGATCTTCGACAGCGATTGGTCGATCGCGTTGGAAATCAACAGCTGCTCGCGCGCCGTGCGGGCCGTGTTCGACTGCTTCGTCGTCGAGCAGCCGGCCAAGAGCGCCGCGAGCGTCAGCCCCAGGACAGAGAGACGCACAGACATCGAACCTCTTTCCAGAACGAAACGGCCCGAAATCGAAAACGGAATGACGCATTGAAACAGGGAGAGAGGACTTGTAGCGAAAGCGGGAACGATCTGGCAAGAGGAGTTTTCGAGAAGGTAGAGCACTTGCTCCGAGCCTGTGATTTTATCGGCCTCAGGCTCCTCCGGCGAGGCGGAGTATGGTAGAAGGTGCGGTATGACGCACTCGCCCCCCTCTGAAGACGCCCGGTCTCGTCCCGTTTCTGCGGTGGAATTGTTCCCGACCGATCCGATCGATTCCGGCTTGGACGACTCGCGACCGGGGGTTTCCCGGCCTGCTCGGGGGGCACCGCGGTATCAGCGGCCCGAACGGCGGCAGATGCGGATCATCACGGCGTCGCTGGATCAATTGTTGCCGGCCGAGCATGCGGTCCGTACCGTGCTGGCCTTTGTGCAGCGGTTGGACCTCACGGCGTTCGACGCGGACGTGCGGGCCGTGGCCGGTTCCGCCGGTCGGCCGCCGGTACCGCCGGACCTCTTGGTCGCCTTGGGGTTGTGGGCGACGCTGGAAGGGGTCGCCAGCGCGCGGGAGATCGCGCGACGGTGCGAGACCGATTTGCCTTGGCAATGGCTGTGCGGCGAAGTGACGGTGAATCATCATCTGCTGTCCGACTTTCAGACGCGGCACGTCGCGCGGTGGGAGCAGCTCTTGATCCAGGGGGTGGCGACGCTGCTGGACCAAGGCCTCGTGAGTCTGAATCGCGTGGCGCAGGACGGGATGCGGGTGCGGGCCAGCGCCGGCAGCGGTTCGTTCCGTCGCCGCGGCAAGTTGGACGACTGTCTGGCCGCGGCGCGGGCGCAGGTCGCGGCGTTGAAATCGGAAGCCGACGCCGATACGGGCGAGGCGAATCGCCGGTCGATCGCCGCGCGGGAACGAGCGGCGACCGAAGGCGTCGCGCGGCTGGAAGCGGCGCTGGCGCAACTGCCGGAACTCGCGGAGAAGCTGGAGAAACGGAAGACAGGGACCGGCGGCGAGGCCCGCGCCTCGAAGACCGATCCCGATGCGCGGCGGATGAAAATGGCCGATGGCGGCACGCGTCCGGCGTACAACGTGGAACTCGCCACCACGGATGAAACGCGGTTGATCGTCGGCGTCGAGGTCACGAATGAAGGAACCGACTTCGGACAAATGACGCCGATGGCCGACGGGATCGAGCGGCATTACGGCCAACGTCCGCGAGAATATCTGGCGGACGGCGGCTTCGCCGGACGAGATGACATCACGTCGATGGAGCAGCAGGGGACGCAGGTTTTCTCGCCGATCCGCGAGGAAGAAAAGAAACGCGCTGCGGGCCGCGATCCGTTCGCTCGCCGCGAGCGCGACACCGAGGAAGTGGCGCGCTGGCGGCAGCGGATGGGGACCGAGGCCGCGCAGGCGATTTACAAGTTGCGCTCGAGCATCGCCGAGTTCCCCAACGCCGTCTTTCGCAACCGGGGCCTCAAGCAGTTTCTGGTCCGCGGGCTGCAAAAAGTGAAAGCCGTGGCGCTGTGGCAGGCCCTGGCCTTCAATCTGACGCGAATTGCCTCGCAAGGCTGGCTGTTCAAAATCTGACACGCTGGCCCGGTCCCCCGAAAGTTCCCGCGACGACAACCGACAGACCACCATCAACCAGTCAGAGTTTCGCCCGAATCCCCCCAACTCCTCCATTCCGCCCCTTGATCCCCCGTCTCGCCGAAAGCGGACAATAAACTCACAGCCTCTCCGCAAGTGCGGCCTTGTCATTGAGCGTCCAGTGAGGAGTTGAGGGCGTTCTATTGATCGACGCCAGTGAGCGAAATCGCACTTGCGGAGAGGTTGTGATTTTTTGATCGGGCCGGGTAAACGTGGCCACAAGCAGCCTTGCTTGTGAACCCTGTCAACGACTTAGGGCGAAGAGTGACAAGCTGGCAGCTTATCACTACGAAAAAATCACAACCTCGGAGCAAGTGCTCTACTTTCTGTTGACCGCCTCCTCCGCGAGCGCTAGCATGGAACGAGGGGCGTCCGGGATGATGGTCGCGCTCCTCGATCACTTCTCCAGTCATGTCCAGTCCGCATGAGCACGGTTCTCTCCGCTCGGCAGATGTCGGCGATTAGTCCCTCGTCGAAGACCACCTCGTCCCGATCGGTGCTCCATTCCGCCGGTCCACGCTCGAAAACCGATTGGGGGACGGTGATCCTCGTCAATCTCGTCAGCCTCGTCCTGCATGGGCTGATCCTCGCGGCGTGCGCGTTCATCGTCCTCGACCGCGACACGATCGACGAGATTTTCACGACGCTGGCGATTTCGGAAAATCCCGAACACGATCCCATCGTCGAACAGTCGTTCATCCAGCCGCTCGACCTGGACCCGAACGAGACGCAGAACCTCCTGGTCACGACCAATCCCTCGAAGCTGGTCGCCGATACGCAGGCGCTCGTCGACTTGAACATCAATGATCTCGAACCATCGATGATGGTCGAGAACTTCAACCTTCCGGGACCGAACATCAATCCGGGCGATCACTTTTCGGGGCGGTCGGCGGCGGTGAAAACGGCGCTCGTCAGAAAATTCGGCGGCAATTCGGCCAGCGAGGCCGCCGTGGCGTCGGGATTGAAATGGCTCGCGAGCCGGCAATTGAAGGACGGCAGTTGGAGTTTCGACCACACCGAGTGCAAGGCGTGCCAGGAGGGCGGCTGCACACAGGCAGGCTCATTCCGCGAGTGCCGGCAAGGGGCGACGGCGCTCGCCTTGCTCGCCTTTCTCGGCGGCGGCCATACCCATCAAAAGGGAGACTATCAAAAGGTCGTCCGGTCGGGGTTGGAAGCCTTGCTGCACGGCGGCAAAATGACCGAAACCGGTATGGATCTCCGCGACAAATCGGGCGAGGGAACGATGTATGTCCATGGGCTGGCCGCCATCGCCCTCTGCGAAACGGCGGCCCTCACCAAAGACCCCCGCTATTCCAAGCCGGCGTTTCACGCGGTGAAGTTCATCGTCGCGGCGCAAGACCCGAAAGGGGGCGGCTGGCGGTACAGCCCGCACGATCCTGGCGATACGTCGGTCGTCGGCTGGCAGGTCATGGCGCTGAAGAGCGGCCAGAACGGCAAGATGAAAATCCCCACACTCTCGTTCAAGCTCGTCGATAAGTTCCTCGACCATGTTCAGGCCGAGAAGGGGGCCGTGTATGGCTACACCGATCCCCCCAAAGGCTTCGCCGACGCCTCGCCGCCGATGACCGCCGTCGGCCTCCTCTGCCGGATGTACATGGGCTGGGACAAGAAGAACCCGCACCTCCAGCGCGGCGTCGCCTATCTCGACGAGGTCAGGCCGTCGGCGAACAACATGTACTACAACTATTACGCCACGCAAGTCATGCACCACTGGGGGGGCGACGAGTGGACCCGCTGGAACAACGTGATGCGCGACCACCTGATCCGCACGCAGGTCAAAGAGGGAATCGAAGCCGGCAGTTGGGACATCACCGACCCCCACAGCGGCCCCGGCGGCCGGCTGTATCAAACCTGCCTCTGCGTGATGACGCTCGAAGTCTATTACCGCCACCTGCCGATCTATCAGCGCGACAAGGTGAAGGTGGAGTATTGAGCCAAAGCCCGGCTTCAGCTCTGGTAAGCCGGCTTTCCAAAGCGAAAGGGGTACCACTGGTTGCCTCAACCAGTGCCGCGTACGCGGTCGGAAGCCGGTCGAAAACGCTTCTTCGTTATATGCCGCTTGACACGTTCGACGCCGGGTACCGCGGCTTCCGATCGCTGGCGCGACACAGTTGAAGACAACCTATGCTCCCCCATTTAAGGCCACCCATTGGGGGCTTTAGTTCATCGTCAGTTCAATCTCGGCGATTTCATATGCCGACAGATCGATCACTACCGCGTCCCCTTCGATCGGCAGACTGGTCAGCGTCGTCCCCGTGAAATCGCATTTGCGGGCGGACGTCGGCGTTTTGTAGGTCTGCAACCGGACCTGGCCCGACCGTCCTTCGGTTTCGATCATTCGCAACGAGAATCGCGATTTGGTTTTGCCCTCCGCTTGCTCTTCGCCGGCCGTACAATCTCCGCCGATGCTCAGAACCTGCACGTGTTTCGCATCGAGGTGATAGAACCACCCCGTGCTGCCGGTGCGCGGCGGGCCGGATTCCGTTGGAACAATGATTGGCGCGATGGTCGCTTCGCGCGATGCTTGCAGCGGATAAGCCTGGTCGATCGCGATCGTGAATCGAAACTTCCTGCGCGTTTCTCCTTCGACGACGAGGAGCGAATCGAGCATTCGCGGACCGGTGCGGCGATGATACGGCAAGCCGTGCGGAATGATCGTCGCCCGGTCTTGATCCTCGGCGATCTCCAGATAGTCGCTGCTCTCGAACCGTTCGCCGCCGACCGGTTGAGCCGCGTGCCACAAGGACCGCGTGATCGCCGCCGTGCTGTCGTTCCAGGCGAACCGCGAGACGAAGACATTGTTCCACGGGTCGCCTTCGGGCGGCTTAACGTCGCGCAGCTCGATCTCCAATTCGACGACCGGCCTCAGGCGGTGGACCCAGATGCGCTGCGTGAACGCCGCGAGGACCGATTTGTCGGAGGGATCGAAAATCCGGCCTTCGGTTTGAATCTCGCCGATCACCGGACCCGAGGAAACGATTTTCTGAGAATCCAAAATGGCCCAGGCATACTGCATCTTTTCCGTGGCGTCCGGCTCCGGTCCGACGGGAATCGTCTTCTCGCGCGGAAAACGATACGACAACTGCTGGCTGAGACGGTTGCCGCGGGTGTTGTGCAGGCGAATCTGCCGGATGCCGCCGGTCTCTTCGTTGATGACGACTTCGAAGAAGTCGTTGCGCAACACTCCTTCCTCCGCCATCGCCGCTTTGGATGGCGGCGGCAATGTCCCCCGCTCGTCCGCGCCGATCCAGAGAAATCCGGAACTCGGCAAATCGACCAGCACCGTGCCGCGCCGCGTTTCGGGATTCCACTGGACTCCCTTGACCGGCCCCGCGATCGCCGGAGAAGACCTCAATTCCGTCAGCTCAACGGCCGCCACGCGCGGAAACGACACCGTATTGAACACCAGCCATCCCGCTTGTGATTTCGTGTTCGCCATCACCAACCGCGCCAGTTCCCGCGGCCAGGCGTTTTTCACGGAATTCACTTGCTCGACCGCAGTGGAAATCACATCGGTGTTTTCCACCGGCGGCGCGGCGGCTTCGAGCGCTTGTTCCGCCACGGAGAAATCCTCACCCGAAATCGGCTGCTTCAGCAGCGCTCTCGCCGTGCTCCGGCACCAGGCGGCGGCATCGAACTCTTGCCGTCTGAGGACGTGATCGGCAAACCGGCTGATCGGATCGGGATCGCGCCGCGCCACGGCCTGAATGAGATAGGGGGAGAAATACTCCTTGCTGTCATAAGTCGCCAGACGCCCGGGGGTCTCCACCGATTGAAAGAATTGTTCGAACGTGACGAAGCGGCCGAGGACCGGCGCATACTTGGCGATCCGGCGGAAATCATCGAACCACGGCTGTTGCACTTCAGGCCAGCGGGCGAAGACGATTCCGGCAACCTGGTCATGGTCCATCGATTCCGACATCCGAATCGGGAACCGGAGAAAGCTCGCGGCGCTGTCGGCGGCGAGCGGAATCCGGCTGAGCGCGTCGATCACCGTTCCATCCGATCCCTGCCAGCGCAATTTCGCGTGCTCGAAGTCAGGATAGATGCCGTCGTCGAAGGCGACGTGCAACCCGGCCCGAAAACCAAACTTCGTGAGCAACTGCGGCAACGCGGCCGTCAATCCAAAGCGCCGGCGTCCCCAGACCGCCGGGACTTCGCCCCAGAGTCGCCGGTGCGTTTCCAAACCGGTTTGAAATTGATACGTCGCCGAATTGAGCGGCAGCAGCGGAATCTGCGCCTCGCGCTGTTCGCCGCCGACGAAACAAATCTTGGAGTTCACGCGGGCCTCGCGGATTTGTTCGGCCAATTCCGGTTGTTGCTCACAGATCGTCGACCAGTCGGCGGCCGTTCCCATCAGGCTGAACGGCATCGCCTGTGCGAGTTCCCGGCGGAGATGATCGTCGGCTTGTTCCGGCGCGAGGAGCACGAGATCGAGGAGATAACATTCCACCGGATAGAACCGCTCCCGCGCTTCGAGAATGATTTCGAAGCTCGCGCGCAAGTGGGCCTGCGCCGTTTCGTCATCCCGCACAACGGCGGCCCGCGCGGCGGCGATGGCCCGGTTCTGCAAGCGGGCCTCGTCGATATTGCCGAAATTCCGCATATGCCGCATCAGGAGCTCGGTTTGCAGCCAACACGTACCTAGGGCGAGAAAATCGGCGACGAGATCGGGATCGATGTCGCACTGATCGAGCTTCAAGGCTTCCAGCATGGCCTTGCGGTCATTGAGTCCCGTGATGACCGTGGCCCCCTGCTCGCGGGCATCGTCGGCCCAGGCGTGCGGCAGCCAGCTCTCGCTGGGGGCGGGGACGATCACAATTTGAGAGTCGTATGGCGCCGGCGGCGGATCATCGGCGCGCCGCCAGTTCGGCAGAAACCGAATCTCTTCCAATAACACCGGGTGCCAGGCCACGGCAAAGGCATTGAGGAGGCTCGCCGACGGTTCTTCCCCCAAATCGGTCGGAAAATCTTCCAGACTGTGGCTGGGCGTCAGTATCGTTATCTTGCTGTAAGTCATTGGGATGATATTTGTTGCGTGCGGAGAAATCGCAGGTTTTGAAAAATCGAAGTGGGGCTTGCGGCTGGGATTGCGCTCCCAAATCATATCGAATTCAACGCCTCTCCAGCGCGAGATTTCAAAAAAACAGGAACTCCGATTCTCTCGTGTGCGTCACAGACTCGCACTCGAAATGGTTTTCACCAGTTTCGAGGTAGGATTTGCCGAGGCTTTGGGAGGCGAACCAACTCGATTCACAACTTACGGTTCGCCTCCCAAAGCCTCGGCAAACCCTACCGTTCCCCGTTTCCATCTCCTGGGAGCCCACTTCCGGCAAGTGGGTGGTTGACAAGTCTGGAACATTAAGTATAGCTTAACGTTATGAGATTTCTTCTCTCGGGACCGGTTTTCGGTCGTCTTCGTCTCATCCATCAGAAACATCAATCTGAAATCTGTTCCGTTCGCTGTGCAGAAGTGAATGATCAGGTGCGTGCGGCAAGTCAGCCTTCCGTCGCTGAGCGCGGCGCACCAGCCGGTTCTTTCTGAAAATCAAGGAGTATCGCATGGCGGAGCAATCGTCCGCATGGGGAATTGAAATCGGTCAAGCCGGTTTGAAGGCCATTCGACTGCGTTATGCCGAAGCGGCCGATCAGGTCGTCGCCGTCGCCTTCGATTACGTTCCGCATCCGAAGCTCTTGAGCCAACCCGACGCGGTGCCGGATGAACTGATTCGCCAGGCTCTGGACACGTTCCTGTCGCGCAATCCCGTCGGCTCGGACCTCGTGGCGATCGCCCTGCCGGGCCAAAGCGCGCTGGCGAAGTTCATCCAGTTGCCGCCGGTCGAGGCCTCGAAAGTCGCGGAGATCGTCAAATACGAGGCCCGCCAGCAGATTCCTTTTCCCCTCGAAGAAGTGATCTGGGATTACCAGACGCTGGGGAGCGGGTCGCAAGAAGGCGGCTTCATGCTCGACGCTGAAGTGGGCCTGATTGCAATGAAGAAGGACCAGGTCCAGCATCATCTGAAGCCGTTCCTCGAACGCAAAATTGAAGTCGAGGCGATCCAGATCGCCCCGCTGGCGCTCTACAACTTTCTCTGTTATGACCGGTTGGGGATCCGTCCCGGCGTCGATCAGGAATCGAGCAACGATTACACCGTGCTCCTCGACATGGGGGCCGATAACACCACGCTCATGGTCACCAATGGCCGGAAGATTTGGATTCGCAACGTCCCGGTCGGCGGCAATCACTTCACGCGGGCCTTGACGAAGGAAATGAAGCTGACCTTCGCCAAGGCCGAGCATCTGAAATGCAACGCGACGAAATCGCCCGACCCGCGGGCCGTCTTCCAGGCGCTGCGGCCGGTCTTCAACGATTACGTTTCGGAAATCCAGCGGTCGATCGGTTACTTCGCCAGCGTGAACCGCCAGGCGAAGATCGGCCGGCTGATCGGCTGCGGCAATGGGTTCAAACTTGCCGGCCTGCAGAAATTCCTGCAACAGAACCTGCAATACGACGTGGAGCGCGTCGATACGTTCCAGGCGCTCGCCGGCGATACGGTCCTCAATTCGCCCCTCTTCATGGACAACGTCCTCACCTTCCCGGTGCCGTATGGCCTGGCGCTGCAAGTGCTGCAGCGGACGTCGATCCGCACGACGCTATTGCCGCCGGAGATCGCCACGGCCCGGCTCATCCGCCGCAAGAAACCGTGGGCGGCGGCGGCGGCGGCGGCGCTGCTCGTCGGGTTGTCGATCTCGACGATCGGCTACGGCCAGGCGCTCGATTCCGTCAATGAGGCGAAGTTCAAACCGGCGGAAGACAAGGCCGACGAAATCTCGAAGTACGCCAGCACGCTGAAATCCAACTACAGCGCGCAAACGGGGAAGTACAGCAGCTTGAAGACGGAGGGCGACAAGCTCGTGGCCGATTTGGCGACGCGGGAGTTGTGGCTCGAAGTCTATAAAGCGATCGACGAATGCCTGCCGCGCGACGTCGACCAGCAGTTGGATGAGTCGGACATCATGAAGATGCAGCGGATTTCGCTCAAATCGATCACCACCAAGCGCTATGAAGACCTGAAGACCTGGTTCGATGAGCCGCGGATGCAAACCGAAAAAGTGAAGGGGTGGATGGACTATTCGCGCACCCTCAATCCGGAATTCGGCAAGGCCTCCGAGAATGCTCCTTCCGGACAAGGGTATGTCTTCACCCTGTACGGCGTGCATTACCACAAAGACGGCGATGAACTGGCCGGCGAGGGGGTGCAGTATGTGGCGGCGACGTTGCTCCAGAATCTGCAGAAATGGGAGCAGACGAATACTGATCCGCAAACGGAACAGCCCGTGGTGACGCCGGTGCGGAAACTGGGCATTTCGAACGCCGCGATTATTTACGATCCGGCGCCGAGGTTGATTGAATTCATTCCCGGCAGCAACCAGTATGGCCCCGCGCGCGGCGGCCCGGCCCGCCGGCTGGGGGGCGGAATCACGCAACGATATGGCGGCGGGCGGGGCACGCGCGGCGGCGGCGCCAACCCCGACGATGAAGATCGGCCGCAGTCGTTCATGGCGGGCAACATGGGGACGCCCAAGGGGGCCGCGCGCTCGCCCGGTCGGCCGGGTCGCACGCCGCGGCCGGGAACCGGGGCGCCGGGAACCTTTGGAACGGCCGGCGCCGAGATCAACATCGACGAGGACGTGCCGGAAGAGACGGAGCCCTTGCACATTCCGCGGCAGGAGTTTGTGATCGAATTCGCCTGGAAGCCGACGCCGATTAAGGATCGGTTGGCCGAGGATCCTCTGGCGCCGAAGAAGGCCGAGACGGCGGCTGAGCAGCCCGCGGCCGACGGCAAGACGGAAGAAAAAACCGACGAGAAGAAATAGGAACGATCGAATTCCAGTCAACGACTGACTTTTGAGCTCCCGAGGACTGTTCCCATGAAGCAACTCGAACCGATTCTGAAGTATCACTTCTGGATTCTCCTCTTTATCGGCATCGTCATGGCCGTCGTCGGCTGGTGGATGACCACCGGCCAGATGCAGGCGGCCACTTCCGCCCGACGGGCGAAAATCGAAGAGGCCAATAAGAAGATCAAAGACCTGAAAGACGTTCCCAGCAAAGACTACGAAGAGAAGCTCAAGGTCATCAATGGCGAGCAGGACAAGCTGATCCGCCAGTCGCGCGCCTGGCTGTACGCCCGGCAGAAGGAACGGATGGTCTGGCCGAGTTGGATCCGCGAGGCCTCCGCCCCCCTCAAATATATGGAGGAGTTCAAGGATACCCGGCACCACATCATCTATCGCAACCGCTACATGGAGGAAGTGGAACGGGTCTACGAGGTTCCGCGTCCCATCACCCCGGAGCACCCGGACGGCCTCGTCATGTTCCCGTTCTCGGCGATGCCTCACCGCGAATGGGGGGATGAGCCGCCGACGTCGAAGCAAATGTGGGAATCGATGGAAGACCTCTGGTTGCTCGAGCCGCTCCTGCAAGCGATCCTGGAGGCCAACGGCGGCGTCAACGGCTCCCGACACGACGCCTCGATCGTGGCGATTGAATACATCCGCTTGCACGGCGGCGACCGCAGCAAAATCGGTCAAGCCGCAAGTATGAGTGGCGGGGGCGGCGGCGGGGGGATGGGAGCCGATGCCGGTCCCGGCTTGGGAGCGATGGGAATGGGGATGGGGATGGGAATGGGGGTGGGCGATCCCAAAGCGATGGGGGCCCTGGCCACCCGCAGCATGTCGACGTCCGGTCCAGGCGTGGGGAGTTTCGACTTGAATCAAGTCGACGACCTCGGCGATCCGGGAACCGGGGATGCCGGCGGCGGGGGCGGCGGCGGGATCCCTGGGACCATGGGAATGGGCGCGAATACGGACGAAGATCGGCCCGTGATCGGGGCCTTCGGCGGCGGCGGGTTCGGCGGGATGTTGTCCTCTTCCGCGGAAGAAGTGGGCCGGCGCTACATCGACGATGATCCAGCGTTGCCCTACCGCACGCGCGGATTCAAACTGACGGTCGTAATGGATCACCTCAAGGTTCCCGACCTCTTCGCCCAATTGACCAGCAACGACCATTCGCCGTGGCCGGTGAAAATTCTGCGGATGAACGTTGCCGAATTCCTGGATTCCAGCCCGGCCAGTCCGGCGGGGTCGCCGTCGCGCGGCCTCAGTCCCTATGGGGGGGCCAACCCGTTTTCGGGCGCGATGGGGGGTTCCGGCTTTGGCGGTCGAGGGCGTAATGACGATGAAGACCGCCCGGTCATCGGCGCTTTCACAATGCCCAACATCTTTCCAGCACAGTGGGATCCGAAGCTTGGAATTCACGTGACTTGAAGTCGCGG
>JADMIO011011095.1_pt1 | contig 58085 bp, 40 predicted proteins | sample 8958161 | NCBI WGS metagenome assembly JADMIO01 (sample SAMN16585339, study PRJNA669376) | soil metagenome | isolation source: Crop rotation soil | place: USA: Cullars Rotation, Alabama | collected 2011
CGCGACAACTTGTCCACGTGGAATTCTAAGCTTAGGATCCCAATGTGCTGGAAAGCTTACTCCTTTCTTATCGGCCCGCAAAATTCCTTTCACTGCAGGCAGGCCCACAATTCAGTATCCTGATGGATCAGCACAAAAATCTTTTAGAGAATGGTCAACAGGCTTTCAAGAATGGCGACTTTGCCATGCTCGCCGGAGCACAACTCAACATCGGAGGAGTGAAACTTGGAGGACGCTATCAGATCGGACTCGCTAATATCAATGACATCGACAACCAGGATAAGTGGAAGAACCAGGGTTGGCAGTTGTATGCAGGATTCCGGTTGTTTTAAGGCGACTACGGACCACTGACCACAGACTATGGAAAAAACCTGATGAATTACACCTCATTATTGTAAGAATAAAACGGAAGCCGAATATTATTCGGCTTTTTTATTTCTCATTCGTTGTATACTTCTTGCCAATTACATATTCGTAGGTTACTGGTTGCTGGTTACTAGTTGCTACTTACTCATTCGCTCTAATTTTTTGCCTATTGCTAATTGCCAATTGCCTGTTCCCTGTTGATACTAGTCTGTCGTCCGTGGTCCATCGTCTGTGGTCTCTCTCCTCTCTGTCTTCGGTGGTCCGTGGTCCATCGTCTGTGGTCTCTCTCCTCTCTGTCTTCGGTGGTCAGTGGTCCATCGTCTGTGGTCTCTCTCTTCTCTGTCTTCGGTGGTCAGTGGTCCATCGTCTGTGGTCTCTCTCCTCTCTGTCTTCGTGGTCCGTGGTCCATCGTCCGTGGTCTATCTTCTCTCTGTCTTCGGTGGTCAGTGGTCCATCGTCTGTGGTCTATTTCCTCTCTGCCATCTTTCGCGGAAACAGCCCCTTGGCACCAAACTTGAACTCCCCTGTGTTCACAATTATTATAGGATTTGTGAGTTAAGGGTGTTATTTTGTCACTGAAACCGAAACGTTGATGAATTTTCAGCTGGTCCCCGAAGATGAAATGGATTTTATTCCCATTATTCCCCTAAATGAAAGTGAAGGTGATAACGGTCAAGAGATAGAAGTTCCCGCGGAATTACCACTACTTCCTTTGCGCAATACGGTTCTCTTTCCAGGTGTGGTATTGCCCATTACTGTGGGTAGAGATAAGAGTATTAAAGCCGTTAACGATGCTTATAAAGCCGATAAACTAATTGGCGTTGTGGCTCAGAAGGATACCAATATTGAAGATCCAACGGTGAGCGACCTTGAAGATATCGGAACAGTAGCAAGGATAGTGAAGCTGATCAAGATGCCCGATGGTGGTACAACCATCATCATCCAGGGAAAGAAGCGATTCAAGTTGTCTGCCATCACTGCAGAGGATCCCTATTTCAAGGCTTTGATTGAACCATTGATGGAAGAAGAGGCGCCCAAAAGCCAGGACTTCGCCGCTTATGTTTCCAACATTAAGGACCTGGCAGCTCAAATCATTCAACTCTCTCCAAATATTCCATCTGAAGCCTCGATCATTCTAAAGAATATTGAAAATCCTTCCTTCCTTATTCATTTTATTTCGAGTAACCTGAACACCGAATTAAATGAAAAACAAAGATTGCTTGAGCTTAATCATGTGCAAGCGCGTGCGGACCTGCTCATGCAATTATTGCAAAGAGAGTTGCAGTTTGCAGAGCTGAAGAATAAAGTGACGAATAAGACGAAGATGGAATTGGACAAACAACAACGCGAATATTTTTTGCAACAGCAAATGAAAAGTATTCGCGAAGAGTTGGGTGGTGATTCCAATGAGCGCGAGATTAGGGAAATGCAGAAGAAGGCCGAAGCTAAAAAATGGCCGCAAGCCGCAAAAGATTTATTTCAGAAAGGAGTGGAGCGGTTGGAGAGAATGCATCCGAGTACTCCTGATTACTCTGTTGTATACAATCACCTCGATCTTTTACTGGACCTTCCCTGGCATTCGTACACTGATGATTTTTATGATCTGAAAAAAGCAAAAAAGGTTTTGGATCATGATCACTACGGAATGGATAAAGTGAAAGAAAGAATATTGGAATACCTCGCAGTGTTGAAATTGAAGGGAGATATGAAAAGCCCTATTCTTTGTTTCGTTGGTCCTCCCGGAATTGGTAAAACTTCTTTAGGAAGAAGTATTGCAAACGCGATCGGCAGAAAATATGTTCGCATCAGTCTCGGTGGACTACATGATGAGAGCGAGATTCGCGGTCACCGAAAAACATACATCGGCGCGATGCCAGGAAGAATTGTTCAGTCGCTACGCAAAATCAAATCTTCAAACCCCGTCATCATTCTTGATGAAGTAGATAAAGTGGGAAAGGATTTTCGCGGTGATCCTAGCAATGCCTTATTAGAAGTATTGGATCCGGAACAAAACCACACGTTTTACGATAACTATCTTGAACTGGAGTATGACCTAAGTAAGGTCTTATTCATTGCTACTGCAAACGATATTAATAATATTCAACCTGCATTACGCGACCGGCTTGAAATCATAGACCTGAGTGGATATGCTGTTGAAGAAAAAACACAAATAGCAAAACGACATCTCATTCCAAAACAAAAGGACGCTCACGGGCTGAAAGAGTTGACTTTTAAGATTGGAGACAAGGTGCTCGAAAAAATTATTCAGGATTACACCAGAGAAAGCGGCGTGAGAGAACTGGACCGTCAACTCGCATCCATCATGCGATACGAAGCAAAAGAATACGCGATGAAAGGAAGGATGAAGTCCATGCTCACCACAGTGGAAGTAGAAAAAATCTTAGGCAAGCCGCGCTACAGTAATGAGATTTATAAAGTGGCGAACCTTGCGGGTGTTGCTGTTGGACTGGCCTGGACCTATGTGGGAGGGGATATTCTTTTTGTGGAGGCATCATTGAGTGAGGGCAAGGGCGATTTGAAACTTACAGGAAATCTTGGCAACGTGATGAAGGAAAGTGCAGCAACTGCATTTACCTATCTGCAATCCAACGCACGGAAGCTCAGCCTGAATCCCAAACTGTTTGACAATAAAGTGCTGCATGTACATGTGCCTGAAGGCGCAGTACCAAAGGACGGACCCAGCGCCGGCGTGACCATGCTCACTGCAATTGCTTCTGCTTATACTGGCAAGAAGGTCAGGTCTTACCTGGCCATGACGGGGGAGATCACGTTACGGGGACAGGTTCTGCCAGTAGGTGGCATAAAGGAGAAAGTATTGGCAGCCAAGCGCGCAGGACTCAAAGAAATCATTCTCTGCTGGCAAAACGAAAAGGACATCGCAGAAATAGACTCCACTTATATTAAAGGCCTGAAATTCCATTACGTCAAGTCCATGCAGCAGGTACTAGACCTCGCTTTGTCTTAGTATTGTCAAGATTGATGTTTTAACATTCCTTCAATAAACTTAGCAGCGTTTTTGCTGTTATTTAGTTGTCAGAAATTTTTCATGTTGGTTGTTTTAAGGGTTAAAGATGTTCCCCCGTTTCTACGGGGGAATTATATTTATTGGGAAATTGTGCAATTGGGAAATTGTGAAATTGGTAGATTGCCACAAAAGGAATATCCTGAAAACGGCGCTTTATATTTTCTTTAGCATTCTTTACCTCAGTAACCTGCAATCCGTATCAGCACAGGTCTTGGGAGGATCAAGCACTTTCAATTTTCTTAGACTTCCTGTTACACCTCAATTGAGCGCGTTGGGCGGAATTAATATATCGAACCGCACAAATGATATTGGGCTCATAATGTCCAATCCATCTTTTCTTCGGGAGGATATGAGCGGGCAATTGCATGCGTCATTCAATTCTATGTATGCAGGCATTAAAAACCTTGCGTTGGTTGGCGGATATCATTTAAGCAATTGGAAAACGAATGTTGGTGTGGGCATTAGTTATCTCGACTATGGAAACATTGACGCCACTGATCCGTCGGGAAATATATTAGGGAATATCCATCCAAAAGATTTATTGGTGCATGCAATGATCTCCCGTCAATATGAATCACGCTGGCATTATGGTTTTGCAGTAAGCTTTATCCAATCATCTTATGGGCAATATCAATCCAACGCTATAGCAGTGGATGCATCGGGTTCATATTATGATAGCGTACATTTTTTTCAAGCTTCTCTTGTTTTAAAGAATATGGGAACACAATTAAAATCCTTTGTTCCCGGAACAGTTGAGCAATTGCCTTTTGATATGCAGTTGGGTGTTTCAAAGCGATTGGCAAAAGCGCCAATTCAATTTTCAGTAACCGCTCACCATCTCCATCAATTTGACCTTATTTATAATGACACAAGTGCCACTGGAGGACAGGAGGGAAGTTCTTCGTTCACGAATAAATTATTCCAACACTTTGTTTTTGGTGCGCAATTCTATATAGAGGAAAAGATTGAAGTCACTGCGGGATACAATATTCTTCGAAGAAGTGAACTCAGAATTGAAAATACCACAAACGGATTCACCGGATTTTCCTTTGGTGCCGGGTATACAGGTAGCAAATTGCAAATCAGATATGCGCGCTCGTGGTATCAGAACAATACCGCGTATAACCAGTTCGGAATAAACTTTTTCTTATTCTGAAAGTGAAATAGGAATTACTCCACCATCGCATTTTCTTCTTTGAAGGCCACTCTTGGCTGCAGACCTAACAAAGTAAACATAGCGTTGTCTTCGTCAAACGTTGGATTAGGAGTCGTAAGCAGTTTGTCGCCAGCAAAAATAGAATTTGCACCAGCCATGAAACAAAGCGCCTGCTCTGCAATCGACATTTCGGTTCTGCCCGCGCTCAATCGCACCATTGCTTTCGGCATCAGTATCCTTGCAGTGCCAATCATTCGCACCATATCCCAGATGTCCACCTTGGGTTGATTTTCCAGCGGCGTTCCTTTTATTCGTACGAGCGCATTCACAGGAACGCTTTCAGGATGAACCGGCATGTTGCTGAGTGTATGAAGCATCTTTATGCGGTCTTCATGTGTTTCTCCCAGGCCAATGATACCACCACAACAAACGCTGATACCTGCGTTGCGCACTTTCTCGAGCGTATGCAAGCGATCGTCATATGTACGCGTTGAAATTATTTCACCATAATAATCTGACGATGTGTCCAGATTGTGATTATACGCGTACAATCCTGCTTCCGCAAGTTTATCGGCTTGTTCCTGGTTGAGCATACCGAGCGTACAGCAAACTTCCATTCCAAGATCATTCACTCCTTTGACCATTTCAATAACACGATCAAAGTCGCGGTTTGACCTCACCTCTCTCCACGCAGCTCCCATGCAAAATCTTGTTGATCCGGCTTCTTTCGCCTTTCTCGCGTAATTGAGCACTTCATCAGTTTGCATTAAAGCCTGAACGGAAACATCTGTATGATATCTTGCTGCCTGCGGACAATAAGCACAATCTTCCGGACAACCACCGGTTTTAATCGATAATAGCGTGCACACCTGCACTTCGCCCGTCTGATTGTTACGATGATGAACTCCGGCAGCTTTGTAAATCAATTCAAGCAGCGGCATATTATAAATGCCTTCAATTTCCTGAAGCGTCCAGTTGTTTCTTATTTCAGATCCTGTCATAGATTTTGATTGTACAATGGCTTGTCTACTTATTCGCAAAGTAAAGGAATCTGGAGGAAAGAGAAAGAACAAGAAGATGCAAGATCCAAGACCCAAACAACGGGAACAAATAGGAGAAAAGGGCAAAGCAAATACGAACATTCACCGGCCTATTTCTGACTCTTTCTGTTTTTATTTCTCTTATTTATTTGGTTCTTGGATCTTGGATCTTGGTTCTTGTGATTTCTTGTTTCAAACGCATGGCTATTTGATAATTCATCCATTCAGAAGGGTGGCCATCGCCATGTATGAAATTGACGGGATCATTTAGGCTGGCGATCGAAGATATCCTGATGACTTCCGCTCCAAGTGAAGGAAGTTCATTTAGTTCTTGTTCGAGTTGTTGGAAGGGCAATGCGTTCAACTCTTCGTTTGCCCAATTTTTATTATCCCAATCCAACACAATGAAACGTCCGCCGGATTTTTTGATGGAGCGCGCCATTTGATAAACCATTTTCAGACTGTTGTTATAATCGTTCGGTGTCAGTGCGCGCAATCGTCGTACTTCTATGGAAGCCGACAGGAGTTTTTCAATGAAGTGCAGGCTTCCAAAAAGCGATGCATACCTAATAAATCTGTTAATGGAATGATTGTGTAAGTCGTATACTGAACTCTTTCGTACAATTGAGTCACCCTTTGCCGCAAAAAATGGTCCTGTCTGATTCCACTCGTAAATTCCGTTGGCTCTGAGAATATGATCATATAGAAAAGAGTAAACGAATACGCGCCCGCGGTTATCCGCACTACTGAATTTTTCATGGAACAATTGATATACCTGGTGCAATCCGTAACCGGTGCAGCCAAGGTTCACCGTGTTAGATTCACTTAAGTCACCAACAAGGAAAGGAAGATTCTGCCTATCACTTAATCCTTCTCCAAACGTAAAGCTGCATCCCAAAAAAATAACTTCATTTCCCATTGAGGTATCGCGAAAAGCGATCCTATGCGGAAAGCCCGAATCATTGGCTCCTGAATCCGGAATGATGGTATATGAAGTTTTAAAGAGCGTATCGCCTCTGTTATTCATTTTTATGGCGTCATATCTTCCAGCCCGATTCATCTTATATCCCAAAGCACTATCTGGCTGAAAAAAATCTTTGTAGAATTTTTTCGCGTAAAAAGTCTCGTTCTCAAAAAATAATCGATATCCCAATTCAATCACGGAAAGTGTGACAACTACCGACGCGCATAGAATGAAAATATTGTTGATGATTCTTTTCTTCCTGGTTACAAAAGCCAGGACAAACAAAATGAAGTTGAGCAGTATGAGAAGTATGGCATCGCTACTCATAATGGCCGCTAATAGTGAAGAAAAATACTAGTGTCCTTCAAGATGGGAAGCTTCTTGTCGAAAAAAGCATTCAACACAAACCTGAAAGTATTTACATTAGTAATGCTGTCGCCCAGTTGCTGATATTTTTCTTTTGGAAAATACATGGCGTTGAAATTGGCGAATTGAAGATGTCGCGTCTCCGGTTCATTGAATCGGAAACCATGATCGCCCTGGATAATGATGATGGCGGGCCGTTTCGTATTTTGAAAAATAGCGTCTACTAGTCCTTTAATAACAAAATTGGCATACTTAAGTTCGCCGAGATATCCATTTCGATAATCGTCCCACGATAAAGGAAATGGCTTAGGCGGAAAGCGAACCCCGGCAGAGTCAAAGGAGTATGGGCCGTGTGGCATTACAAAATGACTGTAAACAAATTTTGGCTGATCCAACTTTGCATGGATGACGGCCAGCGTGGTATCAATCGTTAACTGCAAGTGTTTGTCTTTAGCGTCCACATATGCCTGCAGGCTTGCGGGCTTGCCATGGATTCGCAATTTTTGCCTGATTAGCCAACCGATGTCAGAGTCGGCCTTCCAGAATATATTGTGCCGCGCGTAAATCTGGTTGATCTCCCATAAATCAAAAGGCTTCGCCGCTGCCGGGAAATGTTCGAAATTAAAAATGCTGTGATTGTATATTTTATAACCTTCTTTTTGAAGAATTGGAATTAATTCCGAATGATAAACCGTTGCTACACCAGGCAGATAATCCTTTATAAAAAACTCCTGATCACTTTTTAATCCAGGTAGATAGTTTAGATTGAACTCGCTGCCTATTGAAAATGGAGTAAGATTATAATTGCTGCGCGAAAATGGAACTACGTAAAAACCTTTTCCTGAGAGATAATTATCGATGGGATTGTTATACGCAAATTTGGATTTCAATACTTCGGATGAGGTATATCCATCAAATAGAAAATAGTAAATGTCCGGCTTCTTGCAGCTGTCACAAGCTTGATACTCGCGGGTGAAGGATTTGCGCGCGTCACCAAGGTCGGTTTTCTTTTCGCCGAAGCTGAATAATAGAGAAATTCCTTCCCATAAAACAACTGCAACGAGAAGTGTATTCAGGTACAAAAACATATTCCTGAATGTTGACCTTGATTTTCGAAGTAACACGAATAATCCAATCAGCAAGATGAACAGCAGCGGCAACCACAGGGTATATGAACTGAAAAAGCCGGGGTATTTGAAATGCAGGAAATCCTTCAGGTCGCAGAAGTAGTAATAAACCAGCAGGAACGCAAACGCGAACAAGGAACCTTTTCTTAGTTGACGGAAGAATAAAAGAGATGCGAAAAAAATCAATAAGGCTGCAATCACCAATTGCACCATCTGGAAATAAACAAAATGGTAGTTGATGAGATGGCGATATTCATTCTCTATATGAAGAAATAGAAACGCAGGAAGCAGGAAAAAAAAGAAAGGGACACGCTCAAAAAGGTTCGAAATTTTTTTCATGTTACTTCAAGTGGTTCGGTTTTCTCCGCACAATTGAATTATCCTGTTAGTTTCATTTTATATATAACCCGACGGGATCCTGGTACCTCCTGTTTTTCTTGAATAGAAAATCGTTGTGAGAATGCGGTTTCAAATGCTTGTTGGTTGTACGCTTCAAAAATGTCTTCCCTTGATTTCAAAAGTTGCTGAACTTTTTCATCTTCCTTCGGCACAAATTCAATGATCAGTTCAGAACACATCTTAGTAAAGAGATCGGCAAGGTTACTCAACGGAATATTTTTTCCGATGCATAAGTGATGAACCAGGGCGAGCGCAATACACAAATCAAACTTCTTACGTTCCGTAAACGACTTTCGTTCCCCGTTCATGAATCCGCCACTGCCTGGTGGATTGCTTACATCTATGCAGAGCGGAAGAATATTGAGTGCCTCCTTCTTTACCTGACGATATAGAACGGAAATGGAGAAAGCATCATTATCTACCGCTATCACATTATTTTGTCTGCCCGCCAGCACTTTCGAAAACACGCCTTGATTCGACCCCAGGTCCAAAACATTTTTGCCTTCAACACTGATCATTTTGCTGACGATCGATTCTTTATTGGACAAGTAGTCTTCGCTTAATATATCCTTGTCATAATAATTCTTCCAAACTGAATTTTTATTTGAAGGCGGTTCAAGTGAGCCAATGATTTGGTGCAGGTGATCGATGATCCTGGTAAGTTTATTCTTATTAAAACTTACTTTTTCATTCTTCTCACCTGGTGCTACTGATGCGGGTAAAAAAATGTGCAGCCAATTACCAAGATTGAATCTTGCTTTTGTTGGCAACATCGCTGCTGCAGATTTTGCAGGCATTCCTTCCGGGTAAGCATGAAACAGCCGGTGCGCCTCCATTAATGAGTATTTAGATACCACTAGTGGATAAAGAAAAGTTTCGCAAAACTGCCGGTATGCGATCCATGGTTTGTTTTCATTGTATTTCTCAAAAGATAGCGTGTCGATATGAACGGGTGTTCCCGAAATAAATTGAATGTTATATGGTGTAGCGTCCTTCAATATCATGCCATGGTCTATGGATGCTTTCATGATATTGAGCGTAACGAGCGCCGCATCCTGCAATTCTTCAAAACACCATTCATATGGATAACTGATAAATGGAATGAATTCAGGTAAAATAGTTTTGAATTTGCCTGGCTGCCCGATTTGATTATCACCAATTTCCTCGTGGGGAATCAGCATTCGCTGGTCAACCAATTGCTGATAAAGCCCTGAGCCCATCAGTAATTCGTAGTGGGACTGATATGAAGGATTTATTTGTCGGTATAATTTACCAGCTGATTGAAAAACAAAACCCGAGGGATCTCGAAAGGAAGAAGGATGCTGCTGGTAAGTAGGCATTATTCTTTCTCCTTGGTTGTAGGATGCTGTTTGTTGCGTGTAAAGAATGCTTTGATCTTCCACCAGATATTCTTAAAAAAGAACAATCCGCCCAAAATGGCGGCTATGATCATTTGCACAAGGTAGCTTCCACTGCCCGGATCAATGTATAAAAGGAACCAAGAATTCATTAGAGGTAGCTGAGGTTAGTGTTTGGCGTTAAAGTTAATAAAGTTTCATACATCAGTTGGATCGTTTGCTCAATGTCATCCCTATGCAGCATTTCCACTGTAGTATGCATATAACGAAGTGGAATCGATATTAGTACTGAAGGGCAGCCGTCGTTGGCATAGGCAAAAGAATCGGTATCGGTGCCGGTACTGCGCGATACTGTTCGCATCTGCACTGGAATTTTCTTTTTAACTGAAACTTCCTGCACCAGGTGAAGCAGTTTATTATGAACTGCAGGTCCATATGCCAGTGAAGGGCCTTTGCCGCAAGCCACATCGCCTTCGATAATTTTATTCACCATTGGAGTAGTGGTATCGTGCGTTACATCAGTAATGATTGCAATATTGGGTTTTATTCTTCTTGCAATCATCTCCGCCCCGCGCAACCCAATTTCTTCCTGCACTGCATTAACAACATACAATGCATAGGGCAGCTTAACCTTGTTTTTGTTAATCATGCGCGTAACTTCAGCGATCATGAAACCGCCGATCCGATTGTCAAACGCGCGACCAATCAAATAATCGTTTGCCAGTTCATCATATCCTTCCTGATAAGTAACTACTGAACCAATATGGATCCCCAGGTCTTCAACCTCCTTCCTGTTTCGTGCTCCGCAATCGAGGAACAGATTATCCACTTTAGGCTGTGGTTCTTTCGTGTCAGTGCTTGCAATTCGGGTGTGAATGGCAGGCCAGCCAAATACTGCTTTCACCATTCCTTTTCTGCCCATTACCCAAACACGCTGGCCCGGCGCAATCTGGTGATCAACACCTCCATTTCTTTTTAGATAGAGCAATCCTTCAGGATTAATATAATTCACGAACCAGCTGATCTCGTCTACGTGCGCCTCTATGACTACCTTGAATGTGGCCTTCTGATTGATTACGCCCACTGCAGTGCCATAAGGATCCACAAAAACTGATTGAACATAGGGTTTTATATAATCAATCCAGAGTTTTTGACCACTGCTTTCAAATCCAACTGGAGAGGGAGTATTGATGTAATTGCGAAGGAACTCAAATGAATCTTTGCCTAGCGATCTATTGGTTTTTGTCTTTGCGGTTTTAGCCATGGAATAAGTTTAAAGCGCCAAAAATAATTAAAAGCGAATGAAGAATGTGAACAGAGCTGAAAACATCATGAGCCCGTCCAAAACGAAATAGTACAGATAGTCAGAAAAGTTTCTTTTTGCATTTTTGAAAAGCGCGAGTACAATCACCCCTGGTATCAGCAGGCAGATGAGGATCAACGGTGGAAATCCGCATGTATATAATCCAACTGTACTGATCAAAAAAATTATCAGCGAGCCGTAGAACAACAGGTCAACGCCTTTCTCATTCAAGAGTGTAATCATGCTTTTGATGCCTTCGCGCTTGTCATTTTCCCTGTCACGATAATCAAATAAAATGCAAATGGCATAAATCAGGAAAAACCGGCTGCAACAAAACAGCACATCAGCGGCGGATAATGGTTGCTTATCTAAAATGACAGGAAGAAGTGCTGTTACATACATCCACACGAACGTAAGAAAAAGGGTCTTGCCGATTGCGATTTTGCGCAACAAATGAAAAGGCCAATGAGAAAGTTTTGGGGCAGAATATAAAAACGTGAGCATTACAGGAACAGCCATCCAGAACCATGATTCAATGAAATAAAAAAAGAAATACGCGGATCCAATCAATCCTAAAAGAAACAGAGCAATATGCAATTTCTTATGATGTTGTGTCCAGTAAGCACGATCGTTTTCACCGATGGCATTCGGTGTGAGGTACCAATGAAAATTGTAGCTACATACGGTAGAAGAAAAAACAAATCCCAGGTATGCGGTGCTATCGTAGTCCAGATGCAAAAGCTGGTTAGTCTGTAATACCATTATTACAGCGCAAACTGCTATAAACAAACTTGTGAATAGAAAAAAATCAAAGGCCTTTTTTAGCATGCTGCAAGGTAGGATACAAATTCGCTAGCGTTGCACATAGATCGGTCCTACCACGGCTGTATCACTGGTGTTGTTTGCCTTATCTTTCAAAACAAACTTATACATCATTGTATCGGTCTCAAAATTGGGAGAGTTGCCCACAGGATTCAAGCCAACGGTAAGGTGCCGGTCATACTCAAGGTCTGCCTTTATTTCTCCTTTGGTTTGATGGGGGAAAGTTGGAACTGGAAACTTCAAGGCAGGCATAGTGATTAAGCCGCGTATATTTAATCTTTGCCGGATCATGAATAATGTGTCGTCAACATCTCCTTCCTTATCCGTGTATTCAAATCGTACTGTCCAGGTAGCCTTTATCGGAATCACATTGCCGTTCATATCCTTAAGGGTAAGTGACGGTTTCGTCTCGAACTTATCTTTGTTGCAGGCTGCGCTTAACAAGAGAACAGTCAAACTAAGCAAAACTCCCTTCTTCATAAATACATTCATTGCAGCAAATTTAATTTCAATACGAAGAATTTTAACGAACCGTTTGTGAAATGGAAGATAAAATTTTTTCAGTTGCAGATCAAAACTTTGAAAGCCTCGCGCTTCAGATCTTTCATTTTCAATACACAAACAACCCTGTGTATCAGTCCTGGGTGCGCACTTTAGGGATAGATCCAACCACCGTCAATTCCATTTTTAAGATCCCGTTTCTGCCCATCAGTTTCTTCAAAACCCATAAGGTAATTACCACCGATTTTCAACCTGCTGCCATTTTTGAAAGCAGCGGCACAAGCGGCGAAACACCAAGCAGGCACTATGTCAAGAGCATGAAATTATATGAAACTAGTTTTCTGACAACTTTTGATCGGTTTTATGGACCTCCCAATCAATACGCCATTCTTGGGCTTCTTCCCTCATATCTGGAACGACAAAATTCGTCATTGATTGCAATGGTGGACGCATTAATCAAAAAGAGCGTGAATGTTGCGAGCGGGTTTTATCTCCACAATCATACCGAGCTCGAACAAACACTTGTGGAATGTTCGAATAAACAGCAACCAGTGATTTTAATTGGAGTAACTTTCGCGCTCCTTGACTTTGCAGCTGAAAGAGGTATGAATCTACCCAATACTATTATAATGGAGACCGGCGGCATGAAAGGTAGAAGAGAAGAGATCACGCGTGAAGAAGTTCACGCAATTCTCAAAAATAAACTCGGTGTTTCCGCAATTCATTCCGAATATGGAATGACAGAGTTGTTGTCACAGGCGTATTCCCAAAAGGATGGAATATTTGACACCGCTCCATGGATGAGGATATTGTTGCGTGACGAAGAGGATCCTCTTTCCATAAAGTCGCCTGGTACCTTGTCCAGAACGCGAGGCGTCATCAATGTCATTGATCTCGCGAATATTTATTCCTGCGCATTCATCGCAACTGATGACCTGGGTTCTGTCACAACCAAAGGATTCACTGTTGATGGCAGACTGGACAGTAGTGAGTTGAGAGGATGTAGTTTACTCACCCTGTAAGCATCAAAGACTTCGTTCAAGTTCCCTATTGCCTACTGCCTGTTGCCAATTGCCGATTGCCAATTGCCTATTGTTCTCCAGGTGGTATATGAATTGCAACCTTACGTATTGCATTCAATCCAAAATGCGGAACAATCCCAATAATCACTTGCCTATAATAATAGGCATGTATCCGGCTAAATCGTGGGGATGAAATTCCACATGAATGAGTCAAAGCTTGAATGAAGAAGGATATGCCTGAATCAAAACCACCTCATAGCTCCTGGTTCTATCTCAGGAAAGTGTTACGACTATTCACGAAAGTGGTGATCGGAATTCTTGTATTCATTGTTTTATTGTTTATTCTCATCCAAACACCACCGGTACAAAACTTCGCGCGGAAAAAAGTTCAATCTTATTTACAGAATAAGCTTCATACTAAAGTCTCCATTGGGAAGCTATATATAGGTCTTCCGGACATTGTTTCCTTGCAGGACGTATACATCGAGGATCAGACTAAAGACACACTGCTTGCCGGTGGGCGCCTCAAAGTGAACATCGATCTTTTTCGTTTGTTCAACAACGTAGTTGAAATAAATGAGCTGCAACTTGAGGGGATCACCGCAAAAGTGAAACGCGTTCTTCCTGATACCACTTACAATTTTCAATTTATTGTGGATGCGTTTATGCCGGCAGAAAAAAAACCGGTGAACACAAAGGATAGTTCAGTAATGCAGGTTGACATCAGTTCCATCCTGTTGAATAAAGTGCATGTGATTTATAAAGACGTGGTGAGTGGGAGTGATATGGATGTAAATATTAATCACTTTACTACTAAGATCGATAAGTTCGATCCATATAAATTCATCTTCAGTGTTCCTGAAACGCAAGTCAGCGGGGTTACGGCGAGGATCTATCAGTCAAAACCGATGGTTGCCGCGGTTAATGCGCCTTCCAAAGATGCCGCACAGGCAGCACAACCCATTGACCTGGATTTTCAATTCAAAAATCTTACGCTGCAAAATATAGATCTTGATTACCGGAATGATGTGTCCGCGTTTTATACACGCCTTAAGATTGGGAACGCAGTTGTGAATGCAAATAAGGTGGATCTTCCTAACCGTACTATTGACCTGGAAACAATCAAACTCGATAAAACCACAACCGCTTTGCGGATGGGCAATGATCAGGACGCAAAAAAAGTTGTACAACAGGTTAAGCAGGATGTGAATAGTCAGGCGCAAATGGACTGGAAGGTGCGGCTAGGTAGGTTTGAGATAAATGAGAATAACATACAGTATGACGATGATTCCAAGCCGAAGCTTTCTTCAGGAATGGATTATGCCCATGTTCTTGCAAATAATGTGACGTTACATGCAAGCAACGTTATTTACAATAAGGATTCGGTTTTACTTACAATTGAAGAAGGAAACCTTAGGGAGAAGAGTGGATTTGTACTGAATAAACTGAAGGGAGAAATTTTATATTCAGGCAAGCAAACCTACCTCAAGGATTTTTTGGTGGAAACACCGGGAACCTCAATCAAGAGAAATGTAGTGCTCACTTATCCATCGCTTGACGCGGTGACTAAGGATCTCTCGAAACTGCAATTAAACCTCGACCTGCAAAACACAAAATTGCAAGTAAAAGATATTCTTGTTTTTGCTCCCCAACTGAGATCTCAACCTGCTCTCAAGAATCAAAATGCAGTATGGTATTTAAATGGACGAGTATCTGGAAATGTTTCTAATCTGAGAATTGAAACGCTGCAGGCTAGTGGATTGTCGAACACCAGGCTTGACATAAGTGGGACACTTGTGGGGCTTATGCATCCTACTAACGCAAGAGGACAGTTGCAGATCAGGCAATTCACCACAACCCGGAAAGATGTGATGGTATTTGTTTCACCGGAAACTTTTCCAAAAAATATCACACTACCGGAGAGGGTGACTGTATCCGGAACAATCGCCGGCAATATGGATGATATCAGTCCAAACCTGGCCATTAATACCTCATTGGGATCGGCCCGCGTGAAAGGAAGGATACGCCACGCCACCAATCCAAATAATATGCAGTACGCGGTAAACGTGACCGCGAGCAACCTCGACGTAGGTACTATAATGCAAAACACGCAAAGCTTTGGAAAGATGACCGCCGTGATACAGGCAAATGGGAGTGGCATTGATCCAAAAACAGCAAATGCAAAATTTAGTGGAACTGTTCAGTCGGCAGAAATAAATCAATACAACTATCACAACCTGCGATTCGATGGAACGATGGCGCGCCAGCAGTTCCAGGTGAATGCAAACATCGCAGATCCAAATATTGATCTTGACTTGCATGCGAACGGAAATCTGGCAGGAAGTTTTCCTACGATACGGTTCGATGCAACGGTGGACAGCATTAAAACGATGCCCTTACATTTTTCTACGACGCCGATTGCCTATCGCGGAAAAATCAATGGAGATTTCACCAACGTTAATCCAGACAGTTTGCAGGGAAAATTATTTATCACCCAATCTTTATTTACCAATGGAGACCAGCGTTTCCAGATTGATACCATTAAGTTAGATGCAGGATCAAACGAAAAAGGAAGATTCCTCAATGTGAACAGTGATGCGTTTGACGTGGCGCTTGCCGGTAGATATAAGCTCACTGAAATAGGATCGATTGTGCAAAGTGCAATTCAGCCATACTTCGCGATGATGCCTGATTATAAAGCTGCACAGCTTTCGCCATATGATTTCACCATTACAGCAAGCGTTCAGGATAAACCTCTTTGGAGAATTCTAATGCCAGGACTTACAAGGATGGAGCCTATTACCATCAACGGTAACTTTTCGAATGTTAATGGTTGGCGACTTGTTGCAGACGCGCCCACCATCGCGTACGGAGGAAACATTCTTGATCAACTTCATTTTGAAGCAGGCTCCGCTCAATCTGCCATCGCGTTCAAGGCAACACTCAATCATTTGAAGAATGGACAAACCATGAACGTGTATGGCTTGAGTGTAGACGGAAGCGTAGCCAATAACCAGGTAGACCTCGCACTCAATATCAAGGACAAAGTTGCAAAGGATAAATATCATCTCGGTCTGCTAGTTAAGCAACCTTCATTTGGGAATTATGTGTTCTCCATTAAGCCGGGAAATCTTTTATTGAACTATGACACCTGGACTGTGCCTGCAGACAATGCGATCACTGTTAACGGCTCTGATTTCCATATCAATAATCTTGTGCTTGCGCAGGGTAGTCAACAACTTACCATCAACAGCACCACAACGGCACCAAATTCTCCAATTGATGTCCGCTTTTCGCAATTTAAGTTGGGCACTTTTACGGGATTTGTACAAGCAGATACTTTATTAGTTGATGGAACACTGAACGGAAATGCACAGATTAAAAATGTGATGCAACAACCGGTATTTACCGCTGATATGAATATCACCGACCTCAGTGTGAGAAAGGATACAATAGGAAATATGGCTATCAAGGTGGACAACACGATTGCAAATACGTATACAGCAAATGTTGCTATCAGCGGAAAAGGTAATGATGTACGACTAAATGGACAATATCACGTAAATCCAAATAATAATAGCACGTATGATCTTGACCTTGTAATTGGAGCGTTGCAACTGCACAGCATTGAAGGATTAAGCATGAATAACATCAGCAATGCGTCAGGTTACCTCAGTGGTAAAGTAAAATTCAATGGAAGTCTACAGAAACCGAACATAGACGGTGAATTGAACTTCAATAAAGCCGCGATGAACGTGACTTATCTCAATAGTTATTTTACTATTGACCAGGAAAAGATTGTGGTCAACAATGAAGGACTCCGGTTTGATACTTTCAGCATAAAAGATTCTGCAGGCAATGCAATTGTGATTGATGGAATTGCTGCCACCAGCAATTTTAGAAATTTCAAATTCGACCTGGACGTAACAGCGGATAACTTCCGCGCCATTAATAGCAATAAGCGACAAAACGCATTGTTTTATGGAAAGCTCTACCTGAATACAGACATGCATATTGGCGGCACGGAAACACAACCTTCTGTTGACGGTAGTCTCAAAATAAATGACCAAACTGATTTTACTGTTGTACTTCCTCAACAACAACCGGGAGTGGAGGATAGAGAAGGCATAGTTGAATTCATCGACGTTGATGCTACGATGAGTGATTCGGTTTTGCTTGCACCTTACATGTGTCTGAACAATTGCAATCTGACTGGTCTCGATGTTTCGGGCAATATTGAAATCAGCAAAGACGCGGTTCTTAGTTTGGTTGTGGACGAAGGCAATGGTGATTTTATCAGAATGAAGGGAGAAGGTTTGTTGAGCGCAGGCATCGACAGAAGTGGAAAGATCTCTCTTACCGGTACCTATACTATGAATGAAGGTGCCTATGAACTTTCCTTCAATTTCCTAAAGAGAAGGTTTGAGATTGAAAAAGGCAGTAGCATTACCTGGCTGGGTGATCCCACAATGGCGCAATTGGCTATTAAAGCATACTATGTTGCCAACACCGCCCCGCTCGATCTGGTAGATAAACAGATTTCTGCAACCTCCACCATGATTCGCAACACTTACAGGCAAAAACTTCCATTCCAGGTATATCTGAAACTGGATGGAGAATTGTTGAAGCCTTTACTTTCATTTGACGTGATTCTGCCCGAAGAAAAGAACTATAACGTTTCAAGGGACGTGATCAATCTTGTTGAGTCAAGATTGTCCGAGATCAGGCAGGAACCATCTGAGCTCAATAAGCAAGCATTCTCACTTCTATTACTCAATCGCTTCATGGCGGAAAATCCATTTGACAATAACAGTGGCGGAGGATTGAACGCTGGAAGTTTTGCGCGACAAAGCGTAAGCAAAGTACTAACGGAGCAATTGAACAAATTGGCTACGGACCTCATCCAGGGAGTAGACATCAACTTTGATGTGGTTTCATCTGATGATTATACCACGGGCGAAAGAAGAGATCGAACAGACTTCAATGTTTCCTTGTCGAAAAGTCTGCTTAGTGATCGATTAACAGTCAAAGTCGGAAACAATTTCGAATTAGAAGGTCCGAAACCCACCGGCAATAAGGCATCGGCACTTGCGGGGGATGTGGCCCTGGACTATCGTTTGAGCAGAGATGGAAGTTATGTGCTGAGAGGATATAGAAGAAATGTATATCAAGGGGTAGTTGAGGGTTACATTATCGAAACGGGCCTAAGTTTCATCATCACGGTTGATTTTAATAAAGTGGGAGAGTTACTACACAAAAAAAAGAAGATCGAGATTAAACGAAACGATCAGCCAGTCGAAAATTCAACGGGCACACCTGCGAGTGGCCAAAGTAAAATTCAATCACCAACAGATAAAGGTTTATAGTAGATGAACAAGTTTTTTAAATGGTTGTTGATTTTTCTCTTGCCTGTGATTCATTCCTGCACAAGTACCAAGTTTGTTCCAAAAGGAGATGCGTTGTATACAGGCGCACAAATAAGGTTGCGCGGAAAATCGCTCACAATGAGGGAGCGAAAAGTTTTGAAGGAAGATCTCGCAGGATTGACGCGGCCAAAACCCAATTCAAAAATTTTGGGTGTAAGGGTAAAGTTGGGTTTGTATAATATGGCGGGCGACACGAGCAAGAAAGGTTTTTTCAGAAAATTTTTGAGAAAGTTGGGAGAACCGCCTGTGTTGCTCAGTAGTCTTAACCTCGAAAAGAATGTACAGATATTGCAGAATCATATTGAGAATGCAGGTTATTTCAGAGGAAGAACCAGGGGCGATACGCTGATCAGGAAAAAAACGGCTAAGGCAATTTATCGTGTGGGCACCGGTCCGCAATACACCATCAATGAAGTGAAATTTATTTCCAATGATTCAACCAGCACCACAGAAGATATTCACCTCTATCAGCAAATAAAGGCTGTTGCCTCAAAATCATTATTACATCCGGGAGCGCCATACAACCTTGCTTTGATAAAAGCGGAACGAAATCGTATTGACGCGTATTTGAAAGAAAACGGATTTTATTTCTTTAATCCCGATTACCTCATTATTCAGGTAGACAGTACAATCGGCAACGATAAGGTGAACATGTATGTCAATTTAAAAAACAGCACACCTGCTGAAGCATTTGACATATACAGAATTCGGGATGTGTTTGTATATTCCAATTACAGCCTGAACACTGCATCAATTGATACCAATAAATCGAACAGCACATTTTATAAAGGCTATTACGTAGTTGATCCGGAGAAAAAATTCAAGCCGAAACTCTTTCAACAGGCGTTGCAATTTGATCCAGGGGACGTTTACAATAGAACAGATCATAATCTTTCTTTGAGTAGGTTGGTAAACCTCAATCTCTTCAAATTTGTAAAGAATCGATTCGAAGTAACTACCATGGCTGACACGCCTACGCTTGATGCGTACTATTATCTCACTCCGCTTCCCAAACGATCGCTGTCGGCGCAGATCACCGGAAGTACAAAGTCAAATAATTTAACGGGAACCGAAATAACCCTTTCGTGGCGAAATAGAAACACATTTCGTGCTGGAGAATTACTTGTATTAAATGCATCAGTGGGAAGTGAAGTGCAATATGGCGGCCCGTTGCAGGGATTCAATACATTCAGTACGGGTTTCTCAGCCTTGCTTGCATTCCCCAGGTTTATCGTACCCTTTACTCATCTCAATAGCAAGAGCGGCTATGTGCCGCGAACGGGCATCAATCTTTCCTACGATTTATTACAAAAGCAGAAACTATACACGCTGAATTCTTTTAGAGGTGAGTTTGGTTATCTATGGAAAGAAGATGCAAGAAAGGAACACCGTCTCAATCCGATAAGCATAACTTATGTGATTCCGGTTAATGTTACGCAATTGTATGCTGATAGTGCAGCAAAACATCCTGCCTTGAAGAAGGCGATCGAAAGGCAATTTATCCTGGGTAGTACCTATAATTATAATTACAATCAGCTTATCAATTCCCAACCCGTCAATGCCATTTATTTCAATGGACTGGTTGACGTTGCTGGAAACGTTTTAGGATTGATTGTTCCAGTAGCCCCCGATACAAATACAAAACAAATTCTTAAGGAAGACTTCGCTCAATACGTGAAGCTTGAATCAGATTTGCGGTACTACCGCAAGCTCGGCCTGCACGCAACATGGGCGAACCGGATTATTACAGGCTTTGGATATCCCTATGGAAACTCAAGGGAGCTGCCGTTCATTAAGCAGTTCTTTGCGGGAGGTAATAATAGTATTCGTGCGTTTCGGAGCCGGTCGGTAGGACCCGGAACCTTCAGGGACACTGTGAATAAAGACTTTCTTCCCGATCAAACCGGTGACATAAAGCTCGAATTGAACACAGAGCTGCGGATGAAATTTAGCCGCATTCTAGAGGGAGCCTTTTTTGTAGACGCCGGAAACATCTGGCTGTATCGCAAGAATCCTGAAAAGCCGGGCGGCGAATTTTCAAAGGATTTTATAAAACAATTAGCTGTTGGGACCGGTGTTGGCTTACGACTCGACTTTACCTTTTTCCTGATAAGGCTCGACGTTGCCTTCCCGTTACGAAAACCTTTCCTGGAGGGGAATAAATGGGTCTTTAATGAGATCGATTTCACGAATAAAAATTGGCGGGGCGATAACATCATCTACAACCTTGCGATAGGATATCCATTCTAGTTTGACCCAAGTTTCAATTGGAAGAATTGCCGACGACTATTATCTTTGACCGGTACGAAATTCCACCCCAAGGAATATACCTCAAGATGCCCATTATGGCATCGCCTGTACCTCCCGTGAGCAAAAAGATGCGATTCTTTTTGGGAGGGTATTATCAAATTCTGGTTTGAATACTGCAGGAATTTTCAAATTGAACTTAGTCAATTCAATGGAACAGCGCACAACTTCCGAACCGCGGAAAACACATACCACAGAATCTGTGGTACCACATTTTGATCAGCCTCACTATATAGTTGCCATCGGCGCTTCTGCCGGCGGCCTGGAAGCAATACATGAATTTTTTGATAATACTCCCGAAAATTCTAATGTTTCCTTTATCGTCATCCAGCATCTATCGGCCGACTATAAGAGTCTGCTGGTAGAATTAGTATCTAAACACACGCATATGAAAGTTTTTGAGGCTGAGCACGACATGCCGGCACACAAAAACTGCGTTTACGTTATTCCGAATAATAAGTTGATGACGATCCAGCATGGAAAATTAAAGCTGGCCGCAAAGATTTTAGATAAAGGACCTAACACCGCCATCGATACATTTTTGTATTCCCTCGCAGAAGACAGAGGCGCCTATTCTATTGCTGTGATTCTTTCCGGAACAGGCAGCGATGGTACAAGGGGAGCGGAAGCAATAAAGAAAGCGGGAGGGCTAGTTATTGCACAGGAACCGAGCAGCGCCAAGTTTGATGGAATGCCCAATAGCGCCATCAGTTCAGGCAATGCAGATCATATTCTGCCACCAGAGTTAATGCCTGAAGAGATATTTGAATACACCCAGGAAATTCCGATCCAGGTGTTACAAAATGGAAAGATCGACGAACGCATTTTGGAAGAGATATTTAGGTTAGTATATAAGGAAAGCGGTCATGATTTCAATTTTTATAAAACTCCAACCATTATTCGCAGGATTGCAAAGCGAATGATGCATCATGGGATTAAGAACCTGGATGAATACTTGGTGTTTTTAAAATCGCACCCACAAGAATGCGGGAACCTCGGAAAAGATTTCCTGATTGGTGTTACCAAATTTTTCCGAGATGCTGCTGCTTACGACTATTTATATAATGAAGTCTTCCCCGAGATAGTTGCGCGCAAGAGCGAAGGTGAACTGATAAAAATTTGGGTTGCTGCGTGCAGTACCGGTGAGGAAGCTTATTCAATCGCTATTCTCCTCGACAAGTATCTACAGGCTAAGAGCAAGCATCTTGAAGTAAAGATTTTTGCAACTGATGTTGACGCCAGCGCAGTGGAAGTGGCTTCAAAAGGAATATATCCGGAAAGTATAGAGAACGATGTATCTCCAGAAATCTTGCGCGCTTATTTTTTAAAGGAAGGGAATTCTTATTCGGTGGTTCAAAGAATAAGAAAGGAAATTGTATTTGCCAGACACAACATCATTAAAGATCCTCCTTTCATTAAGAATGATCTCGCCAGCTGCAGGAATATGCTCATTTATATGAATAGCGTCTTGCAGAGGAAGGTGATGGCCGCCTTGCATTTTTCACTTAATCCCAACGGCATCCTTTTTCTTGGTCCCAGTGAATCTGCTGCTTCACTAAAAGAAAACCTTGTAGAGATTAACAATAAGTGGAAATTCTATAGGAGAAATGGTAACGGACGGATTCAAACTACAGACTTCATCTATAAGCCATTTGAGCCTGGGAAGAATAAAAGGGACAATTCCAATTTCACTTTCCAGCGGGTCGCCGCGCCGGTGCGCGATCTCGAAAATGATTTCAAAGAAATCCTGTCAGACGAATATGGGTATGCAGCTTTCTATATCGACGGAAATTATGAAATCAAAGAATCCATTGGCGACTTTAAAAAATACCTGTCTTTACCCGATAAGAAGTTGCATTTGAATATCCTTAAAATGGTGACGCCTGAACTTTCCGTGGCGCTGAACACTGCTATTCGCAAAGCCATGCAGGATCAGAGGAAGGTCCACATCAAGGGAGTTCGGATCAAGGAAAAAAATAAACAAAAAGTAATCAGCATAACCGTTAAACCAGGATCACCTTATGTGGCTGTGGTTTTGGGCGAAGTGAAGAAAGACAATGTTGAAAATAAGCACGCTCTCGACTTCTCATCAACGCATGATAAGGAGGCGAACAAATACATCATCGAACTTGAAGCGGAATTGAAGCAAACACGGGGCGACCTTCAGTTGGCAATAGAAGGATTGGAAACAAGTAATGAAGAGTTGCAGTCAAGTAATGAGGAACTTCTTTCGGCCAACGAAGAATTGCAATCCAGTAACGAGGAATTACAATCGCTGAACGAGGAACTGCACACGCTCAATACAGAGCACCAGTTAAAGATTAAGGAACTGATTGAATTAAATGATGATCTGAATAATTATTTCCGCAGCACGGAAATCGCCCAAATATTTCTTGATCATAAAATGCGTATCCGCAAATTCAATCCTGCCGCTGTTAAATTGATTAACCTTATTGAGTCTGATGTCGGACGTCCATTCAGCAATATCTCACATAACATCCGGTATGAAAATCTGCTCAATGATATCAATTATGTTGTTTCGGAAGAAAAGGCAGTTGAAAAAGAAGTGGAGCTTGGTAACGGAAAGAAAAGCTTGATGCGGATCCTCCCTTATGTGCGACAGGACAAAAAAATTGATGGAGTAGTTATTTCTTTCGTGGACATTTCCGCGTTGATAGACCTGAACAGTATTGTGAAGGGTGTATTCAATTCAAGCAACAGTGCGATCATGGTATTCCGCAGGTCAGACGAGCAAGACGCCGGACCATTTGATTTTCGTTGGGTGGCCGGGAATCACGCGGCAGATAAATTGTTGGCGAAAGGAAATTATGAATACGTAGGGCAACTCGTAAATAAAATCTTTCCGGGGATTGAGAAGAACGAAATTTTTTTGCAGCTCGTCCGTCAATTGCAGCAACAAACAACCGTGCACACCGAGTACGAGTTAAAAATCGACAAACTGCAGCGTTGGTTTGACGTTGTTGCCGTCAGAATGATGGAGGGCTTCATCGTTGTTACATTAACCGATATTTCAGAGAAGCGCCAGGGAGAAGAAAAACTGAAGCGCAGTTATGAGGAATTGTTGGACACGCAGAAGAAACTGAAACTGGCAAATGAACAATTGGAGGACAGGATCCGGGAAAGAACAGAGCAATTGACGCAAAGCGTTGAGCGATTCAAACTCGTTTCTAAAGCAACAAATGAAGCCATTTGGGATTGGGATCTTGAGGCGGACAGAACCTGGTGGAACGATAGTTATTTTACCACCTTTTCATTAAATCGCACCGAAGCTGACAAAAATCGAAAAGAATTCTGGCTAAGAAACATTCATCCGTTCGATCGCACGAGGGTGCAAAACAGTTTTGAGGCCGCAGTTAAGAATGGCGAAGAAACGTGGTCCGAAGAATACGACTACAGGAGAGGGGACGGTCGGTATGCACGTGTGTTGGACAGAGCCCACATTTTGCATGATGAATCTTCCGGAAAACCAATCCGGATGTTAGGGTCCATGTTAGATGTAAGTGAATTACGCAGAGCTGAAACCGAAGCAGTACGCAATTTAGAGCAACGCACCTTCATGGCTGATTCGATGCCTTTGATAGTGTGGAGCGCTACGCCTGCTGGCGAAATAGACTTCATCAATCAGCATTTTTACCAGTATTCAGGCATCATTGACCGCTCTAACCTGCAGCAAAATTGGGAGAGTGTCATTCATCGTGACGATGCATCGCAATTAAATACCGTTTGGCAGGAAGCGTTGACGACAAATAAAGATTTCTCCATTGAAATAAGATTGCGAAAAATGAATGGGGAATTTTGTTGGCATTTGCTGCGCACGCGTGTGAAGAAGGATAAAGATGGGAGCGTTATATCATGGATTGGAACCAGTACGGATGTACATGAGCAAAAAACATATCGCGAAAAACTGGAAGAAAGGGTAAAGGAAAGAACAAAAGAACTGGAGGCGAGCAACGAAGAATTGGAAGCAAGCAACATTGAATTGCAGCAATTCGCTTCTGTGGCTTCCCACGATTTAAAAGAGCCGTTGCGAAAGATCCATATGTTCAGTCACCTCTTGAAAGAAAAATATCTCGGTAGTGACGGAGGGCCACTTACTGAATACCTGGATCGCATTATTAATTCATCGGCGAGGATGACGAACCTGGTGAATGATTTGCTTACTTTCTCGCGACTTTCTATCAATCACCTGTTCCGTGTTACAGACCTAAGCTTGATTGTTGATGAAATACTCAGCGATTTAGAATTATTAGTAAAAGAAAAGAATGCGGTGATTGAAGTAGATTCATTACCTCAAATCGAAGCTGTTCCGGGACAAATGCGTCAGGTGTTCCAAAATATTCTCACTAACGCGTTGAAGTTTTCCAAGAAAAGCGAGCAGCCGCGGATCAAGATCACCGCGAAGTGCGTGGCGGACAAATCTTTTGATAGTCCGCCAATGGAAAACGGCGAATACTATAAGATCAGCATCGCAGATAATGGGATAGGGTTTGATGAACTTTACAAAGAAAAAATCTTTACCATCTTCCAGCGGCTGCATACCAAGGAGAAATATGAAGGCACGGGTATAGGCCTTGCCATCACCAAGAAAATTATAGACAAGCACAATGGACTGATAACGGCAAAGAGTGAAGAAGGCAAAGGCGCTTGCTTCCAGTTCATCCTTCCTGCGAGGCAGTTTAAACGGAGGAGAAATTAATAGAATATGGTTTACGGTTTACCGTTTACCGTTAACTGTTTTCAGGTGCCGGTTGCTTATTGCCTTTTGCCTGCTGCCTATTGCCTATTGATTATTTGGATGATGCCGTTAGCCGTTAGCTAATAGCCATTAGGTATCAGCGGTCAGCCCTAGCGTTGCTCATTGCCTCCTTCTAGTTGCTCATTGCCTCCTTCTAAAGGCTAACAGCTAAAAGCTAACAGCTATTAGGTATACCGTTTGTGAAACTATAAGAAAAATGACTATGTGGCCCAAATCAAAACCCCAGACCAGAAACCCCAGGATAGCGCTACAACTTCAACATGTTCCTGTAAAAGGTCGTATTAAGCTAGCTATTGATAATACAGTTGTTTCTGAAGAAGATTTCGAAGACCGCAATTCGAGGAAGATGATAATGCTGAATTGGGAAGAAAAATACTCACTCTATTCTAAGAGTTACAGCATTACTATTGCCTGTTAACAAGATGTGCGAAAGTTGTAATCCGCGTCGGCAATGCTACATTTACGCTTGAAAATGATTCAATAGATAATGGCGCCCTGGTATGTACCGGGCGCCATTTTTAAGTATAAGAAACTATTCGCTTTCTCGGTTCTTATTATTATTTCCTCTGCCACCACCGCGGGAAGCTTCTCCTCCCTTACGTCCGATCATCGCCATATGTTCACGGTCCCTGCTAACGGCTTCGCCACCTTTACGTCCTGCTTCACGTGCTTCTTCGGAATTAAATTCATGAGCAACGCCCAATTGGTGTGCAGCTTTACCACCTTTGCTGGCAATCGCCCTTTGTTGCTCGGGATCCATTGAAGCAAATCCGCGATTAGAAGAACCTTTGGTGCGGCCCTCAGTTGTGCGGTTTTCTGTTTCACTTGATTCACGGATTTCTCTTTCCTCCTGGTTACCGCGCTCCATTTGATTTTCTGAAATAGACATAAACGAATTTTTTTTAGTTAACTAATATGATTTTGGATTTGATCTGGCTTCATAGAGTGCCACTGATTATAAGTTTTCCATTTCCCTTCTTAATTCGTAAAACCAGTCTGTCTTAAATGGAATGTTGATAGATTCTTCATTTTACACGAAAATTTGTACCAACTATTCTTAAAGCGGAAAAAATCATAATTTGATGGAATCGAGGAAGCTAATCAACAATTTCTTGCCCAATAAGAGGCAATTGTGAGAATTTGGTATTCATAAATTTTTTATATGAAATCTTCCGATTCCATCTTTTTCCATATTCTAAATGCCGCATTAATCAAACCCACATGGCTATACGTTTGCGGAAAATTGCCCCATTGCGATCCGTTGGTCGCTACGTCCTCACTAAAAATCCCGAGGTGATTACTATAATGTAGAAGATTATTTAGATTTTCTATTGCATCCTTGGTTCTTCCCACACATGCAAGTGCATCCACATACCAGAACGCACACACGAGGAACGTACTTTCAGGAACGCCGAAATCGTCAAAATGCTTGTACCTATAAAACAAGGCGCGATCAGTCAACAATTCCTTTTCTAATGCCGATATATGATCTTTTGCTTTTTGAGAATCATGCGGTAGATAGTTCATCGTGATCATCATCAAGGTGCTGGCGTCAAGGTGTTCCGTATTCATTGCCTGGGTATATGCCTTGATCTTTGGGTTGTAGCATTTCTCGAGCATATTTTCTGCATCAAGAACCAGGCGCTCCGCTTGTTGCGCTAGTGCATCGTCCTGAAATTGTTTGCAGATCTTATATGCGGCTTTTGCGCCGGCCCAATGAAAAAGCAATGTGTAGGTGTGAATTTGCTTTTGATTTCGGAACTCCCACAATCCTGCATCTTCCATGTTCCGAGTCCGCTCTATTTGTTTCAAGAGCCAACCCACAATTTTTTTATAGCTGCTTTTCTTCGAGAAGGTCAAGCGTCGGTCCGTATACAACGGCATAACGCCAACCAAAACTTGTCCATATACGTCGAACTGCACCTGTTCATATGCTTTGTTTCCAATTCGAACGGGCCGATTGCCGAGATATCCATCCAGGTGATCAAGTTCAATTTCCAGGAGTTGTTGCTCTCCGGTAATGGAGTAAAGTGGTTGAAGATTGTCACCACTATTATTGAGAATGTTTTGAATGAATTCGAAATATTTTTCCAGCTCCTCAAAATGTCCAAGTTGATTGAATGCACGCAAGGTGTAATACGCATCGCGGAACCAGCAATATCGATAGTCCCAATTCCTGGAGCTTTCATGGTATTCAGGCAAACTTGTAGTTCCTGATGCTATGATACCTCCTGTATCTTCATATTGATGGAGTTTTAAAACCAACGCCGATCGAATAATTTGTTCCTGGTATATATTGGGCAGATAACAACTCTTCACCCATCCTTGCCAATGGTTGATTGTTTTCCGCAAAAATTCCTCAGCCGTTTCTTCCAATGGTGCCTCCAATGGCTCCCCATACGTGAGTACGAGATATCGATTCTGATCTAAAACAAACGACGATTCGTTCAACACATAATTTATTGGAATGTCCGTTGTGAGTCTAACCTGGGATGCGAGATTTAAATAGCGGATATGATTGCTGCCGGTAACTACTTCAGGGGTTACGCGACCATAATCTCCTTTTGGACTGCAGCCCACTTTAATGATAGGCGTACCACTAACGAGTTCAATTTTTCGGATCAACATTGTGGGTCTGAACTGACGTTCATGAATCGTCATTCGGGGTGCACAATCCACCACTTTGAACCGGCCATCAGAAGTCGCGAATTCCGTACAAAGCACGTTTGTGTTTTCAATATAATATTGACTATTCTCGTAATTTTCGGCGGCAGGTTGAACATAGAAATGACCACCTTTCTTTTCATCGAGCAAAGAACCAAATATGAAACTGCTGTCAAACTTTGGAACGCACATCCATTTTACATCCGCTTGCGTGTTGATATAGGCGATGTAAGAGCAATTGCCGATTATTCCCATTTCATACTTATGTACAGGCATTTTCTTCTTTGATATTTTTTACGTTGATAATCTTTGACAGCAGTGGTAATACTTCCGATTGTTTTACCACGGTATAATCCGCTGCAGTTGCGCCAGTCCCTATTTTTACGGTGAATGCTTTCCCTTTTAGAATATTAAACATATCCTCGTCGGTAGCATCATCACCTATGCAGAAAACAAAATCAGGAGAAAAATGATTCAGTAATCTCATCGCAGTAGTTCCCTTATCTATTCCGGCCTGGCGAACTTCCAACACTTTATTTCCGTCTATCACTTGCAAGGAGGTATTGCTGATGAGTTGCGATAACGTGTTAGCTAATTCTCTCGAACGAGTGAAACCCAGTTCAGGAGCGGTATTTCGATAATGCCACGCTAGTGTGTTTTCTTTCTCCTCAACCAGAGATCCCGCGCATCTGCTAACAAAGAGTTGCATGATGGGACGGATGCGGTCCTTCCATCCTGGCTGCACATTAAATTGTTTTTCCCACTTTTTTCCTTTGAGCCGGATGGACGCTCCGTGTTCAGCAACTAAGGAAATGCACAAATCGCCCAGCCAATTCTCCAATGTTTTCTCATCTCTACCGCTGATCACTACTACTTCATTGCGATTCTCCGCGCACATTTTTTTCAATTGCAGTAACAGCTCTTTCGATGGCCGCGCTTCGGAAGGAACCCTGGTGAATGCGGACAAGGTGCCGTCATAATCAAGCAACAATAATCTCTTTTGCGCGGACTCATAAGACTGTACAATTGTGCTGATAGTGTTTTCATCCAGTAATTTCAAGCGCAATTTCTCCTGGTCCTTTTTCACTCCCTGCAATTGATCCAGGAAATCCGACATCCATCTCACCACATCGTATTCTTTTAATCTTTTTTGCATCATTTTCATACGGTCTTGCTGCTCCGTCACCTGCATAGTGAGGGCACGGTTAATAGCGTCACCCACTTCGCGCCTGTCAAGCGGGTTTACCAAAATAGCTTCACTCAGTTCACTAGCGGCGCCAGTGAGTTCACTCAAAATGAGTACGCCCTGCGAATCGTTTCTGCTTGCGACAAATTCTTTTGCTACAAGATTCATCCCATCGCGCAGCGGTGTGATGAGGGCAACATCAGCGGTCTTGTACAGCGCTTTTAATTGGTCAAATTCAAGGTGTTGTAGCGGTAAATAATCGGCTGCCATTGGATAGATGAATGTTTACCATTAATAGTACCCACCAATTCTTCCAACATTCTCTTTCGTTCTCCATAGGTTGGTATATTGTCACGTGAAGGAATGACGTTTTGAATGAAAACCACTTTTTCTTTCCAGCCAGGATAATCCTGGAGGAATTGATCATAGCCGTACAAGCGATCCATCAGACCTTTGGTGTAGTCTTGCCTGTCCACAGAAAATATGATCTTCTTGTCTGCAAAAGTGTTTTTGATCTGAGTAATTTGTTCAACTACCGCTTCATCACCAGCTGAATAATATTTTTCGAAGTCAACGCCTATCGGAAAGAGGTCAACTTTTACCAATCGATTCCTATAATGGAGGGTGTTAAACTGGTTATCGATCTTGATGATCATCTTCACTGACCTGATAAAATATTGTACATATTCATGGGTATGGAATCCGATCAGGTCAGCGCCAAGCATACCCGCTATCAATTGACTTCTCCAGTCGGCCGGAAGTAATCGAAACAATTCGTATGAGGGAAATGGGATGTGCAGGAAAAATCCAATAATGGCTCCTGGTTTTTGTTGCCTGATTAATTCCGGGAGCAACATCAACTGATAGTCATGAATCCAAAGCACGTCGTCATCCTTGAGAAGCGAAAGGATTTTTTCGGCGAACAGTTCGTTCACTTTTTTATATGCATCGAAATATTCTATTTGTGACTCTACTAAAGAAGGAAAATAGTGGAACAGTGGCCAGATGGTAGAATTAGAAAAACCATTGTAATAATTGTTGTAAAGCTTTGCATCTATATCCACAGGCTCAATTTCGAATTCCTGTTCAGAAAGCTGATCACGTACCGCCTCGAAGTCCTGTAGAGAAAAGTCCACGCTTCCAATCCAAATTTTTTTCTCGAAAGAATGCTGGCCTTCCTTGTTTTTTTCGAAATAACTTTTGATTGCGGAAACTAACCCGCCCGAGCTCTGTCGCAAACGGCCTTCAGTACCCGATTTTTCAATTGTGATTGGTAATCGATTTGATACTAAGATCAACCTGCCCATATAATTCTGGATTGAAACAGCCGACTTCAGTTGCCCAAAAATTGAGCCACGAGAGTAGACCACGGACCACAGACCACGGACCACGGACCACAGACCACAGACCACGCACCACTACCTATTGATTACTGACTCCTGACTACTGACTCCTGACTTCTTGAATGAGACCACAGACCACGGACCACAGACGACGGACCACAGACGACGGACCACAGACGACGGACCACAGACGACGGACCACGGACAACACATCACTACCAACGACTACTGACTCCTGACTCCTGACTTCTTGAATGAATGGCTTCGTTTTTGAATATCATGTATTTCCTTATACGAAAATAATAATCTTATGAGCAGTGACGATGCCGCGAGCGCGCGGCACAATAATATTGTGAGGGCAGCAAATGACCGAACCACTAACATGACAGAGATGCAACGCTGTCTTGAAAAAGCGAGCGCCAGAGGTTATACGAATCAATTTCGCGCCACGCAAAATGGCTTGAAGTGTGTTGAAACCGATAACGTGTATCAACCGGACCAGGTGTTGGTCACCAATTTTTTCCGATTTGAAGGCATATCTGATCCCGATGATATGAGTATCTTATATGAGATCGAGACGCACGACGGTTGTAAAGGGACATTGATTGATGCGTACGGCGTTTACTCTGATCCGAAAGTAGGTAGGTTTATGTTAAACGTAGAAGAAATTCATAAGAAGAGGCCTCATGTTCCCGGGTACCTGGATAGAGAGAACCAAGAGGCAACAGGGAATAGGCATTCGTGAACTTTCATGGGAATTGGCAACGGGCAACTGGCAATTGGCAAAAGAATGATTCGTGAACTTTCGTGAAATTGGCAACCTCAAACCTGAAACCTCAAACCTGAAACCTCAAACCTCAAACTTCAAACAGTAAACAGTAAACCGTCAACTATCAACTGTGAACTTCTTCATACTTGATTCTCTTATCACCAGCTCAACATCCAAAACTCTGGTTTCAAATTCAGTAACTGGTCTTTTACTCTCGATTATTTGAATTAATAGCTCTGTTGCAATTTGTCCAATCTCGAAAGCTGGTTGCCTAACCGTTGTGAGTGAAGGAGAAAATAAATCTGCAAGATTAGTATTGGTGAACCCGGTGATGCCGATGTCCGAAATTTTTTTCTTCGATCGCTTGATGGTGGCGAGACAAACTGTAGTTATTCTGTCGCCAGTAGTAAAAATTGCATCAGGTTTTGTTTTGCCGGCGAACAAATCATTGAAAGCAGCTTCCACTTCCTCCGCTATCATTCCACCATGATTGCAATAGCGCACGAGTCCTTCATTAAACGGGATCTTATGTTTCTCAAGAGCATTCTTATATCCATCTAATCGCTCGCGCGTGATAGATAAATAGGGAGAGCTGGTGATATGAGCAATACGGTTATACCCATTATTAATTAAATGCTGCGTTGCATGGAAGGCGCCGAGTGCATTATTAGCAACTACTTTATGTGTTTCAATTTCATCAGTGATCCTGTCAAAGAAAACAATTGGCAGTCCCTTATCGTGCAATTCTTTCAAATAAGAAAGATCGGTGGTACCGCTCGATATAGAAACTAATAAACCATCAACAGAGCGGGAGGCCAGATGTTGAACGTTTACCATTTCCCGCTCTTCGGATTCATGGCTCTGGGAAATGATGACATGATAGCCGCGGTTGTACGCGATTGATTCAATGCCGTTGATTGCCTGCGAAAAAAAATTGTTAGCAATCTCACTTACCACAACCCCCAACGCTCTGCTCTTTCTTTCCTTAAGACTAAGAGCAATTGGATTTGGCCGATAATTGATCTTCTCGGCGTATTCCAATACCATTTTCTTTGTTTCCGGACTAATCTCATGACTGCCTCTTAGCGCCCTGGAAACCGTAGAGGTTGATAGGTTAAGTGCTTTGGCAATATCCTTTATCGTTGCAGTTTCAAATTTCATCTCATTCGCTCACTTTTTTCGACGAGGTCGACAGTATTTTAAAAATATGAATTTTTAGCAACAACACCCTTTTGGGCCCTCTGGCAGTTGCAATCGTTGTCGGGAACGATTGCATAAAAAAATCCTTTCCGGTCGAGACTTTAGGAGAATAAACTACGTACAATTGTTACGTCAAATTCACCATTTATAGAGGAGTTATTGTAAGAATTTAACCTGCAGGCTTCCCTGAAAGAGAAATTCAAGGGAAACTATGCAGCGTTTGATTATATAATGTTACTCTTTGGTTCATGCCCAATATCCTTCCAAACGGTTATAATTAACGATTTTCAAAAACTGCTTCCATTATGAAACGAAGATCTTGCTTTGTATTTTTTCTCTTATTTCTTTTTGGTATTGCCTCGGCCCAAATGCGGGATATAAGTGGAAAGGTGACTACTGCTGCAGGTACTCCGCTCCCGGGAGTTACCGTTTCCCTGAAAGGATCAAATATTTCCACAGCCACAGATACAAAAGGAGAATTTCATTTGCAGGTTCCTGATAGAAGTAATTTGATACTAATCTTTACTTCGGTGGGATTTGCAAGTCAGGAACAAAGTCTGGGTACAAAAACTACGCTTGATCTTGTAATGAGAGAAGAGGCGAGTAACCTGAATGATGTAGTGGTTATCGGTTATCAGAGTGTAAGAAGGAAAGATGTATTGGCATCAGTATCCTCTATTGGTGCGAAAGATTTAAAAGATATTCCTATTAATAATGTGGCCGAAGCGTTAAATGGTCGCTTGGCCGGTGTAACCGCAACCACTTCGGAAGGATCACCCGATGCCAGTATCAGGGTGCGTATTCGCGGAGGTATGTCTATCACTGGTTCCAATGATCCACTTTACATAATTGATGGAGTTCAGGTGGAGAACGGTCTTTCTTCCGTTTCACCTCAGGATATTCAAAACATTGATGTTTTGAAAGATGCCGCGGCCACTGCAATTTATGGTGCGCGGGGAGCTAACGGCGTAATCATCATCACAACAAAATCAGGCAAACCTGGTAGATTGGTCGTTAGCTATAATGGATTCATCGGTGTTCGTAAACTTCCCAAAGAATTAGAAGTATTGAGTCCTTATGATTACGTTGTAAATCTTGCGGAAAGGTCAAGAGGAAGTAGTGTGGATAGTATCGCCTTTGCACAGAACTACGGCTCAACATGGGATACATTGAACGTGTATAAGGATGTGACGGAGGTTGATTGGCAAAAGGAAGTATTTGGACAAACCGGATTGACACAAACGCACAACGTTACTGCATCCGGAGGCAGTCAGAAAATTACTTACAGTTTTGGATATACGCGTAACGATGACAAAGCCATCGTGCTCAATTCAAGTTACATTAGAAATTTAATCAACCTCAAAGCTGATTACAAGGTAACAGATAACCTGAAATTTGGAGCGAGTGGCCGGTACACTCACCAGCATGTATACGGCGCGGGCGTTTCGGCCGACAATGGTTCTTCCTCTTTGAGTAGATTAAGAAATGCGATACGATACCGACCATGGATATCAAACGCGCAGGATATCGACGACTATAGTGATCCATTGAATCCTGGTGCGGTGGGGAATGGGTTAACGCTCGTAAATCCAATAAAGCTCGCCAACTCAGAATACAGAAAAAAAACAACCGAGGCATATAATGTAACCGTGTATGGTCAGTACACGATTATGAAAAATCTCACCTTCAAATCCACTCTTGGTTATGAGCACAACCTCAGACCAGACAGGCAATACTTTGACACACTTTCTTCCATGTCAAAAGCATATGACACGAAACCTTTTGTTAGTCTTGACACAACAACAACCAAAACGCTGACTAACTCTAACGTATTAACGTATTCGATGAATTGGAAGACTGATCATCACTTCGATTTCCTTTTAGGTGAGGAAACGTATGATCTAAAAACGGAAGTAAACAGTACCCGAATAAAAGACTACCCTTATGATTTCGGTAATTGGCCCGCTTTTAAAAACCAGGACTCAGGAGTTGTATTAACGGGCTATCCGCAAACAGTCAAAACCAGATTTACACAATTGTCTTTCTTTGGAAGAATCGGGTATTCTTACAAAGACAAGTACCTGTTCTCAGCAAATTTGAGAAGGGATGGCGCATCCAAGTTCTCACCTAATCAGCGTTGGGGATGGTTTCCGGCAGGTTCTGTGGCATGGCGTATCAAAAGGGAAAAGTTTCTCGAGAACGTGGACTTTATCAATGATATGAAGTTTCGTTTCGGATTTGGAAAAATGGGTAATAACCGTATTGGAGACTATTTATACCTGAACACTTTTGCTACCACTTACCCAGGCTCAACTGCTCCGGTTTTTTACAACTTTAACGGTCAGCCAGTATTTGGATATTATCCGCAATCACTTCCCAATCCATTGTTGACATGGGAATCAACTATGAATCGCAACTTTGGATTAGACATGACCTTACTGCATGGCAGGGTGGACTTAAGTGTAGATTATTATATCAATAGTTCTAAAGATCTGCTGTTAAATGTGAACATCGATCCGTCGTATGGTTTTACTACGCAAACTCAAAATGTTGGTGAAACGCAAAACAAAGGTTATGAAGTACAACTGAACGCCAGCATTCTTAGAAATCCAAAAGGGTTGAATTGGTCAGCAAGTTTTAATATTTCTCATAATATAAACAAGATAGTTGCCCTTGGACCTGGCCAAACCGAAACACTGGTGGGACCTGCTTATCAGGTAACGAGCAATGATTATATTTTGCGTGTAGGACAACCCATCGGTCTTATGTATGGGTTGGTCGCAGATGGCTTCTATAATACCAATGATTTTAATTACAATCAAGCAACCGGAGCCTACACTTTAAAACCAGGTGTTGTAGATGTTAGTCCAATTATCGGTAACCCGCTTCAACCGGGATCCATAAAGTACAAAGATCTAAACGGCGATGGAAAAGTTGACCTGAACAGTGACAGAACAGTGATTGGTGATCCCAATCCAAAGTTTAGTGGCGGCTTAAACCAAATGTTTAATTACAAACGTTGGGACATGAGCATCTTTGTGAACTTCATGTACGATTTTGATGTTTACAATGCCAACAGAATTGAGTTTACCAACGCTTATTCTCCCAATTCTAACGAGCTCGCTATTATGAAGGATCGATGGAGAACAGTAGATCCGGCCACCGGACAAACTCTTCAATACATAAGTGGGGGTGTGGTTTACGGCGTTTCACCAGCCCAATTGGAGGCAGTAAATGCAAATGCAAAAATGTGGATTCCGTTAAGTGGTAATGGCGCCTTCAACACTTCTTCATTCGCAATTGAAGATGGTTCGTTCCTTCGCCTTAATAATGTCACGATTGGCTATACTCTGCCTGTTAAAGATTTTATCCATTTAAGTAAGCTTCGGTTCTATCTTACAGGCAATAACCTTGCAATTATTACCAACTACTCTGGTTACGATCCTGAGGTGAACCTTAAAACAGATCCAAGAATGCCAAACTTTGATTATTCTGCGTATCCTAAAAGTCGGCTATTTATTTTTGGCGTAAACGCAACGTTCTAATCAATGCATTTTTATAATTGAGTCAAAATGATCCTATATATGCAATCAAAATATTTGAATAAGATAGCAGCAAGCGTTACGATTTGCAGTTTGTTGTTGATGTTTGGAAGTTGCAAAAAGTATCTCGATCAACAACCCATTACTTCGGTTGGACCCGATCAGGTATTTACAGATGTACCTACAACACTTCAGGCGTTGGCCAGCGTTTATAACAGGCTAAGTGGGGAGTCTGGATACGGACTTCGTTTGAGCTTGTATAATCCTGTTGACAATGATTTATTAATGGGGCCAAGTGGAACGCAGGATGACAGGAGAGCGTTGGCGCATTTTTCATTAAGTACAACCAATGGTGAATTAGCGCCCATGTATAACCAACTTTATCAGGGTGTGATGCTGGCGGATATTGTTATCGATAAGATTCCGCAAATGGATAAATATAAAAATGGAAGCGATCAGGAAAGAGGCAAACTTCAAAGAATGTTAGGTGAGGCCATGGCATTAAGGGCACAGTTCTATTTTGATCTTATAAAAAATTGGGGCGACGTTCCCGCCCACTTTCAGCCTTCCGATGTTGAGGCGAGCTCAAATCCCTTTCCCGTAAGAGCTGACAGAGATAGTCTTTATGATAGGATACTCTCCGATCTAAAACAAGCGGAATCAATGATACCCTGGCGTAATGATCTGGCAAGTATTGGTGATCCAGTGGATGAGAGAATCACCAAAGGAACAGTGAAAGGGTTGAGAGCGAGGATTGCCTTGTACCGTGGTGGATATTCCCTCAGAGGCGTTGGTCCCGCGCTTGGAGTTATGCGCCGTCCTGCTAACTATCTCGATTTTTACCAGATAGCAAAAGATGAAACAAATGATATTATCAATTCGGGTCAACATACTTTGTATCCGGATTACAAGGGTCTTTGGAAAAATGTGGTATGTGCGCATGTACACGTGGATCCGCAGGGTGAGTTGATGTTTCAGGTTACAGGAAGCGGAGCGGGAGCAAATACTGATACAAAATTCGGTTATGCCAACGGACCAAGAGCCCAAGCGGGATCAAGAGGTAACAGTTTTGTGAACCCCTTGCCCAACTACGTATACCTATTCGATTCTACCGATAAGAGGCGCGACGTAACAATTGCACCATATGATTTCAACAATGATTCAACAAAAATTGGAAGAGACATAGGGAATTTAAGAGACGGAAAATATCGGAGGGATTGGTACACCAATCCGATTGATTACACAAGCGCTGTTCAATATTTTCAAATCAGTTGGCAATTACTACGCTACTCAGATGTATTGTTGATGTTTGCCGAAGCAGAAAATGAATTGAATGGCCCAACCGCTGCTGCATACAATGCAGTTAATATGGTAAGAAGGCGTGGTTATGGCGTGCCCGTCAACACACCTGATGCAACAATTGATTTTCCCGCAGGATTGAGTAAGAGTGATTTCTTCAAATATCTCGTAAGGGAAAGAGCTTTGGAATTGGGCGCAGAAGGTCATCGTAAATACGATTTGATCCGTTGGAATTTGCTGGGTACAGCATTGTCTGAAGCAAAGGCCAATATGACTAAGATGGCTAACCGTAGTGGTACAATGACCTACAGTTATATGGCGGCACCTCCGGCATATGCAACTAACACCGCTAACCTGCCACAAGCCATGTATTATAAAACCGCGTCTAAGGCAGATGATGCTTCTATTTGGGCTAACTCATATTACAAACCGTCACCCACCTCTGCGCCATCTGGTACGAAGAGTGTTGCGTGGGCAACTTCCGCCATTCAAAGCGGCATTGTTGCATCAACACAACGTTATGCTTTTGGATACACTGTCGGAAAATCAGAGTTATTCCCGATACCTCAATCGGCGAGAGATGCCAATCAGAGGTTGACACAAAATCCAGGCTTCTAAACCTATCATAATTCAAACCGGTGCGATAAGATGAAAAAAATATTTGTAGCATTCTTAGTTTTAACAGCGATTTTCTATTCATGTAGCAAAAGTGAGGATGCAGGAATGCCTACCGCTTGCTTCAACGTGAGTGGATTGGACTCATCGAAGGTTGCAGCACTCAGCCAGATCACTATTGACAGTATCATAAGGGTCAACGCACCGGGATATTTCGTTGACATCACAGAAGGCACGCCTGTCAAGGCTTACAAAAGAACGCTCATATTTCGATATTGCGGAAGTGCTTCTGCTTTTAGATCAATTTATACCGGTGATGCCACACATATTTATGTAGACCCGGCTAATCCTGGCAATACAACCGCAGCACAATCGGGAGTGAATTTTCCAAACGATTATTTTGTTTACTCCTACTCTGCGCCAGGAAGTTATCCAATCACAGTGATGACCTCAAATGTTTCTCATACTGGAAAAGATGTAAAAACAGCCACCGTTACAAAAACGATTGTGCTGCAGTGAGTGTACCTAACCTAAGTTTTTAATGATGAAATTTTTTATTCCGCTACTGTTGATTGCATATTACGGTTGTGCACAGCAGAAAAATATTATTGGTACAGATGCTGATCGACCAATAGCATTTCCAGGCGCTGAGGGATTTGGAAAATTCACGAAAGGTGGCCGCGGGGGGAAAGTTTTTGTTGTGACAAATCTGAATGATGCGGGAGAGGGCAGTTTGCGACAGGCATTGGACCAGAATTTCCCACGTGTAATAACGTTTGCAGTTTCCGGAACCATTCACCTGCAATCTAAATTGGTTATTTCGTCCAACGTAACAATTGCAGGACAAACTGCTCCCGGAGAGGGCATTTGTCTCGCAGATTATCCCGTGATGATGAGAGGTGATAACATTATTATACGATACATGCGATTTCGTATGGGCGATAAGAATCAAAAAGGCGGAATGGTGGATGGTAACGGCGGTGACGATGCCTTTGGCGGCACCCGAAATAAAAACGTAATCATTGATCATTGTAGCGCAAGTTGGAGCACAGATGAAGTATTTAGTATCTATGGAGGTGATAGCACCACCGTTCAATGGAACTTAATTGCTGAACCATTGAACTACTCCTACCACTTTGAAACAGGTGACACCGACTACGAACATCACGGTTATGGTGCCATATGGGGCGGCAAGCACACTTCTTATCACCATAATCTTTTTGCTGATTGCAATAGCCGCACTCCGCGTTTTGACGGAATCAGAAATATTCCTGAAGAGAATTGTGATTTTGTCAACAACGTTATTTACAACTGGGGTCATAATAATGTGTATGCAGGAGAAGGCGGTCGTTATAATATCGTCAACAATTATTACAAATATGGACCTTCTACCAGTCAGTCAGTAATGTATCGCATTGCCAATCCCTGGGCAAAACTTCCGTCGATTGGATTTGGCAAATGGTACGTCAACGGAAATTACGTTGATGGAAGTTCCGCAGTCACGAACGACAATTGGCAGGGCGTGAAAGTAGAAAAAGGAAATATCAATGACGTGAAGGTTGATGCTTCTGCATTCCAGCTGATCGCTGTAAATACCCAGTCGGCAAGCAATGCGTATCAATCCGTATTAGAAAGCGTTGGCGCAAATCTCCCTGCGAGAGATACTTTAGATCAGCGTATAATTGGTGACGTAAAAAACAGGCGCGGAGGGCTCATAGACGTGCAGGGTGGTTTTCCTCATGGAACTGCGTATGAACAGACAGTGAATGCGTGGCCAACATTAAAATCAATTCCTGCTGCTAAGGATTCAGATAACGACGGAATGCCCGATGAATGGGAAAAGAAAAATGGGCTGAACGCAAATGATGCGACGGATGCGAGTGGCTACAAGTTGAATAAGCAGTATACAAATATTGAAGTGTATATAAATAGTCTAGTGAAGGATCTCCCGTAATGAAAAAATTTTCTTTTATTTTTTCTCTCTTACTTTATTCAGTTGCATTGACAGCTCAACAGCCGGTGCCCGTTAAGCCAAGAATTCTTGTGAGCACCGATATTGGAGGTACTGACCCTGACGACAATCAGTCGATGACACATTTGCTGATGTATAGCGACAAGTTTCTGATTGAAGGACTTGTTTCTTCGCCTTCTTATGGTAAGGGAAGCAAGCAAGAAATTTTACGTATGATTGGGCTGTATGAAAAAGATTTGCCGAAGCTAAAACAGCATCAAAACCATCTGGCAGATCCCGACTATTTAAGGTCAATTACCAAACAAGGAAATTATGGTAGTGCTCCATATAAAGGTTTTACGACAGCATCGGAGGCTTCAAATTGGATAGTCAAATGTGCAATGAAGAAAAGTAACGAGCCTCTATGGCTATTGGTTTGGGGCGGTTTGGAAGATGTTGCCCAGGCATTACATGATGCACCACAGATCCAAAATAAAATTAGGGTGTATTGGATTGGCGGTCCTAATAAAAAATGGAGCGCGAATAGTTACGCCTACATTGTTGAACATTTTCCGTCGCTTTGGTTTATAGAAGTCAATTCTTCTTACTATGGATTTTTTTCAACGAGCAATATTCTCGATAGTGTAAAAACTACGGAGTATTACGACAAATACATTCAAGCTGCTGGGAATTTGGGAAAAGATTTTAAGAACTACTATAATGGTGAAGTGAAGATGGGCGATACGCCGTCACTTCTTTACATGATGGATGGCGATCCTAAAAATCCAACACGGGAAAGCTGGGGCGGTAGCTTTGAAAAAATAAATCTTAGTCCACGCGTGCGATTCAATCGCGTAACCACCTCAAAGGATACCGTTGCATTTTGTACAGTTGTTGAGTTTCACCTCAAAGGACCTGAAATTAATGCGCCGGCCGACTCTGTGTGTTTTTGGATGGAGACCCCTTATAAGAACACAGTCCAAAAATGGGCAGGTTATTATTTGGGAAACGGACAGTATGCAGTCAGGTATATTCCCAAGCAAGCCGAAATGGTAAGTTATCGGTTTACTTCAACCATTCCTGGTTTTCCGGTGCAGGAAGGAAAACTGGTCGTTGATAATTTATGGCCGGGAAAAAAGAATTCAACGGACTATCAACTTGGTGCTTCCTGGTTCACAGATAAAGCTGATGCGCTTTTTTATGACGGAAAAATACAGGGTGGCAAAACAGTTTCAAAATGGCGGGACAGTGCATTATCAGATTGGGCAAAGCGTTGGGAATGGCTCAGATAAAACCTCGCATTCGCACAAATTAACTTAATGATTCAAATGGAAAGCAATTAAGATTGCCCTATTACATATCAAAGAATTGTATGAAAAAATTAATGTTTCTGCCTGTTTTTATTTTGATTTCCCTTCTTTCTCCAAAGAAAATCACCGTGTGGCTTATCGGTGATTCAACAATGGCTAATAAGGAAGTGAAAGCTTATCCCGAAACAGGGTGGGGAATGCCATTTGCTAATTTCTTTGACTCTACTGTAACGGTTGATAATCGCGCGAAGAATGGACGCAGCACAAAATCATTCATCGCTGAAGGATTGTGGCAACCAGTGATGGATCACCTTTCAGAAGGTGATTATGTATTAATTCAATTCGGTCATAATGATGAAGGCAAAGAAAAAGTGGGGAGATATACCACGCCGGATGAGTTCAAGGTAAATCTGGTGCGATATGTAAATGAGACCAGGTCGAAAAAAGCAATTCCTGTTTTAATTACCCCGGTGACAAGACGAAATTTTGATTCAGTTGGAAAGATCAGGGAAACACATCCGATTTATGCAGATGTAGTGCGCCAGGTTGCGCAGCAAACCAATACGCCGTTGATTGACCTGGATGAAAAAAGCAAGGCTTTGCTGCAACAATATGGAGAAGAAAATTCCAAGTTTTTGTTTAATTATCTTGATCCGAACGAACACCCCAATTACCCGGATGGTCAAAAGGACAACACACATTTCAGCGAATTAGGCGCACGAAAGATGGCAGAATTAGTTCTAGCTGAAATTAAATCGCTTCACGTCGAATTAGCCGGCAGGATTGTAAAAAAGAATAAATGAGAAACTGGTTTCTTTTCTTATTACTTGTTTCAGTTGTTCAATTAAAGAGTCAGCCACAATCTTACCCGTCGAAGTTTGTGGTTGCACAGGATGGCACCGGAGATTTCAAAACGATACAGGAAGCCGTCAATGCGGTTCGTGATCTCTCGCAGCAAAACGTCACCATCTTTATTAAACGCGGAATATATCATGAAAAACTGGTGATCCCGTCCTGGAAAACAAAAATTGCGCTGGTGGGAGAAGACAGGGATGCAACAGTTATTTCCAACAATGACTATTCTGGCAAGTTATTTCCGGGTGGAAAAGACCAATTTCAAAAAGATAAGTTTACTACTTACACTTCTTATACAGTGCTGGTGCAGGGTGATGACTTCAGCGCTGAGAACTTGACGATAGAAAATTCCGCCGGGAGGGTAGGACAAGCAGTAGCGTTGCACCTGGAAGCCGATCGATGCGTCGTCACGAATTGTAAACTCATCGGCAATCAGGACACTTTATACGTTGCGAAAGAATTTAACCGACACTATTTTCTGAATTGCGAAATAGAAGGAACAACTGATTTCATTTTCGGAGAAGCAACTGCCGTATTTCAAAATTGTGTGATCAGGAGCCTTATCAATTCCTATGTCACCGCCGCTGCAACTGGCCCTGCTCAACAATACGGATTTGTTTTCCTGGATTGTCACCTTATTGCAGACACGGCGGCTAAAAAAGTATTTCTCGGCCGGCCGTGGCGACCGCACGCAAAAACTGTATTCATCCATTGCAATCTGGATTCGCATATCGTTAAGGAAGGATGGGATAATTGGAGAAATCCTGAGAATGAAAAAACGGTTCTTTATGCAGAGTTTAATAATTATGGTGATGGCTCGGATATGAAGAACAGGGTGAATTGGTCGAGACAATTGACTGCGAAACAGGCGAAGCAATACACACTAGAGAATATATTTAAAGGAAGGCCACATTGGATTCCAAAATAGTTATTCTGTATGAAAAAATATTTGTTGTCAATTTTCACTTTGGCGTTTGTTTGTCTGTTCTTGCAAAATATCCATGCGCAGGAGTTCATTCCAATTTGGCCTTCTGATAAAAAGCCGAATAGCAATGGCAAAAAGATCACTGACAGTTTGTTTAACGAAAGGATCTGGAGAGTTGCTACACCAGGGCTATTTATTTTTAGCGTGCCCCGGTCTGAAAATAAAGGAACGGCAGTGTTGATTTGTCCCGGTGGTGGATATGAACGTTTATCGCACGTATATAATGGATTCCAGGTTGCCCGGTGGTTCAATGCGCATGGCATCAATGCATTTGTATTGATCTATCGTTTACCACATCAACAGGATCTTCAACAGCGGGAACTTGCTCCTTTGCAAGATGCACAACGAGCTATGAAGTTTATTCGTGCAAATGCATCCATTTGGAATGTTCAGTCCAATAAACTCGGTGTAATGGGTACGAGTGCTGGTGGCCATGTGGCTAGTTCCCTTGGTACAAGTGTGCAAGATATTTCTTCAATACATGATTCATTGGACAAGTTTTCATTTCAACCCAATTTTATGATTCTGCTATCGCCAGTAATATCGATGGGTGAATTTGCGCATGCAGGCAGTAGAAAAAATTTCTTAGGATCTGATACGTCAAAAACCATGGTAGAGAATTATTCAACCAACCTGCACGTAAGCGCTTCCACTCCGGCTACGTTTATGGTGCACGCGCAAAATGATAGTACTGTATCTGTAAGGAATAGCCTTTTGTTTTATAACGCCCTGATAGAAAATAAAGTTCCTGCCAGCATACATATTTTCCCACAGGGAGGGCATGGTATTAAGATGTTTGACAATCCCGGATCGACAGATTTATGGCCAGAACTTTTGTATCGGTGGTTAATTGAAAAAGGTTTCGTTGTTAATTCAAATAATTAGCGGATGAAAACACTTTCATGTGTTATCGTTTTCTTTCTTTTACATGCATTCGCGTTTACGCAGAATAGAATAGTTGTTTCAGCCGATGGAACTGGCAATTACAAAACAGTGCAAGAGGCTTTCAACGCGATACCCAACAACAATAAAAAACCTGTCATAGTTTTTGTAAAAAACGGAGTTTATAAGGAAAAATTAGCGCTCGATTCTTTGCAAAGATTGGTCACCCTTCAAGGAGAGGATAAATTCAAGACCATTCTCACGTATGACGATCACACAGGCAAAATTTCTCCCAAAGGAGATACTATCAATACATATTCCTCTGCAAGCTTTTTCATGCGTGCGCAGGATTTTACTGCGATCAACATAACCTTTCAAAACGATGCTGGATTCACAGCTGGCCAGGCAGTTGCTATTCAGATCACCGGCGACAAAGCGAAATTTATTAATTGTCGTTTCATAGGCAACCAGGATGTGTTATTTGCAAGCAGGCCAAATACGCGACAATATTATGAGCATTGTTACATAGAAGGAACAACAGATTTTATATTTGGACCATCCACAGCCTGGTTTGAACAATGTCACATCCACAGTAAAAAGAATTCGCACGTAACCGCGGCATCTACACCAAACGAACAGGAGTTTGGATACGTGTTCAACGATTGTGTGCTCACGGGTGACACAACATTGCACAGAGTTTCACTTGGGAGACCGTGGCGACCATTTGCAAACGCGACGTACATCCATTGTTATATCGGGGCACATATCATTCCTGAGGGCTGGTCCAATTGGAACAATACGGAGAATTATAAAACTGCCAGGTACACCGAATACGAGAATTTTGGTCCGGGCGCACAACCGTCATCGAGAGTGAGTTGGTCAAAACAATTAAGCGCTCAGGAAGTCAAGAAATATACCTTGAAGAATGTATTGAACGGTTGGCATCTTTGACGTTTGACGTTTGACGTTTGAAGTTTGAGGTTTGAGGTCCCGACGCGGCTTTAGCCGGTCGGGATGCAGACCGCAAGCGTCTGCATTTGAGGTTTGAAGTTTGAGGTTTGACGCGGCTTTAGCCGGTCAGGATGCAGACCGAAAGCGTCTGCATTTGAGGTTTCAAGTTTGAAGTGTGGGTTCTGCGATTGTGTTATTAATGCATCCTGCATCCTGTATCTGGCATCCTGTATCCTGCATCTTCTATGCCGTATCTTCAATCTAAAATCATCACTGAATGAATCCAATCAAAACAGCACTTTGTTCTTTCGGCATGAGCGGATGGGTTTTTCATGCTCCATTCCTGCAAGTTCATCCTGGCTTTGACCTGTACGCAGTTTGGGAACGGTCAAAAAAATTGGCGCAGGAAAAATATCCAAACGTGAAATCATACGATACGTTAGATGAACTTTTGAAAGATGAAGCGATCGAGCTGGTGGTGGTGAATACTCCTAACTATACACATTATGATTATGCAAAACAGGCGCTGCAGGCAGGAAAACATGTGGTGGTGGAAAAACCGTTTACGGTCAATTCAAAAGAAGGAAAGGAATTGATTCAACTGGCTAAGAAAAAAAAGAAGAAATTGTCCGTGTATCAGAACCGGAGATACGATAGCGACTATAAGGCAATTAAAAACGTGATCCAGGAAAAATTGTTGGGAAATGTAATTGAAGCGGAATTTCATTTCGACCGGTATAAAGAAGAAGTAAGTCCAAAATTGCACAAGGAAGTCCCGGGTCCCGGCACAGGATCATTGTACGATTTGGGCTCTCACCTTATTGACCAGGCATTGCAATTGTTTGGCGACCCGATTGAAATTTTTGCGGACATCCAAATAATGCGGCCGGTTTCAAAGGTGGATGATTATTTCGAAGTCTTACTTTATTATCCTGGCATGCGTGTTCGCTTAAGGTCGAGCTACCAGGTGAGAGAACCGCTCCCAGGGTATGTGATTCATGGATCTAAAGGGTCATTTATCAAACCAAAAACTGATGTACAGGAAGCCATGCTGCAGGCAGGAAAGGTTCCGGGGCAACCAGATTGGGGAACGGAATCCGAAACAGAAAAGGGCTTGCTGCATACTGAAATAGATGGTAAAGTCATACGTGAATATGTTCCCTCACTGAAGGGTAACTACTTAGAATATTATGAAGGAATCTACAAGGCAATTCGAAACAATGAACCTCTTCCTGTGTCAGCAGAAGATGGATTGAAAGTAGTCCGCGTGATCGAAACTGCTTATGATAGTAATTCCAAAAAGAAAGTGGTGTCCTTTAAACCGTAAACCGTAAACTGTAAACTGTAAACGAAAAACAACAAACAACAAACGAGTAACTATCGTCTGTCAACTGTCAACTCTCAATTGTCATCTTTCTCCATGCATTTCAAGAAACAACTTTTTCTTTTTGTCTTGCTGATAACCACGCTCACATCCTTATCACAAACCAAGACCTATGTTTCCAATGTATGGTGCCCCGATAATGGAAATGGAACTTACAAGAATCCAGTAATCAATGCAGATTATTCAGACCCTGATGCTATAAGAGTAGGAGAAGATTATTTTCTTATCTCCTCAAGATGCTTATGGAAGAGTAGTGCATTTGCAGCCGATGCGTTGGGTGAATGATTGGCCGGTCATTGGAGTGGACAATCAAGGAAATGGAAAAGGTGAACCCGTAATGGTCTATCGAAAACCTAATATTGGTAAGCAGGTTTCTATCACCAATCCACAGGAATCAGATGAATTCAATAGTAATAGATTAGGATTGCAATGGCAATGGCAGGCAAATCCAAAAGAGGGATGGGCTTTACCTTATCCGGCCAGAGGTGTGATGAGAATGAATGCTCAGTTATTTGTGGATAGCATGAAAAATTATTGGGATGTACCGTCCATGCTTCTACAAAAGTTTCCTGCGGATTCTTTCCAGGCAACTGTCAAATTCAATTTCAAATCGAAATTGAATGAAGACAAGTTTGCGCTGGTGGTGGCAGGATCAGACTACGCTTATATTTCTTGCAAGCGTGTGGGAGATGAGCTGAAATTAACTCTTGCAAACTGTGCAAATGCAGATAAAGGCAACAAAGAATCCGAAACTATTCTACAAACGCTTCCCGTGGGTGAACTCTTTTTTCGTGTAATTGTTCATAAAGGCGCTGTGTGTGAATTCAGCTATAGTACCGATGGCACATCGTATCAAAGATGCGGCGAACCATTTATTGCAAAGCCCGGAAGATGGACGGGTGCGAAAGTTGGATTTTTCTGCTCCCGAAAATCAATAACCAATGATGCGGCGTATTGTGATATCGATTGGTTCCACATTGAAAAGCTGTGAACGGTTTGACAATTTTTGATCACTTAAAACTTATAAGGATCAATCAAAATTCAGTGGCGTTGTCTATTGCCTATTGCCTGTTGCCAATGGACTAGTTGCTGGTTACTGGTTACTGGTCGCTACTTTTTTATGACTTGCCTATTGCCTATTGCCTGTTGCCGGTTGCCTGTTGGCTATGGAATCGTTACCGGTAACGATTGCATAAAAAAATATCGGAAAACGCAAGCCGGGCAATGAATATCTGTTTACTCTTGTATGGGGAAAACGAATTAAAACGATGAAATTGCCGATGTCAAAAACAGTCTATCTTTTTGTTGCTCTTCTTTTCAACCTTCAACTTATTGCACAGCCTGCTAAACTTCCCCTTGTTCAGCAAACTTCTTTCCGTGCTGATACTTTTAATATTGTGAAATTCGGGGGTAAGTCAGATGGAAAATTCTTGAACACTAACAGTATTAATTCTGCCATAGATGCCTGCAATAAGAAAGGGGGAGGCGTAGTCCTTATTCCTAAAGGCATTTGGTTGACTGGTCCCATCGTTCTAAAGAGCAATGTAAATCTGCATTTGCAGAAAAATGCATTGTTGCAATTCACTTCCGACTTCAATCAATATCCGCTTGTAGCAGGCAATTGGGAAGGTATCGAGCAAATGCGCAACCAATCCCCGATATCCGCCAGCAATGCTACCAATATTGCTATTACAGGCGACGGCATAGTTGATGGTAATGGAGATTTTTGGAGAATGGTGAAGAAAGATAAGTTGACAGAATCTCAATGGAAGAAGTTGGTATCATCTGGTGGTATGTTGAGTGCCGACAAAAAAACATGGTACCCCAGCGAGAAATCATTTAAAGGATCACAACTTAAAAATCCAGGTGAGATCACACCTGAAAAGAATGGAGCATTTTATGATTCGGTAAAGGATTTTTTGCGACCCAACCTGTTGGTACTTTCTAATTGCAAACGGATTTTGCTGGAAGGTGTCACTTTCCAAAATTCTCCAGCCTGGTGTTTGCATCCACTCATGTGCGAAGACCTTATTGTAAGAAATGTGTATGCAAAAAATCCTTGGTACGCTCAAAATGGCGACGGCATTGACTTGGAATCATGCAAGAATACGATAATTGAAAACAGCACTTTTGATGTGGGTGATGATGGTATCTGTATCAAGTCGGGCCGCGATGCGGCAGGAAGAAAAAGAGGAATGCCAACCGAGAACCTTCTTGTAAAGAACTGTGTGGTTTATCACGCGCATGGTGGATTTGTAATTGGTAGTGAAATGAGCGGAGGCGCTAAAAATCTTTACGTGGAGGATTGCACTTTCATTGGAACGGATATTGGTCTTCGTTTCAAAACAACTAGAGGAAGAGGTGGTATAGTCGAAAATATTTTTATTAATAATATTGTGATGAAAGATATAGCGGGTGAAGCGATCTTGTTCGACATGTATTATGCAGCGCAGGATCCAGTTCCACTCGCAGGTGAAAAAAGAGAGCCACCAAAGGTGGAAACTTTACCCGTAACTGAGGCTACTCCACAATTCAAAAATTTTTATATCAGCAACGTGACCTGTAACGGTGCAGCAAAAGCAATATATGTTCGGGGCCTACCTGAAATGAATGTTCGACAGGTGAAGTTGTCCGATATGGTTTTGCAGGCCAATGAAGGGTTAGATATGACTGAGGCTACTGGCTTTTCTTTAAAAAATATCCAGCTCGTTACAAACAACACCAATCCGGTGATGAATGTTCATAATAGCGGTGATATAACATTCGATAATATCCGCTATAATGACAATGCAGATTTGCTGCTTAACGTCAGCGGTGAGAAAAGCAAAGGCATTAGGCTAAATGGCACCGATGTGAAGAAAGCTAAGAAGTCCATTGAGCTGAATTATGGGGCTGTTGCAGACGCTGTGAAAATTCAATAAATACCGACATTTAATATCATAAATACCAGAATTGAAATGAAACTGTTTGCTTCGATTCTTTTGATTCTTGCCATTGCTCACGGGTATGCGCAATCAACTTCAAAGCCAGTGCGCGGAACGCAACCATGGTCACAACAACTTTCCGCCACTGCAATGAATCTCTGGAAAGATTCCTTTTCGCTGAGGCCGGGCCAGCCAGCAAGATGGAGTTATGACCAGGGCGTTATATTAAAAGGCATCGAGGGCGTATGGAATGCTACCGGTGATGGAAAATATTTTAGTTATATCCAGAAGAGCATGGATGTGTTTGTTTCAGATGATGGAAATATTCGTGGATATAAGCACGACGAATTCAATATTGACCACGTCAACAACGGTAAACTATTATTGCTACTTTATCGTGTTACTGGCCGCGAAAAATATAAGAAGGCTGCAGACATGTTACGTGGACAATTGAGAGAACATCCGCGCACATCGGAAGGTGGCTTCTGGCATAAGAAAGTTTATCCTTATCAAATGTGGCTTGATGGCCTTTATATGGGCGAGCCTTTCTATGCTGAGTATGCGATGTTGTTTCACGAGGACACGGCTTTTAATGACATTGCCAGGCAGTTTATTCTGATGGAAAAACATGCGCGTGATCCAAAGACCGGATTGTTATACCATGGTTGGGATGAATCAAAAGAACAGAAGTGGGCGAATAAAACTACCGGCCTATCTCCGAATTTTTGGGCAAGGTCATTAGGATGGTACGGAATGGCGCTTGTTGACGTGCTCGATTATTTTCCTGCTGATCATCCGCAACGAAAAGAGTTGATCAATATTTTAAATCGCTTCGCGAAAGCATTTACTGCGTATCAAGATCCGAAGAGTGGATTATGGTACGACGTACCCGATAAACAAACGACTCCAAAAAACTACAAAGAAGCTTCAGCTTCATGTATGTTAGTTTATACACTGGCGAAAGGTGTAAGAAAAGGATATCTTTCTTCATCCTATTTAGCTAATGCAAAAAAAGGGTTTGATGGAATCATTAAAGAGTTCATTGAAGTGGATGCGAATGGGCAGGTGAATTTGAAGGGAACGGTCGCAGTTTCTGGTCTGGGCGGCAGTCCATACCGTGATGGAAGCTTCGAATATTACATGAGCGAGCCAGTAATTGTTAACGATCCCAAAGGAATGGGCGCATTTATCAATTGTGCAAATGAGATGGAGATGATGGATAAACAAAGTATCGGGAAAGGAAAAACAATTCTTCTCGATTACTATTTCAACAACGAGTGGAAGAAAGATGCAACAGGTACAAACGTGCGCTTCCACTACACGTGGGACGATAAGGCAAACAGTGGTTTTGCGATGCTGGGAGATATATTTAGTATGTATGGAGTAAAGAAAGTCGCACTTGAATCCCGCCCAACAGCCAAAAACCTTCAGCAAGGATCTATTTACCTGATTGTAGATCCTGATACCGAAAAAGAAACACCGAATCCAAATTATATGCAGCCTCAGGATGTAGCTACCATTAAAGATTGGGTACGCGCCGGGGGTGTGCTCGTGTTGATGAGCAATGATTCAGGCAATGCGGAATTCAAACACTTCAATCAGCTTCCTGAAGCTTTCGGAATTCATTTTGATGAAAATAGTAAGAACCGCGTCCAACGCGATAATTATCCAGAGGGCGCCATAACCATACCAGCGAATCATTCCATTTTCAGTAGCACGCAAAAAGTGTATATAAAAGAATTAAGTACCGTGGAAGTAAAGAGTCCGGCCATGGTAGTATTGAAAAATGGAAATGATAATGTTGCCGCGATTTCAAAATACGGAAAAGGAATTGTGTTTGCAGTGGGAGATCCCTGGATGTATAACGAATATGTTGACGGTAGAAAACTTCCAATGGAATATGAAAACTATCAGGCTGCGGTGGACTTGGTCAAATGGCTTATCAAACAAGCACATAAATAAGCTTAATCATTCTTTGTTCCGTTGGAGCAACGGGTGAATGGATGGGGTATGCTCAATACAATCTATATCATATTAATTGCCGTGTTTGGATTGGGCAAACAGGATGACCATGCTGAAGCAATGGCGAAAGGCATCGTGATTATTGTATCGCACGATGGCAAGGGTGATTTCAGAAATATCCAGGACGCAATCAACAGCTTGCCTGATAGTTCAGCGGATTCGCGGACAATTCATATTAAAGCTGGTGTATACAAAGAAAAAATTTTTATAACAAAGCATAACGTGGTGATTGAAGGTGATGATCGTGATAACACCGTGATCAGTTTTGATATCGCAAGGGATGAATGGCGGTGTGACCATCCAGACGATTGGGGAGTAGCAACCCTGAACATTAGTGGTAATGATATCACACTGAAAAATCTCACCATTGCTAACGATTATGGTTTCAATTTTAAGGACGATCGTGAAGTAACCTGTGCGAGCGATTCTATCTCTCATAAGAAAACAATAACGAGATATGGTCACCAGATGGCCCTCCGCACAATGGCCACCACGCGTCTCCGCGCCATCAATTGCCATTTTCGAGCCTTCGCCGGTGATACGGTGAGTCCGTGGAATGTACAAAACGGCCTATTTTATTTTAAGGATTGCATTATGGAAGGGGGCGTTGATTTTTATTGTCCGCGAGGCTGGGCCTGGGCCGAGAGTTGTCGCTTCATCTGCAATACAGGTCCGGCGGCAATCTGGCACGATGGCTCCGCGAATCCCGACTCAAAATCTGTGCTCATGAATTGCAAATTTGAAGGCTTTGATGGTTTCAATCTCGGCCGTTATCACAGGGATGCTCAATTTTATTTAATCAATTGCCAATTTGCTTCAAATATGGCCGATAAGGATATTTATCTTGTGCCAACTAACAACATCATTCAATGGGGCAGAAGAGTGTACTACTACAACTGTCATCGAAATGGTGGAGATTATACATGGTATAAGAATAACCTTGAAGGTGCTGCCGGCAATCCGGAACCGAAGCAAATTAATTTGGAATGGCTGTTTGGAAATAAATGGCATCCACAACTTAATTAATCGAGAACCTTATTAAGTAAATAAAAGTGTATGATCTTATCGGCGTTTAATCTGAAGAACATAGATCCTGAAAAAGTGCAGTTGCCTAACGATGGCGTTTTCGAATTGCCCGAAAAAGTATTACAGTTTGGAACTGGTGTATTGTTGAGAGGTTTGCCAGACTATTTTATTGATAAGGCCAATCGTGCTGGAATATTTAATGGAAGAATCGTTGTTGTTAAATCAACTGCTGCAGGTGACGCAAACGCATTTGATCGCCAGGATGGGTTGTATACCGTTTGTGTTCGGGGTTTGGAAAGTGGCGAAAGAAAGGAAGAGAATATCGTGAACGCTTCTATCAGCAGAGTGTTGTCTGCAAGTACAGAATGGGACAAGATCCTGGATTGCGCGCATAATCCGCAGATGCAGGTGATCATTTCAAATACAACTGAAGTTGGTATTCAACTGGTGCCTGATGATATTCGCAAGCATCCGCCGGTTTCTTACCCTGGAAAATTACTTGCATTTTTATTTGAGCGCTACCGTGCATTTGGAGGTAGTGAGCAAAGTGGAATGGTGATCATTCCTACTGAATTGATACCTGACAATGGTAAAAAACTTGAGTCGATAGTTCTGGAGCTTGCACATCTTAATGGATTGGACGATAAATTCATCGAATGGCTTGAACAAAAAAATCATTTCTGCAGTTCGTTAGTGGATCGAATTGTTCCCGGCAGACCTGAAAAATCGCTGCAGTTGGGAATTGAAGAGGAGCTTGGATTTCATGATGAGTTGCTTACTGTTGCCGAAGTTTACCGGTTATGGGCAATTGAAGGAGGGGATAGTATTAAGAAGGTGCTTTCCTTTGCACAGGCCGATGGTGGTGTAATTGTTGAACCCAACATTGATCTGCACCGAGAATTAAAGTTACGCTTACTAAATGGAACGCATACTCTAAGCTGCGGACTGGCATTCTTAGCTGGCAATGAAACGGTGAAGCAGGCAATGGATGATGAATTAATGGCCACATATATTGCGCAACTCATGCAATCTGAATTAGCCACCGCAATTCCGTATGCCGTAGATTTGAAGACTGCCAGAGTGTTTGGCTCAAAAGTGCTGGATCGTTTTAGAAACCCTCATATTCAGCATCTCTGGCTAAATATAACGATGCAGGTTAGCTCAAAAATGAAGATGCGCAATCTTCCCATTCTTTTGAAGCATTATCAGCAAACCGAAGCCGTTCCTCCGCTTTTCGCGTTAGGTTTTGCAGGTTATCTGTTATTCATGAAGGCAGTGAAACAGGAAAATGGACAGTATTTTGGAAAGCTTAATGATCATTATTATAAGATACAGGATGATATGGCCGCCCAATTTTACAAGCGATGGAATAACTTGCAGCCTAAGGCCCTGCTGGAAGAAGTCCTGAGGGATAAGGCGTTTTGGGGAGAAGATCTTTCTATTCTTCCCGGGTTTGGAGCCGCTGTTGCAGAAAAATTGGAATTGATGTTAAAGGTTGGTGTGAGAGAAGCGATGGAACCTGTTCTACAAAAAAAGATCGCAGTTTGATATGAACCGCATATTAAAAGTTCATCCTGATGATAATGTTCTCGTGGCCTTGTCCAATCTTTCGGCAGGAGAACACGTAAAATATAATGGCTCGGACATCGTGCTTGCCGATAACATTCCGGCGAAACACAAATTTGTGATCAACGATCTTCGTATGGGTGATTCGATTATCATGTATGGAGTACTCGTTGGAAAGGCACAATCTGACATTCCAAAGGGTGGCCTTATCAGTACGTCCAATATAAAGCACGCCGTTGAAGACTATGGCTACAAAGGCGTCAAGTATCAGTGGCGCGCGCCCGACGTGTCAAAATTCCGCAACCGCACTTTCAACGGTTACCATAGATCGGACGGAAAAGTAGGGACCGCGAATCATTGGTTGTTTATTCCGCTGGTGTTCTGTGAGAACAGAAATCTTGATGTAATCAAAGAATCGCTGCATAACGAATTAGGATATGCCGTTACTGCTAAATACAAACATTATACGCATGAGTTAATTGATGCGTACAAGAATGGTGTGAACCTTGCCGACGTAAACTTGATGAATACTTTAACAGAAGATGTAAAGAAGAAAAGAGTTTTCAAAAATGTAGACGGTATTAAGTTTCTCAATCATCAAGGAGGATGCGGTGGAATTCGCCAGGACGCAGCGATATTAAGTAAGTTGCTCGCGGCATATGCTGATCATCCAAACGTTGGTGGAGTAACCGTCATGAGTTTGGGTTGCCAGAATTTGCAAGTAGCGAATTTCCTACAAGATTTAAAGCAGCGCAACGCTTCTTACGATAAACCATTATACATTTTTGAACAGCAACAGGCAGGTACTGAAGAGCAATTGATCGGCGAAGCCATTCGCAAAACATTTGCTGGTCTTATCGAAATCAACAAGCTGGAAAGACAACCAGCGACATTGGATAAACTTTGTCTGGGCGTGAAGTGCGGTGGCAGTGATGGTTTCAGCGGACTCTCTGCAAATCCGGCTGTGGGTTATTGTTCCGATTTGTTGGTTGGGTTAGGAGGGAAGGTATTGCTTGCCGAATTCCCTGAATTGTGTGGTGTGGAGCAAGAACTGGTTGACCGCTCAGTGGATGAACCTACGGCAAAAAAGTTCATTCACCTAATGAAGAGTTACGAGGAACTCGTTCACAAAGCCGGATCGGGATTTCATATGAATCCTTCTCCTGGTAATATCAAAGATGGATTGATCACTGACGCTATAAAGTCCGCTGGTGCTGCAAAAAAAGGAGGAACGTCTCCTGTTGTAGATGTGTTGGATTACACGGAACCAGCAACCAAGTCAGGACTTAACCTGGTGTGCACTCCCGGCAATGATGTGGAAGCAACAACAGGAAAGGCGGCATCCGGTGCAACGCTGATCTTATTCACTACAGGGTTGGGAACACCTACAGGAAATCCTATTTGTCCTACCATTAAAGTTTCTTCGAATTCCTCTCTTGCAAAAAAAATGGGTGATATTATAGATATAGATACGGGCCCTATTATCAACGGTGAAAAAACTATTGAGCAAATGGGAGAGGAAATCCTGGAGTATTGTATAAAAGCAGCAAGTGGTGAAGTAACACCTAAAGCCGTTCAACTCAACCAGGACGATTTCATTCCGTGGAAGAGAGGAGTTAGTTTATAAATGTTTGAGGTTTGAAGTTTGAGGTATGAAGTAACCTTAACATCAAACCTCGAAACTCAAACAATCTTGTTTCAATGAAAAAATTTCTTGACAAAGACTTTTTGCTCGACGGAACTGCCGCCCAGCATTTCTTTCACGCGTATGCGGAGGAAATGCCAATCATAGATTATCATTGTCATTTGCCACCCGATCAAATTGCAAATGATACCACGTTTGAAAACCTTACACAGATATGGTTGTATGGCGATCATTATAAATGGAGGGCCATGCGTACCAATGGCGTGGATGAATCTTACATCACCGGTAACAAAACTGACGCAGATAAATTTTACAAATGGGCCGAAACTGTTCCGTATACTTTGCGCAACCCGCTTTATCACTGGACTCACCTGGAGTTAAAGCGATATTTTGACGTTGACGAGTTACTCAGTCCCGCCAATGCTAAGAAAATTTATCACGAATGCAGTGAAAAGTTGCGCTCAAAAGAGTATTCGGTGAGAAACCTTCTTAGAAAAATGAATGTGAAAGTGGTTTGTACCACTGATGATCCTTTGGACTCACTGCAATATCATCGTAGTCTTAAAGCAGAAGGTTTTGAAATAAGAATTCTTCCTGCATTCCGACCTGACAAGGCGATGAATGTTGATGACGTAAAAACGTTTAATGACTACGTCAACAAACTGGAATCTGTTGCCGACACCAGTATCAAGAACTATCAAACCTATCTGGACGCGCTCAAAAAACGTCACGACTTTTTTGCGTCCATGGATTGCAGTGTATCAGACCACGGGTTGGAACAGATGTATGCGGAAGACTATACTGAAGAGGAAATCAATTCCATATTTGATCGGTTGAGAACAGGAAAAGCAGTAAGCCTTGCTGATAACCTCAAGTTCAAATCTGCGATGTTATATGAATTCGCTTTGTGGGATTGGGAAAAGGGATGGGTTCAGCAATATCATCTCGGCGCATTAAGAAATAACAATAGTCGGGCGTTGCATCAACTTGGTCCCGACACCGGCTGGGATTCCATTGGCGATTTTTCGCAGGCAAAAGCACTCGCGAAATTTATGAATCGCCTGGATGGTCAGGACCAACTTGCAAAAACTATCTTGTACAATTTGAACCCCGCCGACAATGAATTGATGGCGACGATGATTGGAAACTACAATGACGGGTCAGTGCCTGGCAAAATTCAATTCGGATCTGCATGGTGGTTCCTCGATCAGAAGGACGGAATGATCAAACAAATAAACGCACTCTCGAATATGGGTTTGTTGAGTCGTTTTGTAGGCATGCTTACCGATTCAAGAAGTTTTCTTTCCTACCCTCGTCATGAATATTTCCGTCGCATCCTCTGCAACTTGTTTGGTGACGAAGTAGAAAAAGGAGAATTGCCAAACGATATCGAATGGATCGGAAAGATCGTAGAGGACATCTGTTATCATAATGCTGCCAATTATTTCAATTGGAAGGAAGTGAAGCAGCCGAGTCAGGTGACTGCGTAAAAATCCGATACATTCCGCTTACTCATTACCACAATCAGAAGGTAAATCAGGTTGGACAGTAATCACTAAATAAATAATGAATTAACATGCCTAAGAAAGTAGTTACCCTCGGAGAAATTATGATGCGTTTGTCAACTCCGGGTTATGAAAGATTTGTACAGAGTAATAGTTTCGATGTTACTTATGGCGGTGGGGAAGCCAATGTGGCCGCAGCTATTTGTAATTACGGAAACAATGGAACATTTGTAACCAAGGTTCCGGACAATGCGCTGGGCCAGGCTGCTATTAACCATTTGCGCAGGTATGGAGTAGATACGCAATTCATTGCCAAGGGCGGACAGAGACTCGGAATCTATTTTCTAGAAACGGGCGCATCAATGCGCGCTTCGCAGGTAATTTACGACAGGGCTGGAGCTTCTATTGCTGATGCGGAAGTAAAGGCTTTCCAGCACAGTGGGATCCGAAGCTTGGAATTCACGTGACTTGAAGTCGCGGC
>JADMIO012779068.1_pt1 | contig 58080 bp, 48 predicted proteins | sample 8958161 | NCBI WGS metagenome assembly JADMIO01 (sample SAMN16585339, study PRJNA669376) | soil metagenome | isolation source: Crop rotation soil | place: USA: Cullars Rotation, Alabama | collected 2011
CCGCGACTTCAAGTCACGTGAATTCCAAGCTTCGGATCCCACTGTGCTGGAAAGAGCACTCCGCCACTCGTGGCGTGGCCATCGTTTCCGGTACTTCGTTCCAGCGATTGATCGATGCCTCGCGTGTCGCGCCTGCACGGCGAAGGAGATCGACGACCTGGCAATAGTCGTCATCGGCGCGGCGGCAGCTACACGACCCGTGCCCCGCCCATCCGAGCGGTGATGATCCGTGCTCTTTGTCGCGAACGTTCACGTCGGCACCAACGGCAATCAACGTCCGGACCGCGGCTACGTCACCCGTCCATGCGGCCCAATGGAGCATCGTGCCTCCGTCGGCGGATTCGTTGGCCAGCACCCGTCGCAGCGATGGGTCCTGATTCAAGAGCCGTCGCGCCGCCTCCTCGTCGCCGCGCCGGCACGCGGCGACGAATTCGTCTTCCACGGTCAGTGGAACGGCGGCGCCGCGTTCCGCCAATTCCTTCGCCGCGACGGTGTTGCCATGGCGCATCGCGACCTGATACGGCGCCATGCCGGCAGCATTGCGAATGTTCGGGTCGGCGCCATGGGCGAGCAGGAGCCGCATGGTTGCTGTCGCTGCTGCTGACGCCACTACCCGGTGCAGCGGTGTGTCGGCAGCTTCGAGGCTCGGCACGTTCGGATCGGCGCCGCGCTCGAGGAGGTAGGCGACGCCGAGATGCCACGGCGCGCGGCCATCCCCGTCGTCACGATACCCACACAGGAAGAAGAGCGGTGTGTTGCCGTAGACGGAGTGCGCGCTCGAGATGTCGCAGCCATGACGGATCAGCAAGTCGACGACGGCCCGATGGTTGTTCTCTGCCGCGTGGTAGACCGACTCGCCGTCGTTCGGATCCGCCCCTGCCGCGAGAAGACGTTCGACTTCGCCCAGATCGTTGGCGACCGACGCGTAGTAGAGGGGTGGCAGCGATGGTTCAGACATGGGAGCGCGCATCGTACTTGAAGAATCGGGGGAGCAGCAGACCGCAACCCAGCACGCCAAGGATGCACAGGACGCCGCCAGAGATGACCGATGTTCGAACGCTGAATGCCGCCGCTACGGCTCCCGCCTCGAAGTGGCCCAACAGAGGTCCACTGGAATAGCTGACGAGCTCGATGCTCGCCAGACGTCCGCGTAGTGCATCCGGAATCGTCTGGTTCCACATCGTCATGCGAAACAGTCCGCTGATGCCATCGGCTCCGCCGGCTACAGCCAGCCATGCCAGCGCGGGCCAGAGGCGGTCGCACAAGCCGAAGGCCACGATGGCCGCGCCCCACACGCCGGCAGCGGCGAGCACGCCCAGGCCGTGCCGCGGAATCCGCACGATCCAGCGGCTCGCCAGGCTCGCGGCAAATGCACCGACTGCCGGCGCCGCGTAGAGCAGTCCGAGTGCCGACGGGCCGCCAAACGTGTCGGAGATCGCCGGGAAGAGCGCGAGCGGCATGCCGAAGACCATGGCGATGAAGTCGACGACGTAGGTGCCCACCAACTCCTGCCGGCTTCGGGCGTAGCGGAAACCCTCGAGTACGGCCGACACGCTTGGCCGGTCCGCATCGTCGGACGGCGGCGAGGGACGCATTGTAACGAGGCACAGCAGCGACACTGAGTACGAGGCCACGTCGACGAGGTACACGGCCGCGAGTCCAACCGACGCGATGAGAATGCCACCGATGGCCGGGCCGGCAATCATCGCCATGCTGCCTCGCAACATCGTCAGACCTGCGGCGGCGCCGACTTCCTCTCTCGGCAAGAGTCTCGGGACCAGCGCATCGAGCGCCGGGCGCTGCAGCGCCGAGATGCCCGACATCCACGCGGCGACGACATACAACATCCACGGCGTGCCGCCGAACATCGCCAGGAGTGTGAGCGTCACGCTGCCCGCGGCGAGCGCCAGGTCCGTTGCCAGCCCGAGGCGGCGTCGATCGACCGCGTCGGCAAGCACGCCGCCGACGAACGCGGTGGCCAGCAGTGCAAGCAGTTCGACCAGCCCGAGGATGCCGACCGACAGCGACGACCCCGTCAGCCGGTACATGTGGTACGGCACCGCCGCGTAGGTCATCATGCTGCCGACGACCGACACCGATTGCGCGGCAAAGAGCAGGCGGTAATCGCGATGACGAAGTGGACGGAAGTCCATCGGCCGGAAGTAAACGCTCCGCCGTCAGTCGCAGCGCAGGGCGACTGTGGGATCGATCTTCGTGGCGCGGCGCGCCGGTACCAGCGCGGCGAGTAAAACGACGGCGAAGAGCAGCGGCACGACGACCGCGAACAGCCGCACATCAGAGCTATCGCCGATCCGCATGACGATCGGCATGGCGCGCGCGGTGACGATGCTCAGCACCAGTCCGATCGGCAAGCCGACCCAGGCCGGGCGCATGCCTTCCGCGAGAATCATCTGCAGCACGCGGCTCGCGGTCGCGCCGATGGCGATCCGGATGCCGATTTCGCGCGTGCGACGGCTGACTGAGTACGAGACGAGACCGTAGAGGCCGACCATGGTCAGCACGACGCCCATCAGGCCGAGCGTGCCAATCAATTCGGTGGAAGTCCTGAGAAAGCCGACCGCGCGCGCCTCATAGAACGCTTCGATGGTCAACGCCTCGAACGTCGGCAAATCGGGATCGAGCTCGTTGACGATGGCGCGCAATGGCGCGACGGCGGTCGCTGATTCGCCGGCCGTCTTCGCCACCAGCACCATGCTGCCGTGGGGGCGCTGGCGGTACGGGAAATACACCGCGCTCTGCGCTGGCTCGACGATGTAGAAATACTTCGCGTCGGCCGCGAGGCCCACGATCTCCACCCACGGCCCGTCGCTGTCGTCGAGACGGAACCGTGAGCCGACCGCATTGCCCCGAGGCCAATAGCGCTTTGCCATCGTCTCGTTCACGATCGCGACCGCTGGCGCATCTCCCGTATCGCTCGCCCGGAACGAACGACCCCGCACGACGGCGATGTCCATCGTGCGGAAATACTCCTCGTCGATGCTCGCGCTGATCGGGCGGATTCCCGGCTGGCCGACCGGCGGTTGAAAGCCCTCGGGCACAATCCAGGCGTTTTCCAGGCCCCAGAGCGGGAAGTACGACGCCGCGCTCGCCGCCTCCACCTCGGGCCGCTGACGCGCCATCTCCAGAGCGCGCTCGAAGAACTGCGCTGCGCCGGCCGGGGTGTAGCGCCGCGGATCGGTATCGACGGTGATCTTGGCCAGCTGTGTCGTACGGAAGCCGGGCCCGTCAACCGTGACGCGCCGGAACTCCTTGACGCTGATGCCGGCAACCGTGACCACGACCAGCGACAGCGCTATCTGCAGCGTGACGAGCGTGCTCTTCGCGCGCACGCGACGGCCGCGCCGCAGCGTTGGCGCCTCGCCGTTCTTCAGCGTGCCCGTGAGATCGACTCGCGTGGTCTGCCATGCCGGCCCGAGTCCGAATGCGAACGCGCTGGTCATCGCGACGATCAAATCGAAGACCAGCACCCGCGAATCCATCGTCATCGCGGGAAGCTCGATCAGTTCGCTCGGAAAGAAGTTGCCGCTGCGAATCAGGGCGATGCCCGCGTATCCCACGCCCAGGCCGCAAGCGCCGCCGGCGGCGGCGAGCATCACGCTTTCGGTGACGAGCTGACGAACGATCCGTGACCGGTTGGCGCCAACCGCGAGCCGCAGTGCGATTTCCCGGGCGCGCAACGGCGCCCGGCTCGCCAGCAGGCCGGCCACGTTGGCGCATGCCACCGCCAAGACCGCGGTGGAGAGGATCGAGAGCAGCAGCACGAGCCCCGCATCGACGACGTCGGTCGAGACAATCGATTCGAGCTCGGTCTGGACGATGAGCGATTGTCGATGATTGGTGTCGGGATAGGCGCGCTCGAGCCGAGCGCTGAGCGCGCCGACGTCGGCGCGGGCCTGCGTGAGCGAGACGCCGGAGCGAAGCCGGCCGCGAATGGTCAGCGTTCGATCACCCCGGGCATCCAGCATGCCTTCGATCGCCTTGTCGCCGATTGCCGGAGCCATCGCCAGCGGGATGTAGACCATTTGCGGGAACGCGCGCTTCTCGAGACCGGTGAACTCCTGCGGCGCGACACCGATGATCGAAAAGCTGACGCCGCCGATGCGGATCTGCTGGCCGATGGCCGCCGGATCGGCGGCGTAATGCTGCTGCCACATCTCGTAACTGAGGATGGCGACCGCGTCCCGCCCCGGAACGCGGTCCTCATCGGGCCGGAAATTACGGCCAAGGATCGGCGGCACGCGAAGGACGTCGAAGAAATTCGCGCTGACCAGCCGCACGATTTTGACCTGCGTGGTCGCGCCCGGCGTGCGTACCGCGTTGCGGCGGATCAGGTACGCGAGGACGCCGTCGAAGCTGCTGGTGTGGTCACGGATATCGAGGTAGTCGGGGTAGGAGGCGATCGTCTCCGTGAGTTGGCCCTGGTCGACGCGCGTGCCGATCACCATCAGCTCCGACGGGCGCGGCACGGGCGGGGGCCGCAGCAGCAGCAGGTCGGCGACGCTGAAGATCGCCACGTTGGCGCCGGTGCCGAACGCGATCGAGAGCACGGCGATCGCCGTGAAGCCGGGAGCCTTGGCAAAGACACGCCACGCATGGCGCACGTCCTGCCGGCACCGATCCAGCCACAGCCTGAGGCTCATGGGATGCGGGAATTCTAGCCCACCGCCGGCCGGCGGGCTTTCGCGAGCGCTCGCAGTCCTTCTCGCCGCCGGGTGAGGATTGCCTCGGCGCCTGGCGCCGCCATGACGACGGCTTCGAGGTGCGCGGCAAAATCCGGCTCGCCGCTCTTCGCCCGCATCTCGTCGAGGAACGGCTGAATCTTGCTGAAGGTGCCGAAGATCTCGGTGTGTGCGGCGCGAAAGGCGTCGCCATCGATGGCCCCCGTCGTCACCATCGACGCCGCCATGTCCCAGTAGCCGAGGACCATTCGAAACCACGCATTGCGATCGCTCGTGACGATGGCCGCCAGTTCGTCGAAGGTTTCGGGGTTGAAGTCGACCAGAAACCATTGGCGCGCTTCGCGCAGCATCGGTTCCCGCCGCAGCTCGAACAGCTGGATGTTGAGCAGGCCGCTCTCGAAGGGTGTCGCCATGCGACCGATCTAATCATGGCGGTCAATTCGAACGTGTGACTCCTGGCACGCGTCGAATGACGGCAGGGCTGCGGGCAAGCGAGTTGTCAAAACGTACGTAGGGCGGGTTCCGCTCGCATGGCGTCGCGGACCCGCCTGCCGGGATCTCCCATGACCAGCGGCGCTTTGCCGGTCGGACCGCGATGGAGGACGTCGGAGGCGCGGACGCGGATCGGGCCGACCTCGGCGCCGAGCCCTTCGAGAGTCTGTCGCAGCCTCGCGGCCAGCGGATCGCACAGCGTCGAATCGGGCAGCCCGGTCAGCGACACCGAGAGGCCGTCGGCGTCCTGACGCACCTGCCAGCCGGAAGCGGGCACGGTTTCGAGCACTTCGTGGAACGTGTTGGGGTGGATCGCCGTGTGCTCGGATCGGCGGTCGCGGCGAGGAAAGTAGAGGACATCCTCGATGCGTCCCTCAATCGATTCGATCAGCGAGAACGGTCTCCCGCAGGGGCAGGCATCGGCCAGCGGGCGAACCATATCGCTGATCTCGTAGCGAATCAGCGGTTGTGTCCGGCGATTGAAGATCGTCAGCAGCAGTCGATCACCTGCGTCACCCGGCGCGACGCGGCGGCCGCGCTCGTCGACCACCTCGATGATCGCGCCGTCTTCGAAGAGATGCTTGCGCCCGTGCGCGCACTCCGCGGCGATCGGCGCGTATTCGGTGGCGCCGTAGGTGTCGAAGACGCGCAGACCCCACGCCTGATGCACCCGTCTCCGGGTTTCGGCCGGCAGCACTTCGGCGCTCGTCGCCACGCTGCGCAGGTGAATCCTGAGCCGTCCGGCGATCTGTTCGTCGGCCAGCTGCTTCAGCACCGATGGATAGACGGCGAGTACTTCCGGCTGCCACTCGTTCAGCTTCCGCACCATGCTCTCGAGCGGCTCGGCGGCGTCGAGGCGTAATGCCGGCAGCAGGCGCGTGGCCAGCGAGGCACTGATCCGCGTCGAGTAATGCCAGGGCGTGGTGGAGGCGACCATGGCCGAACGCGGTGGTTTCGTGAGCCCGCCCGTGAGGCCGGCCCAGGCCATCGGCCGCGTAATCATCGCCAGCGCTGTCAGCCATTCCGCAGGATTGAACAGAAAGACGCCGCGGCGGCCGGTGCTGCCCGATGTCGAGAGCACCACGTACCGTTGCGAAACAGTCGCGCGCCTGGCGCGGTCCGCAGATAGGCTTCGGCGTCGGCGAGCCTGACCGATCGATCGGTGATCAGCTCGTCGAAGCGCTCCATCATCAGCGCCTTGGTCAGAATCGGCAGCTCGTCGAGCGGCCGGTTCTCGAGGCCGCGGTGGAAGTCGCGATAGGACGGCGAGCGTACGAGCGCGAAGTCGCGAAGCCGGCGCAGCTGGTGCTGCTGATGCGCCTCGAGCGCCGCCCGTGTCCAGGTGCACGCCTTTTCGAGGCGACGGCGCTGCCAGAGGACGCGGAGGGGAGTGAGGGGCGACGGCATGGCTCGGTCACTCTACGGACAGAGGCCGGTTGTGGATTCAGGAATCAGGAATCAGGAATCAGGGATCAGGGATCAGGGATACGGGATCAGGGATACGGGATTGGGGATCCCTTGACCCTGCTCCCGGGTCAGGGTTCACACTGTCGTCGTGCACAGGACCTACCGCGTTCAGGAGTTTGCCGAACTGGCCGGCGTGACGGTCAAGGCGCTCCATCATTACGACCGCCTCGGACTGCTGTCGCCGGCGCGCTCCGACGCGGGCTACCGGCTGTACACCGCCAAAGACCTCGAGCGGCTGCAGCAGATCGTCGCCCTGCGCTTTCTCGGCTGCCCGCTGAAGGACATCCGCGCGGTGCTCGATCGCACGAGCCTGCCGCTGCCGGCCACGCTCCGATACCAGCGCACGGTGCTCGAACAGCAGCGTGAGCGCCTGAATCAGGCGATCCAGGCACTGGCCGATGCCGAGCGGGCGTTCGAGGATGGCAACCCGTCGCTGGCCGACGTGTTGAGGCGGGTGATCGCCGCCATGCACACCCGTGACATCGACGTGATGCGGAAGTACTACTCGGAGGAGGCGTGGCCCGACTGGCAGGAGTACTTCGCGCATTGGCCACCGCCCGAGTGGCAGGCGCTCTATACCGAAGTGAACGCCGCCGGCGACCTCGATCCGGCGAGTGCCGAGGCGCAAGCGTTTGCCGAGCGCTGGCTCGATCTGACACGCCAGCGCTGGAAGTCGTCCACCTCCGAGGGACGTCTCGGCTACATGAAGGCCTGGGGCGATCGCGAGCACTGGCCGCCGGTGCTGCAGCAGCGAATGAGCCAGTTCAACGTCGATCGCGCATCGCGGTTCATCACCGAGGCGCTCTGGGCGAAGTGGGAGGCGCAGCGCGATGCGGCGCAGCGGCAGGGGATGGTGCCGCACCGGGCGAGCGAATCGCGGCGGACACTGTTCCGCGATTGCCTCGCGGCGATCGATGGCGGTCCGCACACCGCGGCCGCGCAGTCGCTCGTCGAACGGTGGCGGGCGCTCATCGACGTCGAGTCAGGCGGCGATGCGGAAACGCGCGAGCAGATGTTCCAATCGTTCCGCGGCCGGAGCCGCTGGCCGGCCGGCATGAAGCAATACATCGCGTCGCTCAACGACGCCGATGTGCCCACGTGGGAGCGCGTGCAGGACTTCCTCGAGGCCTGCGACGTCGAAGCAGAGCGAAGGCGAGCGGTCAGCCAGGCTGAATCGGAGCGACGTCAGGCCGTTCACGTCAGCGAAGCGCGCTCAGACCTTCGGTGAGCTCGATCACCGTGCCCCACGGGTCGGTCAGCATCGCCGTGGCGACGTTGCCCAGCTCCTTCGACGACTTCCGATAGGGCTGCGTCAGCTTCAGGCCCTTGCCTTCGAGCTTCTTGGAGAACGCCTCGAGGTTCTTCACCTCGAAGCCGACGTGATCGACCGCCCGTCCTTTGGTGCCGGTCAGGTTCTCGGCCAGCTCCCAGTGGAAGAAGTTCAGCATGTAGCCGACACCTGGCAGGTCGGCGCCGATGAAGAAGTCGGTCTGTCCCGCGCGCAGGGTCGCGTCGAGCGCCTTCTCGTACCACTGCTCCATCTCCACGTACTGCTTGTTGACGAAGTGCACGTGGTGATGCGAGATCGGCGGCGCATTGGGTTCGGCGGTGACGAGCTCCACCTTCACGCCGTCGGGGCCCACCAGGTACTCGAACCGGCCGTAGACGGGCGAGGTACCGGCGGCTGGTGCCGGGGCCGGTGTCGCCAGCTCGCGGCCGACCGTTCGCTGGTATCCGTTGGCCACGACCTTCATGGCCGTCTCCGGCACGTTGGGTACCGCAAACCCGATGTGGTCGAACGTCGTCCCGCGGGTCGGCCCGGTTGGACGCTGTTCGTGGAGGAACAGATAGACGCCGGGAAATTTGATCGCGTCAACTTTCGCCGGCCCGACCTGTATTGCTGTGCCGCCGAGCGTATCGATCCAGAAGCGTTTGTGCGCCGCGACGTTGGAGACGTTGAGGTGATAGTGGCTGATGACGATCGGTGCGTCGGGGTTCCGGAGCTGCGCGGAGATCGGTACCGCCAGCATGCCTATCAAAATCGTGATCGCCAGTCGCTTCATTGGTTCTCCAAGTGAAATCGGGCGCGCGCGTCCGTCTTAACAGCCGTGCTGAGGAATATGCGTTATTGATCGCAGCTCAGCCGTAATGTACGCTCGCGGCTCGCACGCACAACTTAGCGCGCTTTTCCGGTAGATCGGGCAACTGCCATAGCACCCGTCTGCCCAGAGCGTCAGCGGACTGTCTATGAATACGAACCGTGGCTTCGGGTTGGGATCTCTGGGACGCAAACGGTCATCCATCGTCGGCGCTCTGGCGTGGCTGATTCTAGCCTTGTCGGTGCCGGCTGCGGCGCAGGCGCCGATCAATATCACCGTCAGCGTCGGCGAGGTCTGGATTCAGTTACCAGGCAATGGCGTCTGGACGGTGCAGGCGGGCAGCGTGCTGCCGGCCGGAACGGCGCTCAGAACCGATACGCCGCCATGGTTCGACGTGAACAGTCATGCGGGCGTCATCGGCATCGTGGCGCAGCCGGGTGACTTCAACTTCACGCTGATGCGTGACGGCGTCGCGTTCCCGTACCACCTGCGAGTCACACCGCTCGTACTCAAGGACAACTGGACGATTGCGGATGCATTCGTCACCAAGCCGTATTCGCTCCAGCTCACCGCCTCCAGGGACGGCGTCGATGTCGTCGGCGCCACATGGACCGTCAACCCGGCAACGCTGCCGCCCGGGATGACGATGAGTCTCGACGGCTTGCTCTCCGGCACGCCAACGGCCGCTGGCGTCTACAACATCAACTTCAGCATCCGCGACAACACCGGCGATCAGATCGGCCGCGGGGTAACGATCAACGTCTTCCAGGTCGAGATCACCACCCCAGGCGCATTGCAGCCGATCGCCACCCAGAACGCGTTCTACACCACGACGATCGAAGCCTCGGGCGGAACGAGTCCCTACACGTTCACCAGCAGCGGCACGCCGGCCGGTCTCACCTTGACCGAAGCGGGCACGCTCTCGGGGACGCCCACGTTCAGCGGTCACTGGTGGTTCAACATCACCGCGACCGATGCAATCGGCCGGTCGTACTCGAAGACGATGTCGCTCATCAGCATCGGCGTGCCGGCGACGTTGCCCGAGATTCATTCATACGACGAGTTCGTCAACGATTGCGCCGTCGGCGTGTCGTGTACGGCGGCCATGCGGGTGATCAATGGCGGCCGCCCGCCGTTCACGTGGAGTGCGACCGGGCTGCCGCCGGGGATGGCCATCCGCAGCGGCGAGGGACAGAACTCCAGCTGGATTCCGCCGTATAACGCGGAGCTCTGGGGGACGCCCACGCAGGTGGGCCACTTCCCGGTCACGCTGACGCTCAAAGACGCGGACAACGTCACCACCAAGACATCGTTCACGCTCGATATCCGGGAAATCCGCAACTGGAGCTATCCGCCCAACGGCAACATCAACCAGCCCTATTCGTTCACGTACTACATGATCGGCGGCCAGGCGCCCTACTCGGTCGTGCCATTCAACGACATGGCGTTCCCGAGCCATCTGCCGCTGGGGCTGCCACTCACGCAGACTCCGCCGGGATTCGGTGGGACACCGCTCGAGAACGGCTCGTTCTCGCCAGCGTTCATCTTCTCCGACTCCGCCGGCCACACCTACAGGAACCGGCACTGGATCTACATCGGCAGCCTGACGTCGACGATCAACATCAACTCGGGTGATTTCCTCTCGTTCGGGACCGGCAACACGTCGTTCCAGTTCAACGCCTGTTGCGTCCCCTCGTACCTCTGGTCTTACACCGGCACGCTGCCCACGGGGATGACCTTGTCGTCGAGCGGGCTCCTCAGCGGCAACATTCCCGCGGGCACAGTCGGCAACTTCGTGTTCACGGTGAAGGTCGAGGATGCGACGAACCCAGCGAACTTTGCCGTACGCGTGATCACCGCACAGGTGTCGTCGCTGACCACCACGAGCAACCTTCCGGTTGGTAATGTCGGAACGGCGTATACCGGTTCGGTGACGGCGAGTGGCGGCACCGGCATCAACATCGCGCTGGCGCCGTTCAACTCCCTGCCGCCTGGCCTGGACATTTCGACGAGCGGCGCCATCACCGGCAACCCGACCGCCGCCGGACGGTATGGCTTCACGCTGCGCGTGACCAACGCGGCGGGTGACGTCGCCCTGCGCAATTTCTCGATCAACATCTACCCGACCGGTGTGAATCCACCGATCAACGCGACGTTCGGCCCGACCTTCAGCCTGATGGTCGGCCAGAACACGCTCAACCTCACGGCCAGCGGCGGCAGCGGGTCGTACACGTATTCGATCACGCCGGGCTTTGCCGACGTTGCCGGAATGCGGATCCAGAACGGGCAGCCACTGCCGACGTTCTTCAACGGCACCGCCGCGTATCTCGGTGTGATCATCGCGCCCGGCGTTTACAACACGTCGATTCGGATCACCGACACGGCCGGCGCCATCTTCGATCGTGCGATCACGCTGAACGTCTCGACCGTGCGGACGCTCAACCAGACCAATCCGCCGAAGGCCACGGTCGGCGTGCCGTACTCCTTCATCTTGATACCGAGCGGAGGGACGGCGTATTCGTTCGGCGTCACATCGCTGCCGCCCGGCCTGGGTGTGGATGCGGCAACCGGGATCATCTCGGGGACGCCGACGACCGCGGGCACATACTTCCCGCAGGTCACCGTCCTGGATGTGGCCACGGCGACGTCGCGTTCGCAGGGCTACACACTGGTCGTCGATCCGTTTGCGATCACCAATGCCGGTGTGCTGCCGCGGGGAACGGTGAATTCGGCATACGCCCCGCAGCAGCTGAGCGCGCCGCCTTGCGTGGGCAACCTCGCAGCCTGCACCTGGAGCATCGTCAGCGGATCGCTCCCGGGGGGTCTCAGCCTCAGCGCTTCCGGCAACCTGGCTGGAACACCGACTTCAACGTCGAACAGTTCGTTCACCGTCCAGCTCGTGAACGGTGGCAACACCGTCCAGAAGATCTTCTCGCTGCAAATCATGCCGTCGACCCCGGCGGCGCTGTCGATCACCAATGGCGTTGGCGACATCACGATCGGCAACCTCACCGCTCAATCCCTGACGGCATTTGGCGGTGCGCCGCCTTACACGTTCGCGCTGAAATCAGGGTCGCTGCCTCCCGGCATTACGCTGCAGGGCCCCGGTGAGTTGCTCGGCAGTGGCCAGGCCCCGGGGTTCACGTATCTCGCCGGCCGTCCGCTGGCGCTCGGCACCTATCCGTTCGAGCTCGAGGTCACTGACAGCCTGGGCGCCAAGGCGACGCGCTCCTTCAGCTGGAAGGTGTCACCGCTCTCGTGGCAGTACACCAACCTGCCGCTCTCGGGGAGCACGCTCGTCTACAACACGCCCTACTCGCAGGCACTGCTCGTGATGGGCGGAACGAATACCTACACGTTCTCGCCGCAGGCCGTGCTCCCCGGTCTCACCATGAATACCGGTTCGGGCGTGATCACCGGGACGCCGGCCAATACCGGATTCTTCTCGGTGCCGATGACGGCGTCTGACGGCAACGGCAATCAATTCCTGCAGACGGTCAACCTGACGGTCGCGTCGGGAACTGCGGCCAGCCTGAACGTCAACACGCCGGCGAGCACCATCCAGCAGGGAGCGACGCTGAACTTCAACGTGACACCGACCGGTGGCACGGCCCCCTACACCGTGAGCGCGATCGGGGCGTTGCCGCCCGGCTTCACGCTGGTAACCCTCAACGGCACCACCGCCGTCCTCACCGGCATCGGCCAGGCACCAGTGGTACCAGGGCCGTACACGCTCACGCTCAAGGCACAGGATGCGAATGGCAACATCGGCGTGCGGAACGGAACCATAACCGTTTTGCCGATCAATGCCATCAATGTCGGGACGCTCCCCGATGGCGCAGTCGGCGTCCCGTATTCCTTCGGCCTGACCACGATTGGCACGGACGGTACGTGGGCGTCGACGAGCCTGCCGCCCGGGCTCAGCATCACGCCGGGCGGCGTGATCAACGGCACGCCGACGGCATCGGGCAACTTCAATACGCAGTTGACGCTCACGACGGCGCAGGGGGTGACGAGCTTCGCGCCCACCCTGCGTATTTCGAACATCAACATCACTGGTCCGTCTGTGCTGCCCGATGCAGTGATGGGGCAGCCATACCAGTACACGTTCACCGCGACCGGCGGTGGCGCCAACAAGAACTGGTTTGCGAACGGCATTCCCAACGGGATGTTCATGGAGCCGGATGGGACGCTCGGCGGAAGGCCGGCGTCACCGCTCTACGGACCGGTGTTGCTGACGGTGTTCGTGAACGACGGCGGTGTGCAGGCCAGCCGCCGCTTTACGCTGAACCTGGTCTCGGAGAACGCCACGCCACCGTCGATATTCACGAGCACGTTTGCCGACGCGACGGTCGGGCAACTGCTCCTGGTTGGCCTCTTCGCCAATGGTGGCAAGGCTCCATACACGTGGAGTGTTGCCTCAGGACCCGGCCTGCCTCCCGGCTTGAGCCTGATTTCGGGGAGCGCCGTTCCGGTGACGTTCGCGCCCGGCACGACAGTGCTTGGTGGGATTCCGACGCAGGCGGGCGACTACACGTTCGAGTTGATCGCCACCGATGCGCTCGGGGCGCAGGCTCACCGTACGACGACGATTCACGTGACGCCGATCGGTATCGCGTTGGCGCTGCCGATGGCGACGGCTGGTACGCCCTACGTCGGGCGAGTCGTTCCGGTGGGCGGAACGCCGTCGTACAACTCGACGATGACGCCGACCGGGGTCCTGCAGGACATGCTGCCCCCGGGGCTCACGTACTCGGCTGCCGACGGCCTCATCACTGGAACGACGACGAACTCGGGTATCTACCGATTCAACATTCGAACCACTGACGGCGCCGGCAATACGTTGACGAGGGGATTCTCGCTGACGGTGCAGAGCGCCTCGGCGTTGGTCATCCAGAATACCAATCCGGCTGACGCGCCGGTCGGCACCAATCGCACCGCGCAGTCGCCACTGACCGCGATTTCGAATGTCGGCTTCGGCAACTACAACTGGAGCCTGGTTGCGGGAGCATTGCCCGCGAATACCACCCTGAACCCGCCTGACGACCTCGTCGGCATCGGCGACTGGTACATCGGCGGCCAACCGACCATTCCGGGGATCTACCACTTCACGCTGAGGGCGACCAACGTTTCCAACGCCAACGATTTCGCCGAGCACGCGTTCACCTGGCGCGTGACACCGCATCAGATCGTCGACCCGTCGTCGGCGTACAGAACGTTTGCCGACCTGCCGCTGGCGCGAGTCGGTCAGGCGTACTCGACGAAGATTCGCGTCGCCGGCGGAGCGCCGCCGTACGTATTCGATCCGCTGCCGGCGCCGGTGCCCGGCATGGGCCTCGCGAACGACGGCACGTTGTCTGGAACGCCGACGCAGGATGGCGGGTTCATTCTTCCGATAACGGTCAAGGACGGTTCCGGATTGCCGTTGACCTACACCTTCGTGTTCAACGCGTTGCAGCCGGGCGCGCCGGCACCGTTGCAGCCGGGGAGTGACATCCTCACGCGGCCGATCGTCGACGAACTTCCGTATGTGGCCACGGTCGGGGTTCCCTTCGTCGGATCGCTCGAGGTGTTCTTGAGAGGGGGAACGGCGCCATTCAGCGTGCAGCTCGTTGATGGTGCGCTGCCGCCGGGCATCGGCATCCACAGCAGCGTCAATGGTGTTCCGCCTTCGCTGGGGGGCATTGCGACCACGGCAGGCGGCTACGAGGCTGTTCTCAAGGCCACGGATGCAAACGGGCTCCACCTCACGTTCACCGTGGAGTTCTATGTCGCCACGGTCGGCTTCACCGCAACCGCAGCACCGACCGGCATCGTCGGCGTTCCCTACTCGCTGGCGTTCGGACCGTCCGGTGGCGTGCCGCCGTACTCGATCATGCTGCTGCCGTTTGGCGATCTGCCGCCGGGATTGACGTTCAACGCCGCAGGCGTGCTGTTCGGGACGCCGCAGGTGGCAGGTCACTATCTCGTTGCCGCGCTCATGACCGATGCGCTCGGTCAGCCGACGGCAACGGTGCTGCGCGTCGCCATCGACAACGCGGCCGGCGAGGCGCCGTCGATCTCCCTGACGCCGAACCCCGTGCAGATCTATTACGAGCTCGGCTCTCCGGCGCCGACCGTACCGTTCACCGTCGCACTCTCGAGCGGCTCGACGCCGGCGACGCTGGGTTTGTCGGGCGCGCCATGGGCGAGCCTGTCGGCGGCAGACGGCACCGCGTCGTTCGCCGACAGCCTGGTGATCGATCCGTCAGGCCTCGGAGTCGGCACGTATCTCGGGGTGCTGGGAGTGGCCGCGCCCGCAGCAACGAATCGCTCTGCGCTCGCGCCGGTGGTCCTGACGGTTGCCAATCCGCCGCCGTGCAGCTACTCGCTCAGCGCGCCCGGCACCAGTGTCGCGGCGGCAGGCGGCTACAGTTCCTTCACCGTATCGGCCGGCAATGGCTGCGCGTGGACGGCGGTGAGCTCGAACACGACCTGGCTGACCGTCAATCCTTCGTTCTCGAGCGGCGCGGGCGCCGGTCTGGTCAAGTTCAACGCGACCCGCAATTCGACCGCGTCGCAGCGCACCGCGACGATCACGGTCCAGAATCAGGTGTTCAACGTCACGCAGTTCGGTGCGGCCTGTTCATTCGTCGTGACGCCGGCGGTGATTTCAGCGACTGCGGCCGGCGGTCCCGCGAACATCGCGATCGCGGCATCGGGCGCGTCGTGTCCGTGGACCGCGTCGGGCCTGAACGCCGCACCGGCCAGTGGCACGGGCAGCAAGCCGGTGCAGATCTCGATTCCGCCGAATCCGAACGTTGGCCTGCAGGTGCTCAACGCGACGATCGCCGGGAACACCATCACGATCAACCAGGCGGGCATCGGCTGCTCGACGACGCTCGGTGCGTCCTCGTCCAACATCGCCGCCGCGGGCGGTGATGGATCGGTGCCGGTCACCACGGACCCTGCGTGTCATTACGACACCGTGCCAGGACCGAACTGGATCAGCATCAACTCCGGCGCTTCGAGTGACGGTCCGGGTACGCTGCTCTATACCGTCGCGCCGAATCCGACGACCTCGCAGCGCACCGGCGCGCTCAGCATCGGCGGTCAGCTCTATCAGATCACGCAGGCTGGTCTGACCTGCAGCGTCACGCTCGACACGACCAATCTCGGCAGCCCGTTCGGCGTGAACGGCGGCAGCGGCACCATTGGCGTGACGACCAACGCGCCGACCTGTCCGTGGTCGGCGCAAAGCGGCGCCGGGTTTACCTCGGTGAATCCGCTCAACGGCAGCGGCAACGGCACTGTCTTCGTCTCCGTCGCCGCGAACCCCGGCGTCTCCGGACGCTCGACCAACGTGACGATTGCCGGCCAGACGGTGGACATCTCGCAGAGCGGCATCGCCTGCACCTACTCACTCCAGTCGGGCGGCGCGTCGGTACCCCCGCTGGGCGGAACGGCGACGGTTGGTGTGGTGACGCCGGCGGCGTGCGCCTGGACGGCCGCCAGCGACAACCCGTCTTGGTTGACCGTACTGACGCCTGGGTCGTCGGGCTCTGGCGACGTGCTGTTCGTCGCGCAGGCGAATCCGGTGGCGACGCCACGATCCGGCAGCCTCACGGTGGCGGGATTGACCTTCACCGTCAATCAGGCCGCAGCCCCGTGCCAGTACACGCTGAGCACGCCGGCGGTCAACGTCTCGGCCGATGGCGCCATCGATGGCTTCACCTTCTCGACGCCGACCGCGGGATGCGCGCCGGTGGTTCAGAGCTTCGCGGGCTGGGTCCACGCGACTCCGGCCTTCGACCCGGGCACGGGCCTTGGTTCGACCGCCTACACCGTGGATTCGAATCCGTCGGCCGTGAACCGCGTCGGCATCATTCAAGTCGATAACCAGCTGTTCACGATTACGCAGCTGGGGGGGGCGTGCCGCTTCAGCCTGAACAACTACGGCGCGCTGTTCAATCGCGACGGCGGCCCGGGCGTGCTGCTCGGATCGCAGTCGGCGCTCGGGTGCGCGCCCGATGTCGGCACCTCTCAGACGAGCATCATCGAACTGGGCACGCTGACCGGCCCGTCGTTGAACATCTTCACGCAGCCGTACACCGTCTTGCGCTTCCCGCCGCCGGTGACACCGTACACACGAAAGGCGCTGATCACGTTCGGCGGCGCCATCTTCACGGTCAAGCAGACCTCATGGTGACCGTGATGACGACTACATCCTTCGTCCAGAGCCTGGCCATGCGCACCTTCAGTGGAACCCGTCGCACGTTGATGGCAGTGATGACGGCGGCGCTCGTTGCCGTCATCCCGTCGCTCGCGGGGGCGGCAACCCGCGGACCGGATTCGGGCGGCTACACCGCCAGCGACACGACCATCTACAGCTTCGTCGACATTTCGGGCGCCGGCGGCGGCGCATCGACGCTGACCGGGAGCGACGACGAGGCGGTGGCGCTGGCGCTGCCGTTCGCGTTCTCGTTTTATGGGCATGCCTACGACACGGTCTGCGTCAGCTCGAACGGCGCGATCTACTTCGTGGCCAATGCCACCGCCTGCAGCGGCATCGTCGACTTCGCGAACGTGGACATCAGTACCAGCACGCCTGGCGGCGATGCGCCCGCGGCATTTCCGTTCTGGTCCGATCTGACGTTCCAGGTGCCTGGTGCGGGAGCGGTGTTCTACCAGACGCTCGGCGCGGCGGGTTCACGCAAGTTCGTCGTGCAGTGGAACGACGCCTTCCCCTCGGATTCGCCCAACCCGGTCACGTTCCAGGCGATTCTCTTCGAGGGCACGAATCGCATCCTGTTCCAGTACAAGACGGTGGATCTCGGCGACGGCAACCCGGCCACCAAAGGTGGCGCGGCGACCATCGGCGTTCGCGCGATTGACGCACTCGCCTCCGGCGAACAACTCGAGTGGAGCTTCAATGCCCCCGTCGTGGCGAACGAGTCGGCGCTGCTCTTTGCCCACGGCGGTCCGGCTACTCCCATCATCACGTGGAGCAATCCTGCCGACATCGTCTACGGAACGGCACTGAGCGCGACGCAGCTCAACGCCACGGTGAACGCACCGGGAACGCTCAGTTATTCGCCGGCGGCGGGAGCCCCCCTCAACGCTGGTAACGGCCAGCCGCTCGTCGTCTCGTTCACGCCGTCTGACCCGTCGTCGTATGCCCCGGCAACGAAGACCGTCGTGATCAATGTGCTGAAGGCGACGCCCGAGATCACATGGGCATCGCCGGCCCCGATTACCGCCGGCACGGCGTTGTCGGGAACGCAGCTGAACGCAACCAGTCCGGTGCCGGGAACGAAGACCTACACGCCTCCGGCGGGCACCGTGCTGCCCGCAGGGAACGGCCAGAACCTCACGGTGCTGTTGACGCCCAACGATACGGCGAACTACACGACGGCTACCAAGACGGTGACCATCGACGTGACGCCAGGCTCCGGATCGACGCTCGCGGTACGGCTGCTGCGGCCCAATGGCGGGGAGGTGGCCTTCATCGGCATTGCCTCGCCGATCCGGTGGTTGGCCACCGGTGCCACCTCGTTCGACGTGCTGCTCTCCAGGAACAGCGGCCACACGTTCGCGCCGATTCCGGGTTGCACGGGCCTGCCGGCGAACGCGACGAGCTGCAACTGGACGCCGCAAGGGAAGCCAACCGACGATGCGCGGGTGCGTGTCGTCGCCCGCAACGGCAGCGACACCAGGACCGACACGTCGAGCTTCGACTTCGTGATCACCGCCGCGAAGCCGCGGGTGCACATCGAGGAGCCGGATCGCAACGAGCGGTTGAAGATCGGCGAGTGGGAGACGATTCGCTGGGACCACAACCTGGGTCAGCGGTCGCGCTTCCGGATCGAGCTCTCACGTAATGGCGGGAGCAGTTGGGAAGTGCTTGCGGCGTCGATTGAGGACAACTGGTTGCCAATCGCCACGTTCAGGTGGCACGTCACGGGCCCGGCGACCACGAAGGCCCTGATCCGAATCACCTGGCTCGATGGCCCGGCCACCGACACCAACGGCGCGTTCTCGATCCAGGCACCACCGCCACCACCGAAGCACCGCCGTGGCGACGATGACGATCATCGCGACGATCACGATCGCGATGATCACGACGGTCGGCGTTAGGGTTTTTTCGTGCTGGCTCGCACCAGCCGCAAGTGCCCTTTGGGATCGAGCTCGAGTGCCTTGCTCGCGAGCGCCCGCTCGACAACCGCCTCCCACTCCGCGGCGAACCTGCCGCGGAGATCGGCAGGCAGCATCAGAATCGCGCGATCGCGGGCGGCGGCATAGCGCCGCAGCCTTCGGGCGCGCTGGGGCTTCGGGATCGGTTCCCATGCCGGGGCTTCAGGCGGTACACGCGCCATGACGACGAAGTTGTGGCGGTGGTGCGTGATCAGGGTCGGCTCGAAGCCGGCGCTGCGGAGCACCCGGCCGAGCGACGGCGCATCGAACGTCTGCAGGTGAAACGGATTCAGCGTCTTGAACATCGACTTGCCGCCGTTGAGCAGGTCGGCTTCGTCTGGCTCGTTGTAAAGGTAGAGATGTCCGCCAGGCGCCAGGCGCTTGCGGATGGTCGCGAGTGTTTCGGCCGGCCGTACCGAGTGCACCAGCAGATGGTTGCCGACGACGAGATCGAAGGTGCCTTCGTAGGGGATGTCGAAGCGGTCGTAGTCGAGCAGGTAGTCGGCGCGTGACCCGTATGCCTGACGTACCAGAATCTGCTGGACCGGGAAGAGCGGCAGCGTGAACGTCTCGCCGCCATAGAGCCGGCGCAGCGCCGCACCAATGGCCCCGAATCGCGGCCGCAGCTCGAGCACGCGCGGCTGCTTCAGTGTGAGCAGCGATCCAATCAATTCGATGTGAGGTGCCACCGCCAGTCGATCGCGCAGAAGAGCGGTTTGCGACGAGCTCTTCCCCGACTCCTCCGAGACGAACACGCCAGACGCGGCGAGCGACTTCACGCGTTCTTCGGCCGACTCCGAGAGCGATCCCGAGCCGAGGACGTGCGGCTGCTCGGTGTTCTTGCGAATGCGGCCGAGCGACTCTTCGAACCGCTCCACCAGCAGCTGATAACGCGCACCCACTGGCCGTCGCTTCGCGAAGACCACGCCGCAGCGATGACAGAGTACGTAGTCGTAGCGCGACGCGTGCGCGTCCGGCGCGGAGCCATTGGCGAGAAAGCTGTTGTATTCGGCGACCGGTGACCAGCACTCGCCTTCGCATATCGGGCAGGCGGTGAGCTCGACGATGTCGGCTGGTGCGGGGCCTGGATCGGCGCTTGCGGCCACTGCATCGACTTCGACACGAGGCGGAATCGGGGATCCCCGCAGTGTGGCCGGCCGGCCCGAGCGGGAAGCGCCGAGTGGAGATACAAGAAGACGCTGGTCCTGCTGTCCGCGCGCGACCGCTTCGTCGAGCCGCTTTTCGAGCCGCTTCAGGCGCGAGAGCAGCTGCTTCTGCCGCTGATCGAACGGCTTCACGAGATCGCGGCCGGCGCCCGCCACCAGCCGCCGGATCCAGCTTTTCATCCCGCGAGATAGTACCATTCCGGTCTTTACCGAGGGACTTCATGAGGCTGATCGCAACGCTCGCCAGCGTCCTCTGTCTGTGTGAATTGGGCTCAGTGATGGCCCAGGGCCGCCAAGGCCAGGGACAGCCGCAAGGCGTCCGCGACGTGATGGTGACTGCCGTTCCCGGCGTGGTCGCGGCTGGCGCGCAGTGGAAGCTCGCATGGGCGGGTACCGACAACGCCGACGGTCTGGTTGGCGCCGCCGACGGCGGCCTGTTGTTCGCGCAGGAGCAACCCAGTCGCATCAGCAAGCTCGATCGCAATGACCAGGTGTCGGTGTTCGTCGAGAACACGAAGGGCACCGGGGCGGTGGCGCTCGACTCGCGCGGCCGCCTGATCGCCGTCCAGCGCACCTGCACCGATCCTGGACTGCAGTTGCCGTCGCCGTGCGCCGAGCCGACGGCGGTGAGCATCATCTACCCGGAGAAGGAGCGCAGGACCATCGCCGATGCCTTCGAAGGAAAGCCGATGGGCCGCCTCAACGATCTCGTGGTCAACAAGGCGGGTATCGTCTTCTTCACCGTGGGCGGTGCGTTCATGGTGCGCCCTGACGGCAAGGTGTCGAGCGTCGGCCGGGATCTGCGGACCAACGGCGTCATGCTCAGTCCTGACGAGAAGACGCTGTACATCACCAATGGCGCCAGCGTCGCGGCGTTCGACGTGCAAGCCGATGGCACGCCGGTGAATCAGCGCGAGTTTGCGAAACTCGAGGCCGGGGGAAGCGGCGACGGCCTGGCGATCGACGCGGCCGGACGTCTCTACGTGACCTCGCAGCCCGGCGTTCAGGTGTTCGCCACGGACGGCAAGTATCTCGGTGTGATCCCGACTCCACGCACGGTGATCAGTGCGGCGTTCGCCGGCCCGGACAAGCGGACGCTCTACGTCGTTGGCAGCGGCGCGCTCGACGCGAACGGCCGTGAGGTGACGACCGCGCCCGGCGTTCGTAACAATGCCAAGTCGATCTTCAAGCTCGAGATGCTAGCGCAGGGCTTCCGGGGCCGGGCGAAGTAGCACGGGCCGCCGGCCGCTTACCGAACTCGCTCAGGATGCCTTCGAGCACTGGCAGCATCACGCCGGCGCGTCTGGCGCGGATCACCAGATCCCAGAGCGGCTCGAACTTCTTCCACCCTGCCGCATAGGCGAAATGACGCATCCCGGACGCGATGCCGTCGTGCGCTGAGGCGCCGCGGACGATCGAGCCCCAGCGATAGAAGTTGCGATACGCGCGCCAGTAGCCCCGCTCGAGTCCCTCCGGCGAGATCTGCGCCGGCCGATACACTGCATGCCGCGTGTCGTACAAATCCCAGTTGTCGGTGGTGAGGCGGCGCTGCGCCGCCATCCGGCGATAGAGGGCCGTGCCGGGATAGGGCGTGAGGATGTGGAACGTCGCCGTTTCGATCCCGTGCGTGATGGCCCAGTCGACGGTGCGATCGAATACCGAAGCGTCGTCGCCGTCCATGCCAAAGACGAAGCTGCCGTTGATCATCACACCCAGGCCATGCAGCCGGGCGATGGCGGCGCCGTAGTCGCGCTTCAGGTTCTGGTGCTTGTGTTGCTCGACGAGGTTGTCGGGGTTGAGCGTCTCGAAGCCGACGAAGAGGCTACGCAGTCCTGCCTCGACCGCTCGCTCGAGCAGCGCCGGTGCCAGCACCGCGTTGACCGTGCCCGCCGCCTGCCAGAGGCGGCCCATGCCGCGCATGCCGTCGAAGAGGGCGGTGGCGAAACGAACGTTGCCGAAGAGATGGTCGTCGAGGAAATAGAGGTGACGCCCCGGCAGCCGCTCGATCTCGGCGAGCGCCGCATCCACCGTTTGCGTGTAGAACGATTTGCCGCCTTCGAAGAATGCCTCCTTGTAGCAGAAGTCGCACACGTGCGGACAGCCGCGCGACACCACGATCGAATTGGGCACCAGATAGAGGTGACGCTTGACCAGATCGCGGCGGATGGGCGGCACCCCTACCAGCGTTCGGGAGGTCGACTGGTAGCTCGGTGCGGCGCGGCCGTGCCGGAAGTCGTCGAGGAAGCGTGGCCAGGTGTCTTCGCCCGGCCCGAGGAAGATCGTATCGGCGTGCGCGCTCGCCTCCTCGGGCAGCGAGGTGACGTGGAGGCCGCCGAGCACCACATACGAGCCGAGGCTGCGATAGTGGTCCGCCAGCCGATACGCGCGAAACGCCGACGTGATGTAGACCTGGATGACGACGAGGTCCGGCCGATCATCGGTATTCAGCCGTTCGACGTGCTCGTCCTGAATCTCCACCTCATCGTCGTCGTCGAGATACGCCGCGAGCGTAGCGAGGCCGAGCGGAGGAAAAAGCGAATATTTGATGGGCCGGAAGAATGGGCTCTTGGCTTCCGTCAGAGCTGGCAGGATCATCTTGACCTTCATCGCCCACCTTCGCCCATCAGCATCACGGAGAGATCGCGCGGCCGCGGACCGTCGAGATCGACGAGGAACACGCGCTGCCATCGGCCGAGCATCAACTGGCCGTTGACGATGTTCAGGCTGGCTGACGAGGGCAGCAGGAGCGCCCGGCAATGCGAGTGGCCGTTGCGCCGCTCGTCGGGCGTCAGGTTCGCGGTGCGCTCGACCGGGTCGTCGTGGCGATAGGGCAGGTCAACCGGCGCGATAGCGTCGAGGGTCACGCCGAAGTCTTCCAGCAGGAGCGGCTCGTGCTCGTTGACGACGACGGCGACCGTGGTGTGCAGGCTTTGGATGTTGGCAAAGCCGCTGAGGAGTCCGGACTCGGCCACGAGCTCCTGCACGCCGTCAGTGATGTCAATGAAGTCGGTCCGGCGCTCGCTGGTGATGCGAACCCGGGTATGGCGATACACGAACGTCGACGCAACCGTCTGCATGGTGAGCCTCCACCAGCAGAATCGGTGGTCACGCGACGGAAGTCCTCAGCGTGAAGTGAGCATCACGTGAGATGCGAGTGATTTGTTGGGGGATCAGGGATCAGGGATCAGGGATCAGGGATTCTGTGGGCGACGCGTCAAGCCCAACGCCAGACCAAACCCGAAGACCGCGCCTTCGCCGGTGCCGATGAGGGCACCGGTCAATGGACCGAAGTCTGGCTCGCCGATCAGGCGGGCCAGAGGCGTGAGTAATGCCTGCGACCCATGTGCGGCCTGGGCGATGAGGTGGACCGTCCCTCCTGCCAGCGGGCGGCCAGTCAGCGTCAACGCGAGGGCGGCCAGGCCGCAGGCGAGTGCCGTGATGGCGGCCACACGTAAACGCTCCCGGCCGCGAGGTGCCGCAAGGCCGCCTTGCGTCTGGGCGGTTGCCAGCGCGTAACCAAGGCCTGCGCCGCCGCCGATGACCAGTCCCTCGAGCCCGCCGCCCAGCTCGAGGTGCAGGTCCACCAGGGCGGCCAGACTCCATCGACCGAGCCACTCGGCTGCGAGGCCGGCTAACGCGCCGCCAGCCGCCCCGCCGCAGAGGAGCACCATGGCCCGCCGCGAGCGGGCGATCGCTTCGGCCACCGAGAGCCCGGCGCCCACTCCCGCGCCGCCGACGGCGCCGCACGCGGAGCCGATGAAGGCCAACGCCGGCACCACCGCCATCGTTGCGGCGCTTTCCGGAGCGGCCACCAGGGCGGAGCCGCCGACCACGCCGGCCGTGAGTCCGGCCAGCGCGCCACCCACCGAGGCGCCTGCCCATCGACCGGCAGCGGCTCGCGCGGCGCGGTGGAGACGCAGCCGTATCAGCGCGAGAACCGTGGGCAGAAAGGCCGGGGCGGTGCGGAGCGGGACGTGCCCGGCGTCAGCGGCATCCCACCTCACGTCGCGCAGCAACGCGCGCGCGTGGGCATGCCGCGGCCGGGTGCCGAGACGACGCAACGTCTCGTCGATGCCCAGGGTGTGCAGGAGCTCCGCCGCCTCGCGTTGATCTTCCTCGTCAATCGCGTCCTGCGGGATGCGGGTGACGCGCTGCAGCAGCGGCTCGAACGCGTCGACGGCGGGTGCGGCGGCTTCGACCGCCGGCGCAGGCGGCGGCGAGGCGGTAACTGCGGGCTCGGCCGCTGCCGTTTCCGGAGGGGTCGGCTGATCGTCTTCCTCTTCGATCACCTCGAAGACGAAGCGGTACCCGTGGCGGGAAACCGTACGGATGAAACGCGGCTCGCGCGAATCGTCGCCGAGCGCGCGGCGGATGGTGCGGATGGCCTGGCTGAGCGCGCTGTCCGAGACGATCACGTCGCTCCAGACGCGGTCGAAGATGTCGCGCCGGTGCACGGCTTCGTGGCGGTGTTCGACCAGGAAGACGAGCAGGTCGAAATAGCGCGGAATCAGCGGCTGCTCGCGGCCGTCGCAGACGAGCCGGCGCTGGCGCGGGGAAAGGATGAAGTTAGCGAAGCGGTAACGGGGCACAGGCGGCGCGACGCGTGATCGTATCATCCGCGCGATCTCGACCACGGAGGGGACGGAGTCAACGGATTCACATAGAGGAACGACGCAACAGAGTTGTTCACCACGAAGAGCACAAAGAACACGAAGGACAGGGTGAGCGCCGGCCCTGCGAGCCGGCCCCATGCGCCGCGCGTAGCGCGGGCTCACCCTTTAACTCCGTTGCTCCGTTTCTCCTGTGAATCCGTTCCCTCCGTCCCCTCCGTCCCCTCCGCTTACCGGCTTGACGCCGGCGCCCTATCCGCGATAAGTATATCCACCGTGGTTACATCCACAGCGAAGCGAAAGGCGGTCGATCCGGAGGAGGGCGCACCGCCGGAGGTGGTGCTGACGCCGGCGGTGTTTCATATCCTGCTGGCGCTCGCCGACGGTGAATCGCATGGCTACGGCATCATGCAGGACATCGACCGCATCACCGACGGCGACATGCGGCTCGGGCCGGGGACGCTGTACCGATCGATCCAGCGGATGCTGGTGGACGAGCTGATCGAGGAGCTGGCCATCTCGCTCCACGACGAGGCGGATGACGACCGGCGGCGCTACTACCGGCTGACGCGCAAGGGGCTGGCGGTGGCCAGGCGCGAGGCGCAGCGGCTCGCCAATCTCGTCGAGGCCGCTCGCCACCGCGATCTGCTGGCGCCGCGCCCGCGGCGAGGGGTCAAGCCGTGATTCCGCCGGTGCCCGAAGATTTCCACACCATCACGCCGCAGTTGACCGTCAACGGCGTCGCCGAGGCCATCGCCTGGTACGCCAGGGCGCTCGGGGCCAACGAACTGCTGCGCAATCTCGCCCCGGACGGCCAGAAGATCATGCACGCCGAGCTGCTGCTCGGCGACTCGCGTTTCTTTGTCGTCGACGAGTTTCCGGATTCCATGAAGTCGCCGGCGACACTGGGCGGCACGCCGGTGACCTTGCATCTCTACGTCGCGAACGTCGACGCGCTGTTCGAGCGTGCCGTCGACGCCGGCGCCACCGTGCTGATGCCGGTGGCCGATCAGTTCTGGGGCGACCGCTACGGCATCCTCAGCGACCCGTTCGGGCATCGCTGGTCGATCGCCAGCCGCATCGAGGATTTGTCGCCACGGGCCCTGCAGGCGCGCGCCACGGAATGGGCAAGTCAGGAGAAGCCATGACGACTGCTCGCATGATTGGGACGATTGCCGCGGCGTTCCTGCTCTCGCAGGTGTTCGCCATCCTCATCCACGGGTTCATCCTCGCCGCCGATTACGCGCCGTACTACGGGACGCTGCTGCGCGGCGATGACGGCCCGTCGTGGCAGATGATCTTCCTGCCCGTTGCCCACCTGTCGTTCATCGCCGCCCTGGTCTGGGTCTGGTCGAGGATGCGCTTGAGCGGTCCGCCGCTGCGCCAGGGCCTCGTGCTTGGCGTGGTTGGCTGGGCCCTCGGTCAGGCGCCGCTCTGGTTGATCTGGTACGCCGAGCAGCCGTGGCCCGACTCGCTGATCGTCAAGCAGCTTGGATGGGAATTGGCTTCATCGCTCCTCATCGGGCTGACGATCGTCTTTGTCTCGGGCATGGCGCGCCAATCTGGCGCGCAGCGCGCGATGAGCGTTTAGGGGAGCGAAGAGATGGCCAGCGCGTCGCCGGTGTTCGACAAGATGAACCTGAAGGATCAGTCGGAGATCGTCGTGCTGAATGCGCCAGACACGTTCGAGTCCGAGCTGGCGCGTCTCAAAGGGGTCGCGGTGAAGCGCAGCCTGAAGGGCGTCACGCAGATCTCGTTCGCGCTGGCGTTCGTCACCAGGGACGCCGAGGTCGAGGCACTGGCCCGGTCGCTGCCTCAGCTCGTCGAGGGCGACGGCCTGGTGTGGTTCGCGTATCCGAAGGGCAGCTCGAAGCGCTACAAGAGCGAGCTGACAGGCGACGCGGGATGGCGGGCGTTCGGGGCCGCGGGCTTCGAAACCGTCCGCATGATTGCCATCGACGAAGACTGGACCGCGAAGAGGCTCCGCCGCGCGACGTTCATCAAGACGATGAAGCGCCCCGCGGAGTACGCCATGTCGAAAGCCGGGAAAGCGCTGACGAAGAAGAAGCGCTGACTAATCCGCATTGACGAGCGCTTGCCAGCCCGTCGCGCGGGGCACGCTCGACGCCGGCGTGACCGTGCGTAGTCTCGTGGTCGAAGGTGAGCACGCACCGGTCGCCGCAAACACCAGCGCTTCACGAAGGGATGCTTCCTCGACATCGCCAATCTGGTGGTCCACATCGTCCGGCGCCGGACAATCGGCAGGGAGACCGTTGAAGAAGTCGCCCTCGCCAAGGGCGTTGCGGACGGTGAACGAAACGGGAAAAAGCGTTTTGTCGCAGAAGTCGACCTGGTACTGACCCACCGGCTTGCCGTAGGTGCGGTCGCCGATGATGGCGACCGGCATGTAGGCGCGCAGCGCGTTGATCACCAGCTCGCTGGCCGATGCCGACGCCTGAGTGGCGATCACGACGAGACGCGACAGGTTGAGCGCGCCGCTTGGCGACTCGAAGCGCAGCACCTGATTGCGCGCGGCGTTCTTGTCGTTGTGGGTGTACTCCGCCAGCACCTGGCCGGCGGTGCGCACGCCGGCCACCAGGCTGGCGAGGTGTTGCGCCACGCTGATCAGGCCGCCGCCGTTGTACCGCAGATCGACGATCAGCTCGTCGACGCCGGCAGCCTTCAACTGCGCGAACGCCGCATCCAGCGCGCTGGCTGAGGGCGTGACGAAGTTGCGGAAGAAGACATAGCCAACGCGCCGGCCGTTCACGAGATAGACGGTCGTGTTCGAGACCGGCGGAATCGCCACCACTCGCTTGGCGATCCGTGCGCTCTTCGTGGTTCCTGCCTGGTTCACGAACTGCACGGTGACCGCTGCGCCTACCTTGATGATGCCCACCGTCGTATCGAGCTTGCCGGTGGCGATCAGATCGCTGACCTCGTGCCCGGCGATCGACACGATGCGGTCGCCGCGAGCGATCCCCGCTTCCGCGGCCGGGCCGCCGGCGAATACCTGCTGCACGCGAAGTGCGCCGCTGCGCACCGCCCACGACACGCCGAAGCCGACGTATTCGCTGTCGTTGTAATAGGCGTCGTTGGCCTGCCGCGACGTGATGAAGCTGAAGTGGCAGTCGAGCGGGCGGTAGCGGACGGCCTCGAGATACGCCTCGGGCGAGGCGTAGTCAGCCGGGTCGAGCGGCGGCAGCGTCGTGTACCAGAGGTAGATGTCGGAGAGAACGTCGCGGACGAAGAGATTCTGGCCGGTCGTCGAACAGGAGCTGACCCGCCACTGCGCCTCGGCGCGTCCCGCCCAGAAAAGAAGAACGACGACGAGGAGGACCTTACTTATACGCCGCGGCCTGGATCCCATAGAGCTCGGAGTATTGTCCTCCTTTGGCCATCAGCGCCGCATGCGTGCCGACCTCGACCACATGCGCGCCATCGAGGACGACGATCAGATCGGCCATGCGCACGGTGGAGAAGCGGTGCGAGACGAGTAGGGTGATGCGGCCGGTATCTCGCGCCGCGTCACCCTCGCCACGCGCGGCTGCCGCGTATCGTTCGAACAGGGCATGCTCGGTTTCGGCATCGAGCGCGGCGGTAGGTTCGTCGAGGACGAGTACGACCGGATCGTCGCGCATGAACCCGCGCGCCAGCGCCAGCTTCTGCCATTGGCCGAACGACACATCGACACCGCCGGGCCACGTGGGGCCGAGCTGCGTGTCGAGGCCCGCTGAGAGCTTGACGACCACGTCATCGGCGCCCGCTCGCGCCACCGCGGTGACGACGGCAGACTCGTTCTCGAGGCGTGGCACGTCGCCCACGCCCACCGTATGCCTCGCGCGGAACTCGAAGCGGAAGAAGTCCTGAAACGCACCCGCCAGCCGATCGCGCCAGTGGTCCGCGCGTATCCGTGAGAGCTCCACGTCGTCAATCAGAATGCGGCCGGAGGAAGGCTCGTACATCTTCGCCAGCAGCTTGACCAGCGTGCTCTTTCCGGCCCCGTTCTCGCCGACCACCGCCACCACGGTCCCCTTCGGCAGATCGAGATTGACGTCGTCGAGTACGAGCCGCTCGGTACCTGGATAGGCGAACGACACGTGCTCGAAGCGGATGCCGCGCTCGAGCCGCGATGGCGCGCTGAGATCCGCGGACGCGAACATCGCCGCCGCATAGTCTTCGAGCCAGGCCAGGCGTCGTGCGCCATCCATCCAGAAGCCGCGGAGAAATCCGATCTCGGCAACTGCGGCGCCGATATACGCCGACAATCGTGCGCCCGCCGCCAGCGTGAGCAGAACGTCGCCCGCAGGTCGCTTCAGCACAGACGCGACAAAGACGACGGCGCCGACGAAGGCGCTGCCGAAGATGGCCCACGCCAGTGCATGCCATCGCGCCGAGCTCCAGCGGACACGTGAGATTTGCCCGTAACCGAACTCCCACGCCAGGCGGCGCTCGCGGATCAGGCGCTCGGCGATGCCGGTGACACGCACCTCTTTGCCCGGACTGGCTGTCGTGGCCGTGGTGAAGAGGTGTCGCGCCAGCCGGTTGGCTTGAGCCGCGCTCTCCTGCGCGACGCGCTCCACACCGGGACGCCACGTTGAGGTGACGACGGTGGGCAGGGCAAAGACCGCGAGCAGGAGCAGCGCCGGGTGGATCGACATCAGCAGCGCTCCGGTGACCGCCAGCCGCAGGATCCAGCTGCAGGTCGTGAAGAGCGACATGTACATGTGATCGAGCACGAACACCTGATCGCGAAGCATCGCCAGGCGATCGAGATAGTCGGGCCGCTCGTGATGGGCGATCGTGGCGATCGACGCCTGAAGGCGTGCGACGTGCGCCTCGAGGGCAATGGTGACCTTGTCGCGGAAGCGCCGCTGCACGCGGGTGCTGACGATGCGCAGGAACCAGGTGGCGACGGCCGACACGCCCAGGGCGATGGCGGCGAGACGCACGAGACCGGCGTTTTTCTCGATCACGCCCTGCCCGAGCAGCTTGAACCAGAGCGCCAGGAGCGCGTCGGGCACCGCCGCCAGGAGCGACAAGAGGAAGGAGGCGAGGATCATCGCCGGCTCGTGCTGGTACCCGAGCTTGCAGAGCCGCCACATCGACGACAGGCCCGGAGGCAGATCGTCTTTTTTCGGACGCTTACGCCTGGCGTCAGCCGAGGACGTCATAGGCGACTCCTTCCTCCACTTCGGCGCCCTCGGCAAAGCGCTGGGCCTGGAGATCGAACATCGTGCGGTACCGTCCGCCCAGGGCCATCAGCTCGTCGTGCGTGCCGAGCTCCACCACGCGCCCCTGTTCGAGCACGCAGATGCGATCCGCCTGCCGCACCGTCGAGAACCGGTGCGAGATCAGAATCGTGGTGCATTGGCTGGTGGCCGTGAGGATGCGATTGAAGATCTCTGCCTCTCCTCGCACGTCGAGCTGCGCGGTGGGCTCGTCGAGCAGCACGACCCCGGCGCCCACCTGCACGGAGCACAGCGCACGCGCGAGCGCCACCCGCTGCCATTGGCCGCCCGAGAGATCGGTGCCGCCTTCGTACCCGCGCGCCAGCACGGTGTCGAGCGACGCCAGCTTCGAGGCTCCGGCAGATTCCAGGGCCGCGGTGACGATGTAGTCGGGGGCGCCCGCCGGCGCGACGTTGTCGCGAAGCGAGAGCTCGAAACGGATGAAGTCCTGGAACACGGCCGCGAGCCGCGATCGCCAGGACGTTACATCCAGCGTTCGAACGTCGATGCCATCGACTTCGATGGCGCCGCTCTGTGGGTCGTAGAGCCGGCAGAGCAGCTTGGCGAGCGTGGTCTTGCCGGCGCCGTTCTGGCCGACGATGGCGAGTGACGAGCCGGCCGGAATCGTCAGGTTGAAGTGATCCAGGATGGGCGACCCGCCAGGGTAGGCGAACGTGACATCCCGGAACCGGATCTCGTGCGCGGGCAGGTTCGTGGCGGCGCGAGTGCCCGATGCGAGCGCGCCTGCGGGTGCCATCGCCGACTCCAGCTTCAGCACGGCGGCGACCGGTGCCGACGATCCTTCGAGCGCCCAGTTCAACCCGCCGAACGCAATCATCGACGTGCCGACGGCGCACTGCGCGTAGACCACCAGTTGGGCCAGCGAGAGTTGCGCGGTGAAGACGGCATTGGCCATCGACCAGAACACCAGGACGTTCGCGGTGCCGACGATCAGCAGGCTCCACGCCACCGGACGCTCCCGCAGCCGCGTGGCCGTGTACTGCAGCTCGTGCAGCCGCGTTCGCCGCGTCACGAAGCGATCGATGGTCCAGTTGACCAGTCCGAACAGCCGGAGCTCCTTGCTGGCGGGCGGATCGACGGCCAGGCGATAGGCATAATCCGCGTCGCGCTGCGCGCCGCGCACTTCGTCGGTGTTGCGGTCGAACCAGACGGCGGCCTCCTTCAGCAGGAAGTGCGTGGTGATCCACGCGCCGGCGAGGAGCGGCGGCGCCCACCAGGCATAGGCGAAGAGAATCAGTGCCGAGGAGATGCCGCCAATCATCTCGACGAGGCCGCCAGCGATGAAATCCATCGAGACGAACAGTGGCGGACCGGTCATTCCGAGATCGAAGTCGCGCGCGACGGTGAGGTCGCTGGTGAGCGTCGGGTCCTCCAGATGACCCATGCCCTGGGGGCGTACGCACGCCTGCGTGAGGCGATCGTAGAGCCAGGCGGCCGTGCGGTCGCCGAGATTGGCGCCGATGGCCTGATGCAGTGGCGCTAGCACCTGGAGCAGGACGAACAGGATGCCGACCAGCGTCAGGGATGAGGCCAGCGCATCGCCACCCTGCACCGCGCCGATCAGCGCACCCATCGCGAGGGCGAACAACGCCGGCAGCGTGCCGCGGAGCAGGAGGACCACCCACCACAGCGCCGCGAGCCGGGGATCGGCCTTCGGCAGCACCGAAAAGAATTGCCATTCTTTCGACGCGCGAAGTCGCTGGAGCATGGGCCTCATTCTCGTCTGGCCGGGGGAGAATTGATTGTAAGAAATTGACCTGCCCGCCGAAGCTGCGGGCCGGGAGGCCGATGACCTACGAGCGTGCTTTCGACATGGCGGCGTCGAACATCCGGTTCGGCGCGGGAATCACCAGAGAAGTCGGGATGGACCTGGCAGACATGGGCCTGCGCCGCGTGCTGGTGGTCGCCGATCCGGTGCTGTCGCGTTTGCCGCCCGTGCAGGCGGTGATCGACTCGTTGACGCAGAACGGCGTGTCGGCGGTGCTCTTCGATCGCGTCCGGGTCGAGCCGACCGACGATTCGTTCAAGGACGCGATTGCCTTCGCCGGTGCGACGCCTCACGACGCGCTCGTCGCCATCGGCGGCGGCTCGACCATCGATACGGCGAAGGCGATGAACCTCTACTCCACCTATCCGGTCGAGGATTTTCTCGACTACGTGAACCCGCCAGTGGGGAAGGGCAAGCCGGTGCCGGGACCGCTCAAGCCGCTCGTCGCCATTCCGACGACCGCTGGAACGGGCAGCGAGACGACCGGCGTCAGCGTCTTCGACATGTCGAGGATTCACACCAAGACCGGCATCTCGAGCCGTCGTCTCAAGCCGATCATCGGCCTGCTCGATCCCGAGAACACCCGCACGATGCCGCCGCAGGTCGCCGCTGCGTCGGGCCTCGACATCCTCTGCCACGCGCTCGAGTCTTTTACCGCGGTACCGTTCAATTGCCGGCCGGTGTCGTCGCGGCCGTCGCTGCGGCCCTCGTATCAAGGCTCCAATCCGATCAGCGACGTGTGGTCGCTCGAAGCCCTGCGTCTGGTGTCGCGATTTCTCGTGCGTGCGGTTGAGGATCCCTCAGACGACGAAGCCCGCGGAATGATGCTGCTCGCATCGTCGTATGCCGGCGTGGGATTCGGGAATGCCGGTGTGCATCTGCCACATGCCATGGCCTATCCCGTCGCTGGCGGCGTGCGGGAGTATCGCTGCGCCGGATATCCGGCGGATCAGGCGCTCGTGCCCCACGGCGTCTCGGTGATTCTCAACGCGCCCGCAGTGTTCCGATTCACCGCTGTCGCGTCTCCCGATCGGCATCTTGCAGCGGCGGAGGCGCTCGGTGCAGACGTCACCCGACGTCAAGCCGACGACGCCGGACGAGTGCTGGCGGATCGGGTCGTCTGGTTCATGCAGCGATTGAACATGCCGAACGGGTTGAGCGCGGTCGGTTATTCACGCGCGGATATCCCGATGCTGGTGGACGGCACCTTGCTTCAGCAGCGTCTCACCACGCTCTCGCCGCGGCCAGCCGATCGCGATGATCTCGCCGCGCTTTTCGACGCGTCGATGGCGGCGTGGTAACCGGGACAGTGACAGAGACATGATGACGATTCTTCAAGCCGGCGCCATCGCCGCCCGCGTCCAGCATGGCGAGGCCGAGTTCCTGCTGGTGACGGCCAAGGCCAGAGTCGAGCAGTGGATCTTTCCGAAAGGGCACGTCGAGCCCGGAGAGACGCATGAGGCTGCAGCCTTGCGCGAACTGCACGAGGAGGCAGGTGTCGTCGCGACGCTGGTTGGTCCCGTGGGCTCTTCGCGCTTCACGCTCAAAGGGCGATCGATCGAGGTCGCCTATTTTCTGGCGATGGCGAGCGGCGCGAGCGGCGCGAGCCCCGAAGGCCGCAAAATGCAGTGGTTGCCCTACGCCGAGGCGCGATCGACGTTGACCTTCGACGATACGCGGCAGCTGCTCGACGAAGCCAGCCGGCTGCTGGAAAAGTAACTCGCCGCACCATCCTGAAATCGCGGTCCGCCTCAAGGCGGACACGACGAACGAGAGACTTGCCGCCGCGATCATCGCGGTGCGCGATGCTGCACGCGCTCACCCTGGGGCACTGGTCTTGCCGCAGAGCTTGCCCGAGGAGAGCACAGACATGAGACGAGTGGGTCTAGGCGTTCTGGCGTTGGCTGCCGTGTTCTGTGTGGGCTGCGGCGGCACGAGCGCGTCAACTCCGACGGCACCGACCACCGTCACACCTGCGCCCGCTCCCGCGCCTGCACCCGCGCCTTCGCCGGCGCCGACGACCGGGTGCGCGGTTCCCGAGGCGCCGACGAATGTTCAGGCGACGACGGTTTCCAACACCGCGACGCTGACCTGGACGGGTGTCAGCAACGCGACCCAGTATGTGGTGCTGGTGGGCACGACATCAGGCAGCTCGAATACGCTGCTGACGAACACGTCGCAGACGCACTATTCGTGGAGCGGCGTGAAAGAAGGCGTCTACTACGCGCGGATCGAAGCCCAGAACTCGTGCGGCGGCGGCAGGGCTTCGGCCGAGGTGACGTTTACGGTGCAGTTCTAGGTGGTAGGTGGTAGGTGGTAGGTGGTAGGCAGTAGGTAGGTGGTAGGTCGTAGGTAGTAGGTTGTAGGTAGTGAGAAATGGGGCGGGTCTTTTGACCCGCCCGGTTTATTTCGCGGTTCCCGCTGGCTCGGCGTTGGCCGCGGACGATCCCGCAAATAAGCGCCGGCCGTCGGGAAACGTGATGCTCAGCGCGTTCACGGTTCGCGTGCCGTTTCTCGCCTGCCAGCCGTCGATCACCAGCACTGTTCCAACCGCCAGATCTTCCTTGCGCCATCCGCGCCGGTAGAGCGCGTTGACCCCGCCGGTTTCGAACGCCCAGTTCTCCACCTTGCCGTCGGCGGCGGTGACGTCGAGATAAATCCAGGCGTGAGGATTCGACCATCGCATCACCGTCACTTTGCCGGTGAGCTTCACCGGCTTGTCCTGATCGAATTCCGCCGAGAACGAATGATGGGCGAGCGCCGGAGACACCACGGCGAATACCAGTGCGACGATGCCTCCCGTCAACCTTCGACTCATGCCTGATCCTTTGCCGTCCATTTAGCGGGGCGTGTTCTTCTCGCGTGCGGCATCCCGTACTTCCTTGAGATGCTGCAGGTCCTGATTGTCTTCATGGCAGGCCGACTCGAGCAGCTCGTCCTGCTGCCGTCGCAGCGGAAAAGCGATCGTGAACGGCCGTGTGTAGACGACGGGATCGGTAATCGTCGCCTGATAGTTGATCGTATCCGCATCCACGGCCGTCAGGCGCTCGACGACGTGCTCGGCGTGGCTGATCATCTCGCCGACCTCGTTCAGCCAGGTCTTGCCGTTGAAGTTGGTGCTGTCGATCACCAGCGTGTCGCCCTCCCACCGGCCGACCGAATCGCCCTGCCAGAGGCGGATCGAGTCGGGGAGGTGCTGCCGGCCGTCGAGCGGAATCGTACGCCACGACATCCGTTCGAAGAGCATCACCACGTATCCCGGCGGCTGGAGGATGTGAAGCGGCGACGGCGTGTACATCGAGCGCGGGACGCCGGCGACGAAACAGTGCGCGGTCGGATCGTCGTAGCCGCGTTCGGGCGTGTTGCGGCTGTCGGTCTCGGCTTTGGCCCAGGGCTGCAGCGGCAGCTTCCCGTCGGGTGGATCGATCACGACGCCGCGTCCCGGCGGGGTGAGGAACACCGCCTCGTGCTTCTCGAGGCCGTAGTTTGCGCCACCGGCGTCCGGCAGATAGTGCCCTTGCAGATCGGGTTTGCCGTCGGTCAGCCGCCGAACGGGACCGGCGGGCGGACGCGCCGCGGCAGCCGGCCTCTGCGCGTGCGCGTCATCGAACGCGACAGTCAACGACAGCAGGAGGGCGATCTTTACGAGGGCCCGCATGCGGGCGTGTCTGGTCATCGGCCTGGGAACCACGTCTTGGGATCGCGCTCGAAAGCGCCGTTCGCTTCTTCCGCTTCCGCGTTGCACTGGTACTCGAGGAGCCGCGTCATGTCCTTGTGCCGGTGAAGCGGCATGCTGATCTTCCAGGGACGGGTGAACACCTTCGGATCCTCGACGGTCACGTCGTAGCGAATCGTGTCGGCATCGGTCAGCGTGTACCGCTCGGTGAGCCGCATCGCTTCACTGTGAAAGTTCCCGGCCATGTCGAACCAGGTGCGGTCGTTGTGGTTGGCCACGGTCACGACCAGCGAGTCGCCTTCCCATCGTCCGCGCGAGTCGCCCATCCAGAAGTCGATGCCCTCGGGCGCGGGCGCGCCGGTGGTGTAGATCAGCCGGAAGACCTGCGACCACTCGAAGGTGATGGCGACGTGATCGCGGGTCTGAAAGATCTGGAACGGATAGTCCATGTACATGATCCGCGGCACGCCAGGCATGTAGCAGTTCGCCAGCGGATCGGCGGTTCGCCGGTTGGCGAAGTTCTCGGCCTTCTTCTGCTTCGCCCACGGCTGATACGGGATCTCGTTGCCCTCGACCACACCCGTGCCGGCGCGCATGCCATGGCTGGATGAATGGTCGAGCAGATCGGCCGCCGCGGTGTTGCGCACCTGCCAGATACCCTGCAGGTTGGGCCGGCCATCAGCGGTGCGCGGCAGGCTCTGCGCGCGCGGGGCGGTTGCCCGTTGCGCGGCAAGCGGCATCAGCGCAGGGGCGGTTGACCGCGTGTTGATGCAGGAGATGGTGAACAGGGCGCACGCCAGCGTCAGCGCGCGGCTGAGGATTCGGAAACGACCGTTGGACATCGACTGCTGAATTCGAGCACGTGGCGGGTCTGAAGTGCAAGGCCCGCCCTCGTGGGTGCGCGCGGCGCGCGACCGACGGGTTACTTCTTGCCGGTGCCGCGCTTGCTCGAATCAATCGAGAGATTGGTGGCCTGGATGCCGTTTCTGGTGGCGATACTGACCTTGTTCAGCTCGCCGCTGGCGCCGCTCGGCCGCTCGACGGTGACCAGATACTTGCCGCCTTCCTTCGGATAGCTGGTGGCCACCAGCTTGCCGATCTCGGGGAGCAGCGTCGCCAGACGGCTGCCAGAGTTGATGTTCTCGTACTTGCCGTGCGTGAACTGCGTGACGTTCAGCCCGATGTTCACCTGGTTCGCCCCACCGCTCCGGGAGTTGTTGTTCGCGAGCAGGACGACATGCACGGTGGTCGGCCGATCCCGCAGACGGTTCATCATCCTCTCGACATCGCGATCGAGGACGCTGTTGTCGCCCGAGGTGGTGCCGACGGAGACGATGACCGGAAAGTAGTCGGTCGTGTCTTTCTCGATGCGCTGCGTGGCTTCGGCCAGCGACTCGACGAAGCGTCCCGCGCCGGAGTCTGGAGACAGGCGATCGAGCCCCTGCAGCACCATCTGGCGGTCGGTCGTGGCCTTGACCAGGGTTCGCGGCTGTGGCGCGGTGCTGATGAACGTGATTTCCGTGCCCTCGGGCATCGACTCGATCAGGGCGCGCAGGCCGCTCCGCAGCTGCGGGAGATTCTCGCCGCCCATGCCGATGCCGTTGTCGACGAGCAACTGCAGCTTGACCGGCCAGTTTACCGGCTCGATCTTGATGACCTTGGCGTCGGCGCTGTTCTCGGTGATTTTCAGATCGCCCGGCTGAACCGTCGTGGCCGGTGCGCCCTTGTCGTCGATGAGCGTGGCGAACAACCGGAACTGTTGTTGGGCGAATACGCCCGGGGCCGCACTGATGACCAGGGTCACGACCGCAAGAAGCAAAGCCCGCATGCCTATTCCTCCGCGCTGAATGACCAATGACGACCTGTTAGACGCCGCGAGTGCGGCACCGGCCGGCCGATTAGGGTTCAACTGTTCTGAGACGGAAATCGTCGGAGTTTCGTTGCGACTAGGTAGTAGGTGGTAGGTCGTAGGTGGTAGGAGGCGGTAGGTGGTGGGCGGTAGGCGGTAGGTAGGCCAATGGAGAGTGGTGGGGTCGTAGGTTTGTCGGCATTTGTCCTACTCTCGGGGCCAGCCTTCAGGCTTGAGCGCGTTGATCAGGCCATTCAGCATTCGCCCGATTTGTTCAGTGCGATCCTGAAGCCTGATATGGCTGTTCGGGCTCAGGAAGCCGAGTCGATACGCTTGGTATACGTCCTCCACGAGGATCATTCCTTCCTGCCAGACTTTGAGTTCCCGGAATGAACTGTTGGCCATGCAGGCCGGACAGCACGTGGCGCGCCATTTTGAGAATGACGCTCCTCAGAAGACCGCCGCGCGAAATTCGAGCATTTCGGCGAGGGCGGTTCGTCAACGAGTCCTGGGACCCCGATTGGCGCGGGCACCCGCGACCCGTCTACCCATACTCGCTACCCACCACCGACCACCTCCATCGCGTTACTTACAGATTTCGCCCACGACCTCCTACCACCTACCGCCTACCACCTACTACCCATGTCGGACTTTCCAGATCTCAGCGGACTTTCCGCGAAAACTCAGATAAACAGGCGGGGCGATTTCAGCGTTGTGATCGAGGGCCGTCGTCGCAATGCGCGGTAGTGTGCAGTCGCGGTGAGATCGCTCGTGGCCGGGTCGTTGCTCAAGACCCCGTCGTGCAGGGTCGATCCCCGACCTATCGTGCGCGGCACCGGCTTGGGCCGGACGGTCTCTGGCGGGCCGAGATTGCCGAGATCCCGGAATGCACGGCCATCGGCCGGACGTTCCAGGAGGCGCGGAGCCGCATCCGTGAGGAGCTCAAGTTGCGCGTGCTGGATCTCGACGCCGACGACGTCGTCGACGAGATTCAGCACGCGGTCTGACTGCGCGATCGAGGCTCCCCCCGATCGCGCCCAGTGACCTTCAACGCGGGCGTTCCCATAGGTGATACTCTCCTCGACTTGAGGCAGCGCGCGGCCGATCGCGCGCACTGTATCGACCGTAATGGCCCTGGCCCGTGGCATGGACGCTGCATTCTGACGCCGCAGCTTCATTCCCGTTCGAGGTGAGTGTGATGCGCAGATCAACACTGCTTCTCCTGTGGCTGGCGGCAGGTGCCATCAGCAGCGTCCCGGCAGTCGCCGCGGCGCAAGGCCAGAGCCGCGAACGCAACGAGCGTGACAACCGCCGCGATGGCGACCGCGTCTGCTTCTACAAGGACATTGGCTTCACTGGCGGGGAGTGGTGCTATCGCCCCGGCGACGAGCTCGCCGACCTTCGCGACCGCCGCAACGAGTTCTCTTCGATTCGCATCATCGGCCGCGCCCGCGTCGTCGTCTACGACGAGCGCGAGTTCGGCGGTGCCGCCGACGAATTCACATCCGATGTGTCCGACCTGACGCTGCGCAACCTGTCGGGCTCACGGTCGTGGAACGATCGCATCGAATCGTTCCAGGTGGAATCAGATCTCGATCGTCCGGGCCGGCGCGGACCGCGCGGCCGCGGCGACGTCGATGAGGATCGCGACAACCGGTTCGGACGCAACGGCATCTGCGTCTATGAGGAGCCGGACTTCCGCGGCCGATCGGAGTGTTTCGAATCCGGCGACGCCGTCCGCAATTTGAGCCGCACCAATGGCTGGAACGATCGCATCAGCTCGATCCGCGTTTTCGGAAGAGCGCGCGTCGAGGTCTACCGCGACGCCGATTATCACGGTGAGCGGATGCGGATTGATCGGGATGTCGCGAATCTGTCGGCGATGCGGTGGGACGATCAGATCTCGTCGTTTGAAGTGCGCTAGCAGGAAAACTCCCAACCGACTTCGCTGAGCCAACTCCCAACCCCCAATCGGATTCGATTGGGAGTTGGGGTTGAATCGCCTGGGAGTTGGGAGTTGTTCTATTTCTTCCCCGTATAAATCACTCGCCAGATCCGGCCCTTCTGGCTGTCGCTGATGAAGAGCGAGCCGTCAGGCGCCTGCGCCACGCCGTCGGGGCGATACATCGCGTCGTTCGGATTCATCAGCTGATCTTTTCCCGTGAATCCCTGCGCGAACACTTCGAAGTTGCCGGCGGCCTTGCCGTTCGCCATCGGCTGGAAGGTGACGTTGTAGCCAGCCATCGGCAGCGGCGCGCGATTCCACGACCCGTGGAAGGCGATGAAGGTCCCGCCCTGATATTTCTTCGGGAACTGGTTGCCGGTGTAGAACGTCAGCGCCAGCGGCGCCCAGTGCGCCGGGAACGCCGCGACTGGCGGCGTGAACTGCGCGCACCGTCCCACTTCCTTGCCGTCGCCGCCGTATTCGGGATTGAGCAGGTTCTTCTTCTGGCCGTAGTCGTAGAAGCAGTAGGGCCACCCGAAGTCGGCTCCCTGCGTCGCGCGAAAGAGCGGTTCCGCCGGACGCTCCGCGTTCTCCTGCGCGGTGAAGAGTTTCGGCCAGAACGTATCGAGCTGGTCGCGGCTGTTCATGCCGATGTAGAGCGCGCCCTCGTGCCAGGTGATGGCCGGCATCTGCCGCAGGCCGGTCGCGAAGCGGGTGCCGTCTTCCTGCTTCTGGTTCGGCTTGTTCTCGTCGAATTTCCAGATCCCGCCATGCTTCTGGAGAATCGGGCAGGGATCCTGCCCCTTCGCCCCGGGCTGGCGATCGGGACTCTGGCAGGCATTCGACGGCGCGCCGACGTTGATGTAGAACGAGCCGCGCCCATCGAACGCGATCCCCTTGTCCTCGTGCTGCCGATCGCTCGGCAATCCGGTGACGATCGTTTCCGCCGCGCCCGTCGGCTTCAACTGGCCTGCCGTCATCTTCATGCGCTCGATCGTCGTCGGATGCGCGAGATAGAGATAGCCGTTGCGCAGGCCGATGCCCGTGGTGCTCCCTGTCGCGAACGGCTCCTTGATCTCGAACTTGCCGTCGCCGTTGGCGTCGCGCAGCGCCACGGCGCCGCCGCCAGTGGGGGCCTCACCGCGGCCGCCGCGGCTCTGCAGCGCCACGTACAGATCGCCATTGGGCGCCGCCGTGAGGTGACGCGCCTGTCCGAGACCGTCGGCGACGACCTGGGCACAGAATCCTTCCGGCAGCTTGATCCCGCCGTTATCCGGATCGCAGGTCGGCGTGGCCGCGCCCACCGTCAGCATCAGCGCGAACGTTCCTGCCGCCGCCGTCAGGCATCCTGCTATGAACCGAAACCGTCCAGCATTCATCAGTCTTCTCCTGTCCTCTCTCACGCCGTCATGATCGCGGTCACCGTCGTGCGGTACGCGGCTTCCTCGTATCCCTCGAGCATCCGATCGAGCGGCACGATGGTGGTGGCCAGCGCGCGCGCGTTGAACTGTCCCTTGTCGAGCAGTTCGACGAAGCGGGGGATGTCGCGCATCGGATTCGCGCCGCCGGCCTGACCCGCATGATGCGTCCGGCCGCCGATGGTGAAGAGCACCGCGGGCAACGCCAGCGTGCCTCGCGGCAGGCTCGTGGTCACGATGTGGCCGCCAGGCGCGCACATCTCGTACGCCTGACGCAGCGGGAGAATGCCCGTGGGATCGGGGCCAGACTCGGTGCGCGGTTTCACCGCATCGGCGCCCGCGCCCTCGACGACGAAGTCGGCCCCGGCACCGCCCAGAAGACCTCCGGCATCGCGACCGCCGGCCCACAGCCGATTGTTCGGTCCGCTCGACAACTGCCGCACTCGATCAACAAGCTTATCGCCTTCGACGTTGGGATCGAGCCCATGCGTAGCGCCGACGCTCATCGCCACTTCGCGACGCGCCCGGATGGGATCGATGGCGATGATCGTCGAGGCACCGGCGATGCGGGCGCCCTGCACGGCGCTCAGACCCAGCGGACCGCAGCCCACCACCGCAACCGTGGCCGCGGGACCGACGGAGGCAAAGGCCGAGGACGTGGTTGCTCCGAGTCCGGCGACGGCGACGCAGCTGCAGACCATGCCGAGCTCGGCTGCCGCGGCCCTGGTGAAAACCGGCACGACCCATTCTTCGAACGTCACCATCAGCTCGGCGAGCCCGCCGATGTGCGAGTTCGCATACACGGGCGTGCCGTCGCGCATCTCGGCGATGGCGACGAGATCGTTTGGTCCCTGGCGTCCGAGAAACTGGCACATGTCGGCGCGGCCGCGCAGACACTGGTAACAGGCACCGCACTGCGGTGTTCCCGAGACGCAGACGCGATCGCCCACCTGCACGCGGCGCACGTCCGGGCCCACCGCTTCGACGACGCCGACACCGCCGTGTCCCTGAATGAGGGCCATGTCGGAGAGCCGCCGGGTGCCGGGTGGTGGAGCGGGCGGAGGATTCGGTGGCGTGGCAGCGGGCGGTGCCGCGAGCACCGGCTGAATGCCGAGGACGACGCCGACGTTCGAGTAACAGAGGTTGGTCGCTTCGGTCCGAACCACCACCTGACGGCCGGAGATCGGCCGCAGCGTCAGATCCTGAAGGGTTGTCCGGCCCGGGCCGCTGCCGCGGGAGATCCAGCCGCGAAATCGTCGCGCGGTGGCGATGCCCGGCGCCCCCTGTGCGGCGGCACGTTCGCCCGGCACGGCCAGCGCCACCCCACCCGCGGCCGCCATACCTCGTTTGAGTAGTCCGCGGCGCGAAAGCGGCTCGGTTCCGGGGCTGCGATCGGGGTTTTTCTTCATCGTCGCCGACATTTTACTGCCGGTTTTCCCGTGCACGCGGATGGGGCTGGCGCGCTACCATCGTTGCTGGTGGCTCTTCCGACAGTTCTGATCATCGACGACGTCGACGCGACGCGAGCGGGTCTGGCGCAGCTGTGCCGGCTGCGCCGTTACCGCGCCGTGGAAGCGGCCAACGGCGAAGAAGGTTTGCGTCTCCTGCGTCTCGACCCGACAATCAGCGCCGTGATTCTCGATCTCTACATGCCGCGCACGGATGGCTACTGGTTCCGCGAGCAGCAGCTCAAAGACCCGACGATTTCTCACGTGCCGGTCATCGTCTTCACCGGCGCGCACAACGTCGACGACGTCAAGCAGCAGCTGCACGTGAGCGACGTCTTCGAAAAGCCGATCTCGGTCGACGATCTCTTTGCCGCGGTCCATCGATGCTGCGACGGAGCGGGGCGATGAGCGCGTCTCCTGCCGCGTCGCCGGCAGACCGGCTGCGATCGCTGCTCGCACGTCCTGGTCTGCTCGTCATGCCCGGCTGTCATGACGCGATGTCGGCGCGTCTCATCGAAGAGGCCGGCTTCGAGCTCGGGTTCATGAGCGGCTTCGCCGTTTCGGCGGCGCGCCTCGGCATGCCCGACACGGGCCTCATTTCCTACGGCGAGCTGGTCGATCAGGGCCAGAACATCTGCCGCGCCTGCTCGCTGCCGCTCATCGGCGACGGCGACACCGGCTTTGGCAGTGCGCAGAACATCAAGCGCACGGTGCAGGGCTACGCGCGCGCCGGATTCGCCGGGATCATGCTCGAGGATCAGGTGGCGCCCAAACGCTGCGGCCACACCGAAGGCAAGAGCGTCGTCGGCAGAGATGAAGCGCTGACGCGCGTTCGCGCCGCGGTCGATGCGCGCGATGCCGGCGATGACATCCTCATCATGGCCAGAACCGATGCACGGGCGTGCGTCGATCTGGACGAGGCCATCGAGCGATGCCGCCTTTTCCGGGAGCTCGGCGCCGACATCACGTTTCTCGAGGCGCCGCTCGGCGAAGAAGAGATGCGCCGTTACTGCCGGTCGGTGGATGGGCCGAAGATGGCCAATCTCATCGAAGGCGGCAAGACGCCGCTGCTGTCGGCAGGCGAGCTCGAAGCGATCGGCTACAAGATCGCCGTCTACCCGCTGACGCTGCTCAATGTGTCGATTCAGGCGATGCGCGTGGCGCTGCGCAGTCTCGCCGCCGGCGAACGACCGGCGGCGGCAATGGACTTCTCGGATCTGAAAACCGCGGTAGGTTTCCCCGAGTATTACGCCGAAGAAGCCCGTTACAAGACGTAACGGGCCTTACACTCGTAGTGTCCGGCTTCAGCCGGACCCTAGTAGCCGCAGAGCCCGTTGGTTACCAATGGGAACGTCGCGCTTGCGGTGCTCTCGTTGTTCGAGCGATCGACGACCGTCAAACGCAGGGTCATCGGCACCTTCCCGTCAGACTGTGACCCGGTGGTGAGCATGTCGCACGTGGTGGTCGGCGTGAAGGCGCTATCGCTTCGATTGCCGAACGACGTGACCTTGTCGCCGATGGTCATCACCCACGTGTAGCTGGCGGGGAACCCGCGCGACTGGCTGCCGATGAAGACACAATCCAGCGCCCCGGTGCTGTTGAGGATCGCGCACTTGTCGTTACCGACGCTGTTCGACGAGATGGTGATGATCGCCTCGAGCGGCGGCGGCCCCACGGTGAACGCCGTGGTCTTGGTGACGCCGGCGTAGCTGGCGACGATGCTCGTCGAGGTGGACGAGGACACCGTGCTGGTGGTGACGGTGAAATCACCCGTCTTGAGGCCGGCGGCAATCGTGACCGCGCCCGGAACCTGGACGATCGCACTGTTGCCGCTGGACAGGCTCACCGTGGCCCCGCCCGCGGGCGCGTCCGCCGTGAGCGTGACCCGGCCGGCAGCATTCGCCTGACTGTTAACGGTCGCCGGCGATACCGTCACCGAATCGAGCGCGGCGGGTGCGGGCGCCGGTGCTGGTGCGGGGGCTGGAGCCGGTGCCGGCGCCGGTGCCGGGGCGGGTGCGGGCGTGGGTGTTGGCGTCGACGGACTTGCCGGCGTCGCCGTATCACTGCCGCACGCGCCGACCGCCGTACAGAAAAGAACGATCGCCAGGAACTGCCAACCACGCTTCATCATCACTGAACCTCGCCAGGCCGTTTGTCGGGTTAATAAAACGCCTGCCACTTTAATTGACGGGGTGTCAATGCGGCAAGCACCGAACACGTTGGTCACGCAACGGCTGGCGGCACCCTGGCGAGTCGGGCGTCACTCTGATGTGACAGTCACGACTGCGCCTCCGGCAACGGCTCGACCTCGGCGAACGGCTCCGGCCAGAGTCGTTCGATCAGTTCACGGGTCGCGGTGACGTCGCCGCTACTCAGGAAGCGGACGCGTCCGGGCACGGCGCTTTCTGATGGAGTCGCCGAGACGCTCGCCGCCCCGAGCACTCGCTCGACCTGCCGCGCGATCGCGGGAGCGGTGTCGATGATCTCTACGTCCGGTCCCACGACCTGACGCAAGGCGTCATGAAGGAACGCGTAGTGCGTGCAGCCGAGCACGATGGTGTCGGCGCCGCGCTGGCGCATGAGCGCGGTGTAGTCGCGTAGCAGGGCGAGCGTGCGTGGTCCGGAGAGATCGCCCGCTTCGACCTGCGCCACGAGCTCGGGAGAAGGCTGGGTGATGACGTCCACGCCGTTGGCGTGCCGCTCGACGAGCGCAGCGAATCGATTGCCGCCGAGCGTCGCGTCGGTCGCGAGCACGCCAACCACGCCGGTGCGGGTGGCATGCGCCGCCGGCTTGACCGCCGGCTCGACGCCGACGATGGGCACGTGGGGGAACGCGGTGCGAAGCGCATCGACGGCGTGAGTCGTCGCCGTGTTGCAGGCGACGACCACGAGCTGCACGTGCTCCTGCTCGATCAGATAGCGGACGATCGTCAGCGAGCGGCGGCGAATGAATTCCGGCGGCCGCGTGCCATACGGGACGTAGCCGGAGTCGGCAACGTAGATCAGATCGGCGGCGGGTAAACGCGATCGGATCGCGCGCAGCACCGAGAGACCGCCAACGCCGGAATCAAAGACTCCAATCGGCGCCGCGGTCACGTGGTGGCGTTGGTGTCGGGGGCACGATTGAATTGCTGTAGTGCCGTCAGCAAATCCGCCGGGTAATACGGCTTCCACAAGAGCGCCGCGGCCCCGGCGGCCTTGACTTCGCCCTCGGTCAACTGAAACACGGAAGCAGTCAGCACGATCACCGGGATGGAAGATGTTGAGGGGTCTTCTTTCAGGCGACGCAATGTGTCCATGCCGTCGAGTCCGGCGAGGCGGACCTCGATGACGATGGCGCTCGGCTGGAATGTGCGGGCGGCGCGAAGCGCGGCTTCGCCATCGCGGGTGGACATCACCGCGTACCCGGCGCGTTCGAGCTGCAGCGCGTACATCTCCGTTTGAATCGGCTCATCGACGAGCAGGACACGAAGCGGATGAGCGTGAGAGTCGAGCACGAGGAGGATGCGTTGACTATGCGCCTTCTTGCCGGGCCATGCAACATCTCGCTTCAGCCGGGCTAGCTCGAGCGATCTAACAGAACCGTGATCGCACCTTCGAAACCGGCGTCGACGGAGTCACCTCGATCCGATCAATCGTGTGCATCGTCGTGAACCCGAGCGCGGGCACGGCGTCTGCACCACCAGCGCGCATGACTCTCGTTTGCGCGTGGTGCCAGGTGATTCAATCGAACGATCACGACCCGCTGCCCGAACAACAGGACGTGAGCCACACGATCTGTCCCGAGTGCAGCGTCGCGCACTTCGCCGTCTGCGTCGCCCTGCCGGAGCATCATCTGGCGGCTTCCGAGCCGCAGTCTCTCCACGCCGCACACTGACCCGTCGGCGCTCATTGCTCCTACAATCGTCACACCCGACGTGACGATCACGCGTTACCTGCTCACGCTCCCGGAACGACTCGTCCGATCGACATTGGGCCTTGCCGCCGGTGTGACCCGCGAGGTCGGCGATGCGGCATTGCCGGGCGCGGTCCGCGAGAGCCGGCTCTATCAGAACGTGGTGGCCGCCACGCTGCAGTTCATCATCCAGCAGGTCGGCGACGTGCCCGGCGTGTATCCCGAAGACGATCGCCTGACCAATGATTTTCTGATTCGCCGGGCCGCCGGCAACGGGCTCGAGGCCGTGGGCATCATCGCGTTTCGCGCATCGCCCGTGTGGGTCCTGGCGGCGCTCGCCGACGTCTGCGGTGCGGGGCGGCGGCTCATTCCCGAGATCGCGAGTGCGCTCGAGGCGCAAGGGCTGCTCGAGCCGGGCTCGCAGTTCACGACGGTCGATCAACTCCTCGATGGTCTCGAGCGCACGTCGGCGAGACTGGCGTCGACGATCAACACGCCGCCGCTCGATGTTGCGGCGCTGCGCCAGGAATGGCAGGCGATCCGCGACGAAGCGCGCACGATTCCCGCCGCCGGGCTGCCGTCCGCCGAGACGGTTACCGATCTCTGGGCGCAGCTCGGTCGCGAGTCGGCGAATCAGGGCCGTTCGGTCTTCGAGACCTCGAGTGTGATGGCGATGTCGGCGGTCCGCGCGCTGCCGGATCGCCTGCGCTGGCTATCCGCCTCGGCGAAGGTGGGAGCTGGGCGTACCGGACAGATGATCGCGACGCTCTGGCTCGATCACTATCGGCTGACACTCGACGAGATGCAGCGAACTGGCTTCACCACCTATGCACAACGGCAGCTGCGGCCGTACGCACAAGCGGCCGTTGCCCAGTTCTCGCCCGGGCGCCGCACGCTCACCGGGCGACTGCTCGATCGGTTCGGCCGTAATCGAGTACCGTGACGGGATGACTTCAGACGTTGGCCAGGCCTTCATCGATCATTCCCGCCAGCTGCTGACGACCAGCTACTTCCCGCGAATCGAGCGCGCGGTCGCTGGACTCGCACCCGATCACATCTGGTGGCGTGCGAACGCCGAGTCGAACAGCATCGGTAATCTGGTGCTGCACCTCGCCGGCAACCTGCGGCAGTGGATTGTCAGCGGCGTGGGTGGGGCAGCCGACGTTCGCCGCCGGCAGGAGGAATTTGACGCGCGCGGTTCGATCTCATCAGACGACTTGATGGGCCGTCTGCGGACCACGGTTGAAGAAGCTGATGGTGTGCTGTCGCGTCTGTCACCAGCCGCGCTCCTCGAGCCGCGCGTGATTCAGGGCAACGACGTGACCGTGTTCCGCGGCATCTTCACCGCCGTCGAGCACTTCTCGATGCACACCGGGCAGATCCTCCTGATCGCGAAGACGTTCAAGGGCGATCTCGGTTTCTTCGATACGTCCGGGGGCCGGCCGCGGCCAACGTGGCTCGATCGCTGAGCCGCGATCATTCTCCGTGCTGCCGCAACGGATAGAAAAAGTGTAGTCGGGACGGTCTTGCGCACCGGTCCGCGTTCTCAGACAACCGCGGGGGCCAATCCAGACGCCGGCCGATGCTCTGAAGCAGGCGACGAGCACTTTCCACTACCGCAAAATGAATGCAAAGCGTCGTGATGACGACGCTCACGAGGTGTGGGCGAGCGCGAACGCGACGCAAATCGCGCGCCTCGAGGTGGAACGGGCGGATTATCGTTCCGCGGGAGCGCTCAAACGCGGTGACAGCCGCCGTTAGGAGCCTGGCGGCCCGCTGTACGCCGCGGGACGCCGTCCGCACTGCCGCAGACCGAGGCGTCAATGCCGGACGCGACACCGCATCGCGCACGGCCCCCGATCGTCCGCACGGACCGCTATAACGCGCACGGAGGGCGATTGCTCGCACGACGGGCGAGCGGCCGCACAGCAGCTGTCAGCCCGCACGACGGATTCAAGCAGCTCGGAAACGCGTTCATGGAAGTCGCGGAGACTTTGTGGCAGCGCTCGAAAGCAATTTGCACGAGCGGACGACCGCATCAGCACCGCCTTCGCGCGCTTTAGGAGGCCATCGACACGGATCGCGCCGCCGCGGATAGAGAAAAGCCATCGGTCGTCGGTTTTTTTGCTGCACAGACGCACCAACCTTCCGCACGGCGGTGGTTCAACGGCGCGGACGACCGCTGCAATGCGTGAATGACGCGGTAAAACGGTCGGGGACTACCCAATAGCTTCCCTTCCTGAGCTTGTAACGCACCCACGGCAGGCGTAGAGTGCGCTCATCCCTCGAACGCGCGTTGGAATCTGCCGCGCGCGTTGGCGGGCACGCATCTTCCGGTGGGCCGCCTGTAGGCGGCCCCCACGAAAGAGGTGCAATCATGGCGAGCGCCACCAAATGTGCCCATCCCTCCTGCGAGTGCATCGTCGAACCCCACGGGCCGCACGGTAAGTACTGCAGCGATCACTGCAAGCAGGCCGGCGACAAAATCGAGCTGCGTTGCGATTGCCATCATCCGGCCTGTAAATAGCAGGGTCCGGCTGAAGACGGACGCCACGAGTTCTCACGCTCGCTAGAATAGGCGGCATGATCGACCTGCCGATCCGCCCGCGCACCCGAAGTGTGGCCATCGCCGTCTGTGCGGCGCTGCTCGCGAGCACTGTGGCCGGCACGGCCGCCAACGGATGGAGCCCGCAGCGGGCAGCGGCCTACCTCGACGCACGTCAGAAGGCGTGGTTCGCCTGGGATCAGGCGTATTCGCCGGACGGTCCGTGCGTTTCCTGTCACACGGGTCTCACCTACTTGCTGGCGCGTCCTGCTCTCCGCAAGGTTCTGAACGAGAACGAGCCGACGATGTACGAGCGAGGGTTGCTCGGTCGTTTGAAGGCTCACATCGGCAGCAAGTCGGGCGGAGCATTGCAAGGCGTCGAAGCGGTGTTCGCGGCGTTCCTCCTCGCACCGCGCGACGGTGGCGTCCCAGGCACAGAGACGAGCAAGGCCTTCGAACACCTCTGGACACTGCAAGTGAAGGAAGGCGGCGCGCGCGGAGCCTGGCCCTGGTACGCGGTCAACCTCAATCCATACGAGCATGCAGAATCCGCGGTCTTCGGCGGATCGCTGGCGGCGCTGGCCATAGGCGCAATGCCCGCCGCGTATCGCAATGCAGACGGGCTGCGCGAGAACGTCGCGGCGCTTGAATCCTACCTGCAAGGAGCAGCATCGTCGCCTCGACCGCTGCATGATCGCGCGGCTATTCTCTGGGCGTCGTCGACGCTGCCGTCGGTGATGTCGCCGGCGGTGAAGCGCTCGCTGGTCGACGAGTTGTTGTCGAAACAGGGCGCAGACGGTGGCTGGAGCGTCGACGCACTCGGGCCATGGAGTGCGCACGCCGATGCGCCGCCGGTGCCAGGGAGCAGCAGTTACGCCACCGCATATACCGCGTACGTTCTCGAGCGCGCCGGAATCGCGCCGACCCGACGCGAGCTCGCCCGCGCGCTCGACTGGCTCGAGGCGCACCAGGACGCGAAGACCGGCGCATGGCCTGCCGTCTCGATGAACAAACGCTACCCGGCCGATTCGATGGAATCGCTGTTCATGCAGGATGCGGCCACGGGGTTCGCATCGCTCGCGCTGCTGGACGCAGGCCGTTAGCGGCCCCGGCCGACCGCGCTTCCACGCGCGACTCTTCGAACATCAAAGGCATTCACCCCGGGTCTGACGTAGGCGTCGGGCTCGGGTGTGCCGATCTCCTGTCGCAGCGGCACGACGCCTGCCCACACCGGCCACTCGAGATCTTCTTCATCGTCTTTCGGCGGGCCGGTGCGGATCTTGGCCGACGCCTCGTCCAGCGTGAGCGCCAGCACCGACGTGGCCTTGAGCTCCTGCTCGCCCGGCGCCCGCACTTCTTCCCACCGGTCAGGCACCACGTGGTTGGTAATCGCACGCAACGCCTCCTGCTTCTCCTGCGGGTCGGTCACCAGTCGCGCGGTGCCGAACACGACCACCGACCGGTAGTTGATCGAATGGTGGAAGGCCGAGCGTGCCAGCACGAGGCCGTCGATGAGCGTCACGGTCACGCACGCGTCGATGCCGCGGCCGAGCGCGCGCACCGTGCGGCTGGCGGCGGAGCCATGGACGTACAGGCGATCGTCGATGCGGCCGTAGGCCGTGGGAATCACGAACGGCTGGCCGTCCACGTCGAAGCCGAGATGACAGATGAACGCTTCGTCGAGAATGGCGTGGATCGACGCCAGATCGAAGGCGCCGCGGTCGGGCAGCCGTCGAAGGGTCGTCCGGGGTGTGCGCGCGAGCGTCTCAGTCATGTCGTCGAGCGTAGCGAGCAAGTGGTCTGACAGGAAGAGCCACTTCTGCTATGTTCGCTCAGACCACTTCGATGCGCGTTGCCATCGCTCTCGACCGGCGCTCGGCGGCTCCACTGCACCGGCAGATCTACGACGCCTGGCGCCGCGGCATTCTCGACGGCCGCTTTCGCAGCGGTGAACGGGTGCCTTCGACGCGAGAGCTCGCGGCGGCGCTGCGGGTGTCTCGAACCACGGTGAGCACGGCCTACGAGCAACTTGGCGCCGAGGGCTATTTCGACGCGTCGCACGGATCGGGCACCTTCGTCTGCCATCAGTTGCCGCAGCAACCGGTGCGGGCGCCTCGTCCATCGGCGACCAGGCCGGTACGGCCGCTGAAGCTCTCGGTGTACGCCCGCCGGCTCGAGACCGATCGATCCGAACCTCCGGCGACGACGGGAGTCCTCGATCTCTCGAACCTGGGCCCCGACCTCGACGCGTTTCCGTTCCCGCTGTGGCGCCGGCTGATGCTTCGCCACCTGCGGCACGCCACGCCCGATGTGTTCGACTACACCGCGAGTGCCACCGGGCTCGAGGCGTTGCGCCGGGAGATCGCCGTGTACCTGGCGCGATCGCGCGCCGTCAGATGCACGCCCGACCAGGTACTGATCGTCAACGGCTCGCAGCAGGCGCTCGATTTCTGCGCGCGGCTCTTCGTCGATCCGGGTGACGAGGTTGCGGTCGAGAACCCCGGCTACCCACGGGCGCGGCAGCTGTTCGCGGCGCACGGGGCGGTGATCCGTCCGGTTGCCGTGACGGCCGACGGCCTCGACCTCGCCGCGCTGCCGCCCGCGGCGCGCGTCGTCTATGTCACGCCGTCGCATCAGTTTCCGTCCGGCGTGTCGATGTCGCTCTCGCGACGGCTCGAACTGGTCGAATGGGCGAGAGCGCGGAGCGCGGTCGTCATCGAAGACGACTACGACAGCGAATATCGCTACGACGGCGCACCGCTGCCGGCCCTGCAGGGCCTCCGCGACGATGCGCCGGTGGTGTACATGGGGACGTTTTCGAAAGTCATGTTCCCGGGCCTGCGCCTCGGCTACCTGGTGGTGCCGCGCGATCTGATCGTCGCGTTCACGCGCGCGAAGGTGCTCTCGGATCGGCAGAGCAGCGGTCTCGAACAAGTGGCATTGGCCGACTTCCTCCGCGAGGGGCATCTCGAACGCCACATCCGCCGGATGCGCCGCCTCTACCAGCGCCGGCGCGAGGTGCTGATCGACGCCCTCGCGCGGCACTGCGGCAGCCGCGTCACGATCTATGGCGACGCCGCCGGAATGCACCTGGTAGCGCGCATTGCTGGCGGGGCCGCTGCCGTGCGCGCCAGCGGCGGACGTCTTCGGCTCGAAACCTCGGCACGGTTCTATGTATCCAACCCTCCGCCCGACGAGTTCATTCTCGGGTTCTCGGCGATTGGCGAGCGCGCCATCCGAAATGCGGTGAAACTTCTATAATCATCGGATGATCAAAGCGATGACATATGCAGGTGCCCTGATCGCCGCCGCGGCGGTGGTGTCGATCACCACGCAGGTCACGGCGCAGCAGCGGCCGGCGGAGCCGGCGGCGGCCTCGACCTTGAACGGCAACGCGACCCACGGCCGCTATCTGGTCGAGCGCGTGGCGATGTGCGGCGAATGCCATTCGACTCGCGATATCAGCGGCAACGTCATCGCCGAAACGCGCTTTCTCGGCGGACCGCTGGTCGTGGCGGGGCCGCCGTTCGCCGGCACCGACTGGCCGAATCGCACGCCGAGAATCGCCAGGCTGCCGGGCTACAGCGATGCGCTGGCGCTGCGCCTGCTCACGCAGGGAGCCATCGGCCGCGACGGCAAACAGCTGCGCGCGCCGATGCCGCGGTTCCGGATGACGAATGAAGATGCGGCGGACGTGATCGCGTTCCTGCGATCGCTGCAGTAAGAGGCCAGGCCGGCGTTCTAGGGGATCACCACAATCGGCGCTCGCCAGAACGCCGCCTTCTGGCTGGCGGGATCGAGCACCGTGACCTGGCATTCGTAGCGGCCGGGCGTGATCGTTTCGAGCGGCACGCTGAAGCGCAGCGGCACCGCCTTCGAGCGCGGCTCGAGACCGTCGATCACCGTGAGCGGCGCCGTTTCGAAGGCCTTCGCATCCCCTCGATAGAACGTGACGAACGCGACCAGCGGCTGGGTGGTCGTGGCCGCCTGTTCGTACGCCTGCAGGAACACGTACATGTCCTTGGTCCGGCTGAACACACGCGTGACGCTCGGCGACAGCCGCTGACCCTCGGCGATCATCGGATTCGCCAGCACCGCCGCTTCGCCGGTCTTGTTCTTGACGCTGTACAGCTCGTCGCCGACTCTGACGCGCTGACTCGAGAGCACGACGGTGCTGATCGGCACACGCTGCGCTTCCTTGTCGAGGTTCGGCACCGTGAAGTCCGACTGGAAGGTGCCAATCCGTCCGGTGACCGAGTCGCGGGCGAGCAGCTTGATCACGTACTTGCCCGGCAGCAGCGTGAAGCCGATCTGAATCTGAATCGGACGGCTGGCGAGCGCCGCCACTTCGTCGGCATCGAGCTTGATGTCGAGCTTGTCGCGCAGGTTCTGATGCGTGTAGCCGTGGTCGTCCTTCACCTCGCCGATGAAATCGATCAGCGTACGCGTGGCGCCGCGCCGTTTGGCGAGGGCGACCTCGGTGCCCGGAATCTTGACGTCGACCGGGATGAAATACTCCGCGCGATTGAGCCGGAAGTAGTTCAACTCCATCGCCATGGTCATCTCGGTGACCGGGTCGGCCTGCATCAGCGCTTCTTCGAGCTGACGATCCTTGTCGGCGTTGTTGAAGTTGGCGTACGACTTGTCGGCGTAATAGCCCTGCCGGAACGTCAGGTCGGCAACCTGGTTGCTCGTCAGCGACACCTTCACCCGCCGGAACTTGCCGTCGGTCGCCGTGTGCGTGCTGTAGTAGCCGATGATGTAGTAGCTGGTGAGCGTTTCGGCGGCCTGTTTGATGCCGAGCGACAGGTCGTTGTAGTCGAACATCGCCTTGCCGCCGGTATCCTTCGCCAGCGCGTAGAGCGTGTCCTGCGAGCGCTGGAAATTGTTGGTGACGTTCATCGCCAGCGTGCCGGTGAACATGCCGATGCCGCCCGGTGAGCGCTGCGTGGCATCGCCCAGCGGCGCAAACGCCACCAGCCCGCGCGCATCGATCGGATTGATCGTCGTGTTGGCGCGCACGGCTGCGTTGGTCGTCGCTGCCAGCTGCGCCTGATTGTTGGCGCCGTTCAGCCGCAGACCGCTGCCGAAGTAGATCAGCGACTTCTGCTCCGGCAACACCCGCAGCATCGTCACCGCCGTCTGCAGCGCCGCGAGCTGGCGATCGGTGTTGAAGACGTTGAACTCGCCGCCGTCCTGCCCGAACGCGGTGCCGCCGTCCGGGTTATCCGGAATGCCGTCGTTGTTCTGGTCGTCGCCGTAAATCAGGACGTTGATGATTTCCTTGAGCGCGTTGCGGTCGTCGGTGAAGTCGGTCTTCACGCGAATGGCGCCGTTCTGGAACGCGATGATCGCCAGCAGATCCGACGCGGTCATCTGATCTTCGATGTACTTCAGGCCGTTGCTATACGCCCGCAGCGCATCGGCCGGCATCATCGACGCGGTGTCGAAGTAGAAGACCAGCAGCCGGCGGTCCTGATACTTGATACCGCCGCCCGCGGGCGCGGAAATCTGGCTCTGCGTCGTCGGTTCGGCCGCCGTGCCGGACGCGGGTGTGACCGCCTTGAATTGCGGCGTCACCGGCGCCTCGCTCGGTCCGGTTCGCAACTGCTGGAATTCGACGAAGGCGATGTCCTGCGCCTCGCCATCTTCGGTAAGCGTGAAGTCCTTGGCGGTGAGCCCCTCGACCGGCTTGCCGTCCTTGTCCTTGACCGTCACCGTCTGGACCACGAGCTTCGTCGACGACCTGAACGTCGCCACCGGCGCCTGCGGCTGCTGCGGCTGGTTCTGCTGCGGGCGTTGCTGGCCGGCGACGCCGGTGAGGCCGCATGCGGCGACGATGAGAAGGGTGAGGAACGCGCGCGAGCGACGCATCATCAGAACCTCAGTCGCAGAGTCGATTGCACCTTGCGCATGTTGGCGACATCGTTCGGCAGCCCGAACTGCGGACTTCCCACGAGCGTGTTGACCCGCGTGAAGACGACACGATTCAGGACGTTGGTGGAGTCGATGCGCCAATCCAGGTTGAACCGGTTGTTGAACGTGAACGTTCGCGAGATGCCGGCGTTCATCGAGAACTGCGCCGGCCCGCGGACGGAGTTCCGTCCCGCCGTGCCCCATTGCCCGGCAGCCGGGATCTCATAGGCCTGCGGATTCAGATAGTAGCCGGACGGCGCGTTGGTGTCGGCGCCGGTGAGGTTGGCGCGAATGCCGGTGAAGCCGGTGCCGGGGATCGGCGTGAAGTAGAGCGGCGTGAGTGGCAGGCCGCTGCCGGTCGTGATCTGGCTCAACACCGTCCAGCCCTTGAACAGCGAGCCCTTGATGCCGTTCAGGAGCGCGCCGCCGCCAACGCCGACGCCGGTCGTGTACTGGAACTGCGCCGCCACCTGATGGCGCTGGTCGAACGATGAAGGCGCACGCTCGGCGTCGAGGTCGAGCCAGTTCTGAGCGATCGCGGTGCTGCTCAGGCTGGCGCCGCTGAACGCCGTCGCATCGTCGGTCGACTTTGCCAGGGTGTACTGCACTTGCGCGGTGAAACCGTTGCGCAGCCGCCGCCGCACCTGCACCTGACCGGCATTGCGCATCGAGCTGCCGTTCGAGCTGAGGAAGACGAAACCGGCAGGGCATGTCGGGCAGGGATTCACGCCGCCTGGCGCGTAGGTGTTCGGCAGGATCTCCTGCATCAGATTGCTGCCCTTCGACGCCATGTAGGTCGCGGTTACGGTCAGCGAGGCCGGCAGGTCACGCTGCACCGACGCCTGCCATGTCTGCGAGGAGCCGACTTTGAGCTCGGGATCGATGGCGAACGTGTTGTTGGCCACGGTGGCCGGCTGGGCGAAGGCGTTGGCCAGCGTGAACGGGTTCGTCTTCGTGTTCTGCATGCTGAACGACTTCGACAGCGGCGGCTGTTGTGCCAGCATCGTGGCGAGCGGCAGGTAGACGTTGGTGTTGCGATAGATGCCGTAGCCGGCTCTGACGATCAGGGAGGAGCCGGGCACGGGCCGCCAGGCGACGGCGAGACGCGGCTGGATGCCGAGCTTGTCGGCTTTCATCAGCGACTCGTCATACGTCGTGCCGGTGAGCGAGCCAACCGGGTCCGAAGCGACTACCGGGCTGATGGCCGAGAAGTTGTTGGCGATGTCGAGATTCACGAGGCGGCCGAACGACTCGGTGATCGGCGACTCGTACTCCCACCGCACGCCGGCCATCAGCGTGAACGACGGACTGAGGCGCAGGTCGTCGGTGACGTAGGCGTCGTAGGAGTTGGCGCGGAAGAACTTGTCGGCGTTGCCGAACGCGATCGAGGCAGTGCTCGGCAGGCCGAGCAGGAAATCGCCGAAGTCGGAACCGCTCTGCATGCCCGTGAACGAAAACGCCCCGCGCGGATCCTGCTGCGATCGGATGTCGATCAGATGGCGACGCACGTCACCGCCGAGCGTGAGGTTGTGGCGGCGGATCGCCCAGAAGGCTTCCGCTCCGCCAACATGAACCTGCGTGCGTGAGCGCTGATGCAGCGCATCCGTCAGCGGCTCGAAGCCGCTGGAGAAGGAGAGCGTCGGCGGTCCCCAGTTCTCGGGGCTCTGATTGTTGCCGCTGATCCCGGCATCGCCCGACACGTTGGTCAGGTTCGCGAAATAGGGCGTGCTGCTGTTGGTGGTGCGCGTGAACTGGTACCTCGGACGCATGTTGAAGAACTGATTGACGCGGTGCGACCAGGTCACCGTGGCGTCGAGCGCCGTGTTCTGCGCGTCGTCGGCGAACTGAAACAGCGAGAGCGTGTCGTTGTCGGTCCGCTGGTACGAGACCGTGCCGAAGAGCGTGTTGCGGTTGTTGACCGGCTGCGTGACGCGTGACTGAACGCTGTCCTGCGTCGTGTCGGTGATCACCGGCCGCTGGAAGTTGTAGAGGCCGTCGGCGTCGAGGTTCGCGACGGGATAGTACTGGAGCAGCGCGGCCGCCTGCGGGCTGATGCGGCTGGCGGGGATCACGCCGTTGGCAAACGGCTGTCCGGTGAGCGGATCGTTCACCTGCACCCTGTTACCGAAGGCGTCGACCGACTGGGAGAAGTCGCCGGTGCGCTCACGCAGCGTCGGCACGATCGCCGATCGCGTCCTCGCGAAGGTGTCGTCGGTGCGCTGGTAACCGACGAACACGTTCGGCCGTTTCTGGAACGACAGGCCCGGGATCGGAATCGGCCCCTGGAACGTGCCGAGGGCGTGGACGTTGTTGTAATCCGGCTTCTGCGCCGGCACGCTCGAGAACGAGTACGGCCGCGCATCCCAGAGCGAGTTCCCGGTGACGATGCCAGCGGCGTAGGTATAGAGCGAACCCTGGCGGCGCCGGTTGTTGCCGAAGGCGGCAGGCTGCGCGAATGGCGACGCGGCGCCGTTGTTGACGCTGCCGTTCACCAGCAGACCGTCGGCGGCGTTGGCCGCCTGGCTGGCAGGCGCCGGTTCCTCTGGAACTTCGGCGGCGGCCCGCTGCGGCGGCGCGGGTGCGGCATTCACACCGGCACGCTGGAACCCTGAATTCGAATTTGTCGCGGGCGTGCCGTTGGTCTGCCGGGTCTGATTGCCGGCGGGACGCTGCGGCGCGGTGGGGGAGGCTGCCGCAGCGGTCGGCGCGATCACCGGTGCGGGCGGCGGTGCCATCTTCGCGATCTCGGCGAACGGCATCAACGTCAGCTCGAACTTCTCGGGCTCGGTTTGCGGACCGGCGGTGATCTCCTTGACGACCGCGGTGAATCCGAGCATCTCGACCTTCAGCGACCACGTGCCATCGGCGAGATCGGTGAAGCGATACACGCCCTGGACGTCAGTCGTGGCCACGAGCCGCTTGTCGCCCTGCGACGCCGTCACCGTCGCACCTGGCACCGCCAGGCCGCCGAGCGTGACGAGGCCAACGTGCTCGTTCGCGGCGCGCAGCGTGCGCACCGCGCCGGCGAGCAACAGGGCACAGAGCACGAAAAGAATCGTGTAGCTGGTGTTGGATTGTTTCCGCATGCGGTCGCCTATTGGACGTTGCCGCCAACTTATTGGTTCGGTTCCAGATACTTCGGCAAACAGGGTGCCACGGCTCGACAATCTGCGCCCCGCTCGTTACGGCTGTGTAACCGCATTTCCGCGTCCGCCGGCCACGACCGACGTGTTCGCGGGCGAACAATGTGCTGTCCGCGGGCGCACACTAGTTTTCCGTAGGAGCCTCGGCGTGGTCGATCACGAGAACTTCCACCGGCCCGCGTTGCGATTCGAGCTTGAGCCCCAGCTGCTCCTCGAGCGCGGTAAACACTGACGGTGCATCGGGATCGGCCGGGGGTGGCGGCGGCGCGCCCGCGGTTGGCAGGTCGCTCCGGCCGGCGCCTTCCGGCGTGTACTTGAGGTCGAGGTCGAAGGCGCCGGTCAGACCGGTCTTGTCGACGACGACGCGTCCGAGATCCTGCGAGAGCCGCGTCACCAGCTGCGACAGTTGAATGCCGCCGGCCAGGAAGGTGCCGCGTCCGTTCATCATCCCGCACTGGGGGCGCTGTCCCGGCGGGGGCAACTGCGCTCCCGGTGGCGGGCCGCCGCCGAGGGGAAAA
>JADMIO010826370.1_pt1 | contig 58072 bp, 35 predicted proteins | sample 8958161 | NCBI WGS metagenome assembly JADMIO01 (sample SAMN16585339, study PRJNA669376) | soil metagenome | isolation source: Crop rotation soil | place: USA: Cullars Rotation, Alabama | collected 2011
GCGTTACTTCAATTAATTTTTTATTTGTTGACCCAGGGTTGTCGCTGCGCTCCAATCACTGGGCTGAAATTAGCGAACGCCTCGGTGTTACTTCAATTAATCTTTATATTTGCTGATCCGGGGTTGTCGCTGCGCTCCAACCACTGGGCTGAAGTTAGCGAACGCCTTCGGCGTCACTTCAACCTGATCGTCGAAGAAATGGCCTGTGTTATGATCTGCGCGTTTGGTTTCAGAGCGGATTTATCAGTACTTAACGGAGCCGACGGTAATGCCCTCAGCCTACGAAAGCGCCGACTTAATCATCAAGCTGTACGACCTCCGTCGTGAAAAGAAGATGCGCAAAGCACGTGATTGGTACCGGACGGAATTCCATCCAGCCAGCGCGCAGGATGTGGTGGATACTATCAGGAGCGAGTACGGCGCCTACTATCGAATGGTAACTACTTATTGGGAAATGGCGGCATCATTCGTCAATCACGGCGCCATAGATTGGAAAATGTTTATGACCGCCAACGGTGGCGAACCCATTAACGTCTTTGCCAAGCATGAGCCATTCCTGAATGAGTTGAACTCGATTTTTGACTCCGAATATGACGACTCTACTTACCTTCAAGAGTTGAAACAACTGGTCATGCAGTTACCTCATGCTAATGAACAACTGGCCGCGCGACGTGAGGAGTTCAGGCAGGCCCGAATACGCTGGGAAGCGAAGCGCAGCGCCTCGCCCGAGTAGCTCCTTTACTATCCTCAAAAATGAAGTGCACTCCATGAAAACTCTCTGGCAAGACATCCGTTACGGTTTTCGAATACTGGTCCGTACACCCGCTTACAGCGTGGTTGCAATCCTCACGTTGGCACTCGGAATCGGCGCCATCAGTGCGGTATTCAGTATAGTTAACTCAGTTCTGTTACGTCCTTTGCCTTATCCGGATCCGGATCGGCTGATGATGGTCCATGAGGCGAGGCAACAGAGCGAAGGTAATATGTCAGTTCCGGATTTCATTGACTACCAGGCGCAGAATGACTCGTTCCAGCAGATGGCCGCATGGTGGGGCGAGAATTTTAATCTGGGTGGCCTCGACAACCCCGAGATCTTACGAGGCGAGCTCGTCACGGCAAATTACTTCTCAGCGCTAAACGTCGCGCCGGCGACGGGACGCGCCTTCTTGCCCGGAGAGGATAGAAGTACTGGTAGCCGCGTCGTCATTATTACCAATAGTCTCTGGGTGCGTCGCCTCGGTGGGGATCCCGGCGTGATTGGCAAGGAGCTATTACTAAACGGCGCAAACTTTACTGTGGTCGGCGTTATGCCGAAGTCGTTTAAGCCTCTCAATCGCGAAACAGAATTGTGGATACCACTTGACCTTGACGGTACCGACTCACTGCGTCTTCCGGCAACGCTTCCGCATAATAACGTGAAGATCCGCAGGCTCCGTTTCCTCACCGGCACAGCGCGCCTCAAGCCGAACGTCTCCTTTGAACAGGCCCGCGCAAACATAGACGTCATTGGCCGGCAATTGGAGCAACAGTATCCGGATTCAAATACGAACTGGCGCGGCGTTGTTGCTCCTCTTTATCAACGTCTGGTCGGGGATATTAGACCATCGTTGCTGATCCTGCTTGGCGCGGTCGCCTTCGTCCTGCTTATCGCCTGCAGTAACGTGGCGAATCTCATCCTCGTGCGGAGCATAGCAAGACAAAAAGAGATGGCGACACGCATAGCAATGGGGGTGGGCCCAATGCGCCTCATCCGGCAGTTGCTGACGGAAAGTATCATGGTTGCTTTGTGTGGAGCAGCCGTTGGACTCGTATTAGCTGCCGTGGGAATTAACCTTTTCTATGTGGCTGGCGCGGAATTCATTCCCCGTCTCGAGGAGCTCACCCTCGACCTTCGCATGTTGGGGTTCACCCTCGTGGTGGCGGTATTTACCGGTGTGGTCGTTGGGCTGGCGCCGGCCATACAACTCATTAACCCTGACCTGCAAACGATGCTCAAGACTGGACGCTCGAATGCGACCAGCGATCGTAACCAGAGACGAGTTCGCGATCTTTTTGTAATTGCGCAAGTCATCCTGTCGCTGGTGCTTTTGGTTAGTGCCGGACTGATGGTCAAGAGCTTGTATTATCTGCAACAAATCAATCCCGGCTTCGATCCGAATCGAGCCCTCACCATGAAATTCGCCTTGCCCAAGGGTTCATATCCAAATGAGTCTCAGCAAGTAGCCTTTGTCAACAATGTTTCTGAGAAGCTCAAGGCTTTACCAGGCGTGCAATCCGTCGGCGCGGTGAATTTTCTGCCTCTCTCAGGAGAAGGCGCAATGGTGCCCTTTGACATTGAAGGACTCGACCCTCTCCCGTCCGGGCAAAAACGATACGCTGCTTACACCATAGTCAGCCCCGACTACTTTCGCACGATGGACATTGCTGTACGCCAGGGAAGGCCGTTTTCTGAGAAAGACGATCAGAACACAGCCCGCGTGGTCATCATCAGCGAAAGCACGGCGCGGCTCTATTGGCCCAATGAAAGCCCATTGGGCAAACATCTGATTCTCACGATCGGTAACAGTGCTCCTATTAAGCCCGAGATCGTCGGCATCGCAGACGATGTCAGGCAATTCGGACTGGATGCCGATGTGGGCGCGCAAATATATGAACCGCTTCTACAGCGTCCCTCCGCCAATATCAACCTCGTGGTGCGCACGGCTTCTGATCCTTTGGCTATTGTGCCGAGTGTTCGCAGCACGGTCCAATCGGTTGACAAGAATCAGCCATTCCAGGTCAAAAGCCTGGCGAAGGTTCTTGCTGACTCAATCTCTCAGCCCTACCTGATAATGATCTTGCTGGGTAGCTTCGCTATCCTCGCGTTGGTCCTGGCGGCGATCGGAATCTTCGGCGTCATCTCTTATTCGGTCACGCAACGCGCCCAGGAGCTTGCGATACGGATGGCGCTGGGAGCGGGAAAGAGTGATATATACAAACTAATAATTAGAAGAGGCATTGGTCTCACGCTTATCGGAGTACTCATCGGTGTCCCCTCCGCCTTTGCGCTAACTCGAGTAATGTCAGGTTTGCTCTTTGGACTCACCGCCGCCGACCCCGCACCCTACATCGTGGCCATGGTCTTGATAATCTTAGTAGCGCTACTCGCGTGCTATCTTCCCGCGCGCAGGGCAGTCAGGATCGATCCCAAGACCGTGCTTGCGAGCGAATAGCGGCATAAACTTAGACGCGATATAGCTCTCGCGAGATAAGCTCTAAAACAATCTTTGCGTGAGTGAGTAGGAAGAAATGATCGCCGGGGAACATTCGCAGTTTGAAAGCGCCTGTGGTTTGTTCGCGCCATGCTTCGAGATCTTTTCGGCCAATGTCTACATCCTGTATGCCGCCAAAGCAGGAAATGGGACACGCGAACGGCCGGTCAGCCGTGTAAGTGTAGGTTTCAGTGACCTCGAAATCTGCACGGAGAATCGGGATCATTAACTGCATTAATTCATGTTTTTGGAACACCTCCTGAGGCGTCCCATTTATTCGGCGTAACTCGTCAATAAAAAGTGATTCCGGCAAGTTGTAAGTCGGAGTGTCGAGGGGAGACTGGGGTGCCTTACTCGCGGAAGCAAAGAGATGTGCCGGCTCCACATTGCGCTCGCTGCGTAATTGCCGGGCGACTTCGAAACCGACAAGCGCACCCATGCTATGACCGAAAATCGCAAACGGCTTATCCAGATATGAGTCTAAGGCGCGGGTGATTTCCCGAACGAGGGGAACGAGTTGCGTGAAAGGCGCTTCATCCAGCCGGCTTGCTCTTCCGGGAAGCTGAATGGCGCAGACCTCAACACTCGGAGGCAGGTCTTTGGGCCATTGGTGAAAGACCGCGGCTCCGCCGCCGGCGTAAGGGAAACAGAACAGGCGCATGTGTGCGCCGGGATTCGGAGTTGTGCGAATGATCCATGCGTTTGCGGTTTCTTCGACAGTCATGCCGCGTTGACGTGGTTCTCGATCATACGTGAGATGGCTTCCTTAGATGCGGCGCCTACCACGCGTTCTTCTTCTTTGCCGCCTTTGAACAAAATCAATGTGGGAATACTTTTGATGCCATAACGTGCAGAAACCATAGGGTTGTGATCTACGTCCACCTTGAGCACGCGCATACTGCTCGAGTACTTTTCGGCCACTGCTTCGATGGTTGGAGCCAACATGCGACAGGGCGCACACCATCCCGCCCAAAAATCCACCAGCACAAGTTTGTCTGACTGCAACACATCCTTTTCGAAGCTGCTGTCGCTCGCGTCGCTGACGTAGTTACTCATTTTGATAGCCCCTCCTAATGTTTCTTTTCGGTCATAGTATCTTTTGGCTGTATCCGACGCAATGCACTCAAAAACAAGTTACGCCGAAGGCGTTCGCTGATTTCAGCCCACGGGTTGGAGCGTAGCGACAACCTTGGGGGAATGATTTCAATTACCACCCAAACCCTGTAAGGGTTAGGCGGTTGCCGAACCCTTACAGGGTTGTAAATATTTTTATTCGTTGACCCAGGGTTGTCGCTTCGCTCCAACCCGTGGGCTGAAATTAGCGAACGCCTGCGGCGTATGGAATCGAAAAACTCTTAATGATGAAAGTTGAATCGCTGTAACTGAAGGGCGCCGGCATGAGATAACCTGGTCGGGCTTTGATTGTCGTGTTTGGCAGCTCAGGCAATTGAAAGGATCGATCGACCACCTTAAGGATCAACGGCTGAGAAGACTTCGTCTTGAGAAGTAGATCAATACCTTCTCGCGGAGGCGCCGAGTAAACCAGCGGCTTGTCCTTTTCCCAGGCCGGCACGTTTTGTCCTTGAGACAATGATTGGCCGTTAACAATTGCTTCGGAGAACTCATTGCTGGAATAGATATAGAGCGTCGCAGCCTCGCGAGCTGAGGTGACGCGAATGTGCAGGTGTCTTGTTTGCTCGTGAACCTGACTGTCGATGATGTCGATCACCGGCGCCGGCAGAGATACAGCCGGAGCGGATTGTGTTAGATAGGCTTTTCGGTTCGCCATGGGAAGGTAGTCATCGATTGGCGCCGCGGCAGCATTACTCAACAGGAATTGAGACGTCCATTCATCCGGTTTTGCATCGCCACTGGCCCAAACAGCCTTATTCGTATCGGCATTCAACGCGTAAAAGACTTCGTCGCCTTTGGGTGGCTGAAAACCGAAAACAAGAGCCGCGACAATGAAGCAAACAGCGACCACCATCAAAGCGACTGGTAATAACCATCTGTTTATCAACTCGAAATTAACCAACAAGAGTCCGAGCAGCAGCGTGAGCGGAACTACGATTACACCCACGAGATTGATTCCGAAAGCGATAAACGTCTGGTAAATCAGCGGCGCTATCAAGATGACGCCGGGCACTGCGCAGACAGCGGAAATCAGACAGAGTTTAGTTAAAGACAACTTTTCCGCAGGCAGAGTGAACTTGAGGATCCAGACGATGAGCGCAAACAAAAGCGGCCATGCCAGCAAGTAACTCCCACCCGGAATAAAAATGTGCGCGAGAATTAGCAAAAGCAAAAACCAGAGGAGTGCGCCCGTAGCCAGATTCTCAACACTCACCTTTTTTCTGAAGCAACCGTACACGATGGCAGTGGTGGCAACCGCCAGAAACACAAAGCCAATAACGTACAGATGGTTTGTCCATGTATCTCCCTGCTGGAACGACAATCGCGAACCCGCGAGTCTGGCGAGTACCCACCAAACCAATGTCACGAGCAGTGCCGACGCAATCATGCTGAGCAAGAGGGCCAGAAATCCCCGAGCCAGACCTGACCACGTCAACAGCCCTCGCCTCAAACCCAAAACGATCACGCTAAAGGTGATGAGCGCCACGAGAATTGATAGCACGAGCGCTGTTGCGCGCGAGTAATGGATCAATGTTCTTCCGAACAGGTCGAAGTAAACAGCGTCCCGCTTGCTGATTGGTCCATTCAGGTCTGAGTTCCCAAAGCGGCGCGCAAGAGCGAGTGCATACATCCCATGATGTTGCAGGCTCCGCTCGTCAAGATGGGCAACGTTGTCGAGACTGGAGTGATAAGAGACTAGACCTTCAGTGTAAGCGAAGTTCAGACCGTTTATGCCGGCCTGTTTGAAGACTGAGAAGTCAGTATCATTCGGAAGGAGTTTGTAAATATCGGCTGAGAGTGAGTTCGCCACCGGCCGGCGAACAGTTTCAGCAAACTCATCGATCAACCAGCCATTAGCATCACCTGTTTGAAACATGATTGATGGGCCATGATTTCCGCGTGCGTCGAAATTGAGTACCACGCCGATATCTTTAGCCCAGGGATGCTCCTGAACAAATGCTTTAGCGCCGAGTAGCCCGACTTCTTCGCCATCGGTAGCGAGAAAAATCACATCGTTTTTCAAAGGCGTACTTGCTTTCAAGGCGCGTAGCGTCTCCAACAAGCTCACCACCGCAGCGCCATCATCGCTGGCTCCCGGGCTATACGGCGCCGCATCGTAATGCGCGACCAGCAAGACCGCGCGCGTGTTGGCAGCGCCTTCGAGTTTCGCGACGATATTCTCGACAGTAGCGGCGCGGTAAGCTGGGCCAAAGCGGGTATTGACAGCAGTTGCTTTCTGCACCTGCGGCTGTAGCCCCATCTTCAACAGCTCACCGAAGATATAGTCGCGCACTTCCGCATGTGCGGGCGAACCGATCGGATGTGGCTTCACTGCGATAGCTTTCAGATACTCGAGTGCGTGAGCTGAAGAGAACTCGGTTGCCGACGCGGGTGTGTTGAGAGCTGGTGGTACCAGAGAGAGAATCGACAGCAGACCGACGCCGGCTGCAAACCCTAATGTAACGATACTAAGTAGAATCTTCACAAGCAGGTAATGATTGCGGAATCCGGTCAAAGGTACGCGCCTCGCAAGGAGCAGGCCATCATTTTGTCACACTTGTGGTCCGTAAAGAAGAGAACACCTTCACATGCTGATCAGGTTAAATTCGATTCGGCGTTTGCACCTCAATTCTCTTGTTGGGCGCTGGCGACGCCCCGAACGCTCTGACAGCTACGACAACCGTCGTAGGAGCTCGCCATCGGAAGCATAAATTGTTAGGGGTTTATTTATCTTGTGAGAGGCGCGGGGCAAGATCGTCGACGTTATAAAGCAGATGCGTTACCTCGCCACGTCCGTTCTTCACAAAACTAATGATCTCCGGAATTTCTCTGCAGGTGAATTCATTTTCTGAGATTGCGAACAACTGATACGTTGGTCCATTCACGCCGTTCTGAACGAATAGACGATCGCCGTCTCGCGAAATCGTGAAGACCCAATCGTCAGCGGTACGGTAACTGCCGCGGTAGGAGTCGAAATTTGCAGGATCACGAGTGCCGAGTGAACTCCCTCCAAAGACTTCCGTTATGCGATGGGTGAATGATAGATCCTTCTCCGTATTTCGGTCCCCGAATCCATGCATCTGACCACACTTCCGACAGTAGGTAGGTGGTTCTGTGTTGTCTACAATGTGCTGCACTGGGCGACGTGTCTTGAGATATTCAAAGATGGATTTCAAGTCGTCGTCGGTCATTTTCCCCACGGCGATCCACGGCATTACGGCACTCAATTCTCTCGCTTTAACTTTTCCAGTTCGCAACGTCTGAAGAAACAGGTTTTCATCATAGTAAGAGAGAATTCCGGATGGATCGCTAGTGAGGTTGGCGCTGTAGGCCAATTCCTTGCCGCGCTTTACCGGATCGCCGCCACCGAAATACCCCGGACTAATTTCGTTGAAGAAAGCTGTGTGACAACCGATGCAAGTACCGATTCTCACCAAATAACGCCCACGGGCCACTGGTGTTGATAGGTCAGGTATAGCTACAGGGGCTGTCAAAGGTGTTGGCGGATCGGGATACTTCTCCAATTTTGTTTGCGGCAGTGGATTGCGAATCGGTTTTAATGAACGCAGGTAAACGACCACCGATGCCAGATCTTCGTCAGACAGAAAACGGTAATTTGCAGAGAACATCTGGGGGTCGAGCGGGCGTCCATCGTGACTGACGCCCTCGCGTATGGCGCGTGCAAACATGTCGTCGGTCCAGTTGCCCGCTCCAGTTTCTTTATCGGGCGTGATGTTGGGCGCGACTAATCCATGAGTGTCTTCCTCCCAGTTGTGGCCGGCGCCTTTCATCTCTTCGATTGGAGGGGCGCCGGGTTTGCTCCAATCGCGATCAGTGTGACAGACCAAACACTGCAAAACTCCCTCAGCCAAATACCTACCACGCTCGAGACGCGCAGAGGTTGGTTCAAACCTGATGTCGGTTAAGCGTCGAATTGACGAATTGGGAGGGGTGGTTACCGGTGAATTCGTTGTACGGCAATTACTGACGGCTAAGGTCAAAAACAGAACGATTACGAGGAGTTTCGAAACATGAGACCTCAAGCCTTATCTGCTCCAACGCGACAAGAATATCTCCAATTAACTGGTTGTGAAACTTACTCGCTAAAGATTAGAACCGCAACCGTAGCGGTGGCCTTAATTGATCAATAAAAGAAAATTTAAGTACGTTCGGATTATGAATCCGACGCTCTACCATGGTCATTGCTTCCTCTCGACGCGAATGACAATTGGCACCCGATCCTGAGTGCCGTCTGTCTCACTACTCACTATCATCCGCCACTCACCCACATCCAGCGATTCCGGCAGACGCACTCGCACATCGCTAAACCAATCAGCCTTCTCATCCAGTTCCGTCGCCGTTAACGTAATCACCTCACTAGATCGTACCAGTAATATTCTCAAGTCACTGGCGTTAGCTACGGGCCATAGCCCGTTGAGGACAACTTCATCGCCGGGGTTTACAGTAAAACTCGTTGCACGATCTGGACCAGGCCAAAGTTGCACCCAATTACCTTCTGAAACTCTGATGGCGCCAACTGAGGGTGCGAGCGGTTTATCAGCTAATTTGAAGACTGCTGGTTCCGACCACTCGGACGGGCCTCCGCCACGCCAGGTCCGCCCCTGCAATTGAACTTCGCCGGCGGAGAGCACGCTGGGTACCGGAACATGAGGTCTGAAGGGTTTGGATGCAGCGACAATAATTGAGCGTCCGGCTTGTTTAAATGCGACTTCAGTGAGTTCGGAATGTTTGAGTGGACCATCGTTCGAAACTTGCAGATCGAGCCATTGTCCAGGAGCAACAGACTTCATCAATGAAGTCATCAATTCGAATGGTAATGGATCGTTAGTGACGATGAACGCGACGGGCCTGGTGTACTGACCCTTTCCATATTTCTTGTTGCCCATCCTAATCATGATGGTGCCCTCCGCGGCATTCTTGGGAACGCGGAAGCCAGTTCCATTTGACGAACCTCCTGAGTCGTGTTTGACTAAGTTACCTTCGGCATCAGTGATTTCGATTTCGTCGTTGATATGAAAACCTTCGCATTCGATGTTAACGAAAGTTCCGGGAGCGCCGCGGTTCGGGCTCACACGATTGATGATAGGTAACTTCCATTCAGTGATTGTTATGGTGGCGGGCATACTGCGATGTCCGTCGACCTCAACGACAATCTGACCCGGTCCGGGAACAACTTCCTCCGGCACGATTACTTCCAACGATTGCGCGCCATTGTGTTGATCATTAGTGATCGACGATCCACCTCCCGTGCTTGCGGGAAGTTCAACTCCATTTTGGATGAAGAATGCTTTCGTCTTGTCCAGGACCCCTGGATACAAACGATATCCCTGGAGCTTGATAATTGAGTTAATTGATCCAGTCTTTGGATACCATCCTTCCACGACCGGGTCCTCATTCTTCGCATCGATGTCTCTGGATGTCTCAGTCGCACATACTTCTTTCTTCGTCGGATCCGCTTTTTTCACTTGGTCTTGAACCCCAGTCGCACTCGTCACGATGGAGCAGGGAATTAAAACCAGTAAAAATGTGAAAACGCGAAAGTGCATTGGCTATTATCGAAAATGTCGATGCTGCGCTTCAGTTTGACCTGATCGGTACGCTACGAAAACAGACAGCTCTTAGTATCCTTCAACAACCACTGACGTTGTCCCACTCTCGGCAATCGATCCCTTTGGAGTGCAGTGCCTTGTCATCACACAAGCAAACCAACTGATGATTCCCGATTTGCCAATTGCGAATTGTGTTGCGAGAGGAAATATCGCCGGCTGATGAGTCAACTGCTGCCTGATATAGTGTGTTACTCTTAACCGCGTAACAAGCACCTGGATTATGCACGTTCTCACATTACTTATTAGCCTTTCTCTAGCCGCTTCCTTGTGCGGGGATGCCTTCCAGGAATCGCAAGGTGCGAACGATGCCAAAGCACTCTGGGAGCAGGCTATCATGGCCAAAGGCGGACGTGAGCAACTGTACAGTGTAAATAGTCTCGTCCTGTCGTATCGAGAGACGGTGCGGAACTTTTTAGGTGTAGCGGTGCATCGCGGAATCGTGGAGAGACTCTACGTGTTCCCCGATAAGTCGTGGGGTTGGGATGACGGACTTCCGCCACCCTTCCACTTGAGCATACAGTCAGTAGATCTTGAACGAAACGTCCGCTGTTATGTTTACGCCGGTACTACATCCGTGTGTGGCGCAGCCAAACAAACGGGCTCACGTTCCGCGGACGAAGGCATTCTTCAAGCGCAATATCTCTATTTGATGGAAACAAGATGGGTGCGACCTATCCCGCTGGAGGTAACGAAATCTGAATCAAAATTCGATGTACTCCATACCCGTTTGGGTGATAAGAGAATTGATTATTTTCTCGATCGAAAAACACATCTGCCGATGCGAGTTGCGGTCTTCTACGGCAGTGGCGTTAAGCCCACGCTGACGGTAGAGCTTTCCAAATACGTGCGGGTAGGTGCTATTCAAATGCCCGGTAAACAGAAACGGGCTAGCATCTCGTGGCAAATCAATCCCGCATATGATGAGGGCATCTTCACACGACTTCCCTCCGTCACAGCCGGGCCACACGCTTGGCAACGAGGCCTCGACCCGACTCCACAATAATCATACAGACAAGGTTCGCCAAACCATGTAAGTAAAGTCCCCACGTTTGACAATTCTGCGCGAACTTTCATATCCTCGCGCGCATGTTGATTCGAATCCGCGAACAAATGTGGAAAGGTCCCACGAGCGTACCTGCCCTGTTTCGCGGAACGATAACCTCCTAATTTTATTCTGAATTTTTCGAGCGTAAGTGCCGTGAACCAGCGTTAGCAACGCTTCGGTTCGCGGCTTTTTGCTATAGAGCTTTCCAAAAAGCCCACCGCATCAGCCGAAGCGACTGCTACTACTCCTTAAGGAGCTTGAGAGACCCTCCGCACCGAAGCGCGTTTTCGTTTCACCACACATTTCCGGAGGTGAAACATGGAAACACGGCAGCACAGTCAAATTTTTCTGGCACAAAACTTCTTGAGAAGTCCAAAGCTCGTTCGCCGGTTGGTTGGGATGAGTACGATTGGACCATCCGACACGGTTTACGAGATCGGTCCGGGAAATGGAATAATTACCGCGGCGCTCGCCGGCGTTGCCAGACAGGTTATCGCGATCGAAAAGGACCCAGAGCTCGTTCGCCGTTTGCGCGAGCGGTTTCGTTCGTTCGATAACGTTGAAATAGTCGAGAAGGATTTTCTCGCCTATTCCTCCCGTAGCCGACACGGGGATGGTGCGTCTTCCCTCACGCTCGCGCAAACACGAACCTCGGAATACAAGATATTCGCGAATATTCCATACAGCATTACGGCGCAAATCGTACGTAAGATATTGTATGAGCGGTCTAAGTTAAGCGAAGGATGTCTGATATTGCAGAAAGAGGCTGCAAACAAAATTTCCGGGTTTCCGCGAGAGACTCTATTCTCGATCCTGGCGAAGCCTTATTTTGAATTCCAGATTCTGTACCGATTGAGGCGGACTGATTTCTGGCCCATGCCGAACGTCGACTCGGTGCTTCTGTCTATTAAGCGACGCGCACGCCCGTTCATAGAAACACAACACATAGCCTCATACCGCAACTTTGTTCAGTATGGGTTTGGAAGCAGGAAACCGAATCTCAGATTGGCATTTAAGCACGTCTTTACCTATAAGCAATGGAAACGCCTGGCCCGCGACCTCGAGTTTCCATTAAATGCCACGCCTACGGAATTGACGGTCGAACAATGGCTGGGCTTGTACTACGGCTTCAGGCGCACTAATCCTTATTGATCCTTGCACCGCGTTAAACTCCACGTAATCCTGACTTTTCTTTCCCCGCCCCCGGTTAGTTGGAACCGTAACTGTTTCACTGCCGCTGATCTGATCCGGATTATCGATGACTCCTTTCCCCTGCACGATCGGACCTTCCGGGCTGAGTTTGTTCTATGATCCCCAGCTTGCGACATACTTCCGCCACTGGTGTGCCGCTCTCCGCTTGCCGCACTGTGTGCAGCATCTGCTCGGGTGTGAAGTTCTTCCTCATCCTGCCTCCCTGCCGTCCAAAGAACCGCTTCACGAAGCCGGAAATACTAACATTCTCTGGTCCAGTTTTTCGGGGATGTGTCACCAGTTATACAGGATGGGAGCCTGACAATTGCCATGAAAAAGTCCAAGTTCACCGAGTCGCCAGATCGTGTTTGCGTTGCAGCCGGGCGGAGAGCGGTGTCACGGTTGCGGAAGTCTGCCGCAAGCTCGGCATCACTGAGGCTACGTTTTACCATCTGAAAGCATGTGGCCAGAAACCGCAAACAACTCCTTTGATTGTCGCGCCCTAGTTCTCGCTGCGGGCCCCGTTTCGTCGACCTCCGACGCCCTCACCGTCCCACCAGCCATTTTATATATAATGCTGGGATGTGTACTCGTTCGAGATCAGCTATGGTGGGAGCACTTGGTTCGTCAAACGTAGGCGAACGGACAAGAGACGTTGCCCTTTATGCGATAGCGATTCCCGGTCCCAGCACACAGATAAAAATGATGGCCGTCAACGCGCCCGCGATAATCCATCCTGTACTTCTACGGAGCTGAAAGACTTCGCCAGCAGCCGGCCCGGTAATTACAAACGGTAGAAGTAAAAGCCAGACAGTCAATCCGAATGTACCGCCTGCCGCTTGAAGTTGCGCCAACCTTTGATCCAGTTCGCTAAAAAACGCCGATGTTACCGTGACGATCCCTCCGACGAGGTAGGCGGGCACGACCAGTCGCCCCGCAATTGATGGGGTGGCAGGCCCTCCAGAGCCAAGTAGTCTCCCTAATTCCATTCGACAAACTTGAAAACAGAAATAGACCAGGCCTGCGCCTGTTAATGACACCGCGCTTCTCCAAAACCATTGTCCGGGAAGATCACGAATAAGAATATACGAATCGCCGAACTTGATGATCGGCGCTGCTGCGATATATGAGGAAGCGAGAAATAAATTCACAGACATTAAGAGCCAGAAAAAATAGCGCGGCGCGGGCCGGCTTATTCGAGAGTCCCGCAGCAACCACAGACACAGAAACCCGATCGCGAAGTTCGCTGCGCATCCGGCGGTAACGATGATTTTGTACTTCCACATCTCTACCATTGAGGCAAGAGGAATGTTCGTGCTGGAAATTATTTTGCACTTAGTGCCTACGACAAGTGCCATGCCACAGTGCCCGATAATTTCGTGCGAGATATAGGCTCCGGCGTAGGCCATAACGGCAATCGCAATTACCGTTAACCCGTCGACTGATGCTATTGAGCGCGTGCGCACTTTCGGTCTCGCTCTTTAAAGTTGATGTGCTTTCCGAACCCGACGGGTTAACCTGAACCCGTACGTTTTATAGTTTCTTTTATACCAGGCGTCCCTCCAGCGCCCTTTGCATATGTTGGACGTGGCAAGTGGCCAACTCCACCAATGTCTCTCGATGGCGCCATAACGATCGCACGGCACAGATCTCTGGGCGGGCCGCAACGATGGCCGCAACAGACCAACCGAATGAAGATACTGGAGCCACTGACAATCTGAGACATCGGTTTTCCGTCCGGGTACATGCCGCACGTGTTTAGCATTTACCAGATAAACCTCCAACCCTCGGGCTTCGAGGATTGGCATTCTGGTGGGGAGATGGGTTGTTGAAGTCTGCTCGGAATCGTCTTAGTCCGCGCTGTGAAAGAAAATCTTATCACCAGCGCGATTAGTTTTATTGCCCGTGACGCGCGTTGAGACGACGCAGAGCGAAGGGCCACGGTAGGTCTTAGGTCGACAAACCAGAAGGTGTGAAAGGAGGATCTAACGATGATGGATTTTTGTTAACGTTTGTAGCGTTGCGCTTGGTCCAGGTTTGTTCCGCAGTTGTCCCGGGGCACCATTATCATCAATTGCTTTAGTGAGCTGGTTGGGCCACCTAAAGCTGAGTGACATCACGGTCAAGTCGTTTGGACCGGAAATCATTCCTCCGCGAATCGGTATGCTGTTATTGTCACCGCGCTCTCGTGTAGTGCTCAATATCCGCGACTCACCGCTTTGCTGAGCTGTTCTTCCCTTTGCTTGTTTTTTTAGTGGACTGACCAATGCCCGATGCTTTGGTCCCAGCTTCTGCGGCTCCTATTACAGCGCCACTCGCCGCCCCAGCGACAGCTCCCGTCAAAACTTCGCCGACAACCTTTTTCGCCCTGCTGATGATGCCCGGGCTACCTGATTTCTTGCGACCTCTCTTCTTACTTGATGCCGACGAAATTGATTTCTTCTTCGCGGCCGATCGCTTCTTTGTACCTTTTTTGGTTGCCATACATTTCCTTTGCTTTCTAACGTGAATGATTTTCGCTCACATGGACCATTGGCCCAGCGTAATTGCAAAGAGTGTGCCGCCAGAAGGCAGAATAAGTGATACCAGCAGCGTCGAGGTGACCGGTGGGTTTGAGCATCGTATCTGCTAAAAACGCTGAAACTGTCAGGATAAGGAGCACCCCATAAGAAGAGCGTAAGTAGCGCGACCGCGGCCGGGAATTGTGAGGAGGGATAGGTCTGAGTGTGAAAGACAAATTCACGCCCGAAGAGTGGAGGAGCTTGCTCAACGCGCCAATGCTGGTGAGCTACGTGGTGGCCGCCTCGAGCGGTGAAGATGGGTTCATCCAGGAGATGTCTGCGGTAGCCGATGCCATCGTTGAAGGCGGGCAGGGGGCAGCCACGATTCGCTACTAGCCTCAGTCGTCGCAGATATCGTAGCTAACGCCACCGACGAGCAGCGCGGGCAGATGAGATTAAGGACGCTCTCGCCCTTAAAACCAAAACGCCGGTAGATTTACTCGTACCGCAGTGCGCTCAGAGGATCTATTCTTATCGCGCGCCGGGCCGGTATGTAGTTAGCGATGAGAGCAATTGTTACCAGCAGTAACGTCACAGCAATCAAAGTCGCAAGATCAGTAGTCGTCACTCCAAAGAGCAAGCCTGAAATCAGCTTCGCAAAGGCAACAGAAGCACCGAGCCCAATTATTGCTCCAATTGCTACCGGAGTCATTCCCTGCCGCAGTATCAATTTTTGCACATCGCGCGCCGTCGCACCCAAAGCCATGCGCACCCCAATCTCTCGCGTGCGTTGAGCGACCGCATACGAGACGACGCCGTAGATTCCGATCGCCGCCAGGCCCGCAGCCATGACCGCGAAAGCCGACAATAACAAGGTCGTAAATCGTTGCGGAGCGACCAATTCGGACACGGTCGATTCCATCGACTTAAACGAATGGATCGGCTGCAACTTGTCTATCCCTGCCATCTCTACGCGAATAGGTGCGGCTAGCAGCATGGGATCTCCCGATTGCGCTCGCACCACGAGTGACATGGAACTCCAGTTTTGCTGAAGATAAGAAAAGTACATGTGAGGCAAAGGCTCTCGGCTTACGGTCCAATACCTTGCACTGCCAACCACTCCTACGATCTCGCGCGACGATTGTCCCTCGCCACGACTGAATTCTCCTTTGATATGTTTGCCAATCGGATCTTCTCCAGGGAAATATTGCTGAGCGAATGTTTCGTCGACAATGACCACGGGCTGTGACCCTTTCCCGTCGCCATCATCAAAGAAGCGTCCTTTGCGTAACGGAATTCCCAACACCCGGAAATAATCCGGGCTGACCTGATTGATTTGCGCAGACGGTTCCTGCTCAGGAGGAAGCGGCGGATGCTCATCAATGCTAAACGAAAACGACGCGTTCAGACTATTGATGAGTCCAGCCTCGCGAACGTTTGGGATCGTCCGAACGCGTCTAAGTAATTCCTGATAAAACATGCTGACGCGATCCAGCCCTTCATACTTCTCACCTGAGGGATCAATCTTAGCGGTCAACACCCCAGTCGGATCGTATCCAAGATTCACATGCGCTAATCGCCAGAAACTCCTGGTCATCAGTCCGCCCCCCACCAGCAGCACCATGGCGAGGGCAACCTCAGCGACGACCAGCACCGAGCGGAGATGTTTTCGTGGTGCGACAGTTCTACCGCCTTCGTTTAATGCTTCATTTAAATCGATTCTTGAAAGTTGAATTGCCGGCACTAAACCAAAGACGAGACTGGTTATGAGCGCCAGCGTGAAAGTCACAACCAGCGCTGTTGTGTCTAAACTCAATAAAGCGACACGTGAGTTTGCGTCCGCCAGATACTCAGGCAAACCACTCGCAACGAATTGAGTTGCCCATCTCGCGAGAAGTAGTCCGATGCCGGCACCTAGAAATGCCAACAACAGGTTTTCCGTCAACAACTGCCGCATCACGCGCCAGCGGCCTGCGCCCAATGCTGTCCGGACTGCTAGTTCTCTGCGTCTTACATTTCCGCGAGCCAGTAGAAGATTCGCGATGTTTACACAAGCAATCAGTAGTACGAACCCAACCGCCGCCATTAGCAACAACAGCATCGGACGAACTTCCTCTGTCAGCTCGGATTGCGGGATACCTAACCGGGTGATCACTTGTGAATTAGAATCTTTATTAAACTCACGCGAGATCGTTTCGACTTCCGTGCTGGCCTGCACGAACGATACGCCTGGTTTGCGACGGCCGATCACCGCAAGGTATCCGGCCGGATCATTTTCGTCCGTAGACGTGAATGCGAGCGGCGTCCATAGATCTGTCTTAGTGAAAAATCGAAAGGACTCAGGCATAACTCCAACAACTCTGTAGGGGTCGCCGTTGAGTGTGATCGTCTGTCCAAAAAGTTGCGGGTCACCTCCGAACCGCCTCTGCCATAGCTCGTTGCTAAGTACGACAACATGATTTCCCCCGGGACGATCCTCATCTTCGACGAACGCCCGACCGTGTAGGGGCGCCACACCAAGCAGTGAAAACAAATTGGCTGAGACTTGAAACCCTTGCAGCCGCTCCGCCTCGCCGCTTCCCGTAAGATTTGCAGCCCATCCCTTATTACTGAGGGCCGCGACATCAGTAAAGGCGCCGTTGTGTCGCTTCAGATTCAGAAAAGTGATCGGCGATAAAGGGAATTTCGATTCGCCACCGGATGTGTTGTAGATCATCACGAGCTCGTCCGCGTTAGCAAACGGCAGTGGCTGCAACAGCACCGCATTGACGATGCTAAAGATGGCGGTGTTCATACCGATGCCCAGGGCCAACGTCAGAACCGCCACGAAGGTGAAAGGCGCGTCGTGTCGCAGCATACGGATCGCGTAACGCAGATCCTGCCACAGTGTCTCGACGAGACCGCCACCTCTAACTGAGTATCCCAACTCTTTAATCCGAGTGACGCGCCCGAATCGTTGTTCAGCTAACCTGCGAGCTTCGTGAGGCGACATGCCTTTCCTGATATTTTCCTCAGTTTTCATGTCGAGGTGGAAACGCAGTTCCTCGTCGATCTCGCGGTGAACGGCGTCGCTATCTCGCAAAGCCCGGAATCTGTCTCGCAAAACTTTCCACGACCACATGATATTGCCTCCTCTCACGTCGCCTTTAATACTTTGGTTACCGCCGTTGAGAGGTGCTTCCATTGAGACTCTTCAGTGGCGAGTTGTTTGCGACCGCGGCGCGTTATCTTGTAGAAGCGTGCGCGTCGATTATTTTCTGATAGTCCCCACTCCGATGCGATCCAGCCCTTCTGCTCGATTCGATAGAGCGCGGGGTAAAGAGTCCCTTCCTCGATCCGCAGCATGTCTTCTGCCAGTTGCTGGATGCGCTGGCCAACGCCATATCCATGCATTGGTCCCAACGAGAGTGCCTTTAGCACTAGCAAGTCGAGCGTGCCCTGCGGCAGTTCCGACTTCTGTTTCACAAGTTACTGCTCCCCTCTTTGCTTCTAGGGATGTATGGTCTCACAACTTGACCGCCAAATTCAATAGGTGACAGATTCTTTCGGCAAGCTGTTTTCAAAAGTGAAGATTTACGGGCCAAGGAGCATCGCGTGGTGTTGTGCGTGCCAGGAAGGCAGTGCGTTTGTAGGTTGCCGCGACGAAAGATGAAGTCGCCGCCGTTAAATTCAAACAGTTACCATAAACTATTGATAAGACTATACCGTTCACCTACGCTAGAATTATGATGACGACTAAAACCCAAGACAGTGTCCCGATCGTCAGGCGGCACGAGCGGATAAGCGCAGGCAAATTGCCCATGACATGGTAAAGATCGCTAACTATCTCGTGTCTGATGCAAGCACAGGTTGTCCGTTTTTTCGTTGAAAGTTGCGGCTCTCCAGGTTTCGAGTTTACGCAGCTTTAGTCTGCTGCTCTCAACTTTCAGCAAGGCGGGCACGCTTGAGAAGATACTTAGTTGTCAATCGGCGCAGTTTCAAGTTTTCCGGTAAACTCGCAGCGAATTCTATTACGTGATGATCCAAAAAAGGAGAGCGCACTTCGAGCGAAACAGCCATACTCGCAATGTCAACTTTTGTCAGTAGATCATTTGGCAAATAAGTCATGGTATCGGCAAGCAGTGTCGCATCCACAACACCTATTCCCTCATGCGTATACCACGGCGCGAGGAAACCGATGGGATCACATCTCATAACTTCATGGTGAAACTCATCGGTATAAAGTTCGGCTTTAATATCGGAATCAAAAACACTCATCCACTGCAAATACCGCTCGACCGGAGGCCGCGAAGCGCTACGCAAAAATCGCTTTGCGTTCGTAATTAGGCCCTGCCGCTTGTTGATGCGGGCTGGGATCTGTTTAATGATCTTCGAAATTAGAAATTCGTGTATTAAGTTAGGCACTCTCTGATATATTTCGGCAAGCCGCATAGCTGCATGACGTTTATAGCCCGCGAAACATTCATCACCACCGTCGCCGTCTAGTGCCACGGTCACAAATCGACGGGTCTCCCTGGAAACATAATACGTTGGGATTGCTGATGAATCGGCAAATGGTTCACCGTCGTGTTCAACAAGTGTCGGTAGTATCTCGAGCGCTTCGGGTCGGACCACGAACTCATGATGATCCGTGCCCAGGTGCTTAGCCACGCGACGTGCGTGCTCGAGTTCGCTAAAGTCTTGCTCTTCAAATCCAATAGAGAAGGTTTTGACTGGTTCACTTGCTTGCTCGTTCATGAGCGCGACGATCGTACTCGAATCAATACCGCCGGAGAGAAATGCGCCAAGTGGAACCTCTGACATGAGGCGTATGCGAACTGCTTCGCGCAGAACTTCGACAGTGCGCTCACACGCCTCGTCCTCATCGATCTCCAGTTTCTTTGAGAAATCCGGCTGCCAGTAGCGTTTTATCTCCAGGCGGCCGTCGTGTGTGAAATGAAGTGTGTGGCTCGGGCATCAGAGCGAACGATACCTACTATTCCACACACTTCAGAATTCCTTAGCCAGTAGCGCAGTTAGACCGATGATACAGGCTATCTTTCCGGAATAGCGGATTGGTTCCCAGCGTGAATATCTTTCATTGCGTAAGAATTTATAGAAAGCAATTAACGATGCGAGATTTGTCAAGACGAAGTATTGCGGTAATGCCAACAGACGGATTCTTTTTCCTGCCTGTTCGAGAACCCCTGCGCATACCGAGGATAGATAGAAACATACTTGCACGGCCAAAACAGCCGCATAAAAAGTGGAGAATGGCGCCAGTACGAGCGATGCAAGTAAATCTATAATCAAGAAAAATGGAACCAGATAACGGAGAATCTTGTGAGAAATGAGCTGCACTGCGTAGACGCCACTTCGCAGCGGATTAATTATCGCGCGGTGACACCATAGATCAAAAAGCGTCCGAGTGATAACGCGCACGCGCATATTCAATTCCTTATCTGGACGCCGGTTTGTTTCTTCAGTGCACACCGCGTTAGGCTCATAAACAGCGCGTAGATTCTGTTCAACCATCACGGTTGCGATCAGAAAGTCACTACAGGCTTCATTGTATAGCGGTACATACGCCGAACGACGCACGGCATATAAGCAACCCGATACGCCGATCAATGAACTGATGCGGCTTTCATGTTTTTTGAGAAATGTCTCATAGCTCCAGTACGAGCGGGCACCGTATCCAACGCTCGACCTGGTGGGATCAACGTAGATGACACGACCCGCGACACAGCCGACCGTGGGATCGGCGAAGTTTGGCATCATGGCGCGAAGCACGTCGGCCCGGTAGATGGTGGTCGCGTCGGAAAAAAGAATGATCGCTCCGTGCGCTTGTTCGACGGCGGCATTCTGGGCAGCCGTCTTACCGAGGTGTTTCATTTGACGATGAAGACGCACGCCGGAAGATGCAAAACTACGCACTATTTCATCTGTTCGATCGGTCGAACAATCAGAGGCCACAATGATCTCCAATTTATCCTTCGGATAATCCAATGCCAGCGTTTCCTTTAGTTTAACTGCCAGGTCGCGCTCCTCATTGTATGCAGTGATGATCACACTAATCGTTGGCTCGCAATCGGCGCGATGGATTGTGCGCCTGCACAAACGACTGATAATCACGAGTATGATCGGGTAACCAAGATAAGTGTAAAAGAGCGTCAGCCCGCTTAACCAGAACACTATTTCTGCTGCCGATCTGATCCACATCTTTTGCCATCCTTTTCGCTTAAGCTCGGAGACAGAAATCACTCTAGGACGTGAGCGAATAGGAATGCTCCCTATAACAGGCCTCACTCGAATCAGTCTTGACGAGCCTTACGTCATCAAAAAAAGCAACACCTAAGGCACACGTGTTGAGACAGTCACCCATTGAGGATTCAAGCTTAGATTCCATTCCTGAGGGTGATCATTTGTTGACCCTATCAGCGGTTTCGCTAAGGCTGGATTTGGCGAGTTTGCAAGGAAGAGCAGAGGCTCGTGGGAATTCAGCCCTGTTGAGTACGGCGGCACAATATTCTTGTTAGTCGCGAAAGTCAACTGCTCGAATTGACTGCTCGAATTGACTTGTAAACCCACTCCAAATGGCATTCGTTGCCGCATTTAAAAACCCACTCGAAATAGAGTGTGTTTTACACCCAGTTTTTGACAGCGCTGAATGTAATGATGAGGTTAACGCTATTGATTGTTTGGCTGCCACCGAGTAAGACTGACTCTGAGAATGCCGCTAAATTTTTCGAGTCCTTTAAAATCATTGCGAACGAATAGGATTCTTTCCGCAGTGCTCGCGCCTCTTGGAGCTGCGAAATACCCCATTTTGACACGCGGCGAAACTGCCGGAAAGAATTCTCTTCGTTAGCCTGCTGAAGAAGGAGGTCTATGAGCACGATGAAGCCGCGTGTGACCGCTCCACGTTCCTGTCGACGACCTTGAGCGCTCGATCGCGTACTACCGGAAGATCGGCTTCACGTTCGGCGAGCCATGGGAAGGATTCTACGCGATCGGTGTTCTGGACGGACTTGAACGTCACTTGAAGGAAGCGCCCACGAACGACGCGGATCGCCACCACAGGCGCAACAACGATCATCTCGACGCCTCGGCGGGCGTTGACGGCATCGAGGCGTTCTACGAACAGTGCGTCGCCAACGGCGTCACGGGGTGCCGACGCAGCAAAATTCGCCAAGAAATAGCAACAAACGCCAATTAAAACAGGTTGCCCCCAAAGCCCCGTTTTGATAACGTGCGCGCGTTCAGCAACGGTTCCGTAGGCTCCTCTTAGTCAACAATAGTTCTCCACTGCCAATCGTTGACTGCTTCGGCAGTGAATCCCGTGCGGGTTTGTGCCGTCTGAGCAACGATCCTCGATAGCACTTCAGTCAATCAGTTCAGGTTTACTGCTCCTTCAAAACCGAAGTATCTAGATCCTCAACCCAACCTTGGCTCCAACACGCTGCCAAGCATTCGCAAAGGAGAGATCCCTAATGGCTAATATCTCGAAAAGAAACAGGAGGCGTGAAAGAGAGATCAAGAATGCCGCGAAGAACCGCCGCGAGATAATCGCCGCTGGTTTGAGTCGCCGTGACATGATCAAAGCAGGTCTCTTAACCAGCGCCGGGTACTTGATCCAGAAAAACGGTCTGAGTGCGCGCGCCCAGTTCGGTGGCGGCAGTTTCGGTGATTGTGATCGGCGCTGGTGGGATGGATCTGGCGGTAACGGAACGCCGGTCAGTCCACCAACGACTCCGTTCGTTGAGCCGCTGGTTATTCCGCCTATTGCGCAGTCAGTCGCCTCGCTCAGTCCGGCACCAACAGTAGCCCCCAATACTGCCGCCGGTGAAGCCCGCACACGTAATCATCAGGCTTTGACCACGCTACCGCCCGTGAAATTCTATGAGGTCCATCAGAGAGAGCAGTTAGTCAGTATGCATCCCCAGCTGCCACTCCAAAGAGTCTGGACCTTTAACGGCACTGTCCCTGGACAGACCTACGTCGCCCGTTACGGAGAGCCGATTCTGGTTCGTAACTTCAACGACCTTCCTAACAACAATGGCGGCTTCGGACTGCAATCGGTTTCAACCCACCTGCACAATGGCCACACGCCGTCTGAATCGGACGGTTTCCCGTGCGACTTCTTTGGCCAGGGAAAGTGGTACGACCAGCATTATCCGAACGTGCTGGCGGGCTTCGCTTCGAGTCATCCACCGACCGGTGATATCAACGAGTCGATGAGCACGCTCTGGTATCACGACCATCGCGTCGACTTCACCGCGCAGAACGTCTACAAAGGTCTCGCTGGTTTCTACCTGCTCTTCAATCAGTTTGATACCGGCAACGAAACCACGGGCTTTCGCCTGCCGAGTTTCCCCAACTTCGACATCCCCATGATGTTCAACGACAAGAATTTTGATCCGGATGATGGCTTGCTGGCCTTTGATCTGGCCAACCGCGACGGCATTCTCGGAGACAAGTTTCTTGTCAACGGAAAGATCCAGCCTTTCTTCGAAGTCAAGCGGCGCCGTTATAGATTTCGCTGGCTCAATGGAGGGCCATCTCGCTTCTACCGGATGTATCTAACGAAGTCGAACCTTTCAAATCATCCGTTCTGGATAATCTCCAATGACGGCAATCTCTTGAAGAACCCGGTACAGACAACTACCGGACTGATGATGGGTGTGGCCGAGCGCATGGATGTGATCGTCGATTTCTCTTCGTTCGCACCCGGTTCGATCATTCATATCGAGAACCGTCTGGAGCAGTGTGACGGGGCAGGCCCAACAAACAACATCCTGCCCGCCGGCCAGGGCAATAAACTACTCGAGTTCCGCGTCGTGTCTGACACTGTGACCGACAACAGTGTGGATCCGGCTACTAACCCGACTTTTTATCAGGTGCCGACACGAGTAACAGAACGAATCACGCGTTGCTTCGAGTTTGACCGGCGCAATGGCCAATGGGTGATAAACGATAAACTGTTCGATTGCAACGAGGTTCGTTTCCGTGTGAAGCGTAACACCGCTGAGATTTGGAAGCTGGACGGGGGATTCAATTGGTCCCACCCGATCCACATTCACTTCGAGGAACACCAGGTTCTCAAACGCAACGGGCAAACGCCGACACTGATCGAGCGCGGACGCAAGGACGTCATCCGACTGGGTGAGAACGACGACGTCGAGATCTATTTCCGCTTCCGCGACTTCACAGGACGCTACCCGATGCACTGTCACAACACGATTCACGAAGACCACGCGATGATGTTGAGGTTCGACATTGACGACGTGGGGAACAACAACGAAAGCAGCTGCGGCTTCCGCTGATCGTCTGACGGCTCAACTAAGTTCGTCAAAAGGTTACTTAACCGCTAAGAAATCGAAAGGAGAAAAAGATCGTGCCAGACATGAACAGAAGAAAGTTGCTGGCGACTTTGGCGGTAGCGCCCCTCGCCGCTGCGGTGGTGGGGCAAGCAGCTAGTGCGGAAAACAAATTCAAAGTCGCGGACTCAACACGCGAAAAACTTCAGAAGCGTTATTTCCCGAACTTCGAATTGACGACACACGAAGGCAAAAAAGTTCACTTCTACGACGACCTGATCAAGGACAAGATCGTCGTGATTAACTTCATGTATGTGAAATGTCAGGGTGTCTGCATGCCCGTCACAATGAATCTGAAGAGAGTGCAGAACCTGCTAGGAGATCGCGTCGGGCGTGACATCTTCATGTATTCCATCACGCTCAAACCAGACGAAGACACTCCGAAGGAATTGAAGCGCTACGTGCGCGCGCATAAAATCAAAAAGGGTTGGACGTTCCTGACGGGCAAACCTGATGAGATCAATACGCTTCGGCGCAGTCTCGGCTTCAAGGATGCAAAAGCCAAGCTTGATCAGGATCTCACCAACCACACAGGCATGGTCAAATATGGGAATGAAGCGCGCGAGTGGTGGGCCATGTTCCCGGGAGAGGCCAATGCCCCGTGGATTGTCGAGTGCATTCACTGGATCGACGGTCCAGAGCGGAAGCCGGCGCTTGACGCAAAGCAAAAGGAAACAAAGCGCATAGAACCCGGACATAATCACTCGAAAAGCTAACGGCGATAACTGAAACACGACGGGGGACGGAATGCCACAGAAAGCGCTTTCAAGATACAGAGTGTTGAAGATTCCGTCCGCCTTAGTGTTTGCAATATTCGCTTTGACTATCTGCTTTTCACAAACGCAGCCTGATATAACAAAACAACCGCAAGTTCCGGCGACTCAAAAGACCGAGTTTCCGGTCGGCAGAAAGCCTAATGCGATCCTTTTTGATGGAGCGAACATTTGGGTCGCTAACCAACAAGGCGACAGCGTAATGAAACTCAGCGCGAGCGACGGGTCAAACCTGGGAACATTTCCCACAGGTAGTAGACCCGTCGCGCTCGCATATGACGGCGAGAGTATTTGGGTGGCAAACAGGTTCAGTAACAACGTAATGAGGCTCCAGGCAAGCGATGGGAGTCTGGTTGAGACCATTAAAGTTGGTAAAGGTCCGGAAGCCCTGCTGTTTGACAGCGGTAGCATCTGGGTCGCCAATGGGGAAGATAATTCTGTGACTAAGATACGGCTGAGCGATGGTGCGTATTGCACTTTTCGGGTTGGGACTCGGCCTATTGCCCTTGCTTCCGATGGAAGTCATATCTGGGTAGCGAATAACAACGGCAGCAGTGTTACGAAACTCCGGGCGGATGATGGCACGAACCTGGGAACGTTTGATGCGGGCAGAGAACCCACCGGTCTTGCCTTCGATGGAGTGAACCTGTGGGTGGCCAATTTCTACAGCAAGAGCGTGACTCGGTTGAATGGCGACGGGTCTGTGAGGGACAGAATTGCTGTGGAGGATGGGCCGGCAGCCATTGGCTTTTTCGGCGGCTTTATTATGGTGTTGAATTATGGCGGTCGGTCGGTTTCACAGATAGATCCGCAGACTGGGAAAGTTGTTAAGGCCTTTGCAGTAGGACGAAGTCCTGTTGGGCTCGCCTTTGATGGCGTCAACATCTGGGTAGCCAATGGTGGTAATGATTCAGTGTCAAGAGTAAAAACTTCAATTGCTAAGCCCGCCCCTTAGGAGCACCCATTTCTCACAAACGATACGTGTGCTCCACGCAGAACGGCTCACAACCCCAAATCAATCGTTGGAAGAAACTGAGCGTTTCCGTCGTTGGCGCCAAGAGAAAGTGGCGAAGATTGTCCAGTGTGGGGAAGCACTCCAAGCACTAACAATTGCACGTTTATAACGCGAAAATTTTTAAGAACGCCAAAATCATTAAGCCCTACCGTTTGCTGAGCATCAGTATTCAGCCACTCGGACGATACTACATTCACTATGTGACCCGCTGGACGTATAAACGATAACTGCTCCGCACGTAGGACTCGAACCGAGTGCAATCTATCACCGTCGATGAAACCTCGAAAAATCTGTATCCAGGTTTAATTGTTTCGCCGCTTCATCTAGGTCCGCTTGGTTGAAGAAGAACAGACCGGAGGGATTTGAGTTTGCAAAATAGCGAACCACGACGTTCGTGATACGCTCCTCTACGCTCTTTCCGCTCTTGACCTTGAAGCCCAGACGCTGCAGCAGCGCCAGAGAACCTTCCTTACCACTGCTGTTACCTGAGTCGCCCACGATGGCAAAGACGGCTTTGTTCTTTGTAACGGCGTGGACTACGCAGAAGTCTCCCAGCTTGACGCCTTTGTTTGCCGCACTCCTGGCGAGCACCGTGTAATTGATCTCGGCAGCATTCACGTACCTGCGGGGGTCCTTTACGTTCGAATTATTTTTATCTTTGTAACCGGTTGTGGAGATAAAGAACCCAGGCGCAGGGTCATTAGGCCCCTGAATGATTGGCCTGCCATGACTGTCGATAAGATATCCGACGATTCTACCTGACGGTTTTGCTCCCTCGCGTGCGTTCAGCTTGAAGTCCAGTGCCGCCTTATCATTTGGACCGTAAGCCTTGGGCGCCCCGTCAACGTCGACCTGCATCGGGACAATAATCTCTTGGTCAGCTTTTCGTGGAGTTTGTAGCGCGTGGTAAGGCTTGTGATAGCGATTTCTTGGAGTCGCTGGGATGACTGAAATCATCAAAACCGCTCCCAGTAGAACCATTACTAAAGATTTGTGCATGGTGAGACTTCCTCGAGTGAGTGGGAGTTCGCAGAGCCATCGGTTTTTATCACCAAAGCAGACGAGATTCAATATTTCTCACTAAACAAATCGTGCGACACAAACTTGAGATCAGAGTGTATGCAAATGTGAAACTTCATCATCAATGACGGGGAATGGGACCATAAAGAAATAAGCTTTACTGGTGGTGCTCGTCCTCCACACACAACACTCCATATACATCATACATATGAAACTCATAATGGCTTTATGACAGGGCTAGTTCGTTCAGCCCCTTATCAGTCCAGGAAAAGGAGCACAAGAGAAACTTGCCCCTTAGTTACAAAGCTGGTGATAGAATCGGCCTCTCAATGACCTCGCGGCGCCGACCTTGCGGCCAAACATGATCCGATACTGTCTCGAGCGGCCAGCCTCTTGGGAGTTCCGATTGACGCTGAGAAAGCCGGGTCTCTGTTTCCGGAGTTAAAGCAAAGGCCATGACTTTTTGATTGATGTGGCTATTCAGCAGTTAAGCAAAAACGTGGACCAGTGCTGCTGGCACATCTTGTGGTTCTTCGACTTCATTGAGAACTCCATGTCAGCTAAACAGTCGCGGTGAGTTCTGTATTCTGCGCAAGTAGGTGACATCTCAACTTTGCAGAAAAGTGACATTTCTACTTTGGGTTTACATACCGCTTTCGCACCGTTGACTGTAAGGAAAAATGAGTCTAACCTTGTTCCTGGCTAATTAAGGCTGCTCCAGAACATAGGTATCCTATGCGGAGAAGGCTGCGGTGTCGCGGCTTACCCATTTGAAAAGGAAAATATCGGAGGGTCGGACCTTTTTCAACATTTGCTTCTAAGCAACGCGCTTTAGAGCAAAAGAAGGAGGGCCGATGAAGTCATGTAAACACGACCTCTATACAACCATCAAATCTCATATAATTCAAGCTGTTAGCACAGTAACTTTGTTAATCGCTGGTTGTTATCTTGTGGGATTTGAGTTAGGTTTTCGTCCTTCTCACTTCAATCCGCCCGAACCTCAGCAAGTTTCGGTGCCTTGCTGCCCATGTGCACCAATACCAACGCTTACTCCACCAGAGCAGAAGAAGTTTCGCTCCCAGAAACGTCGGACAAAACAAGGTCACTAAAGCACAAGCGAAATTACGCCTATCGTGATGATGTCAGGCGGATTTAAAGGAGTTTGCTTTATGGCCCGTGACGTTTGGCGCACCTCAAGATAACGGCTCACGTGTGATTCGAGTAGCGTCACGTGAGAGCTGAAATTACTGGCGGCTCGCACTGATCCTGTTCATTTAAATAGAAGAGTCGCGGAAATGACCACGACCAACACCAGTGCTAAGGCGCCGGCTACTGCACGTACCCAATATCGCGTATGCTGCTCTGATTTTATCTGCTGGCCCAACGGCATTGGACCATGCAGCCAGGGCATGTCCGTGTAGGCCTGCATCTCATCAAACCGGGAATGTACTGGGTCGTGAAATCGATTATGAAACGGATTATGAATCGGATCGTTGATTCGGGTTTTCATTGGTCCATCACTCCTCATAAGGCTGGCTGAGGACTCAGCGCTGTTGAACCGGCGAGAAGCAACGAGTGTGCCGGGTCGTGATCCGATGAAAACGACTCAGGTTTTTACTTAATCAATACCCATTTACGCTCTGCAATACACCAACTCGGGCAGCCTGCAAATAAAGCCCTTGACAGTTGGAGGCTGACAGAGAGAAGTTGTGCCCAACAAGCGGGCAACTTCCTCAAACAGGAGCCTATCCCCCCTGGCGTTCAGATCCCGTTCCACACCTTTTTCTGTTCATCCAGTCAAATTCAGGGCCGAAATTACTCAGCGCGGACCATTTGGCGGACAGTTGCACGGCCGCGTCGTGAAAGAACATCCACACGACTGATTGTGTAGCGTCATCACTCTTTCCTTAACCATATGATCCCCAGTGGGCCAAGGAGACCTCAATGAGAAACAAAATTTGATTAAACACCTGGCAGTCGTCCTTGTCTTAATATCTCTCCTTCCAGCGACAACAATTTATCGCCCCAAACTGGAGCCGGCAGCCACCCCCGTGCCGAGACCGTTGCAAGAGTGAAACTGCAATTCGGCGGCTATTACCATCTGGTGGAAGCTTTTTGAGTTTGTCGCACGAGGTCTTCGCCTTCACCCCAGAAAAGAGAGGCAAGGTGGTCTATTGCCTGCGGTCCAACGTGTGCTCGTGATAAAGCACTCTACCCGGTCTGTGCAATAAGAGCGTCAAAGTTTCCCTGCGCGAAGCCAGGATCGCGATCCCGCGGACGTGCGCACTATCAGACGGCACTCCCGGCTCTTGCTGCTCGCTTTGTTTGTTACGGGTACGTCCGTCGTAGGCGTGGTCTACAAATCGATTCAGCGTCCTGATCGCATCGTCGTCGATATGTCCTCCGGCCGCACAGTCATGATTGATGACCGCGAGTTGGGTGTGACCGAGGCCGTCAAGCTGGAGAAGGACAAGTTGCAAATCGCGGACATGGATTATGTAGTCAGGACTTACCTCGACTACCTATATCGAGTCGATCAGCGCTCGCGCGCCAAGGACATTGAAGCTGCACTGCGGCTGATGGTTCGGGGTCAGGCCAAAAAGTTTGCGCAGTATCTGACCGAGCAGAAAGTGCTGCAAACACAACGCGAGCAGCAGTGGAATGCGACCTGGAAATCAGAATACCTGAGCACGCGCCGGGCAAGCCATTAACCGTCAAGGTCTATGGCACACAGGAAATTGATCTCGTCCTCAAACAGGCTATTCGCGCCAACCTCAGGCTAATCGCGCCGGAAGGCTTGCTCCAGGTCTGATTCCTGTCAGAAATAGTAGGCAGTTTTTCTGACAGAATTCGCGGTTGCAATTGCCTGCAAACGATTGATAAAAGCACAAGTGACCATTTGCGCATGGCAGGGCTCAGTCATCCGTCCCTAGCAAGCAGCCGTGACGATTTCTCTGCACAGAGAAGAATTCAAAATAGTCACTACTGGCCCGCTTCCTCGATCTTCTTGCGAAGACTCAGCGGTCTCATATCCGTCCAAACTTCCTTGATGTAAGCAAGGCATTCTGCCTTAGTTCCGGTCTTGCCGGCGTCATTCCAGCCAAGCGCGTTCTCACGGTCAGCGGGCCAGATGGAGAATTGCTCCTCGTGGTTAACCACCACTTTGTAAATCGTTTTGTCGTCTTCTGGATCCTGACTCATGGGGTCGTATCTTGCCCATCTTTCCCACAACGATCAAGCAGATTTTTCCATCGTTTGGCGCTTGCTGCTGCAACTTCCGGGGTTTTGATATTATTACTCTCATAAAGACAAAAATAATCTCCCACGATCAAGTCTTTGCATGACTGCTAGAACGCCCAGAATACAGATTCAGCCCATAGAATCCATGGCTCAGATGAAAGCGTTGGAGAAACTCCAGCAGGACGTTTGGGGGTGGGACGATCTCGACACCACTCCTCTCATGAACTTCATTATCATGAAGGAGCTCGGGGGCAGTTTGATTGGCGCCTTCGACGGTGAAAGAGTAGTCGGGTTTGCGTTCGGGTTTGCCGGCTGGGATGAAGGACAAGCCGTATTTCACTCGCACATGCTGGCAGTGCATCCCGCGTATCGTGAACATGGGATCGGCCTGCAGCTAAAACTCGCGCAACGTACGGCCGCCATTGAGCAAGGGTTTGACCATATTTCGTGGACATTCGATCCGTTGCAGAGTACAAACGCGCATCTCAATTTCCACAAATTAGGTGTTGTTTCCAGTAAGTACAAGGTCAACTTCTACGGCGATCAATCGTCGAGTCCGCTTCATCGTTGCATTGGAACTGATCGGCTCTGGGTTGAATGGTTTCTCAAGAGCCAGCGAGTTGCCGATAGAGTAGCCGATAGCGTGCAGGCGGGACAGGCGCCGAAAACTAATCTTGAGGGAGTGGAGCGTTTGATTCGGGTAGGAAGTGATGGCCTCGCGGTCAGTCATCCGGCCGGCGATCTCGAGGGCAGGCCGGGTGTGATCGAGATCCCCGCAAGGATCGGCTTGCTACAGCAAGAAAATCCGGCCGCGGCGGTAGCGTGGCGCCACTCGACTCGCGCGGCCTTTATTGACGCGTTCGCGGCGGGGTATGTTGTCCACGACTTTTTGCGAATCGATCAGCATGGGTATCGAGTTGGCAGCTATCTTCTGGTCCGGGGAAGTCTGAATAATGCTGACTAAAGTGTTAACCGAGACTGTCTACGATCAATTTGCGGCACAGGCCAAACGCACGCCGCACGCTGTTGCCATAACAGCCCCGGACCGTTCGCCGTCAACCTACGCTCAACTCCTCTCGCAAATAGAAAACGTAAAGAGATCCCTGAACGCATGTGGAATTGGTCGCAACGATCGAGTTGTAATCGTGCTCGATAACGGCCCCGAGATGGCCGTCGCTTTCATGGCTATTGCTTCATGCTGCACCGCAGTTCCACTCAATCCAGCTTATCGTGCGGAAGAGCTCAGATTTTATCTGTCGCGCCTGAATGCGACGGCGCTGGTGGTCAATGCTGCCGATCAAAGTGGCGTAAAAGATCTCGCAGCGGAACTTGGTCTTACGATTATCGAGCTCGTTCCCAATCAATCTGCCGGAGCCGGCGCGTTTGAGCTCCACTGCGTTGAGAGTCGAGCATCGTCGCAAACAGGCTTCGCCGAAAGCGACGACGTCGCCCTAATTCTTCATACTTCGGGAACAACTTCTGCGCCGAAAATCGTTCCACTCACGCACCGGAATATTTGCGCGATGGCAAGGAATAACCAGGTCGGTCTGGAAGTAACGGAAACTGATCTGTGCTTGAACATAATGCCGCTGTTTCACTCGACGGGTTTGGTGGGAGTAGTGCTCGCGTCGTTGGTTAGCGGCGCTGGTGTTGTTTGCCCGCCGGGTTTTTATGCGCCACAGTTTTTTGACTGGCTCAATGAGTTTAAGCCGACCTGGTTCACTGCCGTGCCCAGCATGCACCAGGCGATTCTGTCGCGCGCTCGCACTTATTCACAAAACCCGGTTCAGACCCAGTTGCGGTTTCTTCGTTCGTCCTCGTCCGCATTACCGCAGCAGCTTATGATCGATCTCGAGCGGCTTTTTCAAGCGCCTGTAATCGAGTCTTACGGCATGACTGAATGCGGCATGATTGCGTGTAACCCACTTCCACCACGTATTCGTAAGCCGCGCTCCGCGGGGGTGGCGACGGCGATTGATATCAACGTCCAAAACGAGAATGGCGACTTTTTACCCACCGGCAGAGAGGGTGAGATCGTTCTTCGCGGCGCTTGCGTAATGAGCGGATACGAAGCGGAGCCGGTTGTGAACGAGGAGTCGTTTTCAAACGCCTGGTTCAGGACCGGCGATCAGGGGTTTATTGACGACGACGGTTACCTGTTCATCACCGGAAGATTGAAAGAGATCATCAATCGTGGCGGTGAAAAAATCGCGCCGCTCGAGATAGACCAGACACTGTTGGAGCATCCTCTTGTCGAACAGGCAGTGACGTTTCCCGTACCTAACGATCTGCTTGGTGAAGAAGTAGCAGCGGCCGTGGTGATATCGGGTGAAGTCGACGAGACGGAGTTGCGCCAATTTGTGTTTTCAAAATTGGCCCCCTTCAAGGTTCCGCGCCAGATCCTGATCGTTGATGAAATCCCCAAAGGCTCGTTTGGGAAGCTACAGCGTTCGCGACTCGCCGATCTGCTCCGCGTTCAGGCGCGCGATCAAAACGTTTCCGCGGGGGAGCACGAATATGTTGCGCCGCGCACGCATGAGGAAACTGTGTTGGCTGACATTTGGGCGCGCATTCTCGGGCGTGAAGCGGTCGGGGTTTATGACGACTTCTTTCGTTTAGGTGGTGATTCTATTCTCGCAACGCAGGTTGTTTCTCAGGTACGGAAGATTATGGACGTCGAATTGTCGCCGATAACCATGTTTGAATCGCCCACGATCGCCGACTTAGTGCGCGTGCTGCACGCGTCGCGGCAAAATGCAAAAGGAATTACATCCAACCCGATAAAACCGCTGCCAAGAGGCTGAACGTTTACGTCTTTATTCCATGTCAACGAATTCGACTTACGTATTTCCCGTCTCGTTTGCGCAGCAGCGTCTCTGGTTCCTGGACCAACTGGAGCCCGGTAGTCCCTTTTACAATCTGCCTCAGGTCATCAGCATCAACGGCAATCTCGACGTTGACGCACTGCAACGAACATTCAACGAGATAGTTAGCCGTCACGAGGCTCTCCGCACGACCTTTTCTTCAGCGCCTGACGGCGCCACCCAAGTCATAGCAAAAACTTTAACCATCGAAGTACCAGTCGATGATCTGACGGGCCTCTCTGCATCCGAACACGATCACGTGGTGGCGAAACTCGCCCGCGAAGAGGCACGACGGCCTTTTGATATTTCCACTGGTCCATTATTGCGCGTGCGCCTGTTGCGCGTTTCAGCCGAGCGTCATGTGCTGCTCATGACGATGCATCACATCGTTAGTGACGGCTGGTCCATCGGTTTGCTGTTTCGCGAGCTGGGCGCGATCTATGAAGCGTTCGCTGCCGGAAACCCTTCACCACTTCCGCCGTTGCCGATTCAATACGCCGATTTCGCTGTGTGGCAACGAGAAGCTTTGCAGGGATCGGTGTTGGACCGGCAACTCAGCTATTGGAAAAGAAAACTCTCGGGCGCGCCGCCGGTGCTCGAGTTGCCCTCAGATAAGACGCGTCCGGCGGTCCAGCAATTCCGTGGCGAGCAAAAGGTGCAGTGGATTTCGCCTGAGCTGACACAGGAACTGAAACGCGTGTCGGCGCACCATCGTGTCACGCTCTTCATGACGCTGCTGTCTACGTTCAAGGTTCTGCTTTGGCGGTATACAAACCAAGCTGACATCGTCATCGGTTCACCGATAGCCAATCGCACTCGCGCGGAAACAGAGGAGCTGATCGGGTTCTTTGTGAACACGCTCGTGCTGCGGACCGATTTGTCCGGCAACCCGACTTTTGCCGAGTTGCTAAACCGGGTGAAAGAGGTCGCGCTCGGCGCCTACGATCATCAGGATCTGCCGTTTGAGAAACTCGTCGAAGAGCTGAGTCCGGAGCGGGATCCGGGTCGTAATCCACTCTTCCAGGTCTCATTCGTTTTGCAGAACGCAACGCGATCACGATTCGAGCTGCCGGATCTAACGCTTGAGACTTTGGAGGTTCATAGCGGCACTGCAAAGTTTGATCTGACGCTCTCGATTCTCGAGACGAGGGATGGATTGAAGGCAAGCTGGGAATACAACACGGATCTGTTTGAACGCGCGCGAATAGAACGCATGGCGGAGCACTTTGCAGTGCTGCTTGAAGCGATCGTGGCGGAACCGGAGCAGCGTATTGGCGAGCTGCCGCTATTGACGGCGCGCGAGCGCGAGCAGGTGCTGGTCGATTGGAACCAGACCGCGGTCGCTTATCCGCCGAAGCAAAGTATTCAACAGTTGTTTGAGGAACAGGTCGCGCGAACACCGAAAGCAGTCGCGGTGATTGATGAGCAGCACGCGCTTAGTTACGAAGAGCTGGAGCAACGCGCGAATCAACTGGCCCAGCGTTTACGAAGAGAAGGAGTGGGGCCGGAGAGTCTGGTGGCCGTCTGTTTGGAGCGCACTACAGAGTTGCTGGTGGCGCTGCTGGGCATACTGAAGGCCGGTGCTGCCTATGTGCCGCTGGACCCGAGCTATCCGCAGCCGCGCTTGCAGTTCATGCTGGAAGACTCCGCGGCCGAAGTGGTGTTGACCGAGCAGCAGCTAGCGGGCCGATTGCCACACCATAGCGGTAAACAAATCTGTCTGGATCAGGAGCGTGCGTCACTTGCGGCGGAGAGCGGCGAGCGGTTGCCGCAGCCGAGTCTGCCGCAGTCATTGGCTTATGTGATCTACACCTCGGGCTCGACGGGCCGGCCGAAGGGCGTAGCCATCGAGCACAAGAGCACGGTGACGCTGTTGCAGTGGGCGCAAACCGTGTATTCGCGCGCGGACTTGGCAGGTGTGCTGGCCTCGACTTCTATTTGTTTTGACCTGTCAGTGTATGAGCTGTTTTTACCGCTGAGTGTGGGCGGCACGGTGGTCATAGCGGCGGATGCGTTGCAGCTCGCGAGTGCACCGTGGCAGACAGAGCTGACACTCATCAACACGGTGCCCTCGGCCATCGCGGAGTTGCTGCGGCTACAGGGCATTCCGGAGAGCGTGCGCGTGGTGAACCTGGCGGGCGAGCCCTTGCCACAGGCCCTCGTGCAGCAACTCTACGAACAGGAAACGATCGAACGCGTCTACGACTTGTACGGACCTTCGGAAGACACGACCTACAGCACGGTGGCATTGCGGTCGGCGAGCGGAGTAGCGACGATTGGGCGGCCAATCGCGAACACGCAAGTTTATCTGCTGGATGATTGGCTGCAACCGGTGCCGATAGGCGTTCCGGGCGAGTTGTACATAGGTGGCGATGGATTGGCGCGTGGTTATTTGAAGCGGCCGGAGCTGACGGCGGAGAAGTTCATCGCGAATCCGTTTGGGGCGGCGGGCACACGATTGTACCGGACAGGTGATGTGGCGCGATACCTGGAAGACGGGAACCTGCAATACGTTGGTCGCAGCGATCAGCAAGTGAAAGTACGCGGCTATCGCATAGAGCTGGGCGAGATTGAGGCGGCCATCAACGAGCATCCCGACGTACGGGAGTCGGCGGTAATCGTCAGAGAGGACGAGCCTGGAGATAAGCGGCTTGTCGCGTACATCGTTGCCGGCACAAGCAACGATGGCACGCCACACAACGAAGCACTACATGAAGAACAACTCGCTCAGTGGGAAACAGTCTGGAACGAGATCTACAACGACACAGACTCACCCGCGGATGCGGTCTTCAACATCACCGGCTGGAATAGCAGTTACACGGGAACTCCCATTCCCGCAGAAGAGATGAGTGAATGGGTCAACCACACGGTCCAAAGAATTCGCAGTCTCTCTCCGCAGCGCATTCTCGAGATTGGTTGTGGAACCGGCTTGCTGATGTTTCGACTAGCGCCGCATTGTGCCATCTATCATGGAACTGATCTTTCCCAGAGAGCCATCGATTACCTGAAAACGAATTTAGCAAAAGCCAATCTCGGCGCCTGCTACATCACTCTTTCCCAACAGTCTGCCGAAGACTTTTCAGGTATCGAAGAGGGTTCGTTTGACGTTGTGATACTGAACTCGGTGGTCCAGTATTTCCCGATGATCGACTACCTAGTAAAGGTGCTCGAAGGCGCAATCAAAGCAGTGCGGCCAGGCGGCTCAATTTTCATCGGCGACGTTCGCAACTTTCAATTACTCGAAGCTTTTCACACGAGTGTTCAGTTGCACAATGCACCGTCGTCGCTCGCGGTGCGTGATCTCCGGCAGCGTGTCCAGAAGCAGGTGCAGGATGAGAAAGAACTGGTAATCGATCCCGCGTTTTTCCGGATCCTACCGAAGCATTTTCCGCAAATAACGGGCGTGAGAGTGCAGCTTAAACGTGGCCAGTACGTGAACGAATTAACGCGTTTTCGCTACGACATCACACTACAAATAGGCGCGGAAGCGCCTGAGCCGGACTCGCGGGCCGAAGTTGATTGGCAGCAGGAGCGCAGTGGACTGGAAAAGCTGAGACAGCTCGTCACGAATAACGACGCCGGCGTATTGTCTATCAGAAACGTACCAAACGACAGAATCGCTGACGCCGTGATAGCCGTCGATTTGCTGCGCAGCGACGATGAATGGGCCAATGTAGCTGAATTGCGAAAGTCATTACACGAAAGGCTGCCACAAACGAGCTTCAGCCCGGAGGAGTTTTGGACACTTGGTGAATCGCTCGGTTATCTCGTGGATGTTACGCCGTCCAGCAAAACTCCTCGCCACACGGACATGATCTTTCGCCGCCCAAACGTTGCACTTCCTCTCTCTCTCAAAAGCAGCGTTGATTTAGACTGGGGAAAGTACGCCAACAATCCAATGCGTTCGGACGTAGCGCGCAAGCTTGAACCCGCTTTGCGCAAGTCGCTCGCGATCAAGCTGCCTGAGCACATGGTGCCGTCACGCTTTTTTATCCTGGACCAGTTACCGCGCACTGCCAACGGCAAGTTGGACCGAAAGGCGCTTCCCACAGGTCATTACCTGCGCCCGGAGCTCGAACAGGTTTTCACTGCGCCTCGCAACGCGACCGAAGAGAAGATCGCCTCGGTTTGGGCAGAAATCCTGAAGCTGAAGCTGGTAGGCGTTCACGACAACTTCTTCGAGCTGGGCGGCCATTCATTGCTGGGCACGCAGATCATTCTGCGCCTGAACAAGCTTTTTGGAACCCGGTTGCAATTGCGTTGGTTGTTCGAGTATCCGACAGTGGCTGCGCTTGCTGAGAAGATCTCGGCCGCCGGCTCGGCCGCTAACTCGGAGGCAGCGAGAGATGAGACGGCTCTCCTGCCCGTTTCGCGAGATCAGAAGTTGCCACTGTCATTCGCACAACGGCGGCTTTGGTTTCTGGCTCAATTGGAACCAGACAGTGCCTTCTACAACGTCGCGACGGCTATGCGGATAACCGGACCGCTCAACGCCTCCGCGCTCGAAACCGCCATCGATACGCTCGTGATGCGTCACGAGTCGCTGCGCACGGTGTTCGCCGTCGTGGAAGATGAGCCAATCCAGATCATCACCGACAAGCAGGAAAGTGTTTTCTCAATTATTGATCTGAGCAACGCTGGTGAAACCGAAGCCAGAGATCTGTTGAAGCGCGAGGCGCAACAGCCCTTTGATTTAGCGCGCGGACCATTATTCAAGGCGACTCTGGTAAGACTCGATCAGAACGATCATGTTTTGCTTATTAACCTGCATCACATCGTGAGCGATGGATGGTCAGCCGCAATACTGTTTCGCGATCTCGAGAAGCTGTATGACGCCTACTCGCAACATCGATCATCGCCCCTGCCGGAGTTGAAGATTCAATACGCTGATTATGCGGTCTGGCAAAAGAAGTATCTGAACGCCGAGCGTATGGCAACGTTGACTTCGTTTTGGAGGAAATATCTCGCTGGAGCACCGCTCGTCCTGGAATTGCCCCTCGACAGACCACGACCCGCAACGCAGACATTCACTGGCGCCGACCTGCCCACTACCTTCTCCCACGATTTAAGTGCGGCCATAAACGAGTTGAGCCAGCGACACGGCGTTACGACTTTCATGACGATGATGGCGGCCTTCCAGTTGTTTTTATCGAGCGCGAGCGGCCGCGACGATGTCCTTACCGGCACTGACGTGGCTAACCGAAATCGCATCGAGTTGGAACAGCTCGTAGGATTTTTCGTAAATCTGCTGCCGGTACGAATCGACCTGACCGGCGACCCAACATTCGTTGAGTTATTGGCCCGCGCTTCCAGATCGATACTCGAAGTGTATGCTCATCAGGATCTACCCTTCGAAAAACTCGTAGAAGAGCTGAAGCCGGAGCGCGACCTGCGGCGCAATCCGATCGTCCAGGTTTTGTTTGTCATGCAGAATACCGAGCAGCGAACCTTGCGCCTGTCAGGCGCGACGGTTGAGCCATTCAAGCTGAATAGCGCGAGCTCACGATTCGATCTTGCGCTCTTCGTAAGCGAGAAGGAGAATAGTCTCCACGGTCTCTGGCGATACAATCCCGACCTGTTCACTTCCACGACTATCTCCAGATTTGCGGCACAGTTTAAGAACCTATTGACGCGCATAGTCGCAGATCCGCATGCCCGGCTTCGCCAATTAACCGTCGCGGCAGGAGTGGAAACAAAACAGATGCCGGCTCCGGTCAACCAGTTCAGAAAAACGCGTCGAAGAGCCGTTGATCTGTCGCAGCTTCGCACCATCAAGACGGAATTTCTCCAGCCGAACACAACGTTGCCGCTCGTCATCAGGCCTGACGCCGAAGAGGTTGATCTGGTTGAGTGGGCGCGGACGAATCAGGAATTCATCGACGCGAATCTGTTGAAACATGGCGCGATCTTGTTTCGAGACTTTAGCGTCGGTTCGGCGGTTGAGTTTGAGGAATTTGCCAGGTCTACCGGTTCAGATTTGTTTGGAGACTACGGCGACTTACCCCGCGAAGAAGAAGGTGGAAAAGTTTATGCCTCGACGCCTTATCCGCCGGAAGAAAGAATTCTTTTTCATAATGAGAGCTCTCACATGCATCGCTGGCCCATGCTGATCTGGTTTTATTGCGTGAAGGCCGCTGAGTGCGGCGGTGAAACGCCGATCGTCGATTGCCGGCAAGTCTATCAACACCTCGATCCGGACATTCGCGATCGATTCGAGCGCAAGGGGTTGCTGTACGTTCGTAACTTTACCGATAAGCTGGATGTGAGCTGGCAAAGTTTTTTTCAAACTGACGATCGAGCGGAAGTTGAACAGTACTGCCGCAGGGCTGCAATCGACTTCGAGTGGAAGGACGAGAACGGTTTGCGAATTCGCCAGCACTCACCGGCAGTCGTCGCGCATCCACAAACGGGTGAGATGGTCTTCTTCAATCAGATTCAGTTGCATCACATTTCATGCCTGCCGGCGACGGTCCGGGATTCGTTGCGCTCGATGCTCGAAGAGAAGGATTTTCCTCGCAACGTCTATTATGGCGATGGCTCGCCAATCGGAGATTCGGTGGTTGAAGCGGTCAGGGATTTATACGACAGGCTCGCGATTAGTTTTCGTTGGCAGGAGCGCGACGTGCTCATGCTGAATAATATGCTGGTGGCCCATTCGCGTAATGCGTTTAGCGGCAGCCGGAAGATTGTTGTTGCCCTCGGCTCAATGGTAAACCAGCGCGACGTATCCATAGATTACACAAATTGATCTAATGCAAAGCTCAACCTCCCACGGCTTCCGCCTTTCTCCACAACAACGACAGATTTGGATTTCACAGCAGGCGTTTCCAGGTCCAGCGTTTCGTGTGGTCGCCGGCTTTATTGTTGAGGGAAAGCTGGACAGCGATCGGATACGACGCGGGTTAACGACTCTTGTCGAGCGGCATGAAATCCTGCGCACCACTTTTGTTCGCCCTGCGGGAGTAAAAATTCCATTCCAGGTAATTTCTGAAGAGCCAAACTTTTTCTGGCAGAACTTAGATCTGCGTAACGTGAGTGAGTCGCAGCAGCGGGAGAGAATCGATGCGATGTTTTCCGCGGAGTGCAAGGAGCCGCTAATGATCGACGTTGGACCAGCATTGCGGGCTCACTTCGCAGAATTGTCCGGTGACCGCGCCGTGTTACTACTCGCGTTGCCCGCGCTTTGCGCAGACTCGCAAACACTTTTCAATCTCGCGGGCGAGCTCGCTTCCGTCTATGAATCAAATGTTGAGCCGGAGGCGGGGGAAGTGGCGCAGTACGTCGATTATGCCGAGTGGCACAACGAGCTTTTGGAATCGGTTAATGAACAGTCGCTGGAACAAAAAGCTTTTTGGAAGAATAGACGACTTCAGATTCCTGCACTCCCGCTTGAACGACGCTCTTCCGGCGACGAGTCGGGCGAGTATGAAGCAATCACTCTCGATCTCGACGATGCCCTCGTTAACCGGCTGGACGCCCTTGCAGTCGAAAGCGGTCGCGCTGTTTCCGAGCTGCTCTTCGTCGCCTGGCAGTCGCTGATTTCGCGGTTGTCGGGCCAGCGTGACTTCACGATCTACACGGGTTGCGAGGCGCGCAAGGTGGAAGATCTTCGTGCCGCGCTTGGGCCATACGATCGGTATTTGCCTGTGCAGTGTCATCTCGAAAACGATCTGTTCGAGCGACAGCTCCAACTCGTCAGCGAAGAGCTACGCCACGCGGCTGACTCACTCGAATATGCCGAACCAGCCGATGAAGGATTGGTTTCACGAAAACCGATAGCATTTGAATTCGAAGAGCGAAACGCCTGGACAGGAGAAACTCTCTCAGTTTCAGTCGCACGTGAGTTTGTCTTTATCAACCGCTTCAAGCTGAAGCTCTCTTGTAAACATTCGGACAAACGACTGTCGCTGCAACTGCAATATGACTCGCACATCTTTCACCGCGAAACTTGCGCGCGATTTATCGACTATTTACAGCGGCTGATCGAAGGGCTGGCCCGCGCGGTAAAGCTGGACACGATCCATATCCTGCCAGCGAGTGAACGAGACACATTGCTGGGTTTGAACGAAACGGCGAGCGCGTATGCAAGCGAAAAATGTGTGCCCAACTTTTTTGAAGACCAGGTTCGCAAGACGCCCGCGCACGTTGCAGTTGTTTGCGGAAATCAGCAGTTGAGTTACGAGGACTTGAATATCCGGGCAAATCAGGTTGCGCATCTGCTGAGTAAGTCCGGCATTAAGCCGGGCTCTTATGTGGGCATGTGTCTGGTTCCTTCAGTCGATACAATTGTTGCGCTGCTCGGCATCCTGAAGTCGGGCGCGGCCTACGTGCCTTTGAACCCCGAACATCCGCCGGCGCGATTGAAAGCGCAACTCTCAAAAAGTGAAGCACGCGTTTGCCTCACCAACGTAGCGAGTTTTGCTGAAGCGCTTGATGTCCGGATTATTCACTTTGATAGAGATGCCGGTTTGCTTGCCGCTGAAGCTCGCAGTAATCCCGATGTCGCAGTGACCTCGGAAGACGTTGCCTATGTGATTTACACCTCCGGCTCAACGGGCATTCCTAAGGGCGTTGCGGTTCGTCACCGTAACCTCGTGAACTACACACAGTTCATGCTTAAACGCTTCGGCGTCGAAGGCCCGCTTCAGTTCGCTACCGTTTCGACGATTAGTGCAGACCTGGGAAACACGTGCATTTTTCCGTCACTCTTTTCCGGCGGCTGTTTGCATATTCTTCGTCACGATGTAGCGCTCGAGCCACGGCTTTTCAGCGACTATCTCTCACGGCATGCGATTGACGTGTTGAAGATCGCGCCCTCGCACATGCAGGCAATGCTGTCCGATGACAATCATGAAGGAATGCTGCCGCGGAAGTACCTGGCGCTTGGTGGCGAAGCATTTTCACTGCCACTTCTGGACTCGATTTTGTCTACATCTCCGGCCTGTAAAATTCTCAATCATTATGGGCCTACGGAAACAACTGTCGGCTCCCTGACGTTTGACGCGACCGCGCAGGAACTTTCCGGTGTGGCTCGGACCGTGCCGATTGGCCGGCCGATCGCTAACACGCAAATCTATATTTTGGATAAACACCTGAAGCTTTGCCCGACAGGAGTTGCGGGCGAGTTGTACATCGGGGGCGCCGGTGTCGCCGCCGGTTATTTAAATGCTCCTGAACAGACGGCAGCGCGTTTCGTTCCGGATCTCTTTTCAACGAATCCCGGTTCACGTCTCTACCGCACTGGCGACTTAGCACGTTATCTACCCGCTGGAAACGTCGAGTTTCTTGGGCGAGGCGATCTCCAGGTAAAAGTGCGCGGTTACCGGATTGAGTTAGCCGAGATTGAGTCAGCGTTGACCGAGCATCCGCTGATTGGACAAGCCATTGTTGTTCTTCGGCACGATGGCGGTCGCGAACGGCTGGTAGCGTACGTGATAAGTCCGCAATTGCGACCAGGGAACACAGTCAAGATCACGGAATTCCTGAAAGAGCGCCTGCCTGATTACATGGTGCCCGCGCCCATAGTTGTGATGCGAGCCTTTCCGATGACGCCGAACGGCAAAGTGGATCGTGCCGCGCTGCCGGCACCGGAAGAAGCACAAGGAGCTAATCGAGTAGTGGTAGCTCCGCAGAGTTTCGCTGAGATTGAATTGGCTAAGATCTGGGGAAGTTTGCTCAAGATAGATGAATTGAGCGTGCACGACGACTTCTTCGAGCTGGGCGGACATTCGCTGCTGGCAACGCAGGTTGTCTCGAGGGTCAGAAAAGCCTTCGATAAAGAAATACAATTACGGAGTATCTTTGACGCCCCGACAATCGCTAAACTCGCAGGTGTGATCGAGGGAGCACCCGGCACCGTTACGGTTGATTTGCAGATGGAGCTGGAGGCTATCGAATCGCTCTCGGATGAAGAAGCGGAGCGTTTGTTACAGGATCAACAAACAAGGTAACCGGATCTGATTTACTCCCACAACAGTCAAAAAAATCGTAAAATCTGCCAGTCACTGAGGCAAGTTTCTGCTATTGAGGATTTCGCCCGCTCTCCCGCTGGTGCCCGGAAGGGATCAGTTCGCCTTGGTTTAGCAAAAATGGGCTTATTAATCGTTTTTCCATAGATTACACAGATTTTGTAGATCATCTGTGTAACCTGTTGATAGGCTTTGCCTCAAAAGTCGGAAAGGGAGTGCCAAGGGTGCGATATATAAAAGCCCAGGGCAAGCGCGAAGCGCGTCGCCCTGGGTACTAACGAGCACCCGAGATCAAGGCCTGAAGGCCGAAATACGCTGCGAATTACGCCCTTTCAGGGCTGGAACGTTTTGATTATCTGTTACCAGGGGCGACGCGCTTCGCTTCGCGCTTGCCCTTGGCTGTCATATTCCGCGCCGTTGGCGCTGCGTTCCGACTTTTGAGGCAAAGCTCTGTTGATAGATCAATTATGGATGAGTTGACCACAAGACTTGCGACCCTTTCGCCGACGAAGCGTGCCTTGCTTGAGCGGCGGCTTGGAGGTCGAAATGCTGGGTCGACTCGACCACCATTGCAGGCCGCGCGAACGGGTCACCTACCCGCACGCGCGTCATTCGCCCAGGAGCGACTGTGGTTTCTTCATCAACTCGATCCGCAGAGCGTCGCTTATAACGTGCCGCGCGCGATTCGAATACGGGGTAGCCTGAATTTCGATGTTTTGCATTGGAGCCTCAACGAAATAGTCGTGCGTCACGCTCCGCTGCGCACACGCTTCGCTCTCATCGACGGCAGCTTGCGACAGATCGTTGACGAGGAAGTAAGCATTGATCTTCCGGTTGTCGATCTGAGCGATCTCCAGGAGGATGAACGCGCAAGTCGAGCGAAGGAGTTAATAGAACACGAAGCCGCGCTTCCCTTCGATCTCAGCAGTGGGCCTGTACTGCGCGCGCGCCTGCTGCGATTCGATGCCAGGGAACACCTGCTGCTAGTGATGATGCACCACATCGTCAGCGACGCCTGGTCCGCAGGCGTGTTCTTTCAGGAGTTGACTACGCTCTATCAAAACGCACCGCTCGCTCCACTAAAACTACAGTATGCAGATTACGCGGAATGGCAGCGCGAGTGGCTACAAGGCGACGTGCTCGAAGAACAACTGCGTTACTGGCGCAACAAGTTGAAAGATGCGCCCGCAGTTCTCGACATCCCTACAGATCGCGCGCGCCCAGCGCCAACGACGCGCGGGGCCAGTTGCACCATCAGCATTTCTGAATCACTCACGCGGGAGCTGCGCGAGTTGAGCTCAGCCGCAGGCGCGACGCTCTTCATGACGCTGCTCAGCGCCTTCAGCGTTCTCTTGCACCGTTATTCAGGTGAAGACGACATCGTCATCGGCACGCCTAGCGCGGGTCGCAACCAGGTAGAAGTCGAGAATCTGATCGGGTTTTTTATCAACACGCTGCCGCTGCGGATCGACCTTGCAAACAATCCGACCTTCGCAACCTTACTGTCCCGCGTCAAGCAGACAGCACTCGAAGATTACGAACACCAGGATTTGCCGTTTGAGAAACTGGTCGAGGAGTTAAAGCCTGAGCGTTCGAATCGAATGCCGTTCTTTCAGGTGATGTTTCAGTATCAGCACGCGCCGAGACTCGTTGCCGACGTCGGCGATCTGACATTCCTCGCGGAGCCGGTTGAAAGCGCGACCTCGAAATTCGACCTTTCCCTCGGAGCTTACGAAAGAGATGAGGTGCTGAAGTTTCAAATGGAATACAGCACCGATCTCTTCGATGAGGAAACGATCCGGACGATGCTGGCGCGGTTCACGATTCTCCTGCAGAGCATCGTTACTCATCCTGAGTTGAGCGTGGGCCAATTATCGATCATGGCTGACGCCGAACGCCGGCAGTTGCTCGTTAATTGGAACAACACTGACGAAGACTTTGGACCATTTGAAAACTTGCAGGAGAAATTTGAGCGCCAGGTTGTGGAGAAGCCTGATGCTACAGCGGTAGTGTTTGAGAACCAGCAATTGACATTCGCCGAACTAAACACGCGGGCAAACAAGCTGGCGCATTATTTGAGAAAAGCCGGAGTCGACCGAGAAGCGCCCGTCGCAGTATTCCTCGAGCGTTCCCTCGACATGATCGTTGGACTGCTCGGCGTGTTGAAGGCCGGCGGCGCCTGGGTCCCACTCGACGTGTCGTATCCAAAAGAACGAGTCGTGTATGTTTTGGAGGATTCCAAAGCGCGAGTGGTATTAACACACGAGCAATGGCGGGCGGCGTTACCGGAAAGTGATTGCCGGTTGGTATCGCTCGATAGCGACTGGGAACAGATCGAAAACGAAAGCTCCGCGAATCCCATAACGACAGCGACCGCCGAGAGTGCTGCTTACGTAATCTACACCTCAGGTTCAACCGGCAAGCCGAAAGGAGTCGTTGGTTTACACGGCGCGACCGTCAACCGGCTGGAATGGATGTACCGCCGGTATCCCTTTGCTCCAAACGAAGTGTGCTGTCAAAAAACGTCGCTGAGTTTTGTCGACTCCACCTGGGAGATTTTTGGACCACTGCTCAGCGGCGTTCCGTTAGTGATCTTCGCAGCAGACGTCGTTAGAGATGTCGAGCGGTTTATCGACGCACTCGAGAAGTCATCGATTACACGGCTGGTGCTCGTCCCCTCGTTATTGCGCGCGATGGTGGCAACCGGCGATGGAATCGGACGGCGGCTGTCGCGCCTCAAATCATGGACCAGCAGCGGCGAGGCATTGTCTTTAGCGTTGGCAGACAGTTTTCGGCATCATTTTCCGGACGCGACCCTGCTCAATTTGTACGGATCATCAGAAGTGGCGGCGGATGTGACTTACTACGAGGTGACGCATACAACATGGGCGGACATTCCCCTCGGGCGGCCGATAGCAAACACGCAGGTTTATATTTTGGATTCGAACCTCGAGCCTGTGCCTGTTGGCGTGACTGGAGAGATACACATCGGCGGCGCGAATGTTGCGCGCGGCTATCTCGATCGCCCGGAGCTGACGGCGGAGAAGTTCATTCCTAACGCATTTGCGAAGAGTCCGGGACAGCGTTTGTACAAGACGGGAGATCTGGGCCGCTTTCTCAAAACCGGAGACGTTGAATACAGGGGCAGGACCGATCATCAGGTAAAAATTCGCGGCTCGCGAATCGAGCTCGGTGAAATCCAGAGTGCGTTGGATGCTCATCCTGACATACGAGCCAGCATCGTATTGGCCCAGGATGATGCGTTAGGCGAGCAGAAGCTGACCGCATACGTGCTCAGTCGTGGCAAGCAGCCGTCGACCCGCGAGATTCGTACCTTTCTGAGTAAGAAGTTACCGGAATTCATGATCCCGGCTTCAGTGGTCGTGCTCGAAGACTTTCCGAAGACCGCGAGCGGAAAAGTCGATCGCTTGAGTCTTCCCAAACCGGCTGACGTTCGCGAGGATCACGTGGCGCCGCGAAACCTGACGGAAGAGATCGTTGCTGGATTACTCGCTGAAATATTGAAGGTCGACGACATCAGCATCAGCGATGATTTCTTCGAGCTTGGTGGCCATTCGTTATTGATTCCGCAAGTGACCGCTCGCCTGAACGAGATCTTTGCGATAGACCTGCCGCTGCGCGCGCTGTTTGATAACTCGAGGGTCAGTGAGCTGGCGGCGGCGATTGAGAGCTTGCGGTCAGCGGACCGGACTATGACCGAAATACCAATAGTTCCGATCGAACGAAACGGCGAGCTCCCGATGACTTTTGCGCAGGAAAGTCTGTGGGCCATCGATCAGATCGCGCCGGCTACTGGAGCGTACAACATCCCGCGCGCTCTGCGCCTGAAAGGAAGTCTCAACATCGAGGCTCTGCAACAGAGTCTCAATGCGGTTGTTTCGCGGCATGAAGTATTGCGCACAGTATTCCGCAGCCATAATGGCAAGCCTTTTGCTGTCGTCAATCCGGATGGCACGATCGATCTGGTGATTCGGGATCTAACCGCGGATCCGGATGCCGAAGTTCGATTCCAGGTCGCTGAAGAGTCGCGGCGACCATTCAATCTGTCGACTGGACCGCTACTGCGAGCTACCGTCCTTCGTCTGGACGAAGATGAGCACATTCTGATCGTCACCATGCATCATATTATCAGTGACGGTTGGTCCATGAGCATATTCTTAGATGAGCTCGTTTCGTATTATCACGACTTATTAAACGGCGATGAGTTACTGCCCGGTACGCTGCCGATTCAGTACGCAGATTTCGCCGCCTGGCAACGCCACTCGCTTCCGCTTGCTACATTGAACGCGTCGCTCGCTTACTGGCAGCAGCAACTTTCTGATTCGCCTGCAATCGCTGACTTGCCGGTTTACCAGCCTCGTCCAGCCATTCGCACATTCCAGGGCAACCGGCACGTATTTGAGATTCCCGCGGACTTGACGCGAGCAGTAAAGCAGCTCGCCAGAGACGAGCGCGTCACTCTATTCATGACTTTGCTCGGCGCGTTTCAAACACTGCTGTGGACGTACTCCAAACATGACAACATCGTTACGGGATCTCCGAGCGCCGGCCGCCGTCCGGGTACAGAAAATCTGATCGGCTATTTCGTCAACACCCTCGTCTTGAAGACGAGCTTTTCAGGTAACCCGACTTTCTGCGAAATCATGCGGCGAGTGGCCGAGGCCACGCGTGATGCTTTGGACCACGAGCAGGCGCCATTTGCAAAGGTTGTTGAAGCATTGCAGACGGAACGCACGCTCAGTTACAACCCGGTGTTTCAGGCTTGGTTTGTGCTTCAAACCGGGCCCGGTCGTGGCGGGCGAAGGGATTTCCCGGGCCTCGAGGTTGAGCCATACCCAATCGATAGCGACGTAACAAGGCACGATCTGCAATTGACGATGTGGGAAAATTCGGGAGTCCTGAAAGCGGCGTTTACTTACAACACGGACATCCTCGATCTCGAGACCGTGTCATACATGACGGAAGAGTTTTTAAGGCTCGTTGCGAGGATTGTTGAAGAGCCGGAAGTCCGCGCGAATGATCTGCGAACGTTGCTTGAGCAAGGTCGTGAGGAGCGCCGCGATTTGAGAAAGACGGAACAGCAACAGCTCGCACGGCAGAAATTGCAGTCCGCGAGACGCAAGTCGCTGACATCTGTGTAATCTGTGGATAAAGATACCTAAGATGCCACCGGAAATCGGAAAACTGAATAGTGCCCGCCGCAAGGCAGTCAGCGTGTCGGCCGCGGACTTCATGAGCGAGGCTCTGGTTGCGCCCGGCGTAATTAAACTGCAACCGGCTGTTGAGGGCGTGAGCCTGTGTCAGTGGATGGAAACAAACAAACAATCCGTGCTCGCTAAACTTCAAAGGACGGGCGCCGTTCTCTTCCGCGGATTTGATCTGCTATCAATCGAGGCTTTTGAACAGTTGCTGACAGACTTGTCCGGCGAGCTGCTCGACTACTCATATCGTTCGACCCCGCGAAACCAGGTGAGTGGAAAAATTTATACGTCGACACATTATCCGGCCCATCAAACAATCGCGCTTCACAATGAAATGTCTTACTCGCGCCAGTGGCCCATGATCATCGGATTCTTTTGTGTCCAGCCGGCCGGTGAGGGCGGGGAAACACCGCTCGCCGACAGCCGCAGAATCTTCGCGCAAATCGATCCTGAAATCAGAAAAGAATTCATTCGCAAACAGGTGATGTACGTCAGAAACTATGATGATGGCGCACTCGATCTTTCGTGGCGGGAAGTTTTTCAAACGGACAGCCGCGCGGAGGTTGAGAACTATTGCCTGAAAGCGGGAATGAAGGCCCAGTGGAATGGCGACAAGCAACTGCGCACGTCCCAGGTTTGCCAGGCTGTGATTGAACATCCGGTCACGGGCGAGATGGTCTGGTTCAACCAGGCCCACCTGTTCCACGTCTCCAATCTAGAGCAGGATGTGCGTAGTCTTTTGCAATCGACGTCGGGGGGAAACGAACCGCGCAACGCGTTCTTTGGCGACGGCTCGGAGATTGATGAGGCGGTGCTCGATCACGTCAGGTCTGTTTACGAAAAAGAGATGGTCACTTTTCCCTGGCAGCGGGGCGATGTTCTAATCCTCGACAACATCCTCAAGGCCCACGGCAGAAAACCATATCGCGGTCCTCGCCAGATCGTCGTCGGTATGGGCCGCCTGATGGAAAGTCTAATAGAAAACTGACGCACACATTCAGAGCTATGTCAGAAGAAATCGTTCACGGCTACCGGCTATCGCCACAACAAAGGCGCCTCTGGCACCTGCAACACACGCATGGAGGCGCGTTCTGGTCGCGGTGTGCAGTCAAGCTGGCGAGCCGTATCGATCTGGAGAAGCTCGAGAGCGCAATTTACCGGCTGGTTGAGGAACACGAGATTCTGCGCACGACATTCACCGTGCTGCCGGGAATGACCGTGCCCGTGCAAGTTATTCATCCGGAGTCGCCCGAATGTGTCAGACGTCATGATCTAAAGAGGTTGAGTGAAGAAGAACAGCAACGGCAAGTCTCCGATCTTTACGGCACGACAACAGATCCGGCGCTTAATGCTTTGCCTCTGTTTCGCTGCGACTTGTTAGAGCTTTCGCACGATGAAGCAGTGATGGTGCTGAAAGCGCCAGTACTTTGTGCCGATCTGCATTCACTCGAAAAGATCGTTGGCCAGATTACGAGTTTTTACGCGGGCGAAACCATGGCGTTTAGCGCGATGCAATACGCGGATTTTGCTGAGTGGCATCACGAGCTGTTGGAATCCGAAGAGGGTGAGCCCGGAAGAAAGTACTGGAGCACGCAGTCGCCGCCGGCGGAGGTGACCATACCTTTTGAAAACCGGGCTAACGAAGACGCTGTATTTCAGCCTCAACGACTGCCTGTAAGTCTATCTCCTGACGTGTTGAAGTGCCTCGCTGAAGATGGCAGCGAGCGTTGGTCGAATGTGGTGTTGGCATGCTGGCGAACTCTTATTCAACGGTTGGCGGGATCCTCCGAGATCACACTCGGCATCGCGTGCGATGGCAGGCGTCATCCGGAGCTCCTGAACAGCGTGGGCCCTTACAGTCGTTACGTACCATTACAGATTGAATCGAATGATGAGCTAACGATTGCGCAGTTGTCCGAGCGCTTGGCCCAGGCGGAAAAGCAAGCCGCTGAGTGGCAGGAATACTTCGCCTGGCCCGACGCGGAGAGTTATTTTTCTGTTTGTTTTGAACAACGTCGAAACCACGCCGCCTTTGTTGCTTTTCCGATTTACCAGTGTGATGCAGTTGAGGATCGTTTTAAGTTAAAGCTGGTCAGTATGCTTACGGATAGCAGACCTCATCTCGAGTTGCATTACGATGCCGCGCGGTTTTCCGTTGCTGACATCCGGCGAATGGCGGATGAACTGGCGACCTTGATTGCAAGCGCCAGCCGCGTACCATCCGCGTTAATCCGCGAGCTAGACAGTCTTAGCGACCACGAACGTACGAGGATCGTTCAAGGCTTCAATCAAACAACCGAAGCCTTCCCGGAAGAATGTATTCATACCTTGTTTGAAAGGCAGGCGAGACAAACACCCAATACAGTCGCGGTAGTTTACGGTTCAGATGAGTTGACGTATGCGCAACTGAACCAGCGTGCAAATCAACTTGCCCGCTACCTGCAAAAGTTGGGAATCGGTCCGGATGTTCCCGTCGGTCTCTGTCTCGAAAGATCGGTGGACTTCGTCGTCTGTATGTTGGGAATAATGAAAGCAGGCGCCGCGTATTTGCCGCTGGACGTAAACACGCCCCGCGAACGTCTGGCCGCTATGCTCGGTGACACCAGAACGCCGGTACTGATCACGCGCGACAAATTCTTCGATCGCTGTCGTACGTTGCCGCTTGATGTCATTGCCGGCGAGTTATTAAACGAGGAAACAGAGAACTGTTCTAGCGACGTCACTCCGGCGAACCTCGCGTACGTGATCTTCACCTCCGGTTCCACAGGGCGGCCGAAAGGAGTGGCAGTGGAACATCGTCAACTCTGCAATTACGTTCACGCTATCGATCGCAGAGTGGGACTCTCGTCGTGTCGTAGCTTTGCAATTGTCTCTACCCTGGTCGCGGACCTGGCCCATACCATGCTGTTCCCTTCGTTACTAACCGGCGGCACGCTCCACTTGATAGCGGAAGATCAGGCCGCGAGTCCCGATATGCTCGCACGCTACTTCAAGCAGAACTTGATCGACTGCCTGAAGATCGTACCGACGCATCTGAATGCTTTACTCACGTCAACACACGCAGTCGAGCTTCTGCCGCGACGGCACTTGATTCTCGGCGGCGAGGCTTGCCCTCGCAGCCTCGTAGAAAAAATCCACGAGCTATCCAGCAGCGTTTCGGTTTGGAATCATTATGGGCCAACCGAAACGACTGTTGGTTGTGTCGCGCAACAACTGGCTTTTGACGATACAGGCACGATTGCGATTGGGAAACCACTTTTCAACAACACCGCTTACGTTTTGAACGAACGCCTCAGACCCATGGCCGTAGGAGTCACGGGCGAGTTGTACGTTGGTGGTGAAGGAGTTGCCCGCGGTTATCTGAACCGCCCTGAGTTAACTGCCGAACGATTTCTTCCCAATCCTTTTAGTAAAGAACCGGGCCGGCGTTTTTACTCTACCGGTGACCGGGCGCGCTATTTGAGCGATGGGCGTATTGAGATACTCGGCCGGGTGGACCACCAGTTGAAAGTGCGTGGCTATCGAATTGAGCCTGGAGAGATTCAAGTAGCGTTGAACGATCATCTGCTCGTTAATCAAAGCGTCGTTATCGGCAGGGAAGATCGTGGCGCGGATAAGCGGCTTGTCGCTTACGTCGTTGCCGAAGGTTCAACGCAGCCGGCCGTAAAAGATTTGCGGGAGTTTCTCGGACGGCGGTTGCCGGATTACATGGTGCCCGCGAGTTTTGTTTTTCTCAGAAACTTACCGCTAACCCCAAACGGCAAGATTGATCGCGACGCTCTGCCGCAGCCGCAGACGGATAGCGGAGAAGAACAGTTTGTTGGTCCCAGAACCCCGGTCGAGGCGGAGCTGAGCCGCATTTGGACCACTGTCCTCGGTCTTCAACAGGTAAGTATCAATGATAATTTTTTCGACCTCGGCGGCGATTCGATCCTCGCTATTCAGATCATCGCGCGGGCAAATCAGGCCGGCATGAACCTGGAGCCGCGCCAGATCTTTCAGCACCAGACTATCGCTGAGCTGGCCGCGGTTGCGAAAGAAGGTCTCAGACCCGAAGCAGAACAGGAGACAATCACGGGCGAGGTGGTGTTGTCGCCAGTGCAGGCGCGTTTCTTCGAGCTCGGCCTTCCCGATCCGCATTACTACAATCAGGCCAGGCTGCTGAAGTTGTCGCAGCCGCTCGATCCGCAATTTTTGGAAAGCGCTATTGCGCAGTTACTTCTTCATCACGATGCGTTGCGATTGCGGTTCTTTAATTCCGGAGAAGAATGGACACAGGTCAACAGCGAGCCGCAGTCATGCGTTCCATTTGAGCGCATCGACATCTCGCAAGATGGGGAAACGGAAAATGTTTTACGAGCGCACGCAACGCGGATTCATGCAAGTTTGAATTTGCAGGAAGGCCCGATTATTCGCGTGGCCTTGTTTGACGGAGTTGCCAGAACCCCGAGCTATCTCCTGATCGTGATCCACCATCTCGCGGTCGACACAATCTCCTGGAGTGTATTGCTTGAAGATCTCGAAACGGTCTACCGCCAGCTTTCGGCCGGCGAGGATGTTTCACTGCCACGTAAAACCACGTCGTTTAAGTCATGGACGAGGCAACTGGTCCAGTTTGCGCAATCAAGCGCTATCGAGCCGGAGATCGATTACTGGATCTCACGCGGCGCGCTTCCAGTCACAAAGTTGCCGGTGGACCATGCAGGTGCGAACACCGTCGCCTCGAGGCGTACGATCTCGGTTTCGTTAACTCCGGCTGAGACCCGTGCTGTACTTCAGGATCTTCCAGCCAGGCACCGGACGCAGATCAATGACGTGCTGTTGGCCGCAATTGCCCGAGCTTTTACTGCGTGGATGGAAACGCCGTCGGTTCTCATCGATCTTGAAGGGCATGGTCGGGAACAGATCATCGAAGGTGTCGACCTCGCGCGCACCGTCGGTTGGTTTACGTCAATCTTCCCCGTGGTGCTCGATCTCGGAAAGTCGTCCAAACCGCTCGAGGCATTGCGTGCTGTAAAGGAGCAGTTACGAGTAGTTCCAAACCGCGGCATCGGCTACGGACTTCTGCGTTACTTGAGTGGCCGGAAGGAAGTTGTCGATCAGTTGTCCAGACTCGCTCAGGCTGAAGTCCGCTTCAATTACCTGGGCCGGCAGGATCAATCTTTGTCATCGTCGCAACTCTTTTTATCCGCTCACGACAGCGGTGCCGAGGCGCAGAGTCTGCGAGGAGAGCGCGGCTATCTTTTGAATATCATTGCCAGTGTCGGCGACAGGCAGTTGCGTTTCAATTGGACCTTCAGTGAAAACGTCCACGCGAGCCAGGCAATTGAACGCCTGGCAGAAACGACCCTCGCAGAGCTGCGGGCCCTGCTTAGCGAAGGTGAAACGTCCGACTCGGTTTATGCGCCATCGGATTTCCCGAAAGCCAAGCTGACCCAAAAAGACTTGAACACGATTCTGGCGAAGCTTCGAACCTAGTGCCCGACGAAGGTATGGTGACGACCAGCAAAAGTAGTAATCCTGGACCAGCCGGTGGCACAACCTCCGCTGCACCATTCCTGTCTCCGGCGCAGGAGCGGCTATGGTTTCTGGACCAGATTAATCCCGGCGATGTGTCACTGAATATCGCGCGCGCCGTAAGCATTAACGGCGTTCTCGATCGAGATCTGCTGCAGCGGTGTTTCCGGCAGATCGTTTCCCGGCATGAATCGTTGCGAACGACATTTGCCACGACGCAATTGTATGCCGGTGTCGATAGCAGGCCGGTTCAGTTGGTTGCTGACTATGCGAACGTTGTTATTGAGCTGGTCGATAGCAGTAGTGAGCCGAGCGATGTGCGCCGTTTGTTGCGTGAGCAGGCACAACAAAGTTTCGATTTATCTTTGGGCCCACTGATCCGCGCGACGCTCATCAAAGTAGCCGAGCAGTCACACATTCTCCTGATCACGGCCCATCGCATCATCGCCGATGACGAGTCGGTGAAGATTCTGTTTCGAGAATTGTTCCGGATTTATGCGGCAGGAGTTGATGCGTTGCCGCCGTTGCCGTTGCAATATCGCGACTATGCGGCGCGACAACTCAATGCTCTGGAAAGCGACTCGGCGCGGACGGCGATCGAGTACTGGCGAGAGAGTCTTGCCGGAGTGCCGGCCGCGATCGAGCTTCCGGGTTATCGACTCAAATCCGGCTTGCGCACCCCCGTCGCCGCAACTGTCTCCACTCAACTCAACGAAACCTTCGCCTCGTCTTTACGAGCGTTGAGTGATAGCGAAATTGTGACGCTGCGCACTACGTTGCTCTCGGCCTTTGTCGTTTTGTTATCTCGTTGCAGCCGCCAGAACGATCTGGTGGTCGGGCTCAGAATATCAAACCGGCATGATGAAGAAGTGCAAAACCTGATCGGCGCTGTTTCCAACCTGCTGCCGCTGCAAATCGATCTGTCACCTCACGAAATCTTCGTCGCTCTGATGGCGCGTTTACACGCGACTGTGCTCGACGCCGGTGCACGCGCGTTCATCCCGTTCGAAAAGCTGCTCGATGAATTGAAGGTGGAGCGGAGCTTGAACCGTCCACCGCTCGTCCAGGTCACCTTCGATTTTTGCGCTGAAGATGAGTTAACACTCGAAGCTGGGCCAATTGCGATCGAGGAGTTTGACTTCGATGCCGGTCTCAGCAACTTCGAGCTAACGTTGGACGTGGTAGAAAAATCAGATCGTCTCGAATGCCGGTTTGGATACGACGCAGAGGTTTACAGTCCCCTCGTGATCGAGCGCATGGCGGGGCACTTTGCAGTGCTGCTGGAAGCTGTCGTAGCTGAGCCGGAGCAGCGTATCGGTGAGTTGCCGCTATTGACTCCGCGCGAGCGCGAACAGGTGCTGGTCGATTGGAACCAGACTGCGGTCGCTTATCCGCCGAAGCAAAGCATTCAGCAGTTGTTTGAGGAACAGGTAGCTGGCACACCGAAAGCAGTCGCCGTGATTGATGAGCGCCACTCATTGACTTACGAAGAGCTGGAGCAACGCGCGAATCAACTGGCACGGCGTTTACGAAAAGAAGGAGTGGGGCCGGAGAGTCTGGTGGCCGTCTGTTTGGAGCGCACGACAGAGTTGCTGGTGGCGCTGCTGGGCATATTGAAAGCCGGTGCTGCCTATGTGCCGTTGGACCCGAGCTATCCGCAGCCGCGCTTGCAGTTCATGCTGGAAGACTCCGCGGCCGAAGTGGTGTTGACCGAGCAGCAGCTAGCGGGCCGATTGCCACACCATAGCGGTAAACAAATCTGTCTGGATCAGGAGCGTGCGTCACTTGCGGCGGAGAGCGGCGAGCGGTTGCCGCAGCCGAGTCTGCCGCAGTCATTGGCTTATGTGATCTACACCTCGGGCTCGACGGGCCGGCCGAAGGGCGTAGCCATCGAGCACAAGAGCACGGTGACGCTGTTGCAGTGGGCGCAAACCGTGTATTCGCGCGCGGACTTGGCAGGTGTGCTGGCCTCGACTTCTATTTGTTTTGACCTGTCAGTGTATGAGCTGTTTTTACCGCTGAGTGTGGGCGGCACGGTGGTCATAGCGGCGGATGCGTTGCAGCTCGCGAGTGCACCGTGGCAGACAGAGCTGACACTCATCAACACGGTGCCCTCGGCCATCGCGGAGTTGCTGCGGCTACAGGGCATTCCGGAGAGCGTGCGCGTGGTGAACCTGGCGGGCGAGCCCTTGCCACAGGCCCTCGTGCAGCAACTCTACGAACAGGAAACGATCGAACGCGTCTACGACTTGTACGGACCTTCGGAAGACACGACCTACAGCACGGTGGCATTGCGGTCGGCGAGCGGAGTAGCGACGATTGGGCGGCCAATCGCGAACACGCAAGTTTATCTGCTGGATGATTGGCTGCAACCGGTGCCGATAGGCGTTCCGGGCGAGTTGTACATAGGTGGCGATGGATTGGCGCGTGGTTATTTGAAGCGGCCGGAGCTGACGGCAGAGAAGTTCATCGCGAACCCGTTTGGGTCGCCGGGCACACGATTGTACCGGACGGGTGATGTGGCGCGTTATCTGGAAGACGGAAACCTGCAATATGTTGGTCGCAGCGATCAGCAAGTGAAAGTACGCGGCTATCGCATCGAGCTGGGCGAGATTGAGGCGACGCTACGCACCCATCCCTCGATACGCGATGTTGCGGTAACTGCTCGGGAAGGAAAGCTCGTTGCATATGTCGTACGGTCACCAGAGCGCGGTAGTGATGCGGCAAAGCTTGCGTCTGTGTGGCGTGAATTTCTCAGCTCAAGGTTACCCGCGTATATGACGCCGGCATTCTTCGTCGAATTAGATCGCCTTCCGCTAACGCCCAGCGGAAAGATCGACCGGCGAGCGCTGCCGGCTCCTGAAGAATCCCATGCATTGCAGTCAAAAGATCCGGTTGCTCCCCGCGACACACTAGAAGAACAATTAGTGAAACTCTGGAGTAAAATTCTTCAAGCAAAAGCAATCAGTGTGACGGACAATTTTTTTGAATTGGGCGGCGACTCGCTTTTGGCAGCGCGTCTCTTTGCTCACATTCACAATCGTTTCGGGAAGAATCTTCCCTTGGCGACGCTCTTCGCCTCTCCCACTATTGAACAGTTGGCAAACGTGCTTCGTGAAAGTGAAGCCGGTGCGGCCTGGTCGTCGCTTGTTTCGATTCAGCCGCACGGATCGAAACCGCCGCTGTTCTGTGTTCACGCCGCCGGAGCAAACGTCTTAATCTATCGACCGATGTCGCGCCATCTGGGCGACGATCAGCCGGTTTATGCATTGCAGGCCCAGGGACTGGACGCGCGGCAGGAGCCGCTCCAGTGTGTTGAAGACATGGCGACAAAATACGTAAAAGAGATTCGCGTCTTTCAACCGGATGGTCCCTATTACCTGTTGGGTGCATCTTTTGGCGGCCTGGTCGCGTACGAAATGGCCCAGCAACTGCTCGCGCAGGGTCAAAAGGTTGCGTTTCTGGGAATGCTGAATACGAATTGCCCGGTTTACTCAATTGCGAAAAGACTTGGCTGCCATTGGGGGCATCTGAGAGAGCGGGGATTCTCCACGTATTCAGCCGGACTGATGGGCAGCGTGAAACGACGTCTCAAGCTGGGGACTTCCGGCCATGAAATTTCAAAATCGGAAGTTCAGAGCCTTGTGCCAGAGCAGGCTGACGATGCGCTCGTGCAGACCGTGGCGGCGATTCTCAAGGCAGAGCAAAGGTATGTGCCCCGGAATAAGAGCTATCCCGGGAAAATTACCCTATTTTGGGCCAATGAAGCGCCGCGGGATTTTGAGGACAACCGCCTGGCGTGGCGGAAAATTGCGGCGGGCGGCTGTGAAATTCATGTTGTGCCCGGCACTCATACGAAGATGAGAGAAGAGCCGCACGTGCAGAAATTGGTCGAGAAGTTAAGGCCCTGTCTCGAAAAAGCACACGCGTTAGTCGTTTAAGTATTTAGAGTCATGGCTGTAGAAACTACAAACCGGACCGAGGTCGAGAATCTCGAAGACTTGTACCAGTTGTCGCCAATGCAACTGGGAATGCTGTTCCACACGCTCGAAGCTCCCGAAACGGGCGTTTACTTCGAACAGTCGGTTCTCACGATTGAAGGTCCGCTCGATACGTTGTCATTCGAGCGTGCCTGGCAGGCGGTGATCGACCGTCACTCGATCCTGCGCAACGCCTTTCTCTGGCACAACCTTGATAGTCCGGTCCAGGTAGTCCACCGCCATTTGGATATTGTCATCGATAGACAGGACTGGCGCGATCGGCCGGCCGAAATTCAAAACCAGTTGCCTTTCCAGCACAGTGGGATCCGAAGCTTGGAATTCACGTGACTTGAAGTCGCGGC
>JADMIO011678478.1_pt1 | contig 58063 bp, 53 predicted proteins | sample 8958161 | NCBI WGS metagenome assembly JADMIO01 (sample SAMN16585339, study PRJNA669376) | soil metagenome | isolation source: Crop rotation soil | place: USA: Cullars Rotation, Alabama | collected 2011
TATGGTGAAAGTTGGAACCTCTTACGTGCCGATCAGATTAAAACGAAAGGCCCAGTCTTTCGACTGAGCCTTTCGTTTTATTTGACCATGTTGGTATGATTTAAATTAATACGACTCACTATAGGGTCAGTGCGGCCGCGACTTCAAGTCACGTGAATTCCAAGCTTCGGATCCCACTGTGCTGGAAAGGAGCCCGAAACGAACGCGCATGGTGTCGCCTCCGCGAGCGCGATGGCCATTGTCCCGCCATCTGCGTCTCTCTAGGTATTGTCCATGACAGACAGCGACAAGCAAGCCATCCGCCGGGAACCGGTCCATGTGATCGGCGGCGGGTTGGCCGGCTCCGAGGCCGCTTGGCAGATTGCGGCAGCCGGCGTGCCGGTGGTGCTGCACGAGATGCGGCCGCTGCAATCGACCGCCGCCCACAAGACCGACAGCCTGGCCGAGCTGGTCTGCTCCAATTCGTTCCGCTCCGACGACCACGACAACAACGCGGTCGGCCTGCTCCACGAGGAGATGCGGCGGCTCGATTCGCTGGTCATGAGCGCGGCCGACGCCCATAAGTTGCCGGCCGGCGGCGCACTCGCGGTCGACCGCGACGGCTTCTCGGCCGCGGTCACCGCGGCTCTGCACGGCCATCCGCTGATCGAGATCAGCCGCGGCGAGGTGACCGCACCCGACTGGGACAACGTCGTCGTTGCCACCGGACCGCTCACCTCCGCCGCGCTTGCGCAGACCATCGGCAGGCTGACGGGCCAGGACGCGCTGGCCTTTTTCGATGCTATCGCGCCGATCGTGCACCGTGATTCCATCGACATGGATGTGGCCTGGTTCCAGTCGCGTTACGACAAGGCCGGCCCCGGCGGCTCCGGCGCCGACTACATCAACTGCCCGCTCGACCGCGCCCAGTACCAGGTCTTCGTCGAGGCACTGCTGCAAGGCGACAAGACCGCATTCCACGAATGGGAGAACACGCCCTATTTCGACGGCTGTCTGCCGGTCGAGGTGATGGCCGAGCGTGGGCCTGAGACGCTGCGTCACGGCCCGATGAAGCCGTTCGGGCTGACCAATCCGCGCAGGCCGCAACCGAAGCCCTATGCCGTGGTGCAGCTTCGCCAGGACAACAAGCTCGGCACGCTGTTCAACATGGTCGGCTTCCAGACCAAGCTCAAGCATGGCGAGCAGGTCCGCATTTTCCGCACCATCCCCGGCCTGGAGCGCGCCGAATTCGCCCGCCTCGGCGGCCTGCACCGCAATACCTTCCTCAACTCGCCGGCGCTACTCGATGGCGAGCTTCGCCTGAAAGCGCGGCCGCAGCTCCGCTTTGCCGGGCAGATCACCGGCTGCGAGGGCTATGTCGAATCGGCTGCGGTCGGGCTTCTGGCCGGCCGCTTCGCCGCCGCACAATGGCGCGGCGAGGCCATCACACCGCCGCCGCGCACCACCGCCCATGGCGCACTGCTCGCCTACATCACTGGCGACCACGTCGGCACCATCGACGCTGGCCCGCGCAGCTTCCAGCCGATGAACATCAACTTCGGCCTGTTCCCGCCGCTGTCCATGGCGCCGAGCAAGGCGCCGGACGGCAGCCGGCTGCGCGGCACCGCCAAGACGCTGGCCAGGCGCTCGGCGCTGTGCGCGCGGGCGCTGGCCGATCTCGAGCTCTGGATCGGCGGCGCACGGCTCGCCGCTGAATAGTCAGAACGCGCTACGCAGGTCAGAGCGCGCCGCGCGCCACAGCGCCCATTGCCGCCGCCATTGCGGCAGTTCGACCGGCTGGAACGGCCGATAGCCGCGGCGTTCCATACGATCAAGCGCGGGGCGCACCAGCGCCACCGGCAGCAGCGCCGGAAGAGCATGCGGCGGCGCCGAACCGAGCGTATCCCGCGCGGCCGTGAGATGCCGGCGCGCCCGCAGCCGCAGCTCGGCCAGCGCCGCGCGGAGCGGCGTGGTGTCCTGCCCGGCCCGCACCTCGGAAAGGCGCGCACCATAGCGATCCATGACATCGAGCGGGACGTAGAGCTGCCCGCGCGAGGCATGAACAGCGAAGGCGCGCAGCAGGCCGGCGATGCCATACGCCGTGCCGGCCGACCCAATCAGCTCGACCATGTCCGCGTCCTGGCCATCGATCAGGACGCGCGCTGCGAGCGCCATCAGCACCGACGAGGTGCGCTGCGCATAACCTTCCACCTCAGCCAGGCTTGCCATCGGCTCGTCGTAGAGGTCGAATTGGCGGGCATCGATCAGGTCGAGCAGCGCCTGCGGCGGCAGCCGGTAGCGCACCACAACGTCGCGCAGCGATGCCGCGACCGGGTGGGCCTCGCCCTGCCCGGCCAGCGCATCGCGCCAGAATTGCAACCGGATTTCGCCGGGCATCGGCTCCCGCGCAAGTTCGCGGGTGCGGGCGACCTCCAGATTGAAGGCATAAAGCGCATAAAGGGCGCGGCGGTATTTCTGCGGCGCGAACAGCGTGGCGAGATAGCGGTCGCGGTCGCCCGCGCGAACCAGCTCCTCGCAATGGTCAAAGGCGTCCGGCATTCCGGCAGGATAACGCATCCTCCGAGCGCATTGCGCCGGCGCTCGATCACTCCACGGCGATGAAGCCGCCGGCGACGCGGCGGCCTTCGCCCAGCAGGATGTTGTAGGTCGACACCGCCGTGCCGGTGCGCGACACCTCGACGTTGATGCCGAGCGCGCGAAAGCGGTCGAACAGCGCGTCGGGCAGGACCCAGCGGTCGCCGCCGGCGCCGATCAGGAACAGCGCGATTTCGGCGCTTGCGGCAAAAACCGGGGCCAGCGCCGCCTCGTCGATCTCGGCCGCGGTGGACACCGGCCAAGCCCACACCCCGCTTGGCAGGCACAGCAATGAGCCCCGATGCGACATTCCGCCGAAGCGAAAGCCGCCCTTGCCATAGCCTTCGATCGGTACGCAGCGCGGCAGATGCGGCCGGCTCGCGGCGGCCGCGGCCACGCCTATTCCTCCTTGCTCAACGCATCGCGCCCGGTGCCGACACCGAGATAGATAAGGATCGGCGCCGCGATGAACACCGAGGTGTAGGTGCCGACCAGCACCACGCCGAACATCATGGTGGCGGTGAAGCTGTGGATCGCCTGCCCGCCGAACAGCAGCAGCGCCAGCAGCGCCAGCGTCACCGTGACGTGGGTGATGATCGAGCGCGACAACGTGGCATTGACCGAGATGTTGAGCAGATCGGCCATGGTCATGCGCTTGTAACGGCGCAGCATTTCGCGGATGCGGTCGTAGATCACGATGGTGTCGTTGAGCGAATAGCCCAGGATGGTGAGCAGCGCGGCAATGCTGGTGAGGTCGAAGTCGACCTGGGTGATCGACATGAAGCCGATGGTCAGCACCAGATCGTGCACGTTGGCGATCATGGCGCCAAGCGCGAACTGCCATTCGAATCGGAACCACAGGTAGACCAGGATCGCCACGATGGCGAGCATCAGGCCGATCATGCCGCTGGTGAGGAATTCGGTGGAGACGCGCGGCCCGACCACTTCGACGCGCCGATACTCGACCGTATCGCCAAGCGCGCTACGGACCTTGGCCACCGCCGCCTGTTGCGCGGCGTCGCCGCCCGGCTGCTCCGCCAGCCGCACCAGCACATCGGTCGGCCCGCCAAACTGCTGGAGCTGAACCTCGCCGAGGCCGAGACCGTTCAGCGTCGAGCGCATCTGCGACAGATTTGCCGGTCCGCTCTTGGACTGCACCTCCATCAGGGTGCCGCCGACGAAATCGATGCCGAAGTTCAGGCCGTGGGTGAAAAACAGCGTGATCGCCACGATCGACAGCACCGCCGACATGGGGAAGCTGATGCGCCGAAAGCGCATGAAATCGAACTTGGTGTCGTCCGGTACGATGCGGAGAAGGCGCATGCTCGGGTCGCTTCTGTCCCGCGCTCAGATCGGCACGGTCTTGGGCCGCCACCAGCGCACCCACATCGCCACGATCAGCCGCGTCAGCGTGAACGCCGTGAACACCGTGGTGATGATGCCGATGCCGAGCGTCACGGCGAAGCCGCGGACCGGCCCGGTGCCGATGTAGAACAACACCGCTGCGGCTATGAACGTCGTGATGTTGGAGTCCATGATGGTCGCAAGCGCACGGGCGAAGCCCGCGTCGATCGCCGTGATCGGCGTCCGGCCGGCGCGCACCTCCTCGCGGATGCGCTCGTAGATCAGCACGTTGGAGTCGACGGCGATGCCGACGGTCAGCACGATGCCGGCGATGCCGGGAAGCGTCAGCGTGGCGTTGAGCAGCGACAACAGCCCGAAGATCATGGCGACGTTGATCGCGACCGCGATGTTGGCGAACAGCCCGAACAGCCCGTAGGTCGCAAACATGAAGACGATGACCATGGCCGAGCCGACGTAAGAGGCGAGCTTACCCTTCTCGATCGAGTCCTGGCCGAGGCCGGGGCCGACGGTGCGCTCTTCGATGATGGTGAGCGGCGCGGGCAGCGCGCCGGCGCGCAGCAGGATGGCGAGGTCGTTGGCCGCCTGCACGGTGAAATTGCCGGAAATCTGCCCGGAGCCGCCGAGGATCGGCTCGCGGATCACCGGAGCCGAAATCACCTCGTTGTCCAAGATGATGGCGAACGGCCGGCCGACGTTCTCCTGGGTAACCTGGGCGAACTTGCGGGCGCCGCTGGAATTGAAGCGGAAGCTGACGATCGGCTCGCCGTTCCGCTGGTCGAAGCCCGGTTGCGCGTCGGTCAGGTCCTCGCCGGACACCGTGACGCGCTTCTCGATCACGTATTCGCCGCCGCCTTCGGCCTTGGAGCTCTTGAGCAATTCATCGTCGCTCGGCAGGCCGCCGGCCCGCGCCTGCTCGACCGACACGTTGGTGTCCACCATCCGGAACGTCATCTTGGCGGTCTTGCCAAGCAACTCCTTGAGCCGCGATGGATCCTGCAGGCCTGGCACCTGCACCAGGATGCGGTCGACGCCCTGGCGCTGGATCGAAGGCTCGACCGTGCCCAGCTCATTGACGCGCCGCTCGACGATCTGGATCGACTGCTCGACCGATTGGCGGATGCGCTCGACGATGGCGGGCTCGGTCGGGGTCAGCCGGATCACGCCGTTGCCGACCTCGCTGACCTCGAGCGAGCGCTGCCCGGTGGCGTTGAGGAGCCCGCCGAGCGGCTGCGACAGCTCGCGGAACTTTTGCAGCGCCAGGGCCTGGTCGACGCCCTCGCGCGGCCTGAACTCGACCGAGCCGCCGCGGATCGTCGCGGACGCAGGACTGCCGAGGCGGTTCTCCCGTACGATCCGCCGGACATCGTCGCGCAGTGTTTCGATCTTCTCCTTGCGGACCGCGTTGGAATCCACTTCGAGCAGGATGTGCGAGCCGCCTTGCAGGTCGAGGCCGAGCACCAGATGGCGCTGCGCCCACTTCGGCCACGTCTGGACCTGCTTCTCCGGAAAGAAGTTGGGGATCGCCAACGCGCACACCACGAAGGTCGTGAGCAGGATGGCGGTGGCTTTCCAGCGGGAGAAATAGAGCATCGGTCCGGCGGCGTCCGATCGCGTTCAGGCGATCAGCTCGCGACCTCCTCCTTCACCGGCTCTCCCTTGGCGCGCACGTCGGCCAGCATGGAGCGCATCTGCCGCACCCTCACGTCCTCCGCGACCTCCACCTCGACCTGCTCGTCGTCGATCACCTTGGTGACCTTGCCAACCAGCCCGCCGTTGGTGATGACGGTATCGCCGCGGCGCACGTTCTTGACCATCTCCTGATGCTGCTTCTGGCGCTTCTGCTGCGGCCGCAGGATCAGGAAATACATGATGACGAAAATCAGGACGAAAGGCAGCAACGACACCAGCATGTTGTCGCCGCCGCCAAACATCGAGGGGGCCTGGGCAAACGCCGGCGAAACGAACATGAAAGCCTCTGATTGGCGGCGGTGTCCCGGCGGCGCCTGCCGCCCCAGCGGCGCCCGAAAGGTGCGCGGAATATAACCGCCACCAGCCCAATTGCAACGCCGCGTCCTGCGGCCAAAGGGCTTAAATTTCCTTATGTTTTGCGCTCTTCCGCTTGCGAGCGCAGGTCCGGGCGGCTACAGCAGCGGCGCATTCCCAGGCGCGCGATGGCGAAGTCGAGAGCACATTCCAGGGCCAAATCGAAGGGCAAGGCGGTAGCGGGCGCCGGTGAGCGGCACGCTCCGGACACCGCCGCGCGCATCGCGGCCGCGCTCGAGCGGCTTGCGCCGCCCGATCACTCTACGCCCGAGTTCGCCGCCGCCGACGCCTTCGTCTGGCAGCCGCAGGGCGGCAAGCTCGCGCCAGTGCCGCGCGTCAACCGCGTGGCGATGGCGCTGCTCAAAGGCATCGACCGGATGCGCGACACCCTGGTCGAAAACACCGAGCGCTTCGCCCGCGGGCTGCCCGCCAACAATGCGCTGCTATGGGGCGCCCGCGGCATGGGAAAGTCGTCGCTGGTGAAGGCCGCCCACGCCGCCGTCAACGCCTCGCACGCCCGCGGCAAACTCAAGCTCATCGAAATCCACCGCGAGGATATCGAGAGTCTGCCAACGCTGATGACGCTTTTGCGCCGCGCGCCGTTTCGTTTCATTGTGTTCTGCGACGACCTTTCGTTCGATGCCGAGGACACCTCCTACAAGTCGCTGAAGGCGGTGCTGGAGGGCGGCATCGAGGGCCGGCCCGAGAACGTCATCCTCTACGCCACCTCCAACCGGCGCCACCTGATGTCGCGCGACATGATGGAGAATGAGCGCTCCACCGCGATCAATCCCGGCGAAGCGGTCGAGGAGAAGGTATCGCTGTCCGATCGCTTCGGGCTGTGGCTCGGCTTCCACCGTTGCAGCCAGGACGAATATCTCGCCATGGTCGAGGGCTACGTCGGCCACTTCAAGATCGCCCTCGCCCGCGAGGCGTTGCATGCGGAAGCGCTGGAATGGGCGACCACGCGCGGCGCACGCAGCGGCCGCGTTGCCTGGCAATATGTCCAGGATCTGGCTGGCCGGAAAGGCGTCAGGCTGTCCGACTGATCCCCGCCTCCACGTCATGACTGGCCTGCCTTGACGCGACCTGCGCCCGCGCCCTCAATAGCCGCTCCCGCCCGAGTCCTTTCCGGAGCTGCCGCACGCATGTTCGATTTCGACCGCGTCATCGAGCGCCGCGGCACCCACGCCTCCAAGTGGGACAATATGGCCAAGTTGTCCGGCATCACCGCGCCAGATGCGATCCCGATGTGGGTGGCGGACATGGACTTCGCCGCGCCACCGGGCGTCACCAAGGCGCTTGCCGAAGACGTGCAGCGCGCAGTCCACGGCTATTACGCCGACACTGGCACCTGGGCCGCGGCGCTAGTCGACTGGATGGCGAAGCGCCACGGTGTGCGGATCGACCCGGCCTGGGTCAGCCCGACTCCCGGCATCGTGTCCGGGCTTGGCCTGATCCTGCAGGCGTTCAGCGCGCCAGGCGACGAGGTGGTGGTGTTCCCGCCGGCCTATCACGCCTTCCGCCGGATCATCGTCTCGAACGAGCGCCGCATCCTCGATGCGCAACTGGTGCAGACCCAGGAGCGTTACCGCATGGACCTCGATGCCTTGCGTGACAAGCTCACGCCGGGCACCAAAGTCGTGTTCCTGTGCAGCCCGCACAATCCCGGCGGCACAGCGTGGCCCGCCGACGAGCTTGCAGCACTGGCACGGCTGTGCGCCGAGCGTGACCTCATTCTGGTGTCCGACGAAATTCATTGCGACCTGGTGTTCGCCGGCGCCAAGCACATCCCGACCATCACCGCCGCGCCGGAGATCATGGATCGCCTGATCACCTGCGTGTCGGCGACCAAGACCTTCAATCTCGCCGGCGCCCATGTCGGGGCCTGCATCACCTCGAACCCTGCGCTGAAAAAGAAGCTCGACGCCCGGATCGCGGCCGGCGGGCTTGGTTCCTACAACGCCTTCGGCATGGCGGCGACCGAGGCGGCGTGGCGGTCCGGAGAGGCATGGCTCGACGCGCTGCTGCCCTACCTGGCCAGAAATCGCGACCTGTTCGATGCCGGCATCGAGGCGGCCGCGCCCGGCGCCCGCTCGATGCGGCTCGACGCCACCTACTTGGCCTGGGTCGATTTCTCCGGCACCGGCCTTTCGCCGGACGATGTCGCCGACCGCGTCGCAAAGCGCGCGCGCATCTACGCCAGCCCCGGCTCGCAGTTCGGTCCGGGCGGCGAGAACTGGCTGCGCTTCAACTTCGCCACGCCGCGTCCGGTCCTCCAGGAAGCCCTTGCGCGGCTCGGCGACGCATTTCAGGATTTGCGCGGAAGAAAATGAGAACGCGGCCATGAGGGCACGGCCCGTGATCGGCGTCATCGCCAGCGCCCACCTGGTGGAGAACCGCTTCGCCGCCCAGCGGGTCGGCGAGCGAAACCTGCGCGCGGTGGCCGAGGTCGCCGACGCGCTGCCGGTCATGTTCGCCGGCACCCCGGAGATCACCCCGATCGACGAATTGCTGGGGCTGGTCGACGGCGTGCTCCTGACCGGCGCCCGCGCCAACGTGCATCCGACCCACTTCGGCGCCGAGCCGCACTCCAAGTACGAGCCCTACGACATGCAGCGCGACCAGCTCGCGCTCACGCTGGTGCGAACGTGCGTCGAGCGCGCGGTGCCGCTGTTCGGCATCTGCCGCGGCTTCCAGGAGATGAACGTCGCCTTCGGCGGCTCGCTGCATCCGGAAATTCGCGAGCTGCCCGGGCGCGTCAACCACCGCATGCCGCGGCTCGACAACGGCGAGATCCATCCCGACCAGACCGTGGTGTTCGGCGACCGCCACGATGTCCGTCTCACCCCGAACGGCACCTTCGCCAAGCTGCTCGGCCGCGATTGCATCCGCGTCAACTCGCTGCACGGACAAGGCATCCTGGAGCTCGGCAACCGCATCGTGGTGGAAGGCGTGGCCGAGGACGGCACCATCGAGGCGATCCGCGTCGCCGACGCGCCCGGTTTCGCGCTCGGCGTGCAATGGCACGCCGAGTACGATCCGCAAAGCAACCCGATCAATCGGACGTTGTTCGAGGCGTTCGGTCAGGCCGTCGCCGAGCGAAGCCGCGCGCGCTAGCCGTTGCCGCCCTTGTCGAGAAACGGCATCGGATCGACCGGCGACGATCCCTTGCGTATCTCGAAATGCAGCTGCGGCGCCGCCACCTGGCCGGTCTGTCCGGCCTTGGCGATGATCTGGCCGCGTTTGACGTGGTCGTCGCGCTTGACCAGGATTTCGCTCGCGTGCGCATAGGCCGTCACATAGCCGTTGGAATGACGGACCAGAACCAGATTGCCGTAGCTCTTGAGCTCGCTGCCGGCATAGGCCACGACGCCGTCCTCGGCTGCCTTGACTGGCGTGCCCTCGGGCACCGCGACGTTGATGCCGTCGTTCTGCGCCCCGCTCGGCTTCGGACCGAAGGCGGTTATGACGCGGCCGCGCACCGGCCAGCGGAAGCTCGGCATGGCCGAGGTCACCTCGGGCTTGGCCTTGTCCGGCACCGGATCATGGGCGACCGGCGTTACCACGTTGGCGGTGGTGGGAGGCGGAACGGCCGCCACCTTCTGGACACGCGGCTCCGCAGTTTTCGGCGCCTCCGCCACGGTCTGGGGCTTGGCGACCGCGGCGCGCGACGCGCGCACGCCTGGGATCAGGATGCGGTCGCCGACCTTGACCATGGTGTAGGGCGCGATGTGGTTGGCCCGGGCGATCTCGGCCAGCGGCTTGTGGTATTGGCGCGATAATTTCATCAGCGTCTCGCCGGGCGCGATCACATGCACATGATCGGCGGCGGTGGTTGCGGGCGCAGAGAGCGCCGGCGCGGGACGCCCGGGCGCGTTCGCGGCGACACGCGGCGCGCTGGTCGAACCGGTGGCTTCGTATTTCGGGATCACAAGGTGCTGACCCGGCCGCAGCGTGGAGCCATTCGGCAGATTGTTGGCCTCGGCGATGGCGGAGGCCGGCACGCCATAGCGGGCGACTAGACCGTCGATGGTGTCGCCGGGCTTGACGACGATCGGTGTGCCGCCCTGCCAGTTCCAGCCTGAACGTCCGGTGTGGCCCGCACTGGCGGTCATCTGCGGCGACGCGCCGGCGGAAGTCCCGGTGACAGCCGGCCGCGTCGCCGGTGCCTGCATCTGGGCGGTGCTGGGCGGCGGCAGCGGCGCGCTCTGGACGCTGGAATGACGCTGCTGCGGGACCGAGCCGGTCACCTCGCTCTTGGCCTGATGCGGGGCGTCGCCGAAGCGCTGGGTGTCGCCGCTGCAACTGGCGGCGCCGACGGAGATGCTTGCAAGCAGGGCAAGGCGGAACCAACGGAGCGAGCGCTGAGGCTCGGCGACGCGACGCATAGACTTCCCCACTCGTACGCAACAAAACCAGCGGAGAGTTAAACAATGCCCAGGTAAACAAGCATTTAAGCCTTCAACACTCCCTCAACCCTAACCAAACGCGGCCAAATTCCGGCGGTGTCGATGCAAAAAGTCAGGCAGCGTTTAGCCAACCGGCCGAGCGCCCGCGGATGCCCGACGGCGAAAATCAGCGGTCGCGCCCAGCGCCAGCGTGGCGAAATGGCGCGTTTCGCCCACGGCCGGCACCCCGCGCCCCTGGTTCAAGGACTGCTTAATCGGTATCGTTTTGGGGAATCGATGCCTGCGTATCGCCGGGGCGCTTGGTGCTTCAACAGAGGAATGTGCTGCCGGTCCGTTGCCGAAACGGGACGAGCGTCCAAGAATGCCTGCGCAATTTTCCATTGTGATCCCGACGCTTGATCGAAAGGACATGCTGTCTGAAGCGCTCGCCAGCGTTCAGGCGCAGCAGGTTCCCGACGTCGAAATCATCGTGGTTGATGGCGGCTCGGTCGACGGCACTCGCGAAATGCTGCAAGCCCGGCCGGGCATCATCCTGCTCCAGGACACCGGGCGCGGCGTCTATGACGCCCTGAACCAGGGTCTGTCGGCGGCGACCGGCGAGATCGTCGGGGTGCTGAATTCCGACGATCACTATGCCCCCGGCACGTTCGCTGCGGTCGGGCGCACCTTCGCGGCCAATCCGAGCGCGGACTCGGTATGCGGGGCGTGCGTGCTCGAGGAGAACGGGCGGGTGCAGGCGGTGGTGGATAACGACCGGGACAAGACGCTGGCGACCGCGCGAACCGTCTTCATCGGCAATTCGATTTTCAATGCCCGTTTCTTCCGGCGGAAGGCACTTGCCCGCATCGGCCCGTTCAGCCTCGACTATCCCTACGTCGCCGACCGCGACTGGCTGGCCCGGGTCTACACGCTTGGCCTCATCACCATCCCGATCAAGCAACGGACCTACAGCTATCGCAAGCACGCGGGATCGCTGACCTTCAGCGGCGATCCGGTCCGAGGCTTGGCGATCCGGCAGGACCTCCTCAAGCTCGCTCGCACCTGGCACGACCGGTCTCCGACCGTTGGCGACATCCGACGCGTCACGCCGCTGGTCGAAGGCCGCTGCCTCGCCGTTCTGATCGGCGACGCGCTGCGGCGCGGCGACGTCGCCTCGGCGCTGCGTCTGATCTTCCGGAACGACGGCGGCTTTTCGCTCGCTCCACTCGGCGCGCTCGCGAGCACTGCGGTGGACGTGGCGATCCAGCGCTCGCGGGCGCGGCTCCGCCGCCTGTTACGCTAAGCAGCAGGGCTTAGAGTTCGCGCGCCTGGCCGGGCAGCAGCGGCACGAAGCGGACCGGCAGCAGCGACTCGCGCGAGAGCCCGTCCCTGGCCTTGGTCAGCTTGACCAGTTCCTGGGCCCCGCCATGGGGCCCAACCGGCAGGATCATGATGCCGTCATCGGCCAACTGCTCGGTGAGCGCCGGCGGCACGCTTTCGGCCGCCGCGGTCACCACGATGCGGTCGTAGGGCGCACGGAACGGCTCGCCAGAGAGGCCATCGCCGAGCAGCACGGTGACGTTGTCGTAGCCCAGCGTCTTCAGCCGGCCGCGCGCCGCATCCGCCAGCGTGCGGTAGCGCTCGAGCGTCACCACCTCGCGGGCAAGCCGCGACAACACCGCGGCCTGGTAGCCCGAGCCGGTTCCGATCTCCAGCACCCGATGGTTTGCCTTGACGTCGAGCTGCTCGGTCATGAACGCCACGACGTAAGGCTGGCTGATGGTCTGGCCGCAGGCGATCGGCAACGCCTGGTCGGCGTAGGCGGTGTCGGCAAAGCGCGCCTCGACGAAATGTTCGCGCGGCACCTGGTCCATCGCCCGCAGCACCGCCTGGTCCATGATGCCGCGCCGCCGCAGCGTCAGCATGAACTCCATGCGCTCGGTGCTCTCGTCCTTCACTTGAACAGGCATCCTTCAAGAGAACAGATTTGCGAGCTTGGTCAGGAACGGTTGATCGGTTTGGTCGAGGCGCAGCGGCGTTACCGCGATGCGGTTGTCGGCGAGCGCCGCGAGGTCGGTGCCGTTCGCGCCGGTCGGTCGGCCGCCGCGCGCATAGGCGATCCAGAAATACGGATTGCCGCGGCCATCGTGGCGGGGGTCGATGTGCAGGAGCTGCTGGTCGCGCTTGCCCTGGGTCGATATCGCGATGCCTTTCACCTGGTCCGGCTCGCAATCGGGGAAGTTGACGTTGACCAGCACGTCGCGCGGCACGCCGGCCTTGAGCACGCGGTCGACGATCTCCGCCGAATATTTCCTCGCGGTGCCCCAGTGCGGCGAATGCTTGTTGGCCGCCGAATGTGCCTGCGACAGCGCAAACGACGGGATGCCGAGCACGCAGGCCTCCTTGGCGCCGGCGACGGTTCCGGAATAAAGCACGTCCTCGGCGGCGTTCCGTCCGCGGTTCACCCCCGACAGCACCAGCTCGGGCGGCGCCGGCAGCACATGCCGCGCTCCCATGATGACGCAATCGGTCGGCGTGCCGCGCACCGCGAAGTGCCGCTCGCCAAGCTCGCGCAGGCGGAGCGGATCGTTGAGCGACAACGAATGCGACACGCCCGACTGGTCATATTCCGGCGCGATCACCCAGACGTCGTCGGACAGCTGGCGTGCGATCTCCTCGCAGACCTTGAGGCCCTCGGCATTCACGCCATCGTCGTTGGTGACCAGGATGCGCATCAGACCACTTGTGTCCCGGGCGCACTGCGGCACGCAGTGACGCAGTGCAGACCCGGGACCCCGGTTTGCTTGTTCAAGCAAGCTGGGTCCCGGTTCTGCAGCGCACCGCTTCGCGCTGCGCTGCGCCCGGGACACGATGCCGTTGTTTGCATCCGCGCGTTCATTTCGCTTTCTCGATCTTCTTGATACCGCCCATATAGGGCGCGAGCGCCTCGGGCACCACGATCGAGCCGTCGGCGTCCTGGTAGGTCTCCATCACCGCGATCAAAGCGCGGCCGACCGCGACGCCGGAGCCGTTGAGCGTGTGCACGAACGCAGGCTTGTTGTCCTTGCCGCGGTAGCGGGCGTTCATGCGGCGCGCCTGGAACTCGCCGCACACCGAGCACGACGAAATCTCGCGATACATGTTCTGGCCGGGCAACCACACCTCGATGTCATAGGTCTTCTGCGAGGCAAAGCCCATGTCGCCGGCGCACAGCGTCACCACGCGATAGTGCAGCCCGAGTCGCCGCAGCACCTCTTCGGCGCAGGACAGCATGCGCTCGTGCTCGTCCATGCTCTGCTCGGGCGTGGTGATGGAGACCAGCTCCACCTTGGTGAACTGGTGCTGGCGGATCATGCCGCGGGCGTCTTTTCCTGCCGCGCCCGCTTCGGCGCGGAAGCACGGCGTGCAGGCGGTGAGCCGCATCGGCAGCGTGTCGGGATCGACGATGGACTCGCGGGCGAGGTTTGTCAGGGGCACTTCGGCGGTGGGGATGAGCCAGAAGTCATCGCCTTCGCTCTTCTCAATCTGTTCGCGATTTCCTACGAAAAATTGGTCGCCTTCAAACTTTGGAAGTTGGGCGGTGCCAAACATGGTATCGCCCAGAACAATCAATGGCGGATTGACCTCGGTGTAGCCATGCTCGCCGGTGTGCACATCGAGAAATAATTGCCCCAGCGCCCGCTCCAACCGCGCCAGCCCGCCCTGCAGCACCACGAAGCGCGCGCCGGATAGTTTCGCCGCCGTCTCGAAATCCATCAATCCAAGCGCCTCGCCCAATTCGAAATGCTGCTTCGGCTTGAACGCATACTCGCGCTTCGCGCCAAACCGGTGATGCTCGACGTTGCTCTTCTCGTCGGCGCCGTCGGGCACCTCGGGCAGCGGCAGGTTCGGGATGGTGGCAAGCACGTCGTCCAGCATCTTCTCGGCTGCCTTCACCGCCTGTTCCAGCGCCGGGATGTCGTCCTTGAGCCTGGCCACCTCGGCCATCAGCTTTTGCGCCGCGGCCTCGTCCTTCCGTTTCTTGGCTTCGCCAATCTCCTTGCTCGCCGCGTTCCTTCGCGCCTGCGCCTGCTCGAACTTCTGGATCGCCGCCCGCCGCGTCTCGTCGAGCGACAACAGCCGGACCGAGGAGAACAGCACCCTGGCCTCGGTATCGAGCGGCCGGCGGTTCAGCGCCTTGTCGAACTCGGCTGGATGCTCGCGGATGAAGCGGATGTCGTGCATGGGCGTTTCGGCAATCGGTCGTGGGAGGAGTCGTCGCGGTCTTATAACGCGCGGCCAACCGCGTTAGCCAACGCTGCGCCGCCCGGGGATTGAGTTTTCGGGCGCCCCGGAAATGGCCCGTCTCCCGTTTTCCTTGTCCCTCCGCATGAGGGATGGAGCGCCGGGGGAGGCGCCGAGACGCTTGCGAGGCGTCCCTGGCGGGCGATTGACGGACGCCCGCCGCGCGCCACGGCAGGTCCCTGTTACCAGGGGCTGCCGCTTCGGGGCGCGCTGGTCCGCTAACGGGGGACCCTGCGCCTCCCCGGCGCTCCACCGCGATGCCGTTGTCGGGCACCGCACCTCACCGGTCGGCCGGCGCCGCGATCGACGGCGCCTTGGATCGGTGACGTTCTTTTGCTTATATTCCTACTAGGAATCTTGTCAAGCCGCTGCGTTGAGCAATGCTCAGCGGTAAGCTTTGCAGGCAGGGGGCGCCGCTATGAGCAAATGGGCATTGAGTTTCGGCATCGCAGCCTGGCTTTCATCGTCCGTGACTGCATGGGCAGAAACAACAGCACAAACCATGGCTCGTTGGGGCTTGGTTGGCGAATGGGCCTTGGACTGCAAGGTCGCTCCCAAAGATATTGGGACGTCGCATCTGGTCTATGAGGTTCGCCAAGGAAAGCCCGTCCACTATCGCATCATGCCGCAAAAGGAAGAGCCATATGCTCTTTCGCGGGCCATGGTTGCGCCCGACGGGTCGCTTGAGATCCAGATCAACTTTGGCGGCGAGATCGGGCGGCGAGAAATGAGATTTGTTCGCGGACCCGACAATCGCATCAAGACGCAATCCAATCGAAGGGCTGACGGAAAGTACGTGATCTTCGACGGAAAGTTTGTGGACGGAGGAGCACCGGTGGCATGGCTAAGCAAGTGCCGGTGAGATAGCCACAGTTGAACACGGTACACGACCCGCAAGTCGGCCGTCCGTGTAAAGTTCGCGGGAGCGCCCCCTACTCCGCCGGATTGGCCTTGGCGCTGGCGGCCTCGGCGGCCTTCTTCTCCACCATCCGCACCGCGACGATCGAACCCTCGTAGAGCAGCAAAAGCGGCAGCGCGAGCGACATCTGGGACAGCACGTCGGGCGGCGTCAGCACGGCGGCGATGATGAAGGCAACGACGACGAAATAGCGTCGCTTCTCCCGCAGCATCTTCGAGCTGACGATGCCGATCCGACCGAGCAGCGTCAGGATCACCGGAAGCTGGAACGCCACCCCGAAGGCGAGGATCAGCGACATCATCAGCGACAAGTATTCGCCGACCTTGGGCAAGAGCGCGATCTCGGGCTCGCCCGCCGCGGCCGACTGCTGCATGCCGAGCGAGAACCGCACGATCATCGGCATCACCACGAAATAGACCATGGCGGAGCCGAGCGCGAAGAACACCGGGGTGGCGACCAGATACGGCAGGAACGCCTGCCGCTCGTTGCGATAGAGCCCCGGCGCCACGAACATGTAGATCTGCGCAGCGATCACCGGGAACGCGATGAAGGCCGCGCCGAACAGCGACAGCTTCAATTGGGTGACGAAATATTCGAGCAGCGCGGTGTAGATGAACTTGGAGTTCTCGGCGCCGGCCACCAGCACGTAGGGCCAGACCAGCACATTGTAGATCGACTTGGCGAAGAAGAAGCAGCAGCAGGCGGCGATGAAGAATGCCGCCAGCGCCTTGATCAGCCGCGCCCGCAGCTCGATCAGGTGCGACATCAACGGCGCGCGGCTCGCTTCGATCTCGCGCTCGTCGTCCTCGCTCCTCATCCGCCGCCCCCGGACACGGGCTTGGTCTCGGCGGCCGGCTCAGGCTTGAACTCGGGGCTTGGCTGCGGCGCCTCGGCCGCGACCGCAACGTGCTCGCCGGACGGAATGGTGACGTCGGCGCCCACCGGCGCGGGCACCGCGGACGCTGCGGCTTCGGGCGAGGCCGCGGCCGCGCTCGGCTGCGCCGGTTTGTCGGTCAATGCCGAATTCAATTCCGCCTGCACGTCGTCGAGCGGGTTGTAGCGCGTGATGTCCTGCGCCGCCGAGGTCATCTCGTCGACCTGCTTCTTGATGTCGGCCATCTCGGCCTCGCGCATGGCCTCGCGGAACTGGCCCTGGAACTCGTTGGCCATGCGGCGGATCTTGCCCATGTACTGGCCGATCGTGCGCAGCACCGCCGGCAGCTCCTTGGGGCCGATGGCGATCAGCGCGACCACCGCGATGACGACAATCTCGCTCCAGCCGATGTCGAACATGATTTCTAACCGAAACTCAAAGGGCGCAAGCCTCGCGGCCGGCGCCCTCGACTCTCCCGGACGCCCTGCTTCGCAACGATCAGCCGGCGCTGCCCTCGAACTTGCGTTCGGTCTGGGCGTGCTGCTTCAGCGGATCAGCGGGCTTGGCGTCGGCCTGATGATTGATCGTCTTGGGATCGGGCTCGACCTTCGCAGTGTCGTCGTCCGACATGCCCTTTTTGAACGCCTTGATGCCCTGGGCCACGTCGCCCATCAGATCCGAAATCTTGCCGCGCCCGAACAGCAGCAGAATGACCGCGATCACCACGATCCAGTGCCAGATACTTAGACCACCCATCGCAAACCTCCGCACGGGCCGCTCGATCAGCCGCCCAGCCACTTGCAGGCAACCTAGGCGTCCATCGGGTCAAAAACAAGAATGGGCGTCGGCCGCCGATGCCGCGGCCCGAATATGGCTAATGCCGCAACCGCTTGAAACCGCGAGATCATTCCGGCCCGGCCTGATCGGCTGGGTCGGTGAGGAGCGCCAATGGGCGAAGCCTAGACTATTCCTCGATCCGCTCCGGCGGCGGCGCAAGCCCGAGATCGAGGTCGCCGGGCTCCAGCGGGTCCTCGTCGTCGCGCAGCGCCGGGTCGTCGGACGGAACCGGCACCGCAAATCCTGGCGGCAACCGGTTGTCGAGCAGGCCTGAGCCTTTCAACTCCTCGAGCCCCGGCAGGTCGGTCAGGGTTTCCAGCCCGAAATGCGACAGGAAATCCTCGCTGGTGCCGTAGGTGATCGGCCGGCCCGGCGCCTTGCGGCGTCCGCGCGGGCGCACCCACCCGGTCTCCATCAACACGTCGAAGGTGCCCTTGGACATCACCACGCCGCGGATTTCCTCGACCTCGGCGCGGGTGACCGGCTGATGATAGGCCACCACCGCGAGCGTCTCCATCGCCGCCCGCGACAGCTTCTTCGGCACCACCGCTTCCTTGGTCAGCAGCCACGACAGGTCGGCGGCGGTGCGGAAGGTCCACTTGTTGCCGATCCGAACGAGGTTCACCCCGCGCGGCGCGTACTCGGCCTGGAGCACGCGAAGGCTCGCCTTGAGATCGACGTCCTCCGGCAGCCGCGCCGACAGGGTCTTTTCGTCGAGCGGCGCCGACGCGGCAAATAGCAGCGCCTCGAGCAGCCGCAGATGCTCAGGCCGCGCCTGGTGCTGCTCATGCGCTTCCGATCTCTCCTCGGACCGCGCCTGCAATTCATCGTGGGGGATGATGCGTCGCTCAGCCAAAGCCGACATGCCTCCGGGACTCCCTCAGTGTTTCATTCCGTCGCGCGGCTGATGCCGGACGGCGGCGCCGCCAGCGGTGCAGCCTCGCGCTTGCGCAGATAGATCGGGGCGAACGCGCCCTGCTGGTGGACCTCCATGTGGCCCTCGCGGACCAATTCGAGCGTCGCCGCCAAGCTCGACGCCAGCACCGTCGAGCGCATCGACGGCTCGACCAGATAGTCGACCAGGAACTGGTCGAGCCGGCTCCAGTCGGCGGCCTGCCCGATCAGCCGCTCCAGGATCTCGCGCGCCTCCTGCAGCGCCCACACGGTGCGGCGCTTGAACTGCATGTGGTTGAAAGCGGTGTGCTGACGCTGCCGCGCATAGGCGGTGAGCAGGTCGTAGAGCGTCGCGGTCCACTGCGGATGCTTGATATCGGCGACCGGCTCCGGGTCGCCGCGGTCGAACACGTCGCGCTTGAGCTGCGGCAGCGCCATGAGCTGGCCCGCGGCCTCACGGAATGCTTCGAGGCGTTTCAGCCGCCACGCCAACGCATTGGCCATGTCCTCGGCGCTCGGCTGGTCGGGTCCGGTGGGCTCCGGCAGCAGCAGGCGCGACTTGAGATAGGCGAGCCAGGCCGCCATCACGAGATAGTCGGCGGCAAGCTCAAGACGAAGCTTGCGGGCCTCCTCGATGAAGGCGAGATACTGCTCGGCCAGCGCCAGCACCGAAATCTTGGCGAGATCGACCTTCTGCTGGCGCGCCAGCATCAGCAGCAGGTCGAGCGGGCCTTCGAAGCCCTCGACGTCGACCACCAGCGCCGGCTCGTCGGTGCCGCGCTCGGCAAGTTCGGTGTCGAAGCCCAGCGTATCGGTCATCGCTCGTCGCTCATGTGGTGATGCGATCGGCCATCAGCGCCGCGAATTCGCGACGCGCAGCGGCAAGGTCGATCGGCTCAGGCACTTTGCGGCCCGCCATCGCGGCATTGGCGCGACGAGCCGCTGGTCCGGTCAACTCCGGCGCTTCGCCCGCCACCGCCCGCATCTCGTCAAGATCGCCGTTACAATGCAGGACGAGGTCGCAGCCGGCCGCCAGCGAGGCCCGCGCGCGCTCGGCAATGGAACCCGTCAGCGCCTTCATCGAAATGTCGTCGCTCATCAGCAGCCCGCCGAACCCGATCGATCCCCGAATCACTTCGCCGATCATTGTGGCCGAAGTGGTGGCCGGGTGCACAGGGTCGATGGCGCTGTAAACCACATGCGCGGTCATCCCCATCGGTAAATCTTTCAGCGGGCGGAACGCGGCGAAATCGGTGGCCTCGAGCGTGCCCCGTTCGGCGTGCACCACCGGAAGTTGGAGATGGCTGTCGGCTGTGGCGCGGCCGTGGCCGGGAATGTGCTTGAGCACCGGCACGACGCCACCCGCAGCCAGCCCCCCGGCCACCGCTGCGGCGATCACCGCCACCTGGGCGGGCGTGTTGCCATACGCGCGATCGCCAATCACCGCATCGGCGCCGGGAACCGGAACGTCGGCAAGCGGCAGGCAGTCGACATTGATACCGAGGCCGGCAAGGTCAGCCGCAATCAGCCGGGCGCCGAGCCGAGCCGCAGCAAGCCCCGCGTCGGCATCCTGCGTGAACAGCCGGGCATAGGCGGCCCCGGGCGGATACGCCGGCCAATGGGGCGGGCCGAGCCGTTGCACCCGGCCACCCTCCTGGTCGACCAGGACGGCGGCGTCGCTTTGCAGTTCGTCCACAGCTTGGCGAATGAGTGCAGCGACTTGCTGCGGGGACTCGACGTTGCGCTTGAACAGGATCAGGCCCCATGGCCGGGTCTCGCGCAGGAAATCGCGCTCGGCCGCGGTCAAAGCCGGCCCGGACAGCCCGGTGATGAACGCTCGGGGCGCCATTCGGGCGGCTTAGCTTGCGCTGCAAGCGCGGGTCAAGCCAAAGAAACTAAAAGACTAATTGGCTTGCACAACACAATCGCCGCCGGCCGTTTTGAGGTTCGAGCAGAACTGGATCGCCTGCTCGCGGGTGCCGAACGGCCCGATCATGGCCCGGTAGTAGACCCCGCGGGTGCCGAGATCGGCGCGCTTGATCATGTGCGGCTGGCCGCTGAGGACGCTGGGATATTTGCTCTGGATGTTCTGGTAGGCCGATTGAGCATCGGATTGGCTGCGCTGCGACGAGACCTGCACCAGATAGCCCCCGCCCCCGGATGGCGCGGCAGCGACCCGGGTGCGCGCTGGGCCAGCCGCAGGAGGCGGAGTTTCACGCATCGGCGTCGGCGCCAATTCGCGGGCGGCCGGCGGCGCAGCGGCCACCGCATTGTTGGCGTCCGGGCTGAGCGACAGCGGTGCGTTGCCGGCCGGTGCCGCCTGCGGTGCGCGGGCGGCCACGCGAGGATTGGCGTTGCGCGTAGCCGGCGTGCGGATCACTGCGGACGGCGGCGGTGGGGCTGACTGCGGCGCCAATTGCTGCGGCGGCGCCGACTGCTGCGGCGGCATCAGCGTTTCCGCGGACGACGCCGCGGTCAACGACCCGGGGCCGACGTTCTGAGGACTGATGGCGGGCTCCGGCCGGTCCGGCCTGATCTGAACCGTGTGCACGCGCCGCGGCTCGCCGAGCGCGCTCGGCGGATTGGCCATGGCCTGTGCGTTGTTCGGCGCCTGCGGCAGCGGCGGCGCGCTGGCGGCCGGCGCGCTGGGTGGCACCGCACGTGGCGCGGTCGAACGCGCCAGTTCCCTGGGGTCCACCGGCTTCTCCTCGCGCAGGACCACCTGCTCGTCCTTGCCGCGATCGCCGAAGCGGTCGTAGCTGAACTTGTTGACAGTCTGGTCGGCCTGCGCGGGCGGCGGCGCGACCTTGCTCGGCTCGCCGCTGGCCCGGATCACCGGCGGCGGCGCGGCCGAAGAGTGCGAGCCACCGAAGATGCTCCGATAGCCAAACGCGCCGGCGGTGCCGATCACGGCCAGCGCCATGACGGCGGCGACGGTAAGGACGCCCTTGCGGCCGCCGCGGCGGGACGCGTCGTCATAAAACTCGTCGCCATGGGGCGGCGGCATCGCCCGGCCATCGTGATGGCCGCCCAACGGGTAGCCCGCCTGGCTACGATCGTCGTTCTCAAGCGGATAGCCCTGCGCGTCGAAACCCGGGTGCCCCAGGTCGAAGCTGTCCGGCAGGGGATGAAACCGCGGATCGGGAAAATGCTGCGGATCGTACTGCGGCTCGACGGCGGCCCGCTGCGGCGCATACGAATCGACCGGCAGTTGCGGCATGCGCGGCGGCAGCGGCAGCGATGGCGGCCCGGGCCAATCAGCGGTCGGCTCGCTGTAATGCGGCGTGCGTTCGCTGGCATAGCCGCGAGCAGCGTCGAGAGCCGGGCGGTGCGACGGATCGGCGCCGTGACGAGCGCCACCCGACTCACTGTCGGGGAGCTGCCTGAAAATTCCTTCGATGCGCCGCTCCGATTCCGACTGATAGCGGGGCGCGGGCTCGGACTGGTATCGAGGCGCGGGCTCCGATCCATAGTCCCGGGCGTCCTGCTGCTGCGGCGGCAGCTGGTGGTACGCCGGAGCGTTGGGCTGCTGCGCGAAGCTGTCGCTGCCGAAATGCGCCGCCGATTCGTCGCGGAAGAACGGCCGGTCATCATGCGGCGAAGCGGGGCTTTCGCCGCCGAACTCGGACTGGGGATGGCTTTGGCCGATCAGGCGGGCCAGTTCGGCAAGCGGGTCGTTCGCGGGCGCGGATTGCGCCGGCCCGCGGCTGGTCGAATTCTGCGACCGGTAACGAGAGTCGTTGTCTTCCGCCATTAACTTCCGGTTCCGGTATGTCTCGGCGGCCTGGTACGAAGGCCGTCCCCGGGATTGGACCAAATGTCCAACCAGCCCGAGCTACCGCATTTCTTCCGGCGCCCCAACCCCCAGCACCGCCAACCCCGAGGCGATTACCGTGAGCACTCCCTGTACCAAAGCAAGCCGCGCCACCGTAACTTGTGGATCATCTTGGATAATGAAGCGTAAATGTGGCGCGTCGCGGCCGCGCGTCCATTGGCTGTGAAATTCGCTTGCCAATTCATAGAGATAGAAGGCGATCCGGTGCGGCTCATGGGCCGTCGCCGAGGCCTCGACGAGTCGCGGGTAGAGCGCGATTTTCCGCATCAGCGCGAGTTCGGCGGGATCGTCGAGTCGCTCGAGATTGGCCTGCGACAATTGCGCCGCGCGCGCCTGTGGGTCAGGCGGCAGGAGGCCGGGCATCATGTCCGCTGCGTTGCGGAACACCGAATAGCCGCGGGCGTGCGCGTATTGCACATAGAAAACCGGGTTGTCCTTCGATTGCTCGATCACCTTGGCGAGGTCGAAGTCGAGCACCGCGTCGTTCTTGCGGTACAGCATCATGAAGCGCACGGCGTCGCGGCCGACCTCGTCGACCACCTCGCGCAAGGTCACGAACTCGCCCGACCGCTTCGACATTTTCACTTCAACACCTGAGCGCATCAGCTTGACGAGCTGGACGATCTTGACGTCCAGGTCCGCTTTGCCGCCGCTGATCGCCTTCACCGCTGCCCGCATCCGTTTGACGTAGCCGCCGTGGTCGGCGCCCCAGACATCGATCATGTCGCGGAAGCCGCGCTCGAACTTGGACCGGTGGTAGGCGATGTCAGAGGCGAAGTAGGTGTAGCTGCCGTCGGATTTCTTCAGCGGCCGGTCAACATCGTCGCCGAACGCGGTGGCGCGGAACAGGGTCTGCTCACGATCCTCATAGTCCTCGACCGGCGCCCCCTTGGGCGGCGGCAGCCGGCCTTCGAACACTTCGCCCTGGGCGCGCAGCGATTCGATGGTGGCGCCGACCTGGTCGCGGCCCTCGATCAGCGAGCGCTCGGAGAAGAACACATCGTGCCGGACACTGAGCGCCGCCAGATCCTCGCGGATCGCCGCCATCATCATGGCGATGGCCTTGGCGCGGATCACCGGCAGCCATTCGCTCTCCGGCTTGGCCTTCAGGCTGTCGCCGAACTCGGCGGCTAGCGCCGCGCCGACCGGCTTGAGATAGTCGCCCGGGTAAAGCCCCTCCGGGATGGCGCCGATGCTTTCCCCCCGCGCCTCGCGATAGCGCAGGAACGCCGAGCGCGCCAGCGCATCGACCTGCGCGCCGGCGTCGTTGATGTAGTACTCGCGCGTCACCTTGTAGCCGGCGAGCGCCAGCAGATTGGCCAGCGCATCGCCGAACACCGCACCACGGCAGTGGCCGACGTGCATCGGCCCAGTGGGATTGGCTGACACATACTCCACGTTGACCGGCTTGCCGCCACCGACCTCGCTGTGGCCGTAATCGGCGCCGGCGCGGATCGCGTCCGACAGCGCCGCGCGCCAGACGCCCGCGTCGAGCGTCAGGTTGATGAATCCGGGCCCGGCCACTTCGGCCTTGATCACATCGGGACGCTTGTTGAGCTCGGCTGCGATCATCTGCGCCAGATCGCGCGGCTTGAGCCCGGCATCCTTGGCAAGCGCCATCGCCGCGTTGGTGGCGAGGTCGCCGTGGTTCGCCTCGCGCGGTGGCTCGACCACGATGCGCGAGAGATCAGGAGGCAACGGAAAGGCCCCGGCCTTGGCGAGCGCCTCGACGGCGCTCTGGACGTGGCCGGTGTAGAGCTGAAAGACGTTCATGCCCGCGGGGTCATAGCAAATCGCGATGCGCGGGGCGACCTTGAACTGCCCTCAGCGCAATTCCGGCGTCGAGCCGAACAGCCGGGCATGCTCGACCATGGCGTAGCGGTCGGTCATGCCGGCGATGAAGTCGGCGACCCGCAGCGCACGCTGGTCAGCAACCGCGGGGTCGAGCCCCTCGGTCCATTCCGGCGGCATGTCGCCTGGCGCGACGAGGTAGTGGTGGAACAGGCGGCGCACCAGTTCTTCCGCATCGCCCATGATCCGCATGATCCGGTCATGGCGGTAGAGCCGGGGATAGAGGAAGTCCTTAATGGCGCGGTCGGCCTGCGCCATCGGCGCCGAAAATCCGATGACCGCGCCCGCCGCCTGCCGGATGTCGGCCGGGGTCGCCGGCGCCAGCTCAGCGAGCCGCCAGCTGCTTTCGGCGATGACATCCTCGATCATGCGGGTGATCAAGTGACGGATCAGCTCGTGGGCGCGTCGGGGCGGCTCGAGTCGCGGATGCTGCGCCGCAATCTCGCGAAGGATGCCGTCGATGCCGATGACACCGGCCAGGTCGTCGATCTCGAACATCTCGGCGCGCAGGCCGTCGTCGATGTCGTGGGCATCGTAGGCGATATCGTCGGCGATGGCGGCGGCCTGCGCCTCGGCGCTCGGATAGCTCCACAGCTCGAGGTCGTGGACACGGGAATAATCGGCGATCGCGCGCGGCAGCCCACGCTTGCGATAGCGCTCAAGCGGCGCACCGTCGCGACCGATCAGCGGGCCGTTGTGCTTGACCAGGCCCTCCAGCGTCTCCCACGTCAGGTTGAGGCCGTCGAAATCGGCATAGCGCCGCTCCAGCGCGGTGACGACGTGCAGCGTCTGGGCGTTGTGATCGAACCCTCCGAAGTCGGCCAGGCATCGATCGAGCGCGCGCTCGCCGGCGTGGCCAAACGGCGGATGGCCGAGATCGTGGCCGAGCGCAGAGGCCTCGGCCAGATCCTCGTCGAGGCCGAGCGCCCGGGCCAGCGAGCGGGCAATCTGGGTGACTTCCAAGGTGTGCGTGAGGCGGGTACGGAAGTGGTCGCCCTCGTGGAACACGAACACCTGGGTCTTGTGGGCGAGGCGGCGGAACGCGGCCGAATGGATGATTCGGTCGCAGTCGCGGCGGAAATCGCTGCGGGTGGCGCTGGCCGGCTCAGGATAGCGCCGGCCGCGGCTGCGCGCCGGATCCGACGCAAACGGCGCGCGGGCGATGGCTGCGACCACCATGACAATCGCTCATCGGCCCGGTCGATTGACCTTGGCCCCGTCCGCACTTAACTATCAGGGCAAGCCCATGGCAACACAGGCCATCACCAGCGACATCACCATGACCGAGCGCGCGGCGCGTCGGATCGGCGAGATTCTGGGCGCCGAGCCCGGCGCCATGCTGCGGCTTAGCGTGATGGGCGGCGGCTGCTCGGGCTTCCAGTACAAGTTCGACATGGACCGCGAGCAGGCCGAGGACGACATCCTGATCGCGCGCGACGGCGTCACCGTGGTGGTCGATCCGGTGTCGCTGGAGTATCTCGCCGGCTCCGAGATCGACTTCGTCGACGGCCTGATCGGCGCCGCGTTCAAGGTCAACAACCCGAAGGCCAAGGCCTCCTGCGGCTGCGGAACCAGCTTCTCGCTTTAACTTGCCTACCACCCTATCCACGTCATGGCCGGGCTTGTCCCGGCCATCCCGTTTGGTGTGGCACGACCGCAACCCAGGAATCGGGATCACCGGGACTCGCCGCTTCGCGGCGGCCCGGTGATGACGGCGGCGTAGGACTATCCGGTCGCGACCTTGTAGCCGCCCTCGCGCATGATGCGGGCGCCGGACTCGGTCAACTCATCGAGGCGCTTTCGCAGCACGTCGGCCGGAAACGTCAACTTGCCGTCGCGCTTTCGCGTCTCGCCGTCGATGATGACAGTGTCGACGTTGCCGGCGCCGGCGATCTCCACGATCGAGAACACCGGATCCCACACCGGCGCCATGTTGATGTCGTTTGCCCGCAGCATCACGATGTCGGCCTTCTTGCCGGGCGACAGCGAGCCGATGCGCCGGTCCAGATGGAACGCCTTGGCGCCGTTGAGCGTGGTCCATTCCAGGGCTTCGCGTGACTTGACTGGGATGGATTTCAGCGGCGAGTTGCCGCGCAGCGCGTTGTTGCGCACCTCCTTGCCGCGCGCGAACAGCAGCGCCGCCTGCATCTCTCGGAACATCTGGCCGGTGGTGTAGAGCTCGACGTCGATGCCGATCGAGGGCTTGCCGCCCTGCTCGCGGAACGCCGCGACCATGGTGTCGCCGACGTGGTGGTGCAGCTCCACCAGCACGGTCGAGGTCAGCGACGCACCGCTGTCCACCACCACGCGCAGGTCGGCAACGTCGTAGCTGGTGCCGTGCACGAGGTTGTGGTCGGGGCCGAGCAGCCCTTCGCGGGCCATGCGGGCGTATCCGTCCGGCACCACGCAATCCTCGCGGCGACGGGTGTGCGACGACGACACCAGGCCGAACTCGCGCGCCATGCGGATGTCGTGCTCGACCACCTCCCAGGCGCCCCAGTCCGGGCCGAGGATCGCCATGGCGAGGGTGACGCGGCCGTCGTCGCTGGCGAGCCTGCCCTTGCGCAGCGCCTCGATGCGCTGCCGTGGATGGGGCACATGGGTGAACGGCGTTCCGCTCTCCAGCCCGATCGGCTTTGCGGTGCCGTGCGCGAACACCGCACGGATGCCCGAATCAACCAGGCCGTCGACTGCGCGCTCGGCGTGGTCCAGCGTGGTGATGTTGTGGCACCAGTCGACCAGCGTGGTGACGCCACCATCGATCTGCGCCAGCGCGCCCATCAGGTTGGCGATGTAGTTATCCTGCGGCTTGTAGCGGGTCGCGAGATTGCTGTGGACGTGCCTGAAATAATCGGCCGACATCCACTCGGCGCCAATGCCGCGAAGCGCGGTCTCCCAGGTGTGCATGTGGGCGTTGACCAGCCCCGGCATCACGATCTTGTCGGTCGCGTCGATCACCTCGTCGGCAGTCGCATCCAGATTGCGGCCCGCTGCTTCGATAGTGCCGCCGCGATAGAGCAGCTCGCCGCCCTTGAAGTCACCGATGGCGGGATCGAGCGTAACCAGCCAGCCGCACTTGACGAGCGTGCGTTTCATGATCGGCCCCTATTTCCGGTGGCATCGACCGCCGCGGCATGGAAATGCGGCGGCTACTCCGCGGCGACTGCGGGCTTATGCGGCGCCTCGCCCACCTCCTCGAGCTGCGGTTCGAGCCGGCGCTTGAGCACGCGGTCGATGCGGTCGAGGTAGAGATAGATCACCGGGGTGATGAACAGCGTCAGCAATTGCGACACCATCAGCCCGCCGACCACCGCAATGCCGAGCGGCTGGCGCAGTTCGGCGCCCTCGCCCGAGCCCAGCGCAATCGGCAGCGCGCCGAAGATCGCGGCGAAGGTCGTCATCATGATCGGGCGGAAGCGCAGCAGGCACGCCTCCCGGATCGCGGATTCCGCGCTCAACCCGACCCGGCGGCGCTCGATGGCGAAGTCCACCATCATGATGGCGTTCTTCTTGACGATGCCGACCAGCATGACGATGCCGATCATCGCGATCACCGACAGGTCCATGCGGAACAGGATCAACGTGAGCAGCGCGCCGATGCCGGCCGACGGCAGGCCCGAGATGATGGTGATCGGATGGATGAAGCTCTCGTAGAGGATGCCGAGCACCACGAAGGCCGCGAAGATCGCGGCGAGGATCAGGATGCCCTGCCCCTTCAGGGACTGCTCGAACACCTGGGCGTTGCCCTGGAAACCCGTGGTGACGGTCGCCGGGAGGTTCGCGTCACGCTCGATGTTGCGGATGGCCTCGGTCGCGTCGCCGATGGCGAAGCCCGGCGCCAGGTTAAATGAGATCGTGACCGCAGGCTGCTGGCCCTGGTGGTTGATCAGCAGCGGCCCGAGCTGGGTCACTCGCTTGGTGACGGCAGACAGCGGGATCGCCGCGCCGGACGGGATGCCATTGCCGGTGACGCCGGAACCGGCGCCCGCGCTGGACGAGGCGACAGGACCGCTGGCCGCGCCTCCGCCGTTGGTCTTCACGAAAATCTTGGACAGCGCCGAGGGATCGGTACGGAACTGGGGCTTGGTTTCCAGGATCACCTGGTAGTCGTTGCTGTCGGTGTAGATGGTGGCGACCTGGCGGGCGCCGAAGGCGTCGAACAGCTCCTGCCGTACCTGATCGATGGTGATGCCGTAGACCGCGGCCTTCTCGCGGTCGACGTCGATCATGACCTGGGGGTTGGTGATGTATAGGTCGGTGTTGACGTCGATCAGACCGTTAACCTGGGAAATCTTCTCGAGCATGGCCTGCGACGTCTTGTATAGCGTCTCGGTCTCGCTCGATTGCAGCGTGTACTGATACTCGCCCTTGTTGATCCGGCCGCCGACGTTGATGTTCTGCAGCACCCGGAAATAGACGCTCATTCCCACGACGTCGCTGGTCGCGCGGCGCAATCTGGCCAGCACGGAGTCGAGCGAGCCGCGCTCCGATTTGGGCTTCAACGCGATCGAGACGCGGCCCTGGTTGACCGTCGTGTTGGGGCCGCCGACCCCGACGGTGGAATTGGCATAATCGACCGCGGGGTCCGCGCGGATGATCGCGGCCACCTTTCGCTGCCGCTCGACCATGGCCTCGAACGAGATATCCGACAGCGCTTCGGTGGTCACGAGCACGAAGCCGGTGTCCTCGCGCGGGAAGAACCCTTTGGGAATGACGATATAGAGCCAGACCGTCCCGACGATGGTGAGGATCGTGATCACCAGGGTGATCGACTTGAAGCTGATGACCCTATCCAACGCCCATTCGTAGGCCCGCAGCCAGCTTTGGAAAGCGCGCTCGAACATGCGCAGCACGACGTTTTCCTTGCGCTCGCCATCGTGATGGCCACGCAGAACGCGTGCACAGAGCATCGGCGTCAGCGTCAGCGAGACGAAGCCGGACAACACAATGGCCACCGCGATCGTCACCGCGAACTCGCGGAACACGCGGCCGACGATGCCGCCCATCAGCAGCACCGGGATGAACACGGCAATCAGCGAGAAGGTAATAGAGACGATGGTAAAGCCGATCTCGCGCGCGCCCTTGAGCGCCGCCTCGAACGGCCGCATGCCGCCTTCGATGTGTCGAACGATATTTTCCAGCATGACGATGGCGTCATCGACCACGAAGCCGACCGAAAGCGTCAGCGCCAGCAGTGTCATGTTGTTGATGGAGAAATCGAAGGCGTACATCACGGCGAATGTGCCGATCAGCGAGATCGGCACCGCCAAGCCGGGAATGATGGTTGCAGTGCCCGAGCGCAGGAACAGGAAAATGACCAGGATCACCAGCGCGAAAGCGATCAGCAGGGTTTCTTCCACGTCGTAGACGGCGTTCCGGATCGAAACCGAACGATCGAGCAGCGTCTGCATGCGGATCGACGGCGGAACCTGGGCGCGGAACTGAGGCAGCTTGGCCTTCACCGCATCGACGACCTCGACGGTGTTGGCGTCGGGCTGCCGCTGGATCGCCAGCACCACGGCGCGCGCATCGTTGAACCAGCTTGCAACCTTGTCGTTTTCGACGCTGTCGATGACGTTGGCGACTTCGCTGAGCTTGACCGGAGCGCCGTTGCGGTAGGCGGCGACGACATCCTTGTAGTCGGAAGCGCGGCGCAGGGCGCCGGATGCGCGCAACGTGACGTCGCGTTGAGACCCCGACAAAGTCCCGACCGGCGTATTGGAGTTGGCCTTAGCCAGGACGGTGCGCACGTCCTCGAGTGAGATGTTGCGCGCCGCCGACAACACCGGATCGACCTGGACCCGGACGGCGAATTTTTGCGAGCCATAAACCAGCACCTGGGCGACGCCGGGAAGCTGCGAAATCTGCTGTGCCAGCAGGGTTTCGCCGTATTCGTCCACGGTCGAGAGCGGCAGCGTCGGGGAATTGAGGCTGAGATAGAGAACCGGGAAGTCGCCCGGGTTGACCTTGCGGAAGAACGGCGGGGTCGTCATTTCGACCGGCAGCCGGCGCTGCGCCACCGCGAGCGCTGTCTGCACGTCGAGCGCCGCGCCGTCGATATCTCGATTGAGCTCGAACTGGATCGTGACCTGAGTCCGGCCGAGCGAGGACTGCGAGGTCATCGAAGATATGCCGGAGATGGTCGAGAATTGCCGCTCCATGGGCCCTGCGACCGAGGCCGCCATGGTCTCGGGGCTGGCGCCCGGCAGCGTCGCCGTCACCTGGATGGTTGGGAAATCGACCCGCGGCAGCGCCGCCACGGCCAGCAGCCGGTAACCGAAAATGCCGAACACGATGATCGATGCCGTGATGAGCGTCGTCATCACGGGGCGGCGAATACAGACCTCGGAAATGGTCATGTCAGGATTCAGCCTTGCCGCTGCGGATGCTCACCTTGCTGCCGTTGGAAAGCGTAAGCTGGCCGTCTGTAACGACGACGTCGCCCTCCTCCAGACCGGTCTCGATCACCGCCATATCCTGGACCATTCGCTCGACCTTGATCGGGCGAACGTTGGCAGCGCCGTCCTTGATGACGAAGACGAATTCGCCGGATTGGCTTAATTGCAGCGCTGAGGCAGGCACGGTGACGCGCTGCTCGGTGCGCAGCGTCATCTGGGTGTTGACCAGTGTGCCCGGCCATAACACCTCGTTCTCGTTCGGCATGGTCGCGCGGATCGTCACCATGCCGGTCGCGGGATCGACGGTGTTCTCGATCATGCTGACCTGACCGCTGGCACGGGCACCCGTCCCGGGAATGGTCGCCTCGATCGTCGCCGTCTCGGCCTGGATCGCGGTGCGGACATTCGACAGATCGCCTTGCGGCAGCGTGAACGACACGTAGATCGGGGCCACCTGGTTGATCGTGGCCAGCGCCGTGGCATCGGCTTGGCGCACGATGTTGCCGACCTTCACATTCGCCATGCTGATCCGGCCCGAGATCGGGGCGCGAATGGTGCAATAGCTGAGCTGGAGCTTCAGACCTTCGAGCGTGGCCCTGTTGGATTCGGCAAGCGCGCGCGACACGTTGAGCTGGGTCTGCGCATTGTTGAGGGTGACCACGGTCGTGGCATTCTTGCTGACCAGGTCGGTGTAGCGCGAAACATCGCGCTGCGCCTGCTCGTACTGCGCCTCGGCCCCGGCGATCACCGCCTGGACGCGCTTCATTTCCGCCTCGATCGATCGGCCATCGAGGATAAACAGAACGTCGCCCTGCTTGACCCGAGCGCCGTCGATGAACTTGACCTCGGTGATCTCGCTGTCGATGCGCGTCTTGACCGCAACGCTGGCCATGGTCGTCACGGTGCCCAGCGCCTCGAGCCGGATCGGAACCGACCGCTTTTCGGCCTTGGTCACGACGACCGGCACAGCACGTTGACCGGGAGACTGAGCCGACGCCGCGGGCGACGGCGCCTCATTCCTTGACAGGTAGGCAACGGCCGAAAGGGCGAGCACCGCAGCCACCCCAACAACCCACGTTCGTTTTTTCATATCGAGCTATCGGGCCGCGCTTCTATGAGCCGCGAGCCACCACTCCCTAGTCCCTCGGCCCGGAACGCATCCCCGCAGTTCCCCAGCCAATCTAGCACATAAACCTCGCGGTTACAGGCCCCGCCTCGCCCTGTTAGAACACCGCCCGGCCGGCTTGCTTCAAGCACTTCTGCCCATTCGGGAACGCGAATGGTTAATATCGGCCGGTCAACAGGACCCGCCATGCGCATCGCCACCTGGAACGTGAATTCGGTCAAGCAACGCATTGAGAATTTGACCGCCTGGCTGGCCGAACGGTCGCCTGACATCGTCTGCCTCCAGGAAACCAAATGTGTCGATGAGGCCTTTCCGCGGCAGGCTTTCGAAGGGCTTGGCTACAACGTGGCTGTGCATGGCCAGAAGACCTTCAATGGGGTGGCGATCCTGTCGAAACTCAAATTCGACGAGGTCACCGCCCGGCTGCCCGGCGACCCCGAGGATGACCATGCGCGCTTCCTCGAGGCCACGGTGTCGACGGCGCAGGGCGTACTGCGCGTTGCGTCGATCTATCTGCCCAACGGAAACCCGGCCAACACTGACAAATATTCATACAAACTCAAATGGATGGAGCGACTTCTGAAATATGCACAGGAACGGCTTGAGTTGGAGGAGCCGCTGGTGATGGCGGGCGATTATAATGTCATTCCGACCGCCGCCGACGTGCATAACCCCGCCGCCTGGGCCAACGACGCGCTGTTCCTGCCCCAGACCCGGGCCAGATTCCATGCCTTCAGCAATCTCGGCCTGACCGACGCCATTCGCGCCGTCAGCGACGACTCCGGGCTCTACACCTTCTGGGACTACCAGGCAGGCTCCTGGCAGAAGAACTGGGGCATCCGCATCGATCATATGCTGCTATCGCCGCAGGCCAGCGACCGCCTGACGTCCGCCGGCATCGACAAGCACGTGCGGTCCTGGGAGCGCCCCTCCGACCACGTGCCGGTCTATGTCGATCTGGCGATCGAGCCCGCCTGAGCGGCGAAGCCGCGCTATTCGCGGCGGCCTTCGACCCAGCGCCGCAACTGGATCAACGCCATGGCGCGCTCGTCATCGGTGGCCTGCTTGAATGCGGTTTCGCGCAGTTCGGCGATCCAGGCGACCTTCGCGCCCGGGCCGTCGCAGGCCACGGTGAGCCACATCAGGCCGGAGGCCCGCTGTTTGACCCCATGCTCGCCGCGAAACAGGATCCGCCCGAGCAGCGCCTGAGACTTGTAGTGGCCCTTATTGGCCGCAAGCAGCAGCCACGGGATGGCGCGGCGCGGATCGCGGCGCAGGCCGACGCCGTCGACGTAGAGCATCGCGAGCTGATATTGCGCCTCGGGATCGCCGAAATAGGAGGCGGCGTGAGAGAACATCCGGCGTGCCAGGTCCGGGCTTGCCGACACCGCCGTGTTCGGGATGCCGTCGAGGTAATAGTGGCCTAGCGCCACGAAGGCATTGGCCACGAACCGCGCGCGCGGCGTCGCCGGATTGTCATCGGCGTGGCTGTCGGCGAACTTCTGGAAATACTCGAATGCGCGGTAGTCGTCGCGGGGCACGCCGTCGCCATCGGCATACATCCGGCCCAACTGCCAGAGCGCGACGGTTTGACCATGATCGGCGGCATATTGCAGCGACAGCACGGCGCGCGCCGGCTCGCCGTTGCGCAGCGCCTCGGTCGCGCTACGGAACGCCTCCACCGGAGTTGCCGCGGCCACGTCGGGCGACGGGCTGCCGTCGAGCGAACGGGTCGGCTCGATGCCGAAGGAAACCGCGATCACCGCGGCGCTGGCGAGGACGCTAAATATCCGCATAGCACGATGTCTCGCCTGCCCCGCCGGGATGGGTGACGGCGCCGTAAAGCGCCGGACCGACCTGCTGGGCATATTTCCAGATGCAGCCGGAGCCGAAATCGAGCTTGCGCGGCTTCCAGGTCTTGCGCCGCTTGTCGAGCTCGGCTGCTGACAGCTTGACGTTGATGGTGCCGACGTTGGCGTCGATCTCGATGATGTCGCCGTCACGCACCAGCGCGATCGGACCGCCGACTGCGGCCTCCGGCCCGACGTGGCCGACGCAGAAGCCGCGCGTGGCGCCGGAAAAGCGGCCGTCGGTGATCAGCGCAACCTTGCCGCCCGTGCCCTGGCCGTACAGCGCGGCCGTGGTCGCGAGCATCTCGCGCATGCCGGGGCCGCCCTTGGGGCCCTCGTAGCGGATAACGAACACATCGCCCTCTTTGTACTTGCGCGCCCTGACCGCGGCGAAGGCCTCCTCCTCGCGGTCGAAGCAACGCGCCGGGCCGGAGAAGGTCAACTCCTCCATGCCGGCAACCTTAACGATCGCGCCATCAGGCGCGAGATTGCCCTTCAGTCCGACCACGCCGCCGGTCTTGGACAAAGGTTTGTTGGCCGGACGGACAACGTCCTGGTCCGGATTCCATTTCACGCCCTTGAGATTTTGCGCAATCGTGCGGCCGGTGACCGTGAGGCAGGAGCCGTGCAAGAAGCCATGGTCCAGCAGCGTTTTCATCAGAAGCGGAACGCCGCCAGCTTCGAACATATCCTTGGCAACATAACGGCCGCCCGGCTTCAAATCCGCGATATACGGTGTCCTTTTGAAGACTTCGGCCACGTCGAACAGCGTGAATTCGATGCCGCACTCGTGGGCGATGGCCGGCAGGTGCAGTGCAGCATTGGTCGAGCCGCCCGAGGCCGCGACCACCGCGGCGGCATTCTCCAGGGCCTTTTTGGTCACGATGTCCCGGGGCCGGATGCCCTCAGCGATCAGCGTCATGACCTGCTCGCCGGCGGTGGCGCAGAAAGCGTCCCGGATCTCATACGGCGCCGGCGCCCCGGCCGAATACGGCAAGGCCAGGCCGATGGCCTCCGATACGGTCGCCATGGTGTTGGCGGTGAACTGCGCGCCGCAGGCTCCCGCTGAGGGGCAGGCCTGGTGCTCGAGTTCGTCGAGATCGGCGGCATTCATGGCGCCGACCGAATACTTGCCGACCGCCTCGAACACGTCCTGCACGGTCACCGGCTTGCCCTTGAAGGTGCCCGGCAGGATCGAGCCGCCGTAGATGAATACCGACGGCACGTTGAGCCGGCACATCGCCATCATCATGCCGGGCAGCGACTTGTCGCAGCCGGCAAGGCCGACCAGCCCGTCGTAGCTGTGGCCGCGCACCGTCAGCTCGACGGAGTCGGCGATCACCTCACGCGACGGCAGCGAGGACTTCATGCCCTCGTGGCCCATCGCGATACCGTCTGTCACGGTGATAGTGCAGAATTCGCGGGGCGTGCCGCCGGCCGCCGCCACGCCCTTTTTGGCAGCCTGAGCCTGGCGCATCAGGGCGATGTTGCAGGGGGCGGCCTCGTTCCAGCAGGACGCAACGCCGACGAACGGCTGATGGATTTGCGCCGTCGTCAGCCCCATCGCGTAGTAGTACGAACGATGCGGGGCGCGATCCGGACCTTCGGTCACGTGCCGGCTCGGCAGCTTGGCTTTCAATTTGGTCTTGGCGTCCATCGACGTTCTTGGCAGCTTTCTCAGGGCCGGGCCCCGTCCGCTGCAATTCCCCCCGCGGGAAACTAGCTTGCGGACTGTTGCTTTCTGGCCGATGCCAACTCCGGCTCGAAACCGGAAGTGTCACAACAGCTTGGAAAGCGCCTTCGATTTCAGCGAACGGTATGGCCAAATAGCGGCGCAAGGCCGGACGGGCGGGGGTGTAACTCAAATGTTCCAGGTCTGTTGCGAGCCTGCCACACTGGCGCGACCGCACTGCAGCAATCTGCATGACCGCAATTGATCGGCGGTTCTTTGCGCGCAGCGTCCTCAAGGTGGCGCCCGACCTGATCGGCGCGACGCTGTTGGTTAACGGCGTCGGCGGCCTGATCGTCGAGGTCGAGGCCTATCACCACACCGACCCCGCCGCCCACAGCTTCCGCGGCCAAACCGCACGCAACGCCGTGATGTTCGGCCCGCCCGGCTACGTCTACGTGTACCGCTCCTACGGCATCCACTGGTGCTTGAACTTCGTCTGCGAGCCGGAGGGTTCGGCCAGCGCTGTGCTGATCCGCGCCCTGGAGCCAACCGAAGGGCTCGGGACCATGCGCCGCCGGCGCGGGTTGTCCCAGGAGCGACTGTTGTGCTCCGGGCCGGGTCGGCTGTGCGAGGCGCTGGGTGTTTCGGACGCCCACAACGGGCTGCCGCTGGACGCCCCGCCGTTCGCGCTCCAGGCGCGCGAGCGCAAGCCCGCGGTGGTCGCCGGCGTCCGCATCGGCATCACCAAAGCCGCCGAACTGCCATGGCGCTATGGCCTCAAAGGGTCGCGGTTCCTAAGCAAGCCGTTCAAGTGATTCCCCGCGTCACAGCGCGATGGCTTACGTTGCCGCGCTGCCACCGGCGTGGCGGTCCTTGATGTCGGTGAACTTGATGCCCGGCGCGCGTTCGGCGACGTAGCCGAGATAGAACTCGTTCCGCGCCAGATACACCGGATCGCCGTCGAGATCGTCGGCGATGCCAAGCCGGTTGTCATCGATGAACTTGGCGAGCGTCTTGGGATCGTCCGAGGAAATCCACCGCGCCAGCGCAAACTCAGGAGCGTCCCACAGCACCTCCAGCCCGTACTCCTCCCGGAGCCGCACCTGGAGCACGTCGAGTTGCAGCGGACCGACCACGCCGACCAGCGCCGGCGAGCCGTCCTGCGGGCGGAACACCTGCACCACGCCCTCCTCCGCAAGCTGCTGCAGCGCCTCCTTCAGCTTCTTCGCCTTCATGGCGTCCGGCAGCCGCACCCGGCGCAGGATTTCCGGCGCAAAGTTCGGCACGCCGACAAAATTGATGTCCTCGCCCTCAGTCAGGGTGTCGCCGATCGACAGCACGCCGTGGTTGGGGATGCCGACCACGTCGCCGGCATAGGCCTCGTCGGCCACGGTGCGATCCTGGGCGAAGAAGAACTGCGGCGCGGTCAGCGACATCGACTTGCCGGTGCGTACCTGCTTGACCTTCATGCCGCGCGTCAGCTTGCCCGAGCACAGCCGCGCAAAGGCGATGCGGTCGCGGTGGTTCGGGTCCATGTTGGCCTGGATCTTGAACACGAACGCCGACAGCCGGCCCTCGTCGGCCTCGACCGTCCGGCTGTCGGCCTTCTGGGCGCGCGGCGCCGGCGCAAGCTTGCCGATGGCGTCGAGCAGGTCACCGACGCCGAAGTTCTTCAGCGCCGAGCCGAAGAACACCGGCGACAGATGGCCCTCGCGGAACGACGCAAGCTCCAGCCGCTTGCAGGCCTCGCGGACAAGCTCGAGCTCGCCTGCGACCGCGGCGCCATCGAGATTGGGATTGAGCTTTGTCACCTCATCGACGCTCATGGTGCGGAGCACGCCCGCCTTGCCGGCGTCGCCTTCGAGCAGACGGACGCCGCCGCCCTCGACCTCGACGGTGGCGACGAAATCGCGGCCGCGGCCGACCGGCCAGTTCACCGGCGCGGTGTCGAGCGCGAGCGTCTTCTCGATCTCGTCGAGCAGGTCGAACGGATCGCGGCTCTCGCGATCCATCTTGTTGATGAAGGTCAGGATCGGGATGTCGCGCAGCCGGCAGACCTCGAACAGCTTCCGCGTGCGCGCCTCGATGCCCTTGGCGGCGTCGATCACCATCACCGCGCTGTCGACCGCGGTTAGCGTGCGGTAGGTGTCCTCGGAAAAATCCTCGTGGCCCGGCGTGTCCAGCAGGTTGAAGACGTGGCCGTCGTACTCGAAGGTCATCACCGAGGTGACCACTGAGATGCCGCGCTCGCGCTCGATCGCCATCCAGTCCGACTGGGTGGAGCGGCGGTTACGCTTGGCCTTGACCTGGCCGGCGAGCTGGATCGCGCCGCCGAACAGCAGCAGCTTCTCGGTCAGCGTGGTCTTGCCGGCATCGGGATGCGAGATGATGGCGAAGGTGCGCCGGCGCTCGATCTCGGCCGCGAGCGGCGAGCGGTTGTGGCCGGCGCCGGGAATCTGGATGTTCATGGAGGCTATTTACAGCCTCAGCCCTTGGTTTCAAGGCGAATCCGATCGTGTCCCGGGGGAGCGAAGCGAGACCCGGGACCCCGGTTGCCGGCGGCAAGGCAGAGACCGGGGTCGCGTCTAAATCCGAAACGCTGGATCGAAGCCCAGTTCACGGCGCGCCTTGTCGCTCGACACGACGCCGTCGTCCTCGGCGATGTTGTAGAGGCCCGCCGTGCCGCGGCTGAGCGCCAGCAGCGCCGCCTGCGCCGCCGCCTCGACATGGATCGCGGGCTTCACAGGCGTCGCGTTCCAGGTGCCCTCGCCGTAGAAGTAACCGTAACGCAGCACAATGCCCGCCACGCCCGGCGCTGCCATAACCGCGTTCTCCAGCGCGTTGACGCCCTCGATCAGCGCGCGGCGCTCCGGATTTGGGTCGAGCGCGTCGCCCTCGTGGCGGGGTCCCTGCCCCGGCGCATAGGCAAACGCCACGCTCTGCGCGATCAGGCGCGTCACTCCCGCGGCGAGCGCTGCGGCAACCAGATTGGGTGTGCCCTCGATCCGGATGCGGGAGTTTCTTGCGAGCGCGGCAGGATAAGTCTGCGGGTCGATGGCATCCGGCAGGTCGGTGAGCTGGTGAATCACCACGTCGGGCTTGGCGCCCGCGACCGCGGCCTTCAGGGCCGCGGCGTCGAGCGCATCGACCACCACCGCGTTCGCGCCGAGCGCTTCCAGCGCGGCAACCTTGGCGGGCGTGCGCGTCGTTCCGGTGACCGAATGTCCGGCCTGACGAAGCAGCCGGATCAGCGGCCGGCCGACCACGCCGCTTGCGCCGGCGACAAAGACGTTCATACCGCGGCCGCGTGCACTTGCGCGGTGTCGTAATATTCGAAGTACTCCACCGCCTTGCCGTCCTTCAATCGCCAGACGTCGGCCTTGGGCGTCGACACCACCTTGCCGTTCTTCTTGAATTTCCAGGTGCAGTTGACCAGCACGACGACGCGGTCGCCCTGGGCGATGAACTCATTGGTCTGCCAATCAAGCATCTGCCAATCGCGGGCGAGCCCGGAGAAATAGTCCTTGAGCGCGTCGCGGTTGCTGTAGCTCGTCATGTACTGGACGTTCGGCGCGGCGCCCTGCGCGAGCGAGCCGAACACGATGTTGTCGGTGCAGATTTTTAGCCAGTCGTCGACGCTGCCGCCCTTGGTGTCGCGCCAGCGGCTATAGGCGGCTTTCAGGACTTCCACGTTACGGGCTTCGTCGGACATGCGGGCCTCCCGGACTTGGATGGCCTTATCAGAGCGCAGACACGCCGCGGTTGCAATCGGCCCGGTGGAGCGAACTACGCACCGCTCAACCGCTCCAGTGCCATGATGATCTTAGCACGACGTGCCACCGCCTCATCGCGCTTCTCTCGCTCGCCTTCGACCACTTCCTCTGCTGCGTTAGCGACGAATTTCGGATTTTCAAGCTTCTGATCCACGCGTGCGATGTCGGATTCCGCCTTCTGCAATTCCTTCAGTAAACGGCCCTTCTCGGCGTTGATATCAAACGAAGTTGGCATTGCCACGGAGATAACGCCGTCCCGAACGGTAGAGCGAACTATGGGAACCCCCGTCTGTGCTCCGAAATTTGACATGACACTTGACGGCAACGTGCTCGCACTGGGCGCGGTGGTCGTGACTTGTATCGTGCCGGTTTGCCAATTCGGAATAGCGAACTCAGACCCGTCAACAAAGACAGCTGTGTTCGTCATTCGCGAGATGCTACTCGCCGTCGAAGTCAAGACGCTAGTGTTTGTGGAGCTAAACTGCGTCAGATTTGCAGCGATTATCTCTCTGAAGGGGACATTGTAAGTAGTGCGGATCGCGCGAAGCTCACTGACAACATCAAAAACTGCCTCCAGTTCCGGAGCATTTTCAATTTCAATGACATCCGGCCATTTGGTCATAGCCAATAGTCCTTCGCGGCGCGGGCCCACCAGGCCTGTGACTCGCCATAGTTCCTCGGTAATGAAGGGCATGAAGGGATGAAGTAGCTTTAGAATTTGGTCGAGTACCCAAGCTGCCATCGCACGAGTTTCGTTCTTCTCTGCACTGTCGGGGCCCGTCAGCAATGACTTGGCGGCTTCAACATACTCGTCGCAATAATTGTCCCAAACGAAATGGTAAATGCATTCAGCGGCTTCGCTAAATCTATATTGTTGGATCGCGTCGGTTGCTTCCCGAATTGTTGTCGCAACTCTTCGCGCCATCCAGCGGTTAAGTGGCTCACTCACGTTGAGGGGTGAAAAGCCCTCAACGCGGACCGCACCGTTGAACTCAACGAAACGCGCCGCATTCCATAGTTTGGTCGCGAAATTACGATTGGTCCCGACATTCTGAAGCGACAGCTTGATATCGTGGCCCTGTGCCACACCCCGTGCGAGCGTGAAACGAAGTGCATCAGCGCCGAATTCGTCGATTATGCCGAGGGGGTCGACCACGTTACCCTTAGACTTCGACATCTTGGCACCCTTCTCGTCGCGAACGAGACGGTGGATGTAGACGTCCTTGAACGGCACCTTGTCCATGAGGTGCAGGCCCATCATCATCATCCGGGCGACCCAGAAGAAGATGATGTCGAAGCCGGTGACCAGCGCGGTGGTGGGATAGAAACGCTTCAGTTCGGGCGTCTCATCGGGCCAGCCCAGCGTCGAGAATGGCCACAGCGCCGATGAGAACCAGGTGTCGAGCACATCTTCGTCGCGAATGAGGAACGGCGTGCGCGTATCCGGATTGACCGCCATCTCGCGCGCCTGCGCATCGCTGATCGCGCCGGTCTCGACGTAGTAGCCGAGCGCCTTCGACACCGCCTCGTCCTCGGTCTCGGCGACGAACACCTTGCCGTCCGGCCCGTACCAGGCCGGGATCTGGTGGCCCCACCAGAGTTGCCGCGAGATGCACCACGGCTGGATGTTCTCCATCCAGTCGAAGTAGGTCTTCTCCCAATTCTTCGGCACGAACTCCGTCTTGCCCTCGCGCACGGCGGCGATGGCGCGCACCGCCAGCGCCTTGGCGTTGACGTACCACTGGTCGGTCAGGAACGGCTCGATCACCACGCCGGAGCGGTCGCCGTGCGGGACCATGTGGGCGTGCGGCTCGATCTTGTCCATCAGGCCCGCGTCTTCGAGGCGCTCGACGATGATCTTGCGCGCCTTGAAGCGGTCGACGCCGTGAAGCGTGAACGTCTCGGCAAGCTCGGTCGACTTCGGCACGCCATCGATGAAGGCCTCGTTGTCCCGCAGCGCCATCTTGCCTTCGATATCGAGCACGCTGATCTGCGGCAGGCTGTGGCGCTTGCCGACCTCGAAGTCGTTGAAGTCGTGCGCCGGCGTGATCTTGACCGCGCCGGTGCCCTTCTCCGGGTCGGCGTAGTCATCGCCGACGATCGGGATGCGGCGGCCGACCAGCGGCAGGATCGCGGTCCTGCCGATCAGGTGCTTGAGCTTCTCGTTCTCCGGATGCACCGCGACCGCGACGTCGCCCAGCATGGTTTCCGGCCGCGTCGTGGCGACGATGATGAACTCCGATGAGCCTTCGATCGGATACTTGATGTGCCAGAGGCTGCCTTTGACCTCGACCTGCTGCACCTCGAGGTCGGAGATCGCGGTGAGCAGCTTGGGGTCCCAGTTGACCAGCCGCTTGTCCTTGTAGATCAGCTCCTCGTTGTAGAGCCGCACGAACACCTTGATGACGGCGCGCGACAGCCCCTCGTCCATGGTGAAGCGCTCGCGCGACCAATCGCACGACGCACCGAGCCGCTTGAGCTGGTTGACGATCGTGCCGCCGCTCTCCGCCTTCCAGGCCCACACCCGCTCCAGGAACTTCTCGCGGCCCATGTCACGGCGGCTGGGCTCCTGGCGCTCCATGAGCTGGCGCTCCACCACCATCTGGGTGGCGATGCCGGCGTGGTCGGTGCCGGGCTGCCACAGCACGTCGCGCCCGCGCATGCGCTCGAACCGGCAGAGGATGTCCTGCAACGTGTTGTTGAGCGCGTGGCCCATGTGCAGCGAGCCGGTGACGTTCGGCGGCGGGATCACGATGCTGTAGGGTGCGGCGCTCGCACGCTCGGGCCGGCCGGCGCGGAAGGCGCCCGCCTCTTCCCAGGCCGCATAGATACGGCCCTCGACCTCGCTCGGTTGGTAGGTCTTGTCGATCATCGGCGAAACATAGGGCGGAACGGCGTGGCTACCATGGCCGCGGTAGAAACCCCGCCGCCGGAACGCTGTCAACGCTGCGCTTTCGGAGGTCGGGCCACACTCCGTTCGCCCCGTGATTCAAACGCGCTCTTGGATCGAAAGGCTGTGGCGGAAGCCGAGGCCAGCTAGCGTCCCCGCGCCACCCGGTCGATCTCGGCCTTGACGATGCGCTCGACCAGGCTCGGCAGATTGTCATCGAGCCAGGACTTCAGCATCGGCCGCAGCATCTCGCGCACCAGATCCTCGAGCGTGCGCGCATTGTGCACCAGGACGGTCTGGGCCAACGCGTTGAAGGCGGAATCGACCGCCGCCGAGGTCTGGGCCGACAGCAATTCGCGGTCCGGCCCGCGGCGCACCATCGACTCCAGCGTCGATTCCTCGGCCGCCCGCGGTGGTGGTGGCGGAGGCGGCGGCTCCGGCTGCGCCGGTGCGTCCGTGAAAATCACATCGGACTGACCATCAATGGTCTGGAAGTTCGAGGCTTCTTCCTGCGCGGCAGGCGCCGCCATGGATTCCGTCAGATCGAGGATATCGTGCGAATCGCTCGCGGCGGCGCCGCCGCCTTCCGCAGCCGCAAATGGAGCGTGATCCATCGCCGGAGGTGGTGGCGCAGGCGGCGGTGGAGCGGGACGCGGCGGCGGGGCGGCAGCAACAGCCGGCGCACGCGGTGGCGGCGGGGCCGGTGCCGGCTTGGGCGGCGCCTTGGCCGTGTCGTCATCGGCAATGATGCGGCGAATGGAAGCGAGAATCTCCTCCATCGAGGGTTCATGCGCCTTCGCCGGTTGACTCATCGCCGAATCCCCACAGGTTCGCAGCGGCCGGAAAACGAACCCGACCCTTAGCGGCGAATCACATCCGCTCACGCAATATCTATACTGATCGCGGCAAGTATGGCACGCGGCGATACGAACGCAAACGCGCGCGCCCGGTTACGCACAATGTCCGCGCAGTGAGTCGAGGCTGTTATTTTCCGTCGGGTGTGCGAACGCCGGCCCAGGTGTCGCGCACCTGGTGATAGTGATCGGTCGGATCGTAGATCGGAACGCCGAGCCCGAGCACGCGTGCGGAAAGCCCGCCCGAAGCGGCCAGCAGCGCGTATGACGCCACCACCCGGTCGCGTTGCGCGGTCACCAGCGACACCCGGGCGTTGACCAACTCCTGCTGGGCGTTGAGCACGTCCAGCGTGGTGCGCTGGCCGACCCGGGCCTCTTCGCGCACACCGTTGAGCGCGATTTCGGTGGCGTTCACCTGCGCCTGAGTGGCCTGGATCTGCGCCTTGGCGGCCTCGAGCTGGCCCCAGGATTGCACCACGGTCTGCTGCGCCTGATCGCGCGCGGTGTCGAGGTCGATGCGGCGCTGCGACAATGTTTCCTTGGCCTGGCGAACCGTCGCGTATTCGGTGCCACCCTGGTAGACCGGGATCGTGGCCTGGGCCCCGATCGAAGCGCTGAACGACTCAAGCGTGGCAAGCGAAGCGGCCGAGCCGTAGCCCTTCTGAGCGCTGCCGACCAGGTTGACCGTCGGGTAGAGCGCGCTTTCCGCGATCTTCACCTGGAACATCGCCGCATCGATGTTGAACATCGCCGTCGTCACCGACGGATGGAAGCTGCGCGCCGTGGCGATGGCCGCCCCGACGTTGCGCGGCGAAAGGCGGTCGATCGGGCTTGCCGGCAGCAGATGGCCCGGCTCCACGCCGATGACCTGGCGGTAGGTCGACCGCGACGTCGTGTAGTTCGATTCCGCGGTCAGCACCTGAGAGCGGCCGGCAGCGAGCCGCGATTCCGCCTGCGCCACGTCGGTGCGGGTCACCTCGCCGACATTGAAGCGGTCGCGGGTCTGGCGAAGCTGCTCCTGCAACACCTCGACGTTGCGCCTCTGCAGATCAAGGATGGCGGTGTCGCGGATCAGGTTCATGTAGGCGGTGGCCGCCGCCAGCAGCACGTTCTGCTCGGTCTGCCTCAGGGTCTCGCGGGCGGAGGACACCAACTGTTCGGCCTGCCGCGTCCGGCTCGCGGTGCCGAAGCCGTTGAACAGGTTCTGCGTCACCGTGCCGCCATAGGTCTGCACGGCGGTAGCACCAGATGTCGTGGTGTAGACCGGCCCCGCCGGCGTCGCGCTCTTGGTCAGTGTCGACAGATACTGCTCGGCAATGCTGGCCGACAGACTGACGCGGGGCCGGTAGCCCGACAGCGCTTGCGGCACGGTTTCGTCGGTGACGCGGACCGCGGTGCGCTGGGCATTGAGCTGCGGGTTGTTCTGATAGGACTGGATCAGCGCGCCGGGCAGCGTGTCAGCCGAGGCCGCCATCGGGGCGAGCAAGAACAACGACGCGCCTGCCGCGCACGCGCCCCAACCCAAGCCCCGCCGCACCTTGGAATAGCCGCCACGCACTCTCACGCACCTCAACATCAGCACGAGACGCCGACCGACGCCGAACCAACCCGGGGTGCCGAAGAACCCAGATCAAGCTTACGGTTTCGGCCGATGACTTGGGAACCCTTGGAATTGCCATCATGCACAAAAACATAGCCGCCAACAGGGTGACACCCGCGGTGATGCCGCAAGTTCGCAGCAACTGCTGCGGCAGCAATGCAACAGTCGTCAGAAAACGAACGCGGCGGGCTTGGCGAAGCCCGGAAGCGGCGGCGCCGCGGCGTCGAATATGACCCGGCCGCTGGCCTCGCCCGCTACCTTGCGGAACAGCATGGCCTTGGCCGAAGGCCCGCTACCGATCACACCGACCATGCGCCCGCCCTCTTTCAGTCCGCCGATCAGGGCTTCGGGCACGATTTCGGCCGAACCTTGCAACACGATCAGGTCGTAGGGCGCCTCATCGGCCCAACCGCGGGCCAGCGCGCCCGTGACGACCCTGGTCTTGGTGAAGCCGAGCTGCGCCAGCGTGGTGCCGGCCTGCCGCGCCAGCGCCGCGTCCTCCTCCAGACCCACCACCGGCTGCGCGAGCCGCGACAGGAGCGCGGTCGAATAGCCGCTGGCGCATCCGACATCGAGCACGCGGTCGGTTTCCGCCACCTCGGCGGCCTGCAGCAGCTTGGCCAGCACCATCGGCTTGAGCAGATAGCGAGCCGGCGCACCGGGCTCGCCCAGCGCGATGTCGCGATCGAGATAGGCGAGCGCCACTTTGCCGGGCGGCAGGAAGCGCTCGCGTGGCACCTCCAGGAACGCCGCCAGCAGCCGCCGGTCGGTCACGTCGGCGGTGCGGACCTGACCGTCGACCATCTTGCGGCGGGCGGCGGCGAAATCGGTCATGCATCGTCCTCAAACGCGCGAAATCGCGAGACTTTTGCGGTAACGGTCGAAAGAAAGCAAGCGCACACGCCCAGCGCCACCGTTGTCCCCCGCCGGCTGCCTGCTATATAGCGGTTCCCGGACGGCCACGTGGCGGAGTGGTGACGCAGCGGACTGCAAATCCGCGTACCCCGGTTCAATTCCGGGCGTGGCCTCCACGGGCACTTATTCGACAGAGCTCCCGTTCCTCGATATGGCGCGCTCTGGGTAATCTAGCCGCCAGGTGACGGAACTGGACACTTTGCAAGGCCTTAATGCTTTTGTTATAGGCCGTCGCTTCGCGGCGTGAGCACCGTTCCCCGGTAGCTCAGTGGTAGAGCAACCGGCTGTTAACCGGTTGGTCGCTGGTTCGAATCCGGCCCGGGGAGCCAAGCTTTTCAAGGGTTTTCGTGAACGAAGCCCCAAGAAGCGGACCCGGAAAATTTCTCGGTGCACAATGGGTGCACAGCCGGAGAGCCCTTTTGAAGCGCCAGTTTTATCTACTCGACGACACATTGGCCGAACGCTGCAAAGACTCGTTCGCCCGGCAGCGTCCGATTGGCGTTGATGGGGTCGACAGGCTCGACGGCAAGTACCAGCATTTTGTAGGCGTGGTGACTTCCGTAGCCTACGCTTCGAATCCCGACCCCGGGCGTCGTTGGAATATAGAGATCGACGACGGAAAAGATTAAGTCGCTAAGTGCGTTTGCGCGAAGGCAAGCAAGTCTGAGAGCGGCGCGTCGGTCATGTCCTTTTGTAGCGTCATTTCCGAGCGCACCGACGAAAGCCGTTGCTGTACTTCCGCCTCGTTCATTTCCGACGACTCCACGATCGCTTGGCGGGCGACCGCTAGCGCCGTGCGGGTAATATTTTCAATTTCGGCGTCGGCCTCGTCGTAGTTGGGCGCACCTTTGGCAACCACGAGCCCGTGGCGCAGATGGTCAAGGATTGGCGCTGGTACTCCCGATAGCGATGCGGGGGCTTCTAGAACCGCTTGCAGAGTCATCGCGTCGATATTTTTTATATCGACCGCCTTCAAACGTTCGTCGGAAGGCATGGCCAAGAGTCGCGCACGCAATTCGCTCCGAATCTGAATCGAAACAGGATCGCTAGGCGCTGTCGGCAATCGCTCGCGCGCCCGCTTTTCGTTGCGCAATGTTTTCACATCATCTGCGATCTTTTGCTCTATGAGCTGCGCGAGCTTTAGGTTGCCGGTCACTGCCTCGCGCAGCATCTTTTGCCGATGTTCCAGCGGGTAAATCGTATTGTCTCGCGTCTTCTTGGCGTCCGCCTCGATCTTGCCGGCGAGCGTCAGCGCGTCTAGCGCGTAAGTCCGAAAGCGCGCTGCAGTCGGCCGCTGATCCGTGTCAAAGCGGCCAATGCGATTACGGATTTCGTTGACCATGTTCGGATTCATTGGTGACTCCTTTGCTTGGGTTTCAATATCCACCGCGGATTTGCTTTTCGGCGCAGAGTAACGGGCGCAAGCGGTCGACTGCGCCGTCGCACTGGTTTTGGATGGACGATCCAACGCGATTACGCGCGGGCTCCGTCAGGTCGCATGTCGCCAACGCCGCGAGATATCGGGAGCGCACGCCGCCGCGGCCGTTTATCGTGTCGCGGGCTGTTTCGAATGAGTCCAAGCGCAGCGCGGCCAATTCGTTCGCGAGCTGGCGCGGCAAATCACGTGCGGCGGATTCACTTTCGGCGCGAGATTTCATATAATTAATGGCTCCGACGATGCGGTGTGATTCAGGCCGCTCAATTCCGTCAGCGCCCACACGAGCGCGTCGACTCGATCCGGCGAATAGCCGGCGCGGCTGCGATCGAAGTCGCTGGAAAATTGAGTCATCTGATCTTCAAGGACGGCAAACGAGCGCACGTGTCGCACTTTTCGCTGTTCGTAAAGCGCGGCGATCGGTTCGGCGCGGACGACCTTTCCTCTGCTCGCGTGCACCGACTTGAACGACACCGCGGAGTCGACATTCCGAATTACTTCCTCGACCATTTGGCCGCCGTTGTTTACCTCGGCCAAAATCCGGTCGGCACTGTGCTTGCGATATGCCGCTGTTGCTGCGCGCGCCCATTCGGGCGGCGACATGCGCCCGGACAAGTCGTCGAGCACGTACAGCGACCCATCGGCAGCTTTGCCGGCCACGATTATGCCCGTCTCGTCGGAGCCCTCGTTATTGGAAACTGCGGGGTCGATTGCGACCACGATCCGCTGCAAGGACGGCGCTTGCTTTACGCGGTCGCGTTCAAGCCAGTCAGCTTGCCACAGCGCACCGGGCGTGTCGCTCAACAGCTCGGCTTCAATCTCTTGCCGGCCTAAGCGCGTGCCCTCGTAGCGTGCGCGGATGGCAGCAAGAAACGTCGGCGCCAGGTTGGCTTCGTTTTCGAAGGTGTTGCCGCGCGTGACCACCACGTCAGGGCGCGCGAGCAATTCTTTTAGGAGTTTGATCGGACGCGGCGTGGTCGTAACAAGGCACCGGGGCCGCGGGCCGATACGCAAGCCAAACTGCAACATGTCCCAGGTGGCTTGCGGATCCGTGTAAGCGCATAGTTCGTCACACCATGCCGCGTCGTGCTCCGGGCCACGCAAGCGGTCGGCTTCTTCGCTTGAAAACATTGTGGCGATAGAGCCATTCGGCCAGGTCACCCGACGCTTGCTCGACTCGTACACCGGCCGCATCCAAGGCGGCGCGGTATTGAGCAATCCCGACACGCCTTCCACGAGAGTGTCGCGGGCGTCGGCCGCCGTGGGCGCCACAAGCGCAATTCGCCCGGCCTGGCGCGTCTCGACCAGCTCGTGCACCCACCCGGAGCCGGAGCGCGTCTTTCCAAACCCGCGGCCTGCCAATTGAAGCCATACCAACCAATCGCCAGGCGGCGGCAATTGCGAGGGCCGCGCCTGCGCGCGCCACCCGCCGTGTTCCAATGCCTGCGCGAGGGTCCCGGCGAGGCTAAACATCGGTTGCCTCGATCATGAGCGGCGCCGGCAGCGGCGGGCCGGCCTCCGCCGTGTCTAAACGGCGCAGCGCGGCCACCACCGCGGCGCGGGCTTCGCCAAACGGCGCGAGTGCGCGCAGGATTTCCGCCTGCATGGTTATAAATTGCGGGCTGTTGACCAGCGCGATATTGACGGTCGTGCTGCCCTGCGCGATCGCGGCGATTTGGCCGGTCAATTTGCCGATCTTTTCCAGCGCGGCTATCAGCGTGCCGGCCACGAGCGCAACGCCGCGGGCGTCCCCCGCCTCGCTACAGGCTGCGAGGGAGGACAGCAAGGAAGTCCGGACGATCCGTAAGTAATCGAGCACGGAGTCGCCCTCCGCCGCCGCGCGCGTGGCGAGCGCGTCGAGCTGCGCCGGGCCAGCCAAATACGTTGCCTTGGCGTCGGCCGTGACGTGCTTATTCCAGTGGCGCGCGATAGCGTCCGCGCCAAGGTTGAATTTCGTCGCCAGGCTTTCGAAGGAGGCGCCGCCGGCACGTAGGAGTTCAACCCGCCACCGTTCCGGTGCTTGGCAGACCGTGCAACGGGGTCCGCGGGGTCGGCTCAAGGCGTCAAAAACTCAGTGCGAAAAACTAACGCGAATTGCGCAGTTGTGCACTCTATGTGCACCAAAATCTATAGAAAGTCAATCCTAGCGCATTTTTCAGCATTTTATCGAGATTTTCGGTCATGGACCAACCGGTAACGTACCGGCTAATCGGCCGAAAAACACGCGCCCAAGCGCCAAACCCGCCGCGCTTTCACGAAGGCGAGCGACGTGTTGACAATCAACCGCGTTTGACAATTTCCGTCGCGCATTCGACTCTGCCCGCGTCGAAGGGACTCGGGAGGGATTCATGAACATCGTGGATATCGCCGCGCCACGCGCGGTGTTCGCCGATGCGCGCTCGCTTCGCAAGCATCGTCGCGAAGCGCGAAATTATGCGTTGACAGTAAGCACGGCCGAACCGGCCGCAGCCGAAATGTGGGAAACGTTACGCGCGCTCGGCTTCGATTATTCCGAAATCCAATGGCACGTCGACAACCCTGGGAAAACGATGCGGCAGGGTTTTGTCGCTCTATAATTTTCCAGGGTTTGAACATTTAACATCCCTACGATCGGACATGTTTGTTAAAGCCCCTGCGCGGGCGCAAGCGCCCGCACGCGCAATGGGGTTTTTGACAGTCGATGAACACTTGTTATGCCCATTTCATGCGGCTTTTTCGCGCGTTTGAACAAGCCTTGAACACTTGTTCAAGCGCCGCTGCTCGGAGGCTTTATGGGCGGCAAAATCGGCTGCGGTTGAACAGAGTTGTTCACGCTCGGCGTCGCCGGGTGTTTTCGTTCCAGCCGGTTTAGTTCCTTTTCGCCTTTAGCCGTCAGCGCCCACGCATCGCGGTGACGGTGAATTAACCCGTCCTTGTGCAGCTTTTCGACGGCGCGTTTCGCCTTCACCGCGTAGGGCTTGCCGTCTCGCATCCGCCAGCCAACAACCCGGGCTAAGTCCGACAGGCTCGCACTTGGCTGCGCCTCGATCGCCCGCAGCATGGAATCCTCGTCCCGGCGGGCCTCCGTTGCCATCGCCTGCCGGCCTGCGTCGTCGAGCGGGCGAGCAATCACGGTCGGCACGTTGCGCCCGCGCGTGTCCTTCAGTAGCGGATGCGTTACGGTTTGCAGCTCGAAACTGAGCGGCGGGAATTCAGGGCCGCGGAATTTGCCGAGCGCCACTGCGACCACCAAGGAATCCTGCCGACGTAGAGCTATGTTGCCGTCGACTTCCGCCAGGAAGGCCCCGCCCCCGCGCGGCAATAGGTCGTCGTCGGCGGCTCTTTTAGTCGGATGCGTCAACGTGATTACGCACGGGCCGCCCGGCAGCGTCGTCAGGCTCCGCAGCCGGCGGGCATGGGCGCCGACTTGCGTATTGCTATTCTCGTCGTCGGTTTCGAAGTAGGCCGCCGACGTGTCGACCACTACGAGGGTCAACGTCAGTCCTTTACGCGCCACTTCTTGCGTGATGCGTTCCGCAACTTCGGACAAGGACATTGCGCCCGTCACAAAATGCGCGTCGAGCATCGCAGGGTCGAGCCCCATGGCATGGGTCAGGCCAAGCCATCGCATCTGCACGTCGATTGGATTCTCCCCCGCAAAGTACAGGACCGTGCCGCGCTCAACGTGAAGCGAGCCGAGCGGGCGGCCGATCGCGACGTGCGCTGTGGCTAGCAACGCCACGGCCGTTTTGCCGGCGCCGGTTTGCCCGGTAATTGAGTAGAAAAACCCAAGCTGAAAAATGCCGTCCACCATGTAGTTCGGTGGTGTGAAGGCCTGCACAAATTCCGCGCTGCTGCGGATCAGGTCGGGCGCGGGCGTTGCAGGCGCAGGGAACGGCAAGACAGGCATAGCGGTGGACTCCGTGTCGGAATTTCGGTTTGCTTCGGCCTCCGCCAGGTCCCGGAGTCTTTCCCACGCGCCGTGCAATTCCGGCGGCATGGCAAGCCCCAGGAATTCCGCTTGGTCGGCTACGTCGATTAGAAGTTTGTCGCTCGCGCAGCGCCCGCGCGTTGCCGCCGCTGCGTATGCAGCTAGCACAGCATCGTCGTCGCGATCATCGAGCAAGAGGGATAGGGATCCGTGCAGAGCTTCGCCAAGGTCGCGGCCATAAAGCCGGTGCAGGTCCCACGCCAGCGCATCGGCGCGAAACCACGGCATGGCCCTTGGCAAGAAATCGACCAGCGATTTCGCAAATTCGCCGGGCACCTTGACGGCGAGACGGTCGGCCAACGGCACAATGTCGGGGCCGCGGTCGCGGTATCTGAATTCGGCAAGCATCTTCGGACTCCTCCTGTTGCCGCTCGCGCGGCGGGAGCCCGACGTTGGGACGCTTGACTTTTAGCGGGGTTATGCTAGGGATGCTGTAGGCCATACTTCATCCTTCGCGAAATCCTCCGCTCGGCGTCCCCGCGTCGAGCGGATTCGTTATGGGCTCACTACACGCTCCGTATCGGTGCGAGCGTGGCGAAGCCCCAACCCAAAGCCCCGCCACGCTCGCGTCGCGCTGCGACCGGTGGACGCCCGACCGCGCTGCGAATTAAACATGGTCGTCGAACGAAGCGGGTAGCTTCGCGATTTCGTTGTCGGTCATGGCAGAGAAGTCGCGACCCACTAAGTCGGCGCGCGGCCTCCCCCAGAACCGGAGTATGGCCGCGCCGCCTAGCCGCGCTCGACTCACGCGCACAACGCCGATCACGCCGTTTTCGTCGTAGGCCGTCGTAACGACCGTGAGGGTATCCGGCTCGCTCACGACACAACTCGCAGTTTGGTCGCGCGCTGCCGACCGTCGCCCGGCTTAGGATTAGCGGCGTGCCACGCCGGCCAGTCGATCCGCTCCGGCTGCAACGGCTCGCCTAGTTTGTCCGGCCACCGGCAAATGATTCGCTGTTCAATTCGATCGGCGTAAATTGTAGTGAGCTGGCCAAAGCCGCCGATGCTCGGAAATTGCGCGCGTTGCATCGTCAACATTTTGCGCATTTTCCATGCGACCAAGTCCCCGCTGTCAGCCGCGTCAAAGCCTTCCCAGCCGGCCGGAATAACTTGGTCACTTGGCACCGGAGTCATGATTTCGGGCGGCAGCTCGACAAGCTGCGCGGGACGCTTCGCCCAATAGGGTGAGGTTTCCGCTTGCTCGCGCGTCACGCCAGGCGGCAATTCGTCCGACGTTCGGAACGACAGAACGCGCGGGCCGCCCTTGGCCACGCCGGCGATAACGACTTCGGACGCCGTTGGGGGCAAACCATTGGCCGCAAGGAAACTCCGGCAGTCCTCGACGAGCCGCGGCAGCTCGGCGTCGCCGCGCTCCGCGAAGTCGTCAAAACTGCCGAAGGCTTGGCCCAAGAGTGGCGCGAGGAACATTTCCAGGCTGCTCGCGCCCACGCTCGCGAACACTGCTGGCCAGTGACCGATGACATAGGACTTAGCAGCGATCGCCACGGGGACGCCTGCGGACGTGTAGCGCAGGGCGTCCGTGGTGACGTGTATGCGATCGCGCTGCGCGAATTCGACCAGCGCGCTCATGCCGCCTCCCGTTGGTCCGGCGCCGGCTTTTCATCGGCTGGCGCACGCGGGAGTGTTCCCAGCGGCCCAAGGCGTGGCTGCGCCAGGGCGATATCGTTGCGCACTTTGTTGGGATCGATCGTGTTGCCCGGCTTGGCCGCGCCCGCCGCGCCGCCGGGCTGTGCGGCAAAGGCGCCGCCTACCACGCTGGCGGCCGAAGGCGCGGGCGTACTAGCACCGCCGCTAACCGCGTTATAGGCCCCGATTCCCGCTAGTATCGCACTGCCGCCCGGCAACGCGCCGACGAGCGCCTTAAGCAAAATCTGCCCGCTCGGCGTGCTCGTGAAATAGCTAGCGGCGTTGACCACGCCGGCACGAGCGTACAGGCCGAAATTCGTCCACGCCTTATTCCACGCGTCGTCGAATTCCCGCGCCTTGCGCACCATATTGTCGTTAGCGGCGCCGCCGAATTCCACGGCCGCGTCTTTGGCGTACTTGAGGCCCGCCGCGCCCTGCGACATGAACCGCACCCATTCCATAGTCGCGGGCAGGCCCATTTGTTGCAGCAACACGAGTCGTTGCTGGTCGTCCTTGGCGTTCTTAATCAGGTCGGCGGCGCGGCCGAATAGCGTATTGAAATCGCCAACCGCGGAAACGCCGTTGACGCGCAGGACTTGCACCAACTCGCCCGCGTTCTGTCGAGCCAAATAGATTTGTTGCGCGAAGCCGCCGACGCCTTTCGCAAAGTCTGCGGAGTCGATTCCCTTGAACGACGCGGCGGCCTGTAGCTTGGCCATTTCGCTAGTCGTTTCATTGGCGCGGTGCGCCGTGTCGTCGAGCTGCAATGCAAAGGTTTTCCAGCTCGAATAGGCGAGATACGCGCCGCCGGCCAGAGCCGCAACGCCGACCGTAGCGAGCACGCCGCCCGACACGAAGCCGCGCAGCGCGCCTAGGGCTTCCGTGAACGCGCCTTTGATGCCGCCGGGGCCGGTTGCGGCAAAGGACAAGTGATTGAGCTGCCCGGCCAAGATTTGAGTCGGCGGAATGCCGAGCGCGATTTGCTCCGCCATGCTGCGAACGGAGTGCATCGCCGCCATGGCCTGCGTGGACATGCCGGCGTGCGCGGCGGCGTTCGCCTGCGCGGCCTTTTGCAGATTGGTGGCGGCAGCCGCAGCGGGCTTCGCCGCGCTCGTCAATTGGTCGAGCGCCTTCGTTGCGCCCACAACGGCGGACGAGTCGATAGAAATGCCCAGCGTGGCTATGTCGCTCATGCTGCGCATTCCAAGTCGCGCGCACGACGAAGCTGCGCAGGCTCGGAAGCGATTCCACGGCTCGCGGCCAAGAACGCGTCCACTTCGGTTTTGAACCAACCGACTCGCGCATCTGACACACGCACGCGCCGCGGAAATTTCCCCTCCTTCTCCCGGCGCCAAATCTGCGACCGGCTAAGGCGAATCCCCATCGCATGCAGGTCGTCGAGGCTCAAAATAACGTGCGGCATCACAAGGACTCCCGGGGCAAGAAAAGAAAAAGGCCGCCGGACAGGATTGCCCTTGCGACCGTGTTTGCCGAGTTCGACTTGTTTAGCCGCCGCTCAATCGTATTCGAGCGACTTAGGCCACTGTACTACAGTTTTTGACGGCGCGCAACACTGTGCGACTAGGCACGCAAAGGCACGACGTTGTCGCCGGTTGGTTTTGCCGGGTTAACAATTTGTTTCAGTTGTGCTGCCCACTGCATGAGCGCCTCGCGCTTTTCGTCGAGGTAATCGTGATGGTCGTAATTCTTTTTGATCCCAGGACGCACGTGGGCCAGCACCGCCTCGCATACAACTTCGGCGACCTTCAATCGCGATAGCCGGGTGCGGACCGTCCGCCGGATATCGTGATTTGTCCAAGGCTCCAATTGTTCGCGCGGCTCGTTCCCTCGCCTGCGATCGAGCCAACGCAGCTTACGCAACATGTGCGCGTCAAATCGCTTTTTGACCTTGTTCGATATCCAAGCGGGCGAAGCGCCGAATGTCGTCGAAAACAAAAATCTCCCCTTTTTGAATCTCGGAATCTCGTCCAGCAATTCGAGTATATCGTTGGTCAGCGGCACGACGTGCGCGCGCGCTTCGTTCGCCTTTCCCTTCATTCGTTCCTTTGGAATCGTCCAGGTCCTTTCCTGGATATCGAATTCGGACCACGAGGCGTCTGCAACCTCGTTCAAGCGCAGCCCCGTCAGCATGAGCAGCCGGTACACCGCGCCATAGGGATAGCCTTGGACAACGCGATCCCCCGCCTTGCCCGCGGGCACCATGCGCCGCGCGGTGTGCCACAGCACGCGCAGCTCGTCGTCGGACAACACGCGATCACCCACGACTTTTTCGCCGCACAGCGCACGCGGTTTCAGCATCGCCGCTGGCGATATTTTGATTCCGTAGTCCCGCTGATCGACGGCCCACTGAAAGAGCCGCTTCGCCGTGCCGAGCAAATTCCGGGCTTGCCCCGGGGCGGTGCGGGCTTTCCGTTTGACCAGTCCGGCCACGTGTTCGTCCGTGATATCGGTTAGCGGCAAGTCGCCCCACGCCTCAATCAGCTCGTTTCGGACTTCGCGTGCCACCTCCGCGCCCTTCCGCTCTTTGCTCAACTTGCCCGCGATAAAGTCATTCGCCACCGCCCGGAACGTAGTTTTGCGGCGGCGCTGCGCTTCTAGCTGCGCCCGCTCCTGTTCCACTTGCGGGTCGCGTCCGGCCTCAATAAGTCGCAGCCATTCGGCCGCCTTTTCACGAGCCGGCCCGACCTTCCAAACAGGAAATTCGCCTATCGTGCGCAGTGTCGCATGACGATCTTTCGGTAGGCGCTTGCGCACGACGAAAGATATCGTGCCTCTGTCTGTGACCCGCACCCCAAAGCCCGGGACTTGCGTGTCCAGCACTTCGCGGCGCTTGCCCTTCGGCGCGGGCTGCAATTTCTCCAGCTTGGCGTCGGACAACTTTTCGCGATGGGATTCGGCTCGCATGGCCCCTCCGGGTGCACAGCGGGCGCACATTTGCACTAATCACATGTGCACCGATGGCAAGCGGAAATCTGGCAGAATGCGCCGCATAATGCAAGAAAAATCGACGTTTTGTGCAACGTGTCCAACCGGTATGCTACCTAGCGAAAACGCCTTCTAGGCGGCTGTTAACCGGTTGGTCGCTGGTTCGAATCCGGCCCGGGGAGCCACGCGCCAAATTCGCCGTTGATCTGGCAGCGTTTCTTCCTCTGATTGGCTAACCACTCGGCCCGGTTAGCCACTCTACGTTCTACTTCGTTCTGCCTTTCACTTTCGCGATCGCGGACGCGGCGAGCCGCTTTCGATCGGCCGTCGCGGTGTAGCGCGCGATCTCCTTGAGGCTCGCGTGGCCGGTGATGGCAGCGATTTCGTGTGGCGTGCATCCTGCCTCCGCTAGCCGAACGGACGCCGCCTTGCGCAAGCCATGAAAGGTGCAGTGGCGAAGATTTGCCATGTCGCACTGGTCGCGGAACCAATTCCCGAATCCGGCAACAGCAAACGGTTTACCGAATTCGGTCACAAGAAATGTTAGGTGGCCGCTTGGACTAGCATCAATGATCTCTCGCAAGTCGGCATGCACCGGGATTTGCAAATCTATCGCGGTGGTGCTCTCGGTTTTTTTGCGGGTCCAATGCAAGACCTCCGATTTGATATGCTGCGGTCCCATCGCGACCACATCCTGCCGCGCTTGTCCTGTGTAGAGTCCGAGTGCCAGCGCAAGGCGCGGCTTCGTCCCGATCGGATGACGTGCCTCAAATTGCGCAATCTCCGCTTCATTCCATCGGTGGAAACCTGTCTTCGATTTCGGCTTGATTGCCTTCACGCCCTGTGTCGGATCATTGCTGCGCATGCCGATCGCCACGGCGTGGGCCATCATGGCGCGAAGTACCTTTCGAAGACCGTTCGCTGAATCTGGCTTCTCAGCCTTGGCCGCCATGAGCATAAGGACATGCTCGCGCTGCATCGCCACTGCCGAAATATCACCGTATTTACTGCCGTTTTTGCCCGTGTCCTCGCAAAAATGATTGATGATATTGCGATACACGTCCTGCGTGCTCGGCTTCATTGACCGGAAGCCAAGACAGTCCGAGTTGGGAATTGGGCCGGCAGAGTTGAAATAGGAAACCGCTAACGCACGCATCGTGCCCGGCTTGACGCGCCTGCTGCCAATTTCTAGCCGTTTTCCGGCCTCCGCATTTTCATAAGTCGCCATGAATTCGGGAGACCACGGTAGGCCCGGCAATGCAACTTGCTTGAAGCCGCGGCGGCGGAAATACCACCGGGGTTTTCCGTGGCGATCAATGTAGCCATGAACGTAGAGCGGCAATTTCATTTGAGCGCCTCGTCCCATTCATTTTCATTTTCGTGCGTATCACCTGGTTCAGGAGCTTTACTCGTGTCTATTTCGATCTTCCCATTCCCCGGAAGCGGAGCGACGCATGGACAGGCCGGCGCTCGGGCAATTCGAGGCGGCCCTTGTCACGCAGTTCGGAGCGCTCGATGCACGGAGCATGATCGACGGCGACCTCGTGAGCGAATATCTGGCGGCGCGCAACAACCTCCCCGGCCGAATCGGAGATCTGCAAACGGTTCTGGCGCAGATAGATGCGGCGATTGCCGCCGCTTCCATCAGACTGGCGGAGGTGGCTGCGCACTACCGCACGCGTGTCCGGATCGCGGCGGCTACCGCCGCACTACCTTTCTTCGGCCCGGCCTTTGCGCTGTGGAATTCGCGGCTAGTGCGGCGGACACGTCCGTTACTGGGCAGCACCAAGCTCGAATGCGTGGCATTCGCCGCTTCGGCCGTGTCCGCCGGTTGGACGTCGGTGGTAGCGAGCGGGCTGGAAGCACTGACCTTCGGCGCGGCCGCATTCGCGTTCTGGACCGCGACGGTGTACGGACAGCCGGCCGGCCCGGCGGCTCTGTCGGCGTGCGGATGCGCGGCAGCCACCTGCGCATTGCAGATTTGGAATCTTGTCGAGCTCAGGGCTGGGATCCATCGCCAGGGATGAAAGCCAGAGCCATACCTGACAGCCCAGGCCAAGGGCAACGCGGGGAGCCGCAGGCCCACCGCAACCCCGCTGGGTGCCAAGGACGCCGCCTGGATGCCATCGACCAGTGGCGCCGGGCCCGATATCCACACCTGTTTTTGACAAGCCCGCAAACCGCCCGCGATGCTCGTGACATCGTCGCGCAACGGTCGCGGGGGAACGGCGGTGGGTAAGGTGAAGATCCGCTATTACGTCACCCGCCAGCACCGGGGCAAGCCGAAACGGGGCTATTGGGCGCCCTGCCTTGCACGGCGCACTACCAAGAGCGCAAGATCGAGCCCACCTGATGGCGAAGCTCGGCTTCGGGCATGTCGAGTGCGGCGAGGACGGCCCCCGCGCCTGGGCGCTCGCAGAGAGTTGGAACGCCAAGTGGGACCAGGCGCTGACGGACTATCGCGCGGGGGTGGTGCAGGAGCGGATCGTCCGCGTCTATCCACCGGGCAGCTTCGGCGAAGCCTACGAGCGGTACAGGCAGACGGGCGCCTTCCGCGCCAAGAAGATCGGGACGCAAAAGAGTTGGGCGTCCGGCTGGCGCCACATCGAGCCTGTATTCGGCGACGTCGACCCCCGCACCATCGGGCTCGAGGAAGTCGACCTGTGGTACCAGCACATCCATCTCAAAGAATTTTCGTAGGTGTCGGCGCGGCACGGTAGAGGTGTTCCCTTTGCGGATCAGGATGTCGGGATCGTAGGCTGGATCGAGATCGACGCTTGGATGGCCTTGGCGCTGTTCGTAGTCGAAGTTGAGTTTGCGAGGATGCGGCCCGCCAACCGAAGTCGGTGCATCCCACCGCAACAAGGCAGCCCGCAGGCAGCCCGAATCCATTGGCCGACCGCGCGCGCCCATGTGCCGTTGATACTTACGAGCCTGGGATTGAGACGACGGTCACCCGCCCGACACTTTCCAGCACATTGGGATCCTAAGCTTAGAATTCCACGTGGACAAGTTGTCGCGGCCGCTTCTATAGTGTCACCTAAATACTAGTGACTCCAGCGTAACTGGACTGGCCACAGTTAGGCCGCAAATGTAATCACACTGGCTCACCTTCGGGTG